>JAEEGL011611330.1_pt1 | contig 10578 bp, 7 predicted proteins | sample 9134231 | NCBI WGS metagenome assembly JAEEGL01 (sample SAMN16246548, study PRJNA631951) | gut metagenome | biome: gut microbiome; feature: rumen; material: fiber-attached | host: Bos | place: Iran: Karaj | collected 2018-10
AAGAACGACAAATCGATAATCACCATTGAACGCGACAACTACAACGAGATGGCTTTCAGTGGGATATATGTCTGCAACTACCGCATTTTCGACCTCATCGACAATGAGGGCTCCTTCCCCATCATCCCCGAACTACTGAAAATATCGAAAACAGAACCCATAGGCGGATACATTCACGACAGCAACAAGGTGCTGGATGTTGGAAAAATTGATGTAATAAGGAAAATTGAGGAAGGCGGAATTTAGTTTTGGAGGCTAACGCCGTTTCTCGCTACTAGTACTGCAATGCACTGCATTTTGCCAAGCGTAGTCGAAGCAAGCAAATTCGATGTAAGCTTGCCGATGTACGCAGTTTGATGGCTTCGCCGTTTAAAAGTATGGCTTACGCCGAGCTAAAGTTTAACTTCGTTGAGGGCTTCGCCGTTCTCGCTACACTGTTTCTTGTTTGAAGTTGCTATTGAATTTCTGGAACTAAAAAAAGAAACAAATAATGGTCATTTCCATTCATTATCTGCAATAAAACACTATCTTTGCGCTATTGTAATTTGAAAGATACGTTTAATACAAATTTATGATTAACATAAGAAAACTTGAAGCGGAATTGTGGGAATCGGCGGATTTGCTGCGCCAAGGGAGCAAACTGACAAGCAACCAGTATTGTATGCCGGTTCTGGCATTGCTGTTCCTAAGATACGCATACAGCCGATACAAAATGGTCGAAGCCGAAATTTTGCAGAGCCGTCCTACGCGTGGCGGCCGTGTGATGCCGGTTGAACCAAGCGACTTTGCCGCCAAAAGCGCACTATACCTACCCAAAGAGGCGCAGTTTGCATATCTGGTGAATTTACCTGACAACATTGTGTCTGCAGGACTGAAAAGCAAGGATGGACACGACATCAACTCACTGGGCGAAGCCGTCAACAACGCCATGCAACTTGTTGAAGACCAAAGCGAGCAACTCACCGGCGTACTGCCAAAGACCTATACAAGCTTTGCCGACGACATCCTGCGCGAACTTCTGCGCATATTCAACAACAAGACAATAGACGAGGTTGGCGGCGATGTTATCGGACGCATATACGAATATTTCCTTTCCAAGTTCGCCAAGGCCGTTGCAAGCGACGATGGAGTTTTCTTTACGCCAAAGTCGCTGGTAAAAATGCTTGTAAATGTGCTGGAGCCCAAACAAGGCGTAATGCTCGACCCTGCCTGCGGTAGCGGCGGTATGTTTGTGCAGACGGGCGACTTCGTGAGCCAAAACGGAATGAACGCCAACACCAACATGACATTCTTCGGACAGGAAAAGGTGGAATACAACGCCCAGCTCTGCCTTATGAATATGGCGGTTCACGGACTGAACGGCAAGATTATATCGGGCGACGAGGCCAACTCGTTCTATCACGATGCACATAATCTTGCGGGCAAGTGCGACTATGTGATGGCAAATCCGCCATTCAACGTCGATAAGGTGAAGGCCGAATCGGCTTCTGCTGCAGGTCGTCTGCCATTCGGGTTGCCGGGTGTAAATGCCAAGACAAAAGAAATTGGAAATGCCAACTATCTGTGGATTAGTTATTTCTATGCATATCTGAACGACCACGGACGCGCAGGTTTTGTAATGGCAAGTTCGGCAACCGACAGCGCCAACAAGGACCGCGACATCCGCGAAAAGCTTGTGCGTACGGGCGATGTGGATGTGATGGTAAGCGTGGGCAACAACTTTTTCTACACGCTCTCGCTACCATGTTCGCTATGGTTCTTCGACCGCAACAAGAATGCCGACATCCGCGACAAGGTTCTTTTCATTGATGCCCGCAACTACTACACCGTGGTTGACCGCACCCTGAACGAATGGACAGAGTGGCAACTGCGCAACCTGCAGGCAATAGTGCATCTGTACCGTGGCGAAAAGGACAAGTACCTGCAATTACTGACCGACTACAACAAGGCCTTAGGCGGACAAAACATAGCCACAGCCGAAAAAGCCCTGCAGAAGCATAAGGCCGAAGCCAAGCAAATTATTGCCGATGCACCACGCAAGGACAAAAAGCGCATCGAAGCCGAACAGAACAAACTCACGGAAAAACTTGAAGAAACTCTCGAAACTGCCCGACAGCGCAAATGGCTCACCGACAAATTTGGCGAAGACGGCACCTACAACGACATTCCGGGACTATGCCGAATTGCCACCATACAGGAGATTGAGGATAAGAACTACTCGCTTACGCCCGGAGCGTATGTAGGAGTTGCCGAGCAGGAAGACGACGGTGTTGACTTCTACGAGCGAATGAACGAGATTCACGCGGAACTGGCACAGCTTAACAAAGAAGCCAATGTGCTGATGGACGAGATACAAAAGGCGTGGGAGGAGTTGAAATGAAAAAGAAAGAAACAAAGAACGAACCGACATTTGTATATCGCGACAATACGATTGCCGACAATGAATATGTGAAATGGCTGTCTGATGTAAAGGCGCGTTTCCACCAAAGTCAGATAAAGGCAGCCATTCGTGTGAATACGGCAATGCTTGAATTTTATTGGAGCATTGGTCGTGATTTGGTGGCACTGCGTGCAGAAGAACGTTGGGGTGCAGGAGTAGTGAAGCAGTTTGCTCTCGATATGCGTCAGGCCTTCCCTAATGAAACGGGCTTCTCCGATACCAATGTTAAGTATATGAAGCGCTGGTATTCGTTTTATTATGAGAATATTACAAAAAGTCAGCAAGTTGCTGGCCAAATTAGAGGATCTCAAATAAGTCACCAACTTGGTGACCAAATGGAGTCTGTAGAAAAAAGTCACCAACTTGGTGACCAATTAGAAATGCCAGAAATCTTTGGTAGAATTCCTTGGAGACATCATGTGGAAATCTTTACCAAAAGCCAATCTATAGAGGAGGCGATTTTCTACATAAATAAGGTAGCCGAAGAAGGCTGGAGCCGCAATTGGCTCGAAGACCAGATGGCTGCCAAACGCTATCTGTCGCAAGGTGCTGCTATCACCAATTTCGACAAGACCTTGCCTGCACCACAAAGCGAATTGGCCAAGGAAATGCTGAAGGATGAGTATAATTTCGAGTTCCTGACGATGAAAGCCAAGTATGACGAGCATGATTTGGAGGAAGTGCTTGTCAATAACATCACCCGTTTCCTTTTGGAGTTGGGCAAAGGCTTCGCATTTGTAGGACGACAGATGGAGTTGCGCATGGACGACGAAACCACCTTCTTTCCAGACTTGGTGTTTTATCATATCCCGCAGAAACGCTATGTTATCATCGAGCTGAAAGCCGTGAAGTTTGAGCCTGAGTTTGCCGGGAAACTGAATTTTTACGTTACCGCTGCCGACGAGTTGCTTCGTGGCGAGGGCGACAACCCTTCCGTCGGTTTGGTTATCTGCAAGACGGCCAAGAAAACCATCGTGGAATGGTCGCTCAAAGACATTAACAAGCCCCTGGGTGTAGCATCTTACCAACTGAGGGAGGTCGTTGACCGCACCGTGGCCGAACTGGAACTGAGGAAGAAACAACTGAAGGAGGAGTTGAAATGAGCGAGTGGAAGAAAGTGAAGTTGGGAGAGATTTGCTGCCGTATTACTTCTGGAGGAACTCCGAAAGCAACTGTAGAGTCTTATTATACCCCTCCAACTATACCTTGGTTAAAGACAAAAGAAGTAAATTATTGTAGAATATACAAAACCGAAAACTATATTTCAGAGGATGGGCTTGCCAATTCAAGTGCAAAAATGATAGCTCCTAATTCAGTTATTATTGCTATGTATGGGCAAGGAGATACTGCTGGGCGTGTAGCAATAAACAAAATTCCGTTGACGACAAATCAGGCATGTTGTAATCTTACAATAGATGAAAATCAGGCTGATTATGAATTTGTTTATTATCAGCTTCGTACACTATATAACAAAATGGTTTCTTTGAAGGCTGGTGCTGCTCAGCCTAATCTCAATGCGCAAATAATAAAGAATTTAGAAGTGCTATTGCCTGCTTTATCCATTCAGCACCGCATTGCCACTATCCTTTCCCGCTACGACTCCCTGATAGAGAACTACCAGAAGCAAATTAAACTATTGGAAGAAGCAGCGCAACGGCTCTATAAGGAATGGTTTGTCGATTTGCGCTTCCCTGGATATGAGAGCACGAAAATTGTGGACGGTGTGCCGGAGGGATGGGAGAAGAAAAAAATAGACGATGTTTGTGCAAGTATTTCATCAGGAAGTACACCTTCAAGAAACAATAAAAGCTATTGGGAAAATGGTAATATTAAATGGGTAAAGACTAAAGAGTTGCAAGATGGATGGATACTTGATACAGAAGAGTATATTACCCAAGATGGTTATAATAACTCGTCAACAAAGATGTTCCCACCAAATACAGTTTTGATGGCAATTTATGCAAGTCCAACATTAGGAAGATTGGGCGTGCTTGCAACAGAATGTTGTTGCAACCAGGCTGCACTAGGATTGATTGCTGACGAAACAAAAATTTCATGGCAATGGCTTTGGTGGAAACTATATGAACTTCGTGATGATTTTAATTCAATTGCTCGTGGAGCAGGACAACAGAACATTAGCGGAATAGTTGTCAAAAACAAAATGATAGTAGTTCCCGAAAAACCTATTATTGATGCTTTTACATCTGCCGTATCTAAAATGTTTGAAAAACAAAAGAATATATCAACTCAAATTCGTCTTCTGACGGAAGCAAGAGACAGGTTGCTGCCAAGGTTGATGGGGGGAGAAATAAACCTTACCCTATCCCTTCCTAGCCCCTCCTCGTCCCTCCTAGATTCTCCTAGAACCTCCTCGGTCATCCTAGAAAAACTTAGTACCTCCTCGGTCATCCTAGATCCTCCTAGCACCTCCAAAATTTAAATCCAACTTAGAAATGGAAGAATACAATACAAAAGGAAAAGTCCTAAAGAAAGCGGTGGTTTGGAAAAACCTATATTTCTACCGCAAGAGCGATGCTTTATACCAAATCACAGTAGCATTTTGTCATCGTTTCCTTCCAGCACACGGAGACCGCACAGTAGACCAGATGGTGCAGGCTGCGCGTTCTGGTAAACAGAACATCGTGGAGGGCAGCGAGGACGGGCAAACCAGCTCGGAAATGGAGATAAAACTGCTGAACGTAGCACGCGCCAGCCTTCAGGAACTTCGTGCCGACTACATCGACTATCTTAATACACATCACCTGCCTATATGGCCTGTGGACAACGAGCGCCAGCAACGGCTGCGCAACTTTTGCCACTCCCACAACGACTATAGCGACTACGAGCCCCTACTCGACCACATGAACGACGTGGAAATAGCCAATCTTGCGCTCACCCTCTGCCACCAGACAGACAAGATGATGTGCGCTTACATAGAGAAACTGGAGCGCGACTTCGTTACAGAAGGAGGAATAAAGGAACGCATGCATGCTGCTCGCACAGGCTATCGCCAAGCACAAAATGACCACATACAAGCCTTGGAAGCGGAAAACATACAACTGAAAAATAGAATAAAAGAACTGGAAGCGATAATAGAAAACCTAGGTTTACCTAGGAAATCCTAGGTTCTCTTATTGTAGAAATTTACTTGCCACAAAATAAGAATTAACAATTATGTACACACCGCCTTTTACAATAACATCGGAAATTCTACATCTGGTATCGGCAATATCGGAGCAGGTCGGTGCGCTTAGCGTTAGCCCAAACGGCAACTCGCCATCGCCAATGCTACGTAAGAAAAACCAGATAATGACAATACACTCGTCGCTGGCAATAGAGCACAATAGCCTGTCGCTACAGCAGGTAACCGATATAATAGAAGGCAAGCATGTGCTCGGTGCACCCAACGAAATACAGGAGGTAAAAAACGCTCTGCAAGCCTATCAGCTTATGCAGCAACTCGATGCTTTCGACGAGAAAGATATGCTGAAGGCCCACGGCCTTATGATGAAAGACTTGGTGGACAAATCTGGATGCTACAGAAAAGTCGGCGTGGGCGTATTCAATGGCGACAGATGCATACACATGGCACCACCGCCTTCGCGAGTACCCGAACTAATGAGAAACTTGTTCGACTGGTTAAAAACTACAGACACACACCCATTGATAAGCAGTTGCGTATTCCATTACGAGTTCGAATTTATCCATCCGTTTACCGATGGCAACGGACGAATGGGACGATACTGGCAGACTATGCTTCTTGCAAAATGGAAACCTGTTTTTGCATGGTTGCCTGTGGAAACTATCGTCAAGGCGCATCAGGAGGAGTACTACGAAGCCATTGCGCGCTCGGATGCCAACGGGAATAGCACAGCTTTCATTGCATTTATGCTCAAGTGTTTATCAGATGCCATCAGCAAGGAAGTAGAGAATAAAGTAGAGAATAAAGTGGAGAATAAAAAACTTACAAATTCTGAGCGACAAATTATAAAATTGCTCGCTGCCGACGCTCACATGACAATAAAGGAAATAAGCAAAAGGACAAAATTGTCGGAGGCCGGAGTAAACAAGATTCTCGCATCGCTAAAAAGGAAAGGCTTCATTGAGCGTGTTGGAGCCAACAAGAATGGATACTGGAAAATCAACAATTAAACTATGACACGAGACTACAGCGAAGACAAACTGATACAACAAAGCACAGCCGATTTTCTGGAAAATGAACTTGGATGGAAAAACGTTTATGCATTCGACCAGGAAATATTAGGCGAAAATGGCACATTGGGACGCAACAGCTACAATGAAGTGCTGCTCAGCGGTCATTTAAGGCAGGCTCTGAAGCGTTTGAATCCTTGGCTCACCGACAAGCAGTTGTACGAGTGCATGGAACGCATGACCGAGCATATCAGCAGCCAGACGCTAATGCAGATTAACGAGCAGAAATATCATTTGATTCGCAACGGCATACCAGTGACACGCACTAAGCCAAACGGCGAAACCGAAGAAGTGACAGCCAAAGTAATCGACTTCTTATCGCCCGACAAGAACGAATTTCTTTGCGTAAGGGAAATGTGGGTTTACGGTGCGCTCTATCGTCGCCGTGCCGACATCGTAGGCTTCGTAAACGGCATCCCGCTGCTATTCATGGAACTTAAAAACCACGATGTAGAAGTGGTTGACGCCTTCAACCAGAACTACCGCGACTATCTCGACACCATACCGCAACTGTTCTATCACAACGCATTTATCATGTTCAGCAACGGAATGGAGGCTCGCGTAGGCACAATCGACTCAAAATGGGAGTTCTTTCACGAGTGGAAACGACTGAACGAAATGGAAACGGGCAATGTTGAACTGCCAACAATGCTGCGTGGTATCTGCAAGAAAGAGAATTTTCTCGACCTTCTCGAAAATTTCATACTATACGACCATTCCGATGGCAGAACAGTAAAGATTCTGGCTCGCAACCACCAGTATTTAGGTGTAAACCAGGCCGTCGAGATGTATCGTAACCGACAGTACCTAAAAGGAAAACTTGGTGTGTTCTGGCATACGCAGGGAAGCGGCAAGAGCTACTCGATGCTGTTCCTCGCGCAAAAGATACGCCGCAAATTCGAAGGCACACCGACAATACTTGTACTTACCGACCGCTACGAACTAAACAAGCAGATAAGCGACACCTTTGAAAATTGCGGACTGTTGGGAAATGTAAAAGCCAAGAAATTTATTGCCAGCGATGGAAACGACCTGAAGACAAAGCTGAAAGGCAATCCGTCGTTCATTTTTTCGCTCATACAGAAGTTCAACGACCCCAAGGCTACGCCCATAATTCCCGACCACGACATAATTGTGATGAGCGACGAAGCACACCGCACACAGAACGGTATTTTTGCCGACAACCTTATGCATCTTCTGCCGACTGCACATCGTATCGGATTTACAGGCACGCCTCTGTTGTCAAACGACAATATCACTGCACGAACCTTTGGCGGCTATGTAAGTATATACGACTTCAAACGTGCTGTAGAAGATAAGGCAACCGTTCCGCTTTACTACGAAAACCGTGGTGAAAAGCTGAAGGACTTGAAGAATCCCGAAATAAACGATGAGATTGCTGCTGCCCTTGAACAGGCAGGCGACCTCGACGCATCACAGTCGGCAAAACTGGAGCGCGAATTTAGCAAGGAAGTGCATCTTCTTACAGCAGCGAAACGTCTGCGCTTGATAGCCAAGGATTTCGTACAGCACTACAGCGACCTTTGGACATCGGGCAAGGCTATGTTTGTATGCTACAACAAGGTCACTTGCGTACGAATATACAACTATGTACAGGAATACTGGCAGAAGGAAATCAAACTGTTGGAACAGCAGATAGAAAAATTCTGTTCACAGCAGGAAGCACAGGAATTGCAACGCAAGCTGACATGGATGAAAGAAACCGACATGGCAGTAGTTATCTCCCAGGAACAAAACGAGATACAGACATTCCAAAAATGGGGTTTGGACATAAAGCCTCATCGCAACCGCATGGAAAAGGAAGAACTCGACAAGAAGTTCAAGAATGCCGATTCTAAATTACGCATTGTCTTTGTTTGCGCCATGTGGCTTACTGGCTTCGATGTAAAGACACTTTCCTGCCTTTACCTCGACAAACCGATGAAAGCACACACCCTGATGCAGACTATTGCACGAGCAAATAGAGTATCAGAAGGAAAAACCAACGGACTTATCATTGACTATATTGGCATTGTTAAGGCTCTGCGTCAGGCATTGGCTGACTACACTGCCAATCCTGATGGAGAAACAGGAGGCAACGACCCGACAATCGACAAGGAGGAACTAATCAAGCATGTAGTTGAAAGTATTTCCGCTGCGACAGAATTTCTAAAGGAACACGATTTTAAACTGGAGGATTTGATTCACGCAGAAAAGTTTACGAAACTCGAACTGCTCAAGACTGCAGCAAATGCAATGTGCGAATCGGCAGAAACCAGAAAAACATATTGCACTTTTGCCACCACACTGCTTAAGTTGTGGAAATATCTCAACCGCGAAGACATTACTACAGAAATGAAGCAGCAGAAGGATGCAATTGACGCCATATACAAGGAACTACAACGGAAACGCAAACATGCCGACATAACAGAACTCAGTGTTACTATTAATGAAATAGTAAACGAACATCTTGAAGTCGATACCAGTCAAATGAGTGCAGCAGAGCCTCGCCGTTTCGACATAAGCGGAATCAATTTTGACTTGCTTAGAAGCGAATTTGCCAAGAGCAAAGAAAAGAACTTACTACTAAAAGACATTCAGGAACTGTTACAGGAACGTATTGCTCAGATGCTGGCTGCAAATCCATCGCGCATAAACTTCTACGAAAGGTATCAGGAAATCATTCACAACTACAACGATGAACAAAACCGCGCCACTATTGAAAAGACTTTTGAGGATCTGATGAACCTTACACATCAGCTTACCGAAGAACAGAAACGGTACATCAGAGAAGGTTTTGAAAATGACGAGCAGTTGTCAATATATGACATCCTAATGAAGGATAACTTATCGAAAAATGACATCAAGAAGATTAAAGACGTCTCGAAAGAACTGATTGAAAAAATCAAGGAACTACTTCATACTATGGACCATCCTTTCGACAAGGAAGAAACAAAGGCAACTATAATAGTTATGATTCGCGATACACTATGGAACAAACTGCCAGACAGTTATCCAGACGAAAGCATAAACCATTACAAGGATGCGGTTTATAATTATTTTAGCTTGCACTATGACAGAATAGCATAATTTCTTCTATCGAATCATCCCTCCACCACCATCCTTATATTCCCATACGTATTCTTCAACACCTCTCCCATCTCGTTTTCGGCAATCCACCTGACTTCCGAAATATCTTCCTCCGTCTGCGGTTTGGTCGCGCCACTGCCAACATATCTCATTCTGAACCAATGCGTAACCTTCAAGGCATAACCTTCATTGAAAGGATATATGTGATAGGTGGTCGTGAGTTCGCCATCGTTCTGCAAGTCGGCAATGTCAAGTCCGCATTCCTCGCTGACCTCACGCACAGCACACTGGGCAAGCGTTTCGCCAGCTTCGAGCCAGCCTTTTGGCAAATCCCAGCGACCAGAGCGGAAAATGAAGAGCATCCTATCCTGCTTGTCCGTCACTCGACCGCCCCCAGCCTCTATCACCGTGAAAACTTTTTTCAACAGGCACAAGGCAGCATCGTCCGAAGCCCCTAAAATCATAAGGTTGTAGTCGGCGGATGAGTTCAAAAAAAGTTTTATTGCCGATTCGGTATTATCATCAAAATGTAATATCTTTGCCGATTGAATATCGGACGAAGCATCCTCGCAGAATGCCAAAATCCGGTCGTTATAGAATATTTTTATCATAAAATTAAAGTTATGAACGCAATAGCCAAACAAGTAGCTGAAAAACTTTTGCAAATAAAAGCAATAAAACTTGAACCGACAAATCATTTCGTATGGGCTTCGGGATGGAATTCACCAATCTACTGCGACAACCGCAAGGCTCTGTCCTACCCCGATGTACGCGACTTTGTACGCGACTCTTTCATCGAGGTCATCAAGGAAAACTTTGGTGAATACGACGTCATC
>JAEEGL011827195.1_pt1 | contig 10578 bp, 11 predicted proteins | sample 9134231 | NCBI WGS metagenome assembly JAEEGL01 (sample SAMN16246548, study PRJNA631951) | gut metagenome | biome: gut microbiome; feature: rumen; material: fiber-attached | host: Bos | place: Iran: Karaj | collected 2018-10
AAAGTGGAGGAATAGTATGATATGAATATTGGAGAACTGGCTTTTGGAAGAAAAACTTTCATAGCCAGTTTTATTTTACGAGGAAATAGCATATGGTATAACATATAGGTTATAAATTTTTTTTACATTGCCATATGTAAATGTTCTGGAGTATTATCGCCAGGCAGAGGAAGGCGAATAATAATTTTAGTGGTGGGGGCAATTATGGAGGATTTAAGAGATATATTTAGAAAAAGCGTAGAGTGTATATATTATGTGCGTAAAAAGAAGATGAAAATGGCGATACCACTAACTGCAGGAATTGGTTTGTTTTTGTATGCAATGGTTTCACTCATCTGCTATGTGATTGGTGAGTGCATCTTTCATAATTATCATATTTTTACAATCTCCGATTCTTTTATCATTGTCGGTTCGGTGTTAATGATAACAGTTGCCATGAATGTCTTAGCTACTAAAAAAGACGTGTTTAAGATCGTTTTAGAGCATATGTTTTTACACAAACAGACAAAGCAATCCACAATAATTGAAGTTTTAAGAGTAGTGGTTATCGCAATTATGTTTTCAGTAATATGGTGGAGGTGTTCGCCTATTCTTTCAAGAGTAATTGATTACTTACAAATGAATGAAGCTGAAGCAATTATAATGGTATTGATGATTATTTTTGGTGGGTCATATTTCCTATTAACAGATACCATAATCGATGATTACAGAAGACATAAAGCAAAGGCAATTGCGTCTGTGCTTATCATGATAATCATGATATTTCTTTACATATTTCAGATATCTGAGAATAATTTTTCTCAGTTCGATGTATACGCGTTGCTTATATTTTGTATTGGACTTTTGGCATTTTTGGATTCGGCTATAAACAATTACAGAGATATGTATAGGTGCCTCGGAAACAGGTACAAAAGCGAACTAGATGAGTATTTTGCGGGTCTAATGACGGAGTTTGATACTCGTTTTAATTCGATAAGTAATGAAATATCATCTGCAAAAGAGTGTGGGATTCTTTTTCTAAATCTTTGGAATCTTATGAATACGAAAAAGAAGATTCTTTTTGTGACCATGATGGTCGTTGCTATAGCATTTGCGATAGGAATGTCAATCCTTTCTGGCAAGATATCTGGATATATGATGAGGGTGATTTGAATATTATAGCATTGTCGAATATGATAGAGCTATTTACGAATACACATTGTCTGAAGAGCAGACACAAAATCCAGTTGATAGGGCTTATAGTTTTAGGTGGATGGCTGATGCACATTTCCAACTAGGAGAAAAAGAGGCAGCTATACAGTGTGGAGAGCGAGCTGTGAACTTGGATCCTACTAATGAGGAATACAAAGAATTCTATAATAAGATTATAAAGGCGTAGTATAATTTGGCACTTTGCAAATAACTTTATAATAATTGCAATTTCTCATTTGAAAAATAGCAATATAATGCTATATTATTAATAATAAATAGCAATATATTGCTATTTTTGTATTCTGAATTGCTATTTTGGAGGGCTGAGTATGGCAAATTCTAAGATTGATGAACTAGTTAGTAAAAAGGCGCAGCAGCATCTTACTTATGAGGCGATTGCTCAGAAGTCCGGGCTTCCGCTTAGTACTGTTCAAAAAGTGCTGGGTGGTAAGATAGCATCTCCGAGAGTTAGCACAATAGCGGCTCTTGAACAGGCTCTATTAGAGAGCACAGCTCCAGAAGAGCAAGAGTATCCTGAAATATCTATTGGAAATCAGGATTTTGCAGCAATCATAGAGAATGGATATTTTTACATTGATAAAACTTCTTTTATAAAAAAATGGTGGGAGAGTGCAGATGTGGTAACGCTGATCACCAGGCCCAGGAGATTTGGTAAGACTCTAAATATGAGCATGTTGGACTATTTCTTTTCCAACAAGCATCCTGACAGCGGAAATCTGTTTAGAAGACTGTCAATCTGGGAAGATGGCAAGTATCGAGAGTTGCAAGGGCAGTATCCGGTTCTTTTTATCAGCTTTGCATCTGTAAAGGGGACTGACTATGAAACGGCGCGGCAGCAGATAGTTCAGGAGATAGTTGGGCTGTATCGCAATAATGGCCACCTTATTGAAAGTGACTTTGTCACAGATAAAGATATACAGTTTTGGAATATGGTCGATTACACCATGTCTGATGCAACAGCGGCTTTTTCAATCAATTTTTTGTGCGAGCTCATGTACAAACATTATGGGAAAAAGGTTCTGATTTTCCTCGATGAGTACGATACGCCAATACATGAGGCATATACAGACGGCTTCTGGGATGAGATAACGGGTTTTATAAGAAATCTTTTCAATGCGACTTTTAAGACTAATCAGTACCTTGAAAGAGCTATTCTCACAGGCATTACAAGAATAAGCAAAGAATCTATTTTCTCAGATCTGAACAATCTCAAGGTGGATACTATAACTAATGCCAAATATGAAACTGATTTTGGCTTCACGGAAAAAGAGGTACAGAGGGCCCTTGGTGCATATGGGCTGCTAGATCATTTTGACAGTGTAAAAGAATGGTATGATGGCTTTAGGATTGGCTCAGCTTCTGAAATGTATAATCCATGGTCAGTTACGCAGTATCTTGATGTCGGGGTCCTAGATAATTACTGGGCTAACACTAGTGAGAACTCTCTAGTGGAGAAACTCATAAGGGAAGGCAGCGCTGATGTGAAAAAAGCAATGGAAAGCCTCTTAAAAGGTGAGGCAATTTCTGCGCTTATTGATAATGAGATAGTTTTTAACCTGATAAATCGCAATGAATCGGGAATTTATAGCCTTCTTCTGGCAGCAGGCTACCTTAAAGCAGAAGGACCGTCAGAAGATAATCCTGGAGTGCGTAAAAGACTCATGGTTTCTCTTACAAATCTTGAGGTTCGTCATACTTTCGAGGATATGATAAAAAGATGGTTTGAGGGAGACAGTGTCAGGTATAACGACTTTATAAAGGCGCTTCTGCAGAATGATGTTAAGTACATGAATTATTTTATGAATGACGTGGCGCTTAATACTTTTTCTAGCTTTGATACAGGGAACAGGCCTTCTGATAGAACTACTCCGGAGAGATTTTATCATGGATTTGTGCTGGGACTAATTGTAGAACTAACTTCAGAATATTACATTACTTCGAATAGAGAAAGCGGATTTGGAAGATATGATGTTTGTTTGGAGCCTCGAAATACAGGCGCCTCAGCTTATGTGCTGGAGTTTAAGGTGCATGACCCTGAGTCAGAGGCTACATTGGATGATACTGTAAAAAGCGCCTTGGAGCAGATAAAAGAGAAAAAGTACGACGCAGAGTTGATAAAGCGCGGAATTGCCAAAAAGAACATCCATCATTATGGATTTGCCTTTGAAGGCAAGACGGTTAAGATTGGAGGCGCCTAATGCACAGAACTTACGAGAATGTGGACATAGTAGTATTTTGGAATTCCGACAAGTGCTTTCATGCAAAACGCTGCGTAAACGGAAGCCCCAAGACCTTCTGCCCGGGACAGAAGCCTTGGATCAAGCTTGATAGGGCTGAGACAAAAGAAATATGGCAGGCAATCAGCCAATGTCCATCCGGAGCCCTGACATGTCTGTACAGGCACGATATAGATGTCTCAATCGACCCAGAGAATTTCCGCAGCATAGCGACTTACAAGGGAAAAGAGATAGGTGAGTGCGCCTATCAGGTAGCAGAAAGCGGCTACAACATATATCACACCGCGGTTTCACCAGACCACCAGGGTAAAGGCATAGCAAAGCGCCTTGTGTATAAGGTACTGGAACAGGCAGAGCGGGACTGCGTGAATGTTACGGCCACTTGCTCATATGCAAGGAAAGTGATGGAGGAGTGAAAAGCGGACAAAAAAGCGAACGCAAAATTTTGCGTTCGCTTTTTCTATGAAATATCAGTAAAAAAATCAACCGAAATGATACAAATGCACATTGACGCGGGTTTCGAACATAGTAGAATTAAAGAAGAGCCTTGAATCAAGGGGACAATATCAAGGTATAAAAGGGGAGAAATAAGCTATGCGAGAATTATCAAGAGTAAACCTATTTACATGGACAAGGGATCTTCTATCAGAAGATAATAGTACTGATCCAAAGAGAAACGCAATAAGGAAAGTTGCACTGAAAATATTAACGCGTAAAGACAATATAGATCAAGAGGAGGTACAGCAGCTACGAGAAAGTAAGAAAGGCTCGATGATCGATATTCTGAACTTTAATATCAGGATTTTGAATGGAATAGAAGAGCAATTCCTTGTGGATAATTCTCAGGGGGAATTACCTGCATTTCCCATGAGTGAAGGCCGAAAAGAGGATATTCTTAGTAGATATTCACCGACGAGAAATAAAAAGAATATGGATAAGACCAATGAAGAAATATTTAATTCAAAAACCAACTATAAATATGTATTTGATGATAAGAAGGATCCTTATGAAAGATTTGATCATCTTCTGAATTTCTTAAATACATATTCCAACAAAGTCTTGAAAAAAACTAAAGTTTCAGAAGAGCCTGAAGCTTTTGTAAGAAATCACGATATTAGATATATGAAGAAGGTATTCGTATCTCATGCTTATGAGGACAGGCTGTATACTTTCTGCCTTTTTTTATACTTGCTTGACAAAGAGATTCTGGCATATGTGGATTGGATATTTAGCCCTGCATTTGATCATGGTGGCGACATTAAAAGCAATCTCAGCAAACATATATATGAAGCTGATCAGCTGCTTTTCATACGTTCCAATAATAGTGAGCTTCGTGCCATGAAAAATCCAAATAGGTATGGCAATAAATATGACATAAAAGGATGGTGTGCCTTGGAAATTGGCGAGTACTATTATCACAAGCATTATGAAGAGAACAAAAATGACGACCAGTTTTACCTAAAACTTTATAGCGACCTTCCTAAGAAGGGGACACCTGCTGAGGAAAAAAGAGATGTCAAAATATTAGACGATTTACTTGCGCTTACCAGCTTGGAGAATGGAGAGTTGCATGGAGAGAAGAGCGCCTGAAGAATATGCGCTTAGATTCTTTAAAGAGAAAGCAGTAGGGGAGAAGAGATGTTTTGGAAAAAGAAAAAGGTATTCATATCATATTCCAAGGATAAGATAAAGTTTACAACGTACATCGACAGGTTTCTTACTATTAACGGTTTAACCGTCATAAGAGATGAGAAGGAAGACAACTTCAAGAATTTTATGGAAAAAATAGAACTCTGCGATGAAGTAGTGTTTCTTTTAAATACATCATTTTTTGAGTCGGTTTTCTGCATGTATGAGCTTTGGTTGTGGCATAAATCAAAAGTACATGGGTGTGTGCTGAAGCTCTATGACATGAATCTGGATGACAATTACTGGCTAATGGCTCGATATAAAAAGATGGTACGTGGCAGGGAAAAGCTGACATTGGATCAACAGGAGGCCATGAAAGATATATTGGATAATTTCGAGGATTATGCAGCGCTTATAAAGGAACTATCTAGTAATCGTATGCGTTTTATTGATGAGTATGAATTAGAAACAGCAACCGAAAGCATTTTCACTTTGATCACAGGAAAAAAGCCAACAAAAGAAGCTGATAAAGAGACCAAACGAATAGTTCAGTATTATGTTCGAGGGTTGGACTCAATAAGGAATGAGGGTCTACAGCGGGATTTTCAGAATTTTGTATATGATTTGCTAAGAGGATCCAGCTTCACCATGAGCCCATACAATGAGGATACATCTGGAGAAAAAACATACGAATTATTGGATTATAAAATGGGCGATGGAGATTTGGGAGCTTATCTATGGTTAAGGGCACAAAATGACCAAGGTAAAGAGGAATTATTGACTGTATTTGATATCAATGCAATAGTGCGAGATCCAAATTATTTTAGTAAGAATCAAATCAAGTATTATATAGAGATTAAGGATAGAAATATTTGCAGGGATATTAGGCTTTATGGAAATCCTCATGGCGAAAAGAATCCAATCTGCAGACAGAGATGTTTGATAAATTATCAAGAAGACAATGCTCTTGAGCATGGATATACCAACAACACCCTGATAATAAACTACGTACAAAATTGAAAATTACTACAATAAGCAACAAAAAAATGCAATAAATAATGGGGATTCTATGGGAAACTGAGTATGACTCCACAGTCATATTATCTGATACAATAGTAAAAAAGAGAAGAAAAGGAGGCAAATCACATGGAAATAGTAATATCCGGAGCGTTCCCTGATAACAACGAGACGCATCAGCAATGCCTTACAGATGCCCTCATTTTGTTTGAAAAAGAGATTCTTACACAGGGCTATGACCTCACATTCGGCGCCCATCCTACATTTCAGAAGCTCTTTTACCAGGTGGGAAAAGAGACATGCCCAGAGGACTTCAAATCCAGGCTCAAAATGTACATCTCAGACTACTTCATTAAAAAGTTTGGTATAGATACAGCTGATTTTAATGAGAAGTTCACCTACATCACCACCGACGATATTGATGGTGACCAAACAATGAGCCTCACCCAGCTGCGCAAGGAGATGATAGCTAGAGATACCGTTAAGGCTCTGGTTTGCCTTGGAGGAAAGGTGAGCACAGATACCGAGAAACATGAAGGAATCCGGGAGGAAATAGCTATTGCCCGTGCCAGGGAAATACCCGTGTTTATTGTAGGAAGCGTAGGCGGATGTTCAAGTATTGTTGCCAAAGAGTACCAGGCAAAGAACTGGGAGGGGCTTAATGAAGCAAAGTCTGACGTAAATGAGATGTTTATGAATGGCCTTGACTACCGCGAAATGGCCAAGGCACTCATTAAATACATCGAAGAAAAATGAAAAAAGTAAGACAAGGGGAGAAAGACAAATGGATAAGAAAATCAAGCATCTGGAGATGATCCAGGGAGTAATAAACAGAATGGCAGGTAATTCTTTTGCCCTAAAGGGATGGGCAGTAACGCTGCTGGCAGGAATATATGCCCTTTCAGGGAAAGAAGCAGATATTAGATTCTTTATTGTTTCCTTTATTCCAGTTGTGGCATTTTGGCTATTGGATTCATACTATCTTTATCTGGAAAAATTATATAGGACTCTATATGACAAGGTTAGAGAAATGGATGAGAGCGATATAGATTTTTCTATGAATGTTCAAGCCTGCAGGGCAGAGACAATGCCATATTCAAAGTGCGCATTATCCAGAACTGAAAGCGCATTTTATGGGGCGTTATTTTTTGTGTGTATTGTGGTAGTCTTTGCTACGTGCCTTAGCATGGCCTAATACAGTGCAATATACCAATTCGACAAAATAAATGGATTTCAAACAAAAAATGTTTGAAATCCATTTTTGCTTTAAGGCATCTACAAGATGTATATATCAGAATTATATTGAATAATAATCACTAAGTGATATAATCAAATTACCTAAAGGGTAATTTGAAAGGAGGACGATATGTGGAAATAATATATAGCGACTCAAAAGTTGAAAGTCAGTGTACAAGCATAAAGGATGCACAGAAATTATTTGGAGGTAATAGGGCTTTAGCTTTAAGTTTACACGCAAGGATTGCTGCACTAAGTAGTGCAGAAATAATAAAGGATATTATAGTGCAACCTCAATTTAGATTTCATGAATTGCATGATAAGGGCAAAAATAAATATAAAGGGTATTTTGCAATAGATGTAAAAACTAAGAAGGAGCCTTGGAGAATAATACTAAGGCCGCTTGATGAAAATAAAGAACCATTTGATCCGTGTAATATTGATGAGATTGCAGGAACTGTTGAAATTATTGAGATTAAGGAAGTGAGTAATCATTATGAGTGAGTATATTGAATATAAAGACAAAGTTGCATTTCATCCAGGATACTACATAAAGGAATTAGTTGAAACAAGTGGCCTTACGCAGGAAGACTTTGCCAAAAGACTTGATACTACACCAAAGAATTTGAGCATTCTTATTCGCGGAGAACAGAGATTGTCAAATGATATTGCAATGAAGTTATCAAGGCTTACTGGTACGACCATTGGATATTGGCTCAATCTTCAAAAAGGATATGACGCTTTAGTAGCGGAGTTTGAATCAGATAAAGAACTTGAAAATGAAAAGAAGGTTTTCGAATATCTAGATTATAAGTATTTCAGAACTAATTATGGGCTTCAGGATCATCCTAGGAAAAAGGAAGCGCAAATTGCAGAGACAAGAGGATTTCTGAAGGTTTCATCACTAACAGTCCTAAAAAAAGAAGATATGGCTGCAAACTTTAGAAGTAAGCTTGAAATGAATGAGGCAAGCATAGTAAAGGCGAATGCTATGGTTCAGATAGCTACAAATAAAGCCCTGGAAACAGAAGCTCCTAGATTTGATAAAAAGAAATTTGAAGAAGCAGTTTGTTATGCGCTGACTCAGACAACTAATCACAAGGAATTTCTTAAAAGAATAAAAAAAGCTTTTTACGATGCTGGAGTTATATTTGTGGTATTACCCAATATGGCAGGTTCAAATACAAATGGCGCCACAAAGAAGGTTGGAAATAATATTATGCTCATGGTCAATGATAGAAGATTATATGCAGATACTTTTTGGTTTACATTGTTTCATGAAATAGGACATATCATGAATGGAGATTTTGGCATATCTTTTGAAATGGAGAAAGGAGAGATAGAAGAAAAAGCTAATACATATGCGCAGAACATGCTGATTGATCCAACAGATTATAAAGAATTTTTGAGACAGAGAAGATTTGATGCTGAATCTATAAAACAATTTGCGGACAGAATAGGTAGAGACCCAGGTATTGTATTAGGAAGGCTACTAAATGATAAAAAGGTGGGATATACAGATAGGACATTAAATGTGCTTAGACACAAAATTAAATTTGTTACCGGACTAGTATAGTATAAACGGTAATAGTACCGATGCTAATACCGATACTAATACAGTTGCTTACGCAGAAAGGGACTGGAGCAATGAGCAAAAAGTATATAGAACGAATTCATAATATAATACTGAGAATGCAAGCTTCCTGGAAAAGGTCGTCGCTGCCATCCTCCTGATAGGCGTTGCCTATAGCTGCCTGCAGCTGGCAATACATGTGGCTTCTCTTACGGAGCTGGCCTTTGATGACTACATAGAGGACATTCTGGTCACAGCCTTTAACGCAGTCATTGTCATAGAGTTCATCAGAATGCTGATCAAGCACTCTATGAATACCATAGTGGAAGTACTGATATTCGCTCTTGCCAGAGGCCTTGTAGTTGAGCATGAGGCTCCACTGGAAATACTGATCAGGATTGTCTGCATTACAATCCTCTTGGCCTGCCGTAAATTCTTGTTTTATGAAAAAGACTTTGAAGAAGAGGTGTGAGGAATAATCAAATAACACTGAGTACAGTAATGAACTTTAGTCCATATCCACAGGCATATTTCCCACAACTATGTATTGTTGCAACAGCTGTTCCAGGAAAAGAGATTGCTAGATTGAGTTAGAAAACAATAGGCAATAATAGACAATCTATCCCAAGTTGCTAAAAATGAGAAAAAGTGTCTTGAAATTATTTATTATTGATGATAACATGTAGTCACAGACAATAAAATTGTTAAAAACAAGAAAAAGCAAAAACACAAGTCAAAATATAACAAAAACAAGTCATATAAATAAACATAACAATAAACAACAAGAATACACAAATAATTACAAACTAAAAGCGACAATACAAAGAACAATACAATGAATAATTTTATAGAAAACTTAAATGCATATTTAAGTGGTAAAAAAATTAAAAACTCATATATTTCACTGATTACAGGATGGGATAAGAGTAAAGTTAGCCGTATCCTTAATGGTGAAGTAGAAATAAAGATGGCTGATGCAGAAAAATTGGCATCGATGTTAGGCAAGGATATTGCTTTTTTTCTTGGAGATAAGGCAGCAATTCTAGAAGAAATTAGTTCAAGTGAACAGTTTGCATTTTGTGCAGGACATTTAGAGAAAGAAGACAAGATAATTGCCAAGCGATTGTTAGAGATGTTTAGATACTATGATGCATTGGTAGATGTTGAGCTTTGATTAAACCCACTTATTGAAGTGGGTTTTTTTATTAGGAGCATTAGTATGGAAAAAGAAAAGTTCTATAAGATCATAAAATTTAACGATGAGCGTACACGTGATATTAAGATAGCCACTACAAGCTTTTATGAAATGCTTGGAAGAGATGAAGCCTTTGTTATTCCGGATATCCAGACTGTAGCAAAGACTTTGTTTATGCAGAAACAGTATCAATTAGTGCATATCCCATTGGCTAGTAGTGAGATCTGCGCTTATCAGTTGAGACTTAATAAGAAAAAATATCTTGTTATCAATACAAATAAGAGTTTGGCAAATAACAACTTTGCAGTGGCCCATGAGATTTATCATCTTTTAATAGATTTTCATGACTCTACAGATGGTGATGAAGTGTATCTTGATAAATATGAAGAAGATGAAACAGAAATGTTGGCTAATGCTTTTGCAGGAAATGTCTTGATGCCTAGAGAAGATTTTGTCCTCTCAGCTACTATGCTAAAAAA
>JAEEGL011987449.1_pt1 | contig 10578 bp, 8 predicted proteins | sample 9134231 | NCBI WGS metagenome assembly JAEEGL01 (sample SAMN16246548, study PRJNA631951) | gut metagenome | biome: gut microbiome; feature: rumen; material: fiber-attached | host: Bos | place: Iran: Karaj | collected 2018-10
GTAAGGCCGGGCACAGCGCTCAAGGTCTATTTTTCCACGCTCATGTCCGGTGCCAACGAACTCATTTATAAAAAAGCTGCCTCAGAACCGGTCCACAGAGGCATGGCTACAACAGCAGTGCTTTGCTACCTCAGGGACGGCAAGGCGTACGTCGTCAATGTAGGCGACAGCCGCGCTTACCTGGTAAGGGACGGCAAGATCATGCAGATAACCACGGACCACACTCTCATCCAGGAGATGCTGGACCGCGGTGAGATCACCCCGGAAGAGGCAAAGGACCACCCCGACAAGCACGTGATTACAAGGGCTATCGGCGGAGAACCCACTATAAGACCGGATTTTTACAACTTCGACATCTACCCTAAGGATACATTGATACTCTGCACCGACGGCCTTTACGGAATGGTCGGGGAAGAGGAGATCGCAAAGCTTGCCTCAAGGGCCAGGACCATGCACGGACTGTCAAGGTCTCTGGTGGAAAAGGCAAACCAGAACGGCGGAGAAGACAATATCACTGTGGTGTGCATCAGGATACAGCAGGGATAAGACATGGCAGCAAGAACACTGGCTGGAAGGTACGAGCTCTTAACTAAAGTAGGCGAAGGCGGCATGGCTGTCGTATTCCGCGGGCGGGACAAACTCCTGTCCCGCAATGTTGCTATTAAGATCTTAAGGCCCGAATTCACCAGCGACAACATGTTCATCGAAAGCTTCCGCCGCGAATCCCAGCTTGCAGCGAGCATAGTCGATCCCAACATCGTAAACGTCTACGACGTAGGCCGCGAAGGAAACATTTACTACATAGTAATGGAGCTTGTTGAGGGCGAACCGCTCTCCGAGATCATAAGGCGCGAGGCTCCGCTGGATCCCAAGCGCGCTGCCAACATCTGCAGGCAGATAGCCATGGCGCTTTCAACAGCGCACAAGCACCAGCTCATTCACAGAGACGTAAAGCCCCATAACATACTCATTTCAGAAGGAGACGTAGCGAAGATCTCCGACTTCGGCATAGCCCAGAAGATCATCCCGGAAGAGGCGGACACCAATGTCAAGAAGCAGACTGTCATGGGGTCCATACACTACTTCTCGCCGGAGCAGGCAAGGGGTGCCTACGTTGACGAGCGTTCCGATATCTACTCTCTTGGCATAGTGCTCTACGAGATGCTCACAGGCCAGGTCCCCTACGACGGAGACACCCCGGTGGACGTTGCTTTAAAGCACATGAACCAACCTATGACGCCGCCCTCCAAGATCAATCCGGACATTCCGGCAGATCTTGAGCATATAGTCATGAAGGCTACCGCAAAGCTTCAAAAAGACCGCTACGGCAGCGCCGACGAGATGATAACCGATCTTTCCTTCGTGAAGTTCTCAAGGCAGGCAGGCCGCGGCAGCCAGCAGGAAGCAGAGGAAAACAGCGACAGCAAATCCCGGGAACCGAAAGAGACCCCCGAAGAGCGCAAAGCCCGCCTCAAAGCGGAAAAGGCTGCGGAAAGGCGCAAAAAACTCATAAAAGTGGTGCTTGGGCTCCTAGTTGCAGTGCTTGTTCTGGTCGGTGCCATAAAGCTCGTGAAATACCTCTGGGAAAAGGAACCGGACGGAAAGACCGTTCAGACGCCTTACGTCGTGGGCATGCATTACAGATCAGCTGCGGAGTATCTGCAGCAGTTCAACCTGCTGCTTGAGGCAGACAACCAGATGGCCAGCGATAAACCGGCAGGGCAGATACTCAGCCAGAGTCCCAAAGACGGAAGCATAATCAAGGAAGGTCAGACTATAAAGGTGACGGTAAGCCTGGGCGCGGCGGAAAATGCGGTGCCCCTGCTGCTCGGAAAGACTGAAAAGACCGCAAAGACCCTGCTCGAAAGTTATGGCTACGCTCTGGGTACAGTCACCGGAGACTACAGCAACGATTACGCCAAAGGCCAGATCATATCCCAGGATCCGGAAGCCGGTTCGGCTCTTGAAAAAGGCGGAAAAGTAAATGTGATAGTCTGTCTGGGATCCGAACAGGGCAACCCGGACATACGCACCGTGACTGTGCCAAAGCTCACGCAATTGACTGTGGATGAGGCTAAAAACGCGATAGAAAAAGCAGGTCTCACCATTGGTGATATCATTTATCAGGACAGCGACGCAGTCGAAAAAGACCGCGTCATAAGCCAGTCCATAGGAGCCGGCGCCTCGGTCGACGCGGGCACTGCCATCAACATGATAGTAAGCAAAGGCCTTGCAGAAGCCAGGACGCTGAGGCTCAGGCTGGACTATACCATAGCCAGGGAAGAGACCTTCCAGGTAACGGTCACCCTGCAGGAAGACGGAGTGAACTCCAACGTTTTCGTGGAGCAGCGCACAAAGGCGGCAGGCGCAGAGATTATCAGTATCTCTGGCAAGGGCGAGAGCTCTAAAGTAAAGGTATTCTACGCATATTCGAGCGGCAATATAGAAACTATAGCCGAATACACCGTAAACTTCCGCAGCGGAGAGATCAGGTAGCATATGCAGGGTACCATAATACGAGCCTTAGCAGGCTTCTACTACGTATATTGCGAAGGAACGGTCTACGAATGCCGCGCCAGGGGGATATTCCGCAAGGACGGTATAACTCCTCTGGTCGGAGACGAGGTGGAACTTACCATAGTGGCCGGACCCGGCGGGCAGCCCTCGGCCAGCTCCCCGGAAATGGGCGTCGGAGCAGTGGACAGCATACTGCCCAGGCTCAACAGCTTTACAAGGCCGCCCGTGGCTAACGTGGAGCTATTCGTTCTGGTGGCTGCCGTTAAGCATCCCGCGCCGTCCTACCTGATGCTTGACAGAGTATCGATAGCGGTGCACAAGAAAGGAGCCGAACTGCTCCTGTGCGTAAACAAAACGGATCTGGCCAAGGAAGGCCAGCTGGAGGAATTCGCCGAGCATTTCAAAAACGCCTGTCTGACGCATTTTATTTCCGTAAAGGATAGAAAGGACGTCGATGCCCTGAAAGACGCTCTGAGGGGCAAAAAAGCGGCTCTGGCGGGGCCTTCCGGGGCAGGGAAGTCATCGCTTGCGAACCTGCTGCTTGGCCAGGAGCGCAGCGCCACCGGTGACATCAGCAAAAAGCTTGCGCGCGGCAAGAACACCACCCGCCACACGGAGCTTTTCGCGGGGGACGGTTTCTTCCTTTTCGATACGCCGGGCTTCACGTCTTTTGAGGATCCGGAGCTGAAATCGGAAGAAGTCGCCGGCCTGATGCCAGACATCGCGCCTTTTGCGCACAAGTGCCGCTTTTCGGACTGCAGGCACATGGCCGAGCCGGACTGCGCGGTGCGCGAGGCTGTGGAAGCAGGCCTCATTTCAAAAGGACGCTACGAGTCGTATAAACAGATACTCAAGGAAGCCGAAGAGGCTGAAAAAAGATACTAGAAGGGCCTCGCCCAGGGAGGAGATCATGGCAAAACTTGCACCGTCGATACTTTCCGCGGATTTTTCAAAACTTGCCGAGCAGGTCGCTCTGATAGAGCAGGGCGGCGCTGATTACGTCCACATGGATGTGATGGACGGCGCGTTCGTTCCAAACATCACCTTCGGCGGGCTTGTAGTAAAGAGCATGGTCGGAAAGACCAAAGTGCCTTTCGACGTACATCTCATGATAGAGCATCCGGAGCTGAGGATCCCTGATTTTGCAACGCCTCAGACCGAATTCATAACCGTGCACCAGGAAGCCTGCGTGCACCTGCACAGAGTCATCCAGCAGATAAAGGACCTGGGCATCAAGGCAGGCGTGGCTCTCAACCCGGCCACACCGGCAACGACCCTGGAATACGTCTTGGACGAGGTCGACATGGTCCTTGTGATGTCCGTCAACCCCGGATTCGGCGGCCAGAAGTTCATACCGTCCGCTCTTGACAAGATACGCGAGCTTGACGAGATCCGAAGCGAGGCCGGCCTGTCCTTCGTGATCGAGGTCGACGGAGGAGCAAGCCTCAGAAATGCGGCTCAGCTGGTGGAAGCGGGCACGGACATAATCGTAGCCGGCAGCGCAGTCTTCGGCGCGGCGGATATCCCCGCCAGAGTCAGGGAGTTCAAGGCTCTGATCTGAGGACAGTATTGATCAATATAATAAGATCCCCGCTTGCGGTCTCGCAGCGGGGATCTGTGCTTTTATATCGTAAGGTTCTCGAACAGTTCGTCCAGGTTTTCAAGATCCTCCAGGTGTTCGAGGAGCTCAAGCGCTTTTTCGGTCTTGCGTACCGGGAGGATGCAGGCTGCTCCGGTGCGGAAGCGGTCCCTGATCTCTTCATCGGTGAATCTGTAGCCGTCCAGGTTGGTGCCTTTGGAGAAGTCCACGCTTTCGGTATAGATTTTTCCGCCAACTCTGACCTCTGTCCTTGCGTACCAGGATAGAGGCTCTTTTTTGCGAAGCTCGGCGTATTCCGGCGCGACGTGGAAGTTTACTTTGCGTACGAACTTCGCAAGCTTTGGATCGCTGAGCGCGGTGGTGTCCTGCCATGCCGGGCCGGGCTTGTAGCCGAATGCGGCAAGACCTATGGCATACGGTCCTGAAAACTGCACGTCCACCTGGTTTACCGCAACGTACGGATCCGGGTTGGCCACGAAAGCGGCGGTGTGGCAGTCGACCGCTTCTATCTGCTCCGGGCTGAAGTGGTATTTTTCCTGTATCTTCAGGAAGGCATCCACTGCGCTGTGCAGGTAGCGGCAGACAGGGTAGGGCTTGTAGTGGTATTCGGTGAATACCCACTTCTCTCCTATGCCTTCCAGGACCTTTTCGGGATCCCAGACGTCTTCCCTGCAGTAGAACTTCGGGAAGCCGTACTCGCCGTCCAGCGTATATTCATTGCCGGTGTACCCAAGAGACGCCAGCTCAGCGGACTGTACCGCACCCTGGGCCAGCCAGGAAATAGGCACGTACTTGATCATGGACTTCGGAGATGTTGACTCCCAGTCCCTGCAGACCCCCTGGGAGCAGAAGTAAGCGCTTATACCGAGTGCGTTGCGCAGTTCTTTGTCGTTAAGCCCCATCAGTTTTCCGCAGGCTACCGCGGCACCTATTATGTGCTCGTTGGAATTGCCGAAAACATCCGGAGTTTTGCCGTATTTCATTATGGAAGCAGACATTATGGAAAGAAGCACTCTTGAGAGCCTTCTTGCAAGTTCCTGACCTATGCAAAGCGCTGCGATCAGTTCCTTTCCGCTTGCGTGCTGACGCTCCGCCATTGCAAGTATGGGCGGCATCACGATGGGCGGCACGTGGGGGACGGGATCCATATCCAGACCGTTCCAAAGCTCGGCATTCGCAAAAGCTGCTGCGGGTGCGCTCACTTTTCCGCCCACACCGAGCACTGTGGCTTCCGGAACTCCGCCGAGCATCCTGGCGTGCTCTATACCTATCTTGCCTTTATCTGAGGCTATTCCGCCGAGCGCGTTGCCAAGACCGTCGATAAGGGCTCTTTTTGTCTCCCGGATGACATCAGCGGGTATGTTGTCGTAGTTGAACTTGTCTGTAAATCCTATGAATGCGTCTGTTACGTTGGGCATCGTGCTTCCTCTCTTAAATAATATGCTTCAGCCTATATCGTACCGGCCGGAGGCTCTTTCTTCAGTTATCTCTTCTATTGCTTTGTCTCTGGCAGCGGCCACCTTCATCCTTAGCGCTATGTAAGTCTCGATCTCCTCTGTGGTGAGGGCAGACAGCGAGCGCCTGTGATAGTCTTTTGAGATGGCTATGCCGCGGTTTGCTATGCGCGCTCCCTCCGGAGTGAGACTGACGTTTATCCTCCGCCTGTCCTCGGTGTTGAGGGTCCTTTGTATAAGCGCGCTTTTTTCCAGCCTGTTGAGGGTGTTTGCGACAGTAGACCTTAATACTAATAAGGAATCCGCGATGAAGGAGGGCTCAGCTCCGTCCGGATAGTCCGCGAGGAACTGCAGTATCCTGAACATATTGTAGTCCAGATCGAATTCCTCAAAGAGAACTGCCTGCCGCTGGTATTCCTTCTGGTCGTTTTCCAGACGGGTCTGCTGCAGCAAAGGCACATACTTTTTAATAGCTTCTTCGCTGATGAGTTTGTCTTTTTCCATAGTGTTCACCTTGTCTGTTCAGCCTTTCGATCATAGTGTACCACACAGCGCGAAATTTTTCAAGAAAAAATAATTAAAAAATTAATAATTCATGCTTGAATTATCTTGAACCGTGTTGTATAATGATGCCACAACGATCGTTCAACCGCTATTTTACTCAGAAAATGTTAAAGGAGCATTTAATGATGGAAAGCAAAAGAAGCTGGAGGGTGCTAAAGGATGCCAGACCCACAAAGCAGACTATGGAGGTCGAAGTTCCTCCTTATCCCGCCACCTGGGTGTTCGACAATCTCGCTTTTATAGGAGATGAAAAGGTAAGCTGCTTCATTCTCGATACAAGCGATGGTTTGATCCTTATAGACGCCATGTTCCCCACAGATCACTATCTGGATCTGATCGAAAAGAGTATAGCAGATCTGGGACTTGACGGAAAAGACCTCAAGGCTGTCCTTATCACTCACGGACATGATGACCACTTCGGCAGGGCAGATGCTCTGCGCGAAAAGTACGGCTGCAAGATCTATATGTCTGAAACTGACTATAAGATCGCGAGGGAAAGACCCGAAAAGCCTTTCGGCCTCAAGTTCGAAGTAGACGGATTCATAGAGGACGGAAGCGACTTCACGCTCGGGGACACAACTGTTCACAGCGTTCTTACTCCGGGTCACACGGCCGGCTGCATGTCCTTTATATTCCCGGTCCTGGACGAGGGAAGGCTTCACTACCTTGCCATCTGGGGAGGTACAGGCGTGCTTCCAAACTCCGACAAGCAGGCTTACCTGGACTCTGTAGATAAGTTCGATAAGGTCTGCGATAAGTACAATGTAGACTGCGAGATCTCCAACCACCCGTTTGTGGACAACTCCATAGAAAGGATGGAAGTAATAAGGAAGATCAAGAAGGCTACTCCGAATCCGTTCGTTATCGGCCGCGAGGCTTACAAGCGCTACGAGGATTTCTTCCGCGGAATGGCGCTCGCCGCTATCGAAAGGGACAAGGCTGCAGGAAAGTAATATCCGCAGCAAATGATTAATAAACAGTAGAAAACTAAGTGCGCGCTTTTGCGCAGAAAGGTAAGACAATGCCTAACCCGACACCTGCAGCTCCGACTCCGGTCAATTCAACTGCACTTATCCTTTGCCTGGTAGGACTGATACTGGCAATTTTCCTGAACACTAAGAAAAAGTGGAACCTCGGCATTACAGCAATGCTCGTTGCGCTCCTAATAGGCGTAGGCTATATGGGTATGAATACCAATACCATATTCGCCAGCTGGCCTACGACGACCGTCATCTCCGTAGTGCTTGCAGTAGCATATTTCGGCATGCTGACTGATACCGGAATGATGGAGATCATCGGAAAGAGAATGATAAAGATGCTCGGTGGAAACCTGAAGCTTCTGCCGCTTATCGCAGTTCCCGCCATCTCTCTTGTCGCTTTCCTTTCAGCATCCAATATCCCGTTCATTTTCGGACCTCTTCTCGTCCCGATGGCAGCAGCAGGCGGAATGGATCTTATGATAGTCGTTGCCCTTCTGGCTTACGGCGGAGCTATCGGCGGAAACAACCCCTGGACCAATCTTACAGCGCAGATGGCTTCCGGATTCCTCCAGCAGGGTGGATATGACGTCGTAGGCGGCGGCATCGCAAGGTGGATAGACGGATCTCTCATCAATATCCTTGCTATAGTCCTGATGTACATCGTCTTCAAGGGTTACAAGACCAAAAAGGTCGAGATCAAGAGCGAAGATATACCAAAGATGAACGACAAGCAGAAGAAGGCGCTTGTTCTGCTGATCGGCACTTTCGTTCTCCTTATAGTTCCGACCATACTGCAGAAGGTATTCCCGACTGTGCCGTTCTTCAAGACACTCTTCGGATTCTTCAGCAACTACATGGTATTCACTATCGGTATCATACTCTGCTACATACTCAAGATCGGTACCTTCGATCAGTCTCTTAGGAAAGTTCCATGGGGCATAGTATGGATGATCGTAGGCATCATGATGCTCCTTACCGTTGCGAACGCAGCCGGTTTCAGCACCTTCATGTCCGGACTCATCAGCGACAAGGTGCCCAGGTTCCTCCTCCCCGCTGCATTCATGCTTGCTGCCTGCGCAATGAGCTACTTTGCTTCCGCATTCGCTGTTTTCCCGGTCCTCTGGGCAATAGCAATGCCCGTAGCAGCAGCTACAGGTATCAGCGGCGTGACACTGCTCTCCTGCATCATGGCAGGTGCGGCAGGTTCCGGCAGCGCATCCCCGCTCTCTCCGATGGGAGCTGTAGTGCTCTCCATCATGCCTGCTGAAGAGCAGCCCAAGCTCGGCCCCAAGATGATACTCTGGTCACTCCTGATTTGTCTGTTCTGGACAGTGCTCGCTGCCATTGGCATCCCGGGACTCGGCTCCGCTATCATGGGAGTATAGTCCGTAGATCCGGAGAAAAATATGAACAAGTATTTACCGCCGGCAGGGACGGATCTTCTCTGCGAAAACCTTGCCGGCGCAGGATTTGAAGCCTTAAGCGAAGAGAACATAGAACTCTTCAAAGACAGGCTCCTGGATATGACAGGATGTATCTTCGGGGGTGCGATAGTCCCCGAGGATGCTTTCCTTGAAGGCCTCTTCAAGCGCTGGGGCGGGGCAGAAGAAGCGCCGCTTTTCGCAAGGAACGGCAGACTGCCTCTTCCTGCGGCTGCAATGCTCAACTGTATAACCGCAAGGGCGAACGACTTCGGAAACATGTATTTCCACGTGCTTGGGGACCGCATCGCTTCGCACTGCGGGGAGACGCTCATCCCGCTGGGGCTGACACTTGCCGATGTTTTCGGGACTTCCGGCAAAGAGTTCATAACAAGCAATATCGCGGCGGAAGACCTTACGGCAAGGGTGCTCTACACGCTGCCCTCCAGATGGCCTACGGATATGCTCATGGTATCCAGCGCTGCCGCGGCACTTGCCAGCAGGTATTACGGGCTGGACGCAAAGAAAACAAAAGTGGCTCTGAGCTACGCAGCAACCAACGCTACGGACCCGGCTAATTCCTACTACGATTACTGCCAGGAGTTCAAGTACCATAACGGCGCGAGCGCTCAGGCAGGCATAATGGCCTGTGAGCTTGCAAAGGGCGGCTGGGACGGTCTTGAGGATCCGTTCTTCGGACACTGGGGCCTGATCTCCATGCACTGCAAGAGCGGCGGAGATCTTCCCGAGCTTTATGAAAAAGCCTTTGAGGATCTGGGCAAAGTCTGGTACACAGAGGAGAATTTCAAGCGCGGCCCCGGCGGTATCCCGACCACACCGGCAGGGGAGTGCGGCGCGGACATAAGAGCGCAGATCATAGCGGATAAAGGCCGGTTGGACCCCGAAAGCATCAAAAGCGTAAGGACTTTCAGGTCCAAGGCGATGCCGAAGAACTACTACGCGAACCCCTTTGTCAGGGGAGATCACACCAATGCGCTGTTCTCGTTCCACTTTGTGGCGTGCTGTGCTTTGCTCAGGGGCAGCGTCACTGTGCGCGATGTCCAGACCCCAGCGATACAGGCAGACAGGGATCTGCTGAGGCTGGCTCTGAACATGCCTGTCGAAGAGTACGAGAACACGGATGGTTCTATGAGCATCAAGCTGGTAGTCGAGATGGCAGATGGATCCGTCTATACTGCTGAAAAGAATGCGCTGAAGACTCGCTACACTTATCCCGGCAAAGACTTTATAAAAGCCAAGTTCCGCGATCAGTTCGAAGCTTTCGGCAAGTTGCCCAAGAGTCGCTGCGATAAGATCATCGAGCTCGCCGCAAAGATAGATACTCTCGAAGATATGCGCGAGTACACGCAGCTGCTGGTGATCTGAAACAATATGTTTAAGACCCGCTAAGAGATCATCAACTGGTCTTTTGAACGGGTCTTTTTATGTGTTTATTATCATAATCAGAACCCTGTTTTTGGATTTTTATCCCCTGGCTCGCATTTTTCTGCTATTGGGGAGAATAACTGCGGGCGAGATTTTTAACTGAATATCCCCAAAAACTATAAAACACATTATTGGGGATAAAACAGTTTGATTGTTTTCTTGATTTATTACTCCAAAACGCGTTTTACCAACGCAAACGGCATACTTTTTTGAGGTTTTTCTCCCCAATACATGTAAACAGGCAAAGTTGGGATAATCTCGTTCTGATTCCTCATTCTTTGACTCTCCCCAATTATCTGTTTATAAAAGATTGGGGATAAAATCCCGTTCACGGGCCGCTTTGAAAGCACAAACAGATTGACATTGTTCATTTTTGAGCCTATAATCTGAAAGAATGAACAGCCGGGTGGACTGGTTTTTTCCTGCCGGCCGTATTATCAGGTGATCTATGACAAAAAATGATTTTACTCTGCTTTATGCAGTAAAACGGCACGGGCTGCTGTCCTGCCGGAAGCTCAAGGAGCTCACAGGGTTATCGGTGGGTTTCGTGTCCCAGACTCTGCGGGCTTTTACCGAGTGTGGCTGGGTAGTATCCA
>JAEEGL013757208.1_pt1 | contig 10578 bp, 7 predicted proteins | sample 9134231 | NCBI WGS metagenome assembly JAEEGL01 (sample SAMN16246548, study PRJNA631951) | gut metagenome | biome: gut microbiome; feature: rumen; material: fiber-attached | host: Bos | place: Iran: Karaj | collected 2018-10
CCGCAGACGGCGGATTTTCGCTTAAAAACGCGAAAATCCGCTGTTCTTTTTTTGCTCTCTTTGTGCTACAATTACACTCGTTAATTCGGGGAAACGGGTGTGATTCCCGTACGAGCCCGTCGCCGTGAGGCGGTCAGAAAAACGCATCGCTACAGCGCGCTCCGCAGGCGCGCGACAATGTCATTGGTCCTTCTTTGATTGCGCAAAATGCGTAAATTGCAGGGGCCGAGAAGGCACGCGGTGTGTCCGCCGCAGTCGAAATACCCGGTTGGCTGAAAAAGCGCATCCAATGCCCGCGGGCGCCGGACGGAAGCGCAGTTCCAAATTTCATTTTTGATAAAGGAGTGCAACTATGAAGAAAACAAACATCAATGTCAGACTTGTTTTGCTTTCGCTGGCTCTCTGCATCATGCTGACTGCGGTTTCAGTATTCTGCCTGACTGCCTGCAAAGAAAAAACACCCGAGACTCCGCAGACGACCGACGCCCCCGCACAGAGCGGCGACGTGATTGAAAAGGGAACCGGCGCGAAGTCATTCTCGTTCGAAGTCGTCGACAAGGACAAGAACACCACCAAGTTCCTGATCCACACCGACAAGACTACCGTCGGCGAGGCGCTCGTCGAAGTTGAGCTCATCGCGGGCGACCAGTCCGAATACGGACTCTACGTCAAGACCGTGAACGGCCAGACCCTCGACTACACCGCGGACGGCATGTACTGGGCGTTCTATGAGAACGGCGTCTACGCAAGCAAGGGCGTCGACTCCACCGACATCGTCGAGACGACAGTTTACAGCTTCGTGGCAGAAGCAGCCGCCTGACGCTCGTAGCTGAGTTTCTCTGAATAACAGAGAAAAAAGGAACCGGCGCCGCCGCGCACCAATGCGCGGCGGACGCCGGTTTTCCCTAATTATAGGAAACAATAAAGCTTAGGCCTCCGGGGCTGTGTACTCCGGAACAGACTCCGGAACAGGCTCCTGAGCGACCTCCTGTACGGCTGCGGGGTCCGGGGCTCCCGGTGCGGCGCCCGTTTCGTCTATAGCCGGCGCCGCCGTTCCCATTTTCGAAACCGCGGACACCGCGATGAGGACCGCGACGATTACGAGGGCCACCGATATAAGGTTGAGCAGCTGAAGCGGACCGTAGGCGAGGGCGTTCAAGCAGGTGGTGTAAACTCCCGTGACCACGATTGAGACCGTTCCCGCGATGACCGCAATCAGCATGCCGCGGTTCCCGAACACGTGCCGGGAGGGATTCTCGACAGGCAAGCGGGTCAGATCGAACACGCGGCTCTTTCTGCACACGAGCAGGCAGATCAGACCGACAAGCGCGAGGCCGCCGAGGCCGATGTAGAAGTACCAGCCGAGGTCGATTCCCGCCAGGTAGAGAACGTCCGGAACCGTCGCGACGGTGTTGATCATGAAGTGGAGCAGGATCGTGTGAATGATCTTCCCGGTCTTCATATAGACGCACGCGAAAACGATGCCGATGAAGAATGCGAGGAAGAACTGCCCGCTGTTGCCGTGGAGCAGACCGAAAAGAAGTCCGGAAATGACCGCCGCCGGCCACTGGCCGTATTTGTGCAGACGGTCGCAAAGAAGCTTCCTGCATGCCAGTTCCTCAAAAACCGGCGCCCCGAACATCGCGTAGGCGTAGAAGGGAAGAATCCGCCACCCGAGCAGTTCTACAAGCTCCTCCATCGACGACTCGCCGCCGGGAACGAACATCTCCGTGAAGTTGCCGACGAGAATTCCCGCGACCCACACAAAGAAGCAGATGAAAATGACCGCCAGCCACGAGCCGAACGGCAGCCGCGCCTTCTGAATGGGTTCGTAGTGCCTGTTGGAGAGAATCAGCCGCAGAATGAGAAGCGCCGCGGCAATTCCGAGCGCGCTGGCAACCGCGTAAGCGATGGCGAGAAGCGTTCCCGTGGGGCTTGAGAGGATCGGCTTGAACCACTCGATGATATCGTTCAGCAGCGCGCTTGGGGACGACCTGTCGAACGTCGAGAAGCTGTCGAGGAACGTTTTCATATATGGGATCATTACCAGTCCCGCGCCGATGAAAAGCAGCACAGTGGCCAGCAGCTCGTAGAACTTGCTGAACGCCACGAGGCCGAGTCCCGCGCGGCTGTAGGCGCTGCGGATCTTTCTGACCTTGACGGGAACCTGATCCACCGGCGGAAGCGAGGTCATCGCCTTTACCTGCCTGACAGGAACGGGCTGAACTGCCGCGTTCGAAGCAACGGCCGCGCCTTCCTGAACTTGAACCGGCGCGCCTTCCTGAACCTGAACTTGCGCACCTGCGCTACCGGGAATTACAGTTCGCCTCGCGTCCTCGAATCCGGCCGAGTAGCCGTTCTTGAAGCCCGCGTTGTATCCCGCGTTGTAACCGTCGCGCCGGCCGTCCGCGTACCCCGCGTTGCGCCCCGCCTCAAAAAGGTTTTCAGGCGGCGGCGAAGCGTTGTTGTTTAAACCGTTGTTGTCCATTTTTGAGTCTCCTGAAGAAGTCAATCGCAGTCGTCAATCGCAGCTGTCAATCCAAAGATGAATAAACGCACGCGATCAACCGTCAATCTCGGCAAAAGCGTCTTTCAGAACGTCCGGTTCCGGCGCCGCGCCGACTTCCATGATGACCGGAATAATCATCGGGTTCTGCTTGGTGTTTTCGAAAATGAATGCCCTCACCGAGTCCTTGATGGCGGTGCGCTTCAGGTTGAGGTCGGATCTGGAACGTTCACGGGACTGCGCGAGCTGGAAATTGTACGCTTCCACCGCCACGTCCGCAATCTGAGTGAGGACGTTTTCGGTTTCGTGGCTGTACGCGAATCCGCGCGAGACGATATCGGGCCCTTTGAGAATGGAGCCGTCTTTGTCGGAGACCGCCAGCGAGATGACGACGAGACCGTCCGCCGCGAGGTGCTTCCTGTCGCGCAGAACGAGATTCCCGACGTCGCCGACGCCGAGACCGTCGATGAGCACGTTGCCGGATTCCACCTGTTCCTCGCGGATAACCAGGTCGGGACCGCGGAACTCAAGCACGTTGCCGTTGCCCATGATGAAGATGTCGTCAGGCGACATACCCAGGCGCTTCGCGATGCCCGCGTGGGCCACGAGGTGGCGGTACTCGCCGTGAACGGGCATGAAGTAGCGGGGCCTGGTGATCGAGAGAATGAGCTTCAGTTCCTCCTCGCAGGCGTGACCGGAGACGTGAACGTCGGCGAGCGCTTTATAGATAACGTTCGCACCGCGTTTGAAGAGCTCGTCGATCATGCGCGCGATGGCCTTCTCGTTGCCGGGGATCGGGCTGGCGGAAATGATGATCGTGTCGTTCCTGGAGACCTCGACTTGGTTGTGGGTCGCGCTCGCCATCCGGGTCAGCGCCGACATGGGCTCGCCCTGGCTGCCGGTGGTGATGATGACGATTTCGTTGTCGTTGTAGTCGTTGACGTCCTCGATGTCGATGATCGTGTCCTCGGCGTGCTTGATGTAGCCGATCTCCACCGCGACTTCGACGACGTTCACCATGCTGCGGCCGCAAATTGCGCATTTTCTGCCGAATTTCGCGGCGATGTCGATGATCTGCTGCACGCGGTGGATGTTGGACGAGAAGGTCGCGATAATGATGCGGCCGGTGATCTTCGAGAAGAGGTCGTCAAACGTGGCGCCGACCGTGCGCTCCGACATCGTGAAGCCTTTCCGCTCCGCGTTGGTGCTGTCGGACATAAGGAGCAGGACGCCGTTTTCGCCGAGCTCGGCGAGGCGCATGAGGTCGATCGGCGCGTTGTCGATGGGCGTGTAGTCGACCTTGAAGTCGCCGGTGTGAATGACGACGCCCGAGGGGGTCATGATCGCGAACGCACAACTGTCGGAAATCGAGTGGTTGGTCCTGATGAACTCCACCGCGAAGTCGCCCTTGATGACGATGTCGCCGTAGTGAACTTCCTCCAGCTGAGCGACGTCTGCCATCTCTTCCTCTTCCAGCTTGCGCTTGATCAGCGCGATCGTGAATTTTGTGCTATAAATAGGCACGTTTATCTTTTTGAGCAGGTAGGGAAGGGCGCCGATGTGGTCCTCGTGGCCGTGGGTCACGAATATTCCGCGGATCTTGCTGAAATTGTTTTCCAGATACGTGAAATCGGGAATGACGGCGTCGATTCCGGGCATGTTCTCGTCCGGGAACGTGATTCCGCAGTCGACGATGATGATGTCGTTCTCGCTCTCGAAGGCGGTGATGTTCTTGCCGATCTCACCGAGTCCGCCGAGCGGGATAATTCTTGTTTTCGGGGATGTTTTCTTAAGTATAGGCATATTGTTCTCCTTTATTCCTTGCGGCGCGCCGCGTGCGTGAAGCTTCTGTGGCGATTACGTCATGAATGTTTTCCGCCGCTGCCGGTTGCGGGAATCCGCTTCGGGAACGCCTCCGGACGGCATGGGAAATGAACTTCTTTGAATATGCGCACGGGGCACCGCGAATTACGCATAGTATATGAATACTTCGGGTCTTATTCATACAAATGCCGAATTATAACAAAGCGCGCGCCTCGTGTAAATCATTTATTTCGATTATAAACGTTTTTCAATGTTTTTTCAAGTTTATTTTGCGGGCAATCCGCGGAAATACGCTGCAAATCGCGGGAAATGCGGGAAAAACACGGGGGCGGGCGTTCCCGGAGGGCGTTTTCCTGTTGACCGGAAGCGGGGATTGCACTATAATATAAACTGAACAATTATGCGGGTCATCCGCGCGGCCGCGCGCGTGCGCACGTAAAGCAAAACCGGTTTCCGGCCGCAGGCGTTTGACGGCAGGAAGTCCGACAAGGAGAATTGCAAAATGACTCATGAACAGTTTATGAAAAATCTCGCGGTGCCGGCCGGTTTGACCGACTGCGTTCTCGACACCGACACGTACAACGAGATCGACGACCAGTTCGCGCTCTCCCTGATGGTGAAGAGCCCCAAACTGAACGTGAAGGCCTTTTTCGCCGCTCCGTTCTTCAATTCGAACTCCACTTCGCCCGAGGACGGAATGGTGAGATCGTACAACGAGATTCTCAACCTGCTGACGCTGATGGGCCGCGAAGACCTGAAAAAGATCGTTTACGAGGGCTCGCGCGCATACCTGAAGGACGAAAAAACGCCTGTTGAGAGCCCTGCCGCAGACAGACTCATCGAGCTCGCTTCAGAGTACTCGCCCGAAAAGCCGCTTTACGTTGTGGCCATCGGCGCGATCACGAACGTCGCGTCGGCGCTTATAAAAAAGCCGGAGATTAAGGAGAACATCGTCGTGGTGTGGCTGGGCGGCCACAGTGAACAGTGGTTCGACACGTGCGAGTTCAACATGATGCAGGACGTGGCGGCGGCAAGAGTCGTAATGGGCTGCGGCTGTCCGGTGGTACAGCTTCCGTGCATGGGCGTCGTTTCCGCGTTCTACGTGAGCGGGCCGGAGCTCGAGTACTGGCTGAAAGGGCAGAATCCGCTCTGCGACTACCTATGCTCGCACACGGTCGAGGCTGCCGAGGAGTACGCGAAGGGGCGCGCGTGGAGCAGGGTCATCTGGGACGTCACGGCGGTGGCGTGGCTGCTCAACGACGGCGACAGATTTATGTTCTCGGAGGTCCTTCCCGCGCCGATTCCGCAGTACGACCACCACTACAGTCACGACGTGAGGCGCCATCCGATGAGAAGGGTGACGTTCATAAACCGCGACGCGCTGATGAACGAGCTTTTCGATGCGCTGAGGCGCTGAGACGTCAGGATTTAAACGGCCGCGGCGCTGCGGCGCAGTCTTCCGGAAGGACTTACCAAAGAAGAGGAAAACGATATGAAAATGAGGCTTGAAAGTGTTATAGCGGCAACCGGCGGGAAGACCGTCGTGAAGGGCGAAGAGTCGTATCTTTCGCGTGAGATCCGCCGCGTTATAACAGATTCAAGGCTGCTGAAGAGCGGCTCAGGGAATGGTTCCTCTGGTGCGAAAAGCGCCGGAGAGGATTTTTCGGACGCCGCTTTTTTGGCTATAAAAGGGGAAAAATTCGACGGCAACGACTTTATTGGCGAGGCGGTTTCAAAAGGAGTCGCGCTCGTCGTGGCGGGTCCGTGCGAGGAAAAAATCACGGCGGCCGCAGGCACTTCGGCCCGGACGTGGATCGTTTCGTGCGAGGATACGCTTAAGGCCTACGGAAACATTGCCAAGGCTTCGCGCGCCGCAAATCCGGAACTTAAAATCTGCGGCGTGACAGGCAGCGTGGGCAAGACCACGTGCAAGGAGTACGTTTTAAAGGCGCTTTCGTCGTGCGTTCCCGCGCAGGGGACAAAGGCGAACTTCAACAACGAAGTGGGCGTGCCGGCAACCGTTCTGGGCATTTCCGACACGACACGCGCGGCCGTCGTCGAGATGGGAATGCGCGGCCTCGGCCAGATCTCCTACCTCGCGGATATTGTCCGCCCCGACGTCGCGATAATCACGAACATCGGCGCGGCTCATATGGAACTGCTCGGAAGCATGGAAAACACGCGGCGCGCGAAGCTGGAGATCACCCGGGGGATGGGCCCCGGCAATACGCTGATACTGAACGGCGACGACGGGCTGCTCTCCGACACTGAGGCCGTTGACGCGATTTTGCGCGAATACGGCGCCTCGCCTTCGATAATCCGCTTCGGAATGAACGAAAATGACGGCAGACTGCCCGAAGTGTTCGCGGGCGACGTCGAACCTTTTGTGGGCGGCGTGAAGTTCAAACTCTACATAGAAGGCGCGTTTTTCGCGGACGCCTCGATCGGAATGAGCGGCAGGCACAACGTGTACGCCGCGCTCGCGGCCGTAGCGGCGGCGAAAACGCTCGGATTTCCGGAAAATGACATCAGAGAGAAGGTGCTTCCCGCGATCGCCTCGCTTACGCCCGAATCGATCGGACGCCAGCGCGTCGCTGAATACGGCGGCTGCCTGATCATTGACGACTGCTACAACGCGGGACCCGAGTCCGTCAAGGCGCAGCTCGAAGTGCTCGCGAACCTGCCTGTCGGCGAAGGCGGCAGAAGGGTGGCTTTCCTCGGAGACATGCTGGAATTAGGGCCTGTCTCTGAACTCGAACACATCGCGGTCGGCCAAAAGTGCGCCGCCCTCGGCATCGACACAGTAGTTTGCGTGGGTGAACGCGCGCGCGACATAGGCTTCGGAGGCGCGCGCCACCGTTCCAAAACGGAATTCTTCTTCGTGGCGGACTCCGGCGCGGCTGCGGAAAGAGCCGCGGAATTTGTCCGCAGGGGCGACGCGGTTCTCGTGAAGGGTTCTCACGCGATGCACATGGAAATAATCTCGGAGAGGCTCAAAAACGGAGCTTGAGCGACGGAGCAACCGGCGAATTTCCGGGAAATCGGACGTTTCCGGGAAAAGCGGATATTTCCGGGAAAACTTCGGAAATTTCCGGGAAATATCATTTTTACTTTCAGAAAAAACGGTCATCAAAACCGGTTAAGAAACAGGAGACATAATTATGTGGGTAGCTGAATTGACTTGTCTTGCGGTCGCGTTCGTGCTGGCGGTGCTGGCAGGACCCGCGGTAATTCCGCTTATGAGAAGACTGAAGTTCGGTCAGACCGAGCGCTACAACGGCGTCGAATCGCACCTCGCCAAGAACGGGACGCCGACGATGGGCGGCTGGATATTCATGATTCCGGTGGTTCTCGTCACGGTCGTTTACGCGCTGATCAAGAAGGACTGGGGGCTGCTTGTTCTGCCCGCGGTCACGCTGCTCTTCGGAGCGGTGGGCTTCGTCGACGACTTCCTCAAGGTCAAAAAGAAGAACAAGGACGGGTTCATCTGGTGGCAGAAGCTGCTCGTTCTCATCGCGATCAGCGTCGGGTTTGCCTGCTACATGCAGTTTGCGGTCAAGAACGGCGCCTCGATCGACTTCATGTTCCTGGGCAAGAACCACACGATCTCGCTGTCGTGGATCTACATACCCTTCGTGGCCTTCACGATGCTGGCGGAGAGCAACGCCGTGAACCTCACCGACGGACTTGACGGACTCTGCGCGGGCTCGTCGATTCTGGTGTTCGTGCTTCTCGCGCTCTCGTCGGTCTATCTTTTCGCGAACAAAACCGTTTCCGTGTTTTCGGCGGCTTTCGTCGGCGCGCTGGCGGGATTCCTGGTGTTCAACTACCACCCCGCGAAAATATTCATGGGCGACACCGGCTCGCTGGCAATAGGCGGCGCATTGGGGGCGGCGGCTTTGATGTGCGGACATCCGTTCATGCTCTTCTTCGGCGGACTGCTGTTCGTGTTCGAGGCGCTGTCGGTGCTGCTCCAGGTCGGTTATTTCAAAATTTCCCACGGAAAAAGAATATTCAAAATGGCGCCGCTGCACCACCATTTTGAAAAGTGCGGCTGGAAGGAACTCACGGTCACGTACACGTTTTGGGCGTTCGTGGCGGTCTGCTGCATTGTGACTTACATTCTCGCAAGAGGGTTCGCAAGATGAAAGCCGGCATCAAAAACAAGCAATTCGATTTCGTTCTCCTGTTCGTCATCCTGGCCATTCTCGGCGTGGGGTTGCTTATGTCTGCGAGTTCGAGCTTCGTGAGATCCGGGTACTTGAGCGGTGACGCTGCCAAAATGATGCGAAGCCAGTTCATTTACGCGGCCCTGGGTATCGCTGTGATGATAGGCGTGTCGTTTGTCGATTACCGGATTTACAAACGGGTAGCGGGACTGTTATTGTGGGCTGTCATTGCAATGTGTCTTTACGCGGCAGCTTTCGGAAAAACGTGGAACGACGCAAACAGGTGGATACAGATCGGATCGAGTTTCAGGTTTCAGCCTTCGGAATTACTTAAGGTGGCTGTAATCATTTACCTTGCATCGGTTCTCTCGGATTCCAGAATGGGCGAACGGTCGAAAAAATGGTACGGTCTTATCACGGTCATTGCCCCGTTTGGTCTGGCGTTAGTATCGGTTTTGATTCAGAAACACGCGAGCGCGACGATAATCATAGGACTGATTGGTCTTGCTATTATGATTTTTGCGGGTGTGCGCTGGTATGTTATTGCGGTCAGCGGTGTCGCCGGAGCCGGGATGGTTGCTGTTCTCGCATTGCTCAAGAAGGATCTTTTTGAACATATTAAGCCGAGAATCGCAGTTTATTTGGCGACGGTTTTCGGCAATACCGCGATGAATTTGCCTGAAGATACCAAACTTAACGAAGCGCAACTCGTGCAAATCAGGAACTCGCTCTGGGCAATCGGGTCGGGAGGCCTAACAGGTGCGGGCTTCGGCAAGAGCATTCAGAAATACTCATATCTTCCCGAGGCATACAACGATTTTATCTTTGCAATTACTGCCGAGGAGCTCGGATTTGCGGGGGTAACGGTCGTAATTCTGCTATACCTCGCGCTGATTCTGCGCGGAATCAGGGTGGCTTTTTCGTGCAAGGACAGTCTCGGAAGCTTGATGGCCGCGGGAATTATCGTTATGATTACGGTGCAGACGGTCTTCAACCTCTCGGTCGTTTCGGCGCTGATTCCGGTAACTGGCGTCGGCCTTCCGATGTTCAGCTACGGCGGAACATCGCTTGTGACGATTCTCGGCGCTATGGGAATCCTTCTCAACATCGCGAAGCAGTCGGACTACCCGAAGCTCGGCTGATCTTTTCAAAAACGACTCCCCGGATCCGGTTGCGACCCGGGGAATTTCATAAAAAGCGGTTTTAGGAAACGCTTCGGCTTTTTGCCGGAAAAACGTGACATTTCCCGGAAATGCTTTAAAGCCGGAAAATAATTCTTCGCTGTTAAAACCGTTCGTTTTGTGGTAAAATATTACAGCCCGGGAAGGGCGCTTTTTGAACGGAAAAACATTCCCGCAACGGGAAAACAAAGGAAAAGTAGATGAAAAAACTTCTTCTCATAGACGGAAACAGTATCGCGAACAGGGCTTTTTACGGCACCGGCGCGAACATGCTGAAAAATGCCGAGGGCCTTTATACGGGGGCGGTCTACGGCTTCGTGAATATGCTCATGAAGGCGATCGAGAGCGAGAAGCCGGAACTGGTCTGCGTGGCGTTTGACGCGGGGCGGCACACTTTCAGGCACGACATGTACAGCGGGTACAAGGCCAACCGGAAGGGAATGCCTGACGAGCTGAGAGTGCAGATGCCCGTGATTAAAGAGGTGCTTGACGCGTTCGGAATTGCGCACACGCAGGCGGCGGACATCGAGGCGGACGATATTATAGGGACGCTCTCGAAGGAGGCGTCGAAGCGCGGCGTGCAGTCCGTGATTCTGACCGGCGACAAGGACTCGTTGCAGCTGGTTGACGGCATGACGACGGTGCTTCTTCCGGTGACCTCGGCAGGAACGACGACGGTCAACAGGGTGGTCCCCGAAAAGGTCGCGGAGGTGTTCAACGGCGCGCCGGCTGAATGGGTGGTCCCGATGAAGGCGCTCATGGGCGATAGCTCCGACAACATTCCCGGCTGTCCCGGAATCGGCCCGAAGGGCGCGCTGGCGCTGCTGACCCAGTTCGGCGGCCTCGACGAGATCTTCGCGGGGATAGACGAAGTGGCGAGCAAATCGACGCGCGAAAA
>JAEEGL014349392.1_pt1 | contig 10578 bp, 13 predicted proteins | sample 9134231 | NCBI WGS metagenome assembly JAEEGL01 (sample SAMN16246548, study PRJNA631951) | gut metagenome | biome: gut microbiome; feature: rumen; material: fiber-attached | host: Bos | place: Iran: Karaj | collected 2018-10
ATGATAAGGAAAGGATGCTTAGTACTCTTAAAGGCGGTTCAAAATGACAAGGATCAAATTCTGCGGACTCACCTGCGAGGCAGATATCAAAACCGTTAATCTTCTGAAACCTGATCACATCGGATTTGTATTTTTTAAGAAGAGCAGAAGATACATATCCTTTGAAAGGGTGGCAGGATTAAGGGAACATCTGGATCCCGCTATCAGCCCCGTCGGAGTATTTGTAGATGAAAATCCCGATACGGTGGCGGAGTACCTGAACTCCGGCGTGATAGATCTCGCCCAGCTGCACGGCAGGGAAGATACAGATTACATCTTAAATTTACGCGGACTCACGGACAGACCTCTGATAAAAGCTTTTTTGATAAAAAATGAAACTGATGTGTCAGAGGCCGAAAGGAGCAGTGCTGACCATATCCTTCTGGATGCAGGGATGGGTGACGGCAACACCTTTGAATGGTCTTTACTTGAAAAGATACAGAGACCTTATTTCCTGGCAGGCGGGCTTGACTGTGATAACATAGGATCTGCCATAGACAGGCTTCATCCATACGGGGTGGATGTGAGCTCCGGCATCGAGACAGGCGGGGTAAAGGATCCGGATAAAATGAGAGTGTTTTCAGAAACTGTAAGGAGCAGAGGATAATGGATAAAAAAGGAAGATTCGGTATACATGGCGGACAGTATATTCCGGAAACGCTGATGAATGCCATTCTTGAACTGGAAAAAGCATATGACAGATATAAGGATGATCCGGATTTTAAGAGCGAATTAAAAGCTCTCCTTAATGAATATGCGGGACGGCCCTCCGGACTTTATTTTGCAAAGAAGATGACAGAGGACCTGAAGGGTGCAAAGATCTATTTAAAAAGAGAAGACCTGAACCATACCGGATCCCATAAGATAAATAATGTGCTGGGCCAGGCACTCCTTGCGAAAAAGATGGGAAAGACCAGGCTGATCGCAGAGACCGGAGCCGGGCAGCACGGAGTTGCAACGGCAACGGCAGCCGCTCTTATGGGCATGGAATGTGTGATCTATATGGGAGAAGAGGATACCGTGAGGCAGGCTCTTAATGTCTACCGGATGCGGCTTTTGGGAGCGGAGGTGATCCCCGTAAAAAGCGGCACCGGCACATTAAAAGATGCGGTGTCGGAGACCTTCCGGGAGTGGACCCGCAGGATAGACGATACCCACTATTGTCTGGGCTCAGTCATGGGGCCGCATCCTTTTCCCACCATAGTAAGGGACTTTCAGTCCGTTATTTCCGCCGAGATAAAGGAACAGATACTTGAGAAGGAAGGCCGACTCCCGGATGCCGTAATAGCCTGCGTAGGCGGTGGCTCCAATGCCATGGGAAGTTTCTACAATTTTATAGGAGATGAGGATGTACGTCTTATCGGCTGCGAAGCTGCAGGCAGAGGCATAGATACCTTTGAGACCGCAGCCACCATTTCAACCGGAAGGCTGGGTATATTCCACGGGATGAAATCATATTTCTGCCAGGATGAATTCGGACAGATCGCGCCGGTCTATTCAATATCTGCGGGGCTTGATTACCCCGGTATCGGACCGGAGCACGCAAACCTCCATGACAGCGGCAGGGCAGAATATGTACCGGTAACAGACGAAGAAGCTGTCAATGCTTTTGAATATCTGTCCAGGACAGAGGGGATAATCCCTGCCATAGAATCAGCCCATGCCGTAGCATATGCAATGAAGACCGCTCCCGAAATGGGTAAGGACAGGATAATAGTGATAACTATCTCAGGAAGAGGAGATAAGGACTGTGCAGCGATCGCAAGATACAGAGGGGAGGATATCAGTGAGTAATATCAGCAAAGCCTTTGAAAACGGGAAGGCGTTCATTCCCTTCATCACCTGCGGAGACCCGGATCTTGAGACCACCTATGAATGTGTAAGGGAAGCCGTGAATAACGGGGCAGACCTTATAGAGCTTGGGATACCCTTTTCAGACCCCACGGCAGAGGGTCCTGTGATACAGGCTGCCAGCGAAAGAGCCCTGAAAGGCGGAACCACCACGGAGAGGATATTTGATCTGGTGGTACGTTTGAGAAAAAGTATTGATATACCCTTTGTATTTATGACCTATGCCAATGTTGTCTATTCCTACGGGGCAGAGAAATTCATTTCAAAATGTGCTGAAATCGGCATTGACGGACTGATCCTTCCGGACATTCCCTTTGAAGAAAGAGAGGAATTTCTCCCCTTCTGCGGAAAATATGGAGTCGATCTGATATCAATGATCGCCCCCACTTCAAACGACAGGATAGCAATGATCGCGAAGGAAGCAGCCGGATTCTTATACATCGTATCCAGCCTCGGAGTAACGGGAACAAGAAGTGAGATTACGACGGATCTCAGCTCTATCTTGAAAGTGGTAAGAGAAAACACGGATCTTCCCTGCGCCATTGGTTTCGGTATTTCAAACCCTGAACAGGCGAAAAAAATGGCAGATATATCGGACGGAGCCATTGTAGGCTCAGCAATAGTAAAACTGATCGGTGAACACGGTAAGGATGCGCCCTCAAAAGTTGGTGAATTCGTAAGGGATATGAAGGCTGCCATCGATAATGCCTGAACACTTTTGCTTAGAGAAGTATAACGGTTAAGATGTTATCTTACTTTTTCATATATACCTTACAAAAATGCCGTAAATGCTTTTCAATATATTCCATGCTTTCTTCCTCACACTGTGGCTGTCTGTCCGCCCGGGCAATATAGATGACCGCAGGAGCGGTAAGCTCTATCGCAAGCATCTCAGGGTCATCCTTTTTGAATATCCCCTCATCCATCATCCCTTTGATTATCTTTGCGAACATCCGCTGTACCCCGTCCAGCTGATGTCTTGTTGTAGCCTCTGATATCCTTTCATTCCTGAACTGTTCCTGCACAAGAAGCATCCGCGTCCTGCGGATCACCGGATCCCGCATTGTGAATTCGATCCTTCCCATGGTCACCTTTATGAACTCTTTCGGGCTCTCAGGTACCTTTCCGATATTTTTCTCAGATCCGAACATTTCCTCATACCGCGCTTCTGCAGAGTCGATCAGCACATTCAGAATATCCTCTTTGCTCTTAAAGTGCTTATATAGCGATGGGGCTTTGATCCCGACAATATTTGCGATCTGCTCCACACTTGTTCCATCGTATCCGTTCTCTGCAAATAACGTTAATGCTGCATCCAGTATTTTTTCTTTTGTAGTCATGGCTCCCTCCATAAGTCAACGGGGACGGTTCTCGTTGACTTCTTTTATTTTCTGTTTTCTGATCAGATCAGTCAACAAGAACCGTCCCCGTTGACTTCATTGACTTCCAGGATAGATTCCAGTATTCCGCACGTTTTTTCTTTGTCCTCATATATAGGGCTGTGTGCGCACCCTTCATACAGAAAGAACTCTTTATGAGGAGCTTTTACAGTTTCAAAATATTCCTTCTGTATTGATGTACAGCAGGTCATATCTTTTTCACCTGCAAAAAAATAGATCGGTATATCAACATCAGGAACCGCTTCAAAAGCGTTAAATAATCGCGATTCATTATGAACTGCAAACGAACCCGAAGCTGCCTTTCCTCTCCATATGTTTATCCTTTCCAACGGGGTATAGGCAGTCACCCTGAGACTCGGAAAGAACAGATCCGTTATCACATCATCCATATCAGAAGTTGTCCCGACTCCCAGGGAATGCATAGCCTTATCCCTCAGACCGGAATTCGTATACCTTCTGTAATCCTCTTCAGATTCCTTTATATTATATTCATCAAATCCGGCCACCATCGAACTGTCTCCGGCTTCTTCATACCGGGCCCGCATATAATCATATGCCTCAAGCTCCGAACGATGCTGATCGCAGTTTTGAGACATCGCAAGATAGGCTGTATAGTTCTCCGGATACTGAACAACCGTATTCAGTGCGATATATGTTCCGAAAGAATGACCCATGATATAGATCTTTTCCTGATCAAAACGCTCCTTAAGGTAATCCGTAATATACAAAGTATCCTCAATATATCTGTCCGTCGTCATATTGTCCGGATCGGTATTTTTATCATAAGATAAACCTGTTCCCCTGTAGTCAAAATAGCATACAGTAAAGAACTCAGGAAGTACCGACGGATAAAAACTCTCCATCAGGTACTGGGGGATACCCGGACCTCCCCCGCAGACAAGCAGTACAGGCGCATCTGATTTGTCGGATAAAAGGATCATACCTATCCTGGCACCGTCAATTTCTATATGTGTTTTCTCGTTTAGAATATGTCCCGCGGGAAGTCCTCCAAAACTTGGCGGAAGTATAATAAAAAATATGAGTATGATCAATATGACCGTTATTGTTATGTATAACATTTTCTTCTTCATTTCTACTTTAAGTCAACGGGGACGGTTCTCAAAGTCAACGGGGACGGTTCTCATTGACTTATTTTTGTTCAAAAACAAGTCAATGAGAACCGTCCCCAATGACTTCCAATGACTTCTAAACCTCAATTACGCGGGCTATGTTCATCAACTCGATCTTTTCTCCCAGCTCTTCTTTCAAAATACCGTATGCCCGCTGTTCTGTACAATGTCCTGTGCAGATATGATCTATCCCGGTTTCTTTTAGCTTTTTTGCCACATTCCGTATTTCATCATTCTTCTTATTATAAAGATGGAACCCTCCGATCATTCCATATACGTGTTTTCCCGGAAAGGTGTCTTTAACCTCATTGATTATATTGACGACTCCCCCATGGGAACAGGAATTGATGATAACAAGACCTTTTTCGGTATCCAGGACAAGGCTCTGCTCATGGGAAAAATCATCCGGGATCCACCCCTTTGCGGTTTTTCTGTACATCCATTCTCTTTTCCCCACTTCAGCAAGTCCTTTGGTTTTATGCGGAATGAGGAATGCACCATCCATGAGCATATAATCTCCGGATACCTTCTTGATCCGATCCGAATAGTCCCGTAAAACATTTTTCGGCAATCCTATGTATTTATGGAAGATAAACCTCTTTCCATAACAGTTTTCTAAAGCATCTTCTCTCAGGTAAAATTTCGCATGGGAATTATTTTCAAAAAATGCAGGGATCCCGTTTGCATGGTCGTAATGTGCATGGCTCAGGACTCCGAAATCAATATCATTAACATTGATCCCGAGTATTTTCATATTTTCCAGAAAAAGCGGAGATGCTCCTGCATCGATCAGTATTTTTTTATCCTTATATTCTGCAAGAATGGACAGCCCCCACTCGCTGCGCATCCCTCCGTGCGGAATATTATCTACTATCACTGTCAGTTTCGTACTCATATTATTCTTTCAAAAACCCTGCAAAAATCCTGAACTCCATCTGTTCCAAGAACATAAATATTCGGTAGATGTGAGATTCTTACCCTGCTGTATGCTATCCTCTCAAGTCCGCAGTCAAAGACGGTATGATTTGTCAGGGCAACATCGCATTTCTTTTCTCCGGCAATTCTCATAAATTTCTTTACTGACTGTCTTTGAAGCTCCCTGCCTTCTTCATCTCCTCTGGGAGGCGTGGCACCTCCGAAAAGACAGGCCATATGTTTTTCTCCGTTTTCATGTACAGGGAAAATAAAGCTTGAAGATCCTTTTGTATGTCCCGGGGTCGATATTACATATATACCCCTGTCTCCGCATTCTATCATATCTCCGCCAGAAATATACTCATCGATCTCAAACTCTTTCCAGCTGTCGCTCCGTCCATCCTCATGCGGAGTGAAAAGCCTTAATTTATCGTCCTCTTCAGAAAGAAAGGTTTTTGCCCCGGAGTCTTCCTTAAGCCACTTCCCGCATCCCACATGATCAATATGTCCATGCGTCATTAAAAACATACTGATACCCTTACTGTCCCAGCCCGCTTCATCAATTGAACGGATTATCTCGTCAAAAACCCTTTTATCAGGCCAGATACCGTCTATCACCACAAGCCCCGCCTCTGTCTTCAGTATGTAACAGGCTGTTTCCTTCTGGGCAACTATTATCAGATCGTCAAAGATCTGTGCATGGGTAAACCATGTCATATCTTCCATTCTCTTTATTGTTTCTATCGTTAATTCCGGTATTTCCTTCACTTTTCCCTCCAAGCAGTCAACGGGGACGGTTCTCTTTGACTTCTATCTTAAATAATTGATCTCTTTCTGCAGATTCTCAAGAAACCTTCCAGCATGTGCACCATCCATTTGTGTATGGTGAAATTGAAATGATATCACCATATTATACCGACTCTCCTAATACAAATGCCTTATCTAAATCCTCGTTCCTGACATCACCTTTTTCTTTTGCACCTCTTATCAATGAAGTCATTGGGGACTGTTCTCATTGACTTATTTTTTTATTATCCTTTCAGCCTTCCACATTCAGCTCCGCTAATAGTTATTAGCCGAATTATATCCTCATTGCAACAGCATGTCAATAATTCAATGGAAGTCAATGGGGACGGTTCTTGTTGGCTTCCTTACTTTCCGGCTTTTTGAACAATATTTCTGCCTATCCCCGTTAGTCTCTCAATCTGACGTATTGTTAATCCGGATTCTTTTAATTTCACCAATGCTTCATTTCTTTCTTTTTTTCCAATGCTCTGAAGCTTACTTCCCTCAGATATGCCCAGACATCTTTTCAATTCCTTTTTTGCCCACTCATCATCATGTTTAGCGTCAACATATTCAAGACATTTTTCCTGAGACTCGATTCCGATATATTCTTCAAATCTACTTCTGTCTCCCAAAAGTCCCCATATGGCAGATAAATCCATAAAAGCAGGTGGTTTCTCATAAAGTTTGTAACTGCTCCACGGATAATCTGCGGCCGCGCAGATTGCTGCCCTCCTGGGGTTTTGCAGAATATATCGAAAAACGGTCAAAAGATATCTTTCTTCATCAACCGGCTCACTTCTGTATCGATCCTGGAAAAGGTGCCCTGTCCTATCGTACTTCCTGTTATAGTAGCCTGAATAACTCACGCCGAGTTTTTTCATCAAAAGAATAATTGAAGACAATTCGCCATGGAGCAGCATATGAACGTGATTCTCCATTAGACAATACGCACATACTTTGATATCTGTCTCCAGACAATACTGTTCCAATCTTTCCAGATAGTGTTCATAATCTTTAGTTTCTTCAAATAGTATCTGTCTTCCTATTCCACGCATAATAACATGCATGTAGCCGGAAATGCTCATAATCCTAGCCGTACGAGACATACCGATCCTCCTTAAAAGTAATAATTATAAAATATGGAATCCTACCAAGTAGTACTCTTCTACTTGCTACACCCAGAATGGGTATGAATTTCAGATAATAGAGAAGATAGCATTAATTGGAATGATTGTAAATAGGCAGATAAAAATAAGTCAACGTGGACCGTCCCCCTTGACTTCCCGTGGACCGTCCCCATTGACTTCCGACTCCCGGAAAAGCAATTTTATCCAATTCTACAGGTTTTCCTTTTGATATCATCACACCATAAACCGAAAGGAGAAAACGAAAATGAATCTTGAAGTATTTGAATCTTTTAACAACGGACAACTGCGTCTGCCCGGTAGAACAATCTCATTTGCTGATATCGGATGGTCTAAACACCCTGTCTTCGAAGGTGTTGAACTGAAGCACATCATTACCTCTAAGGATACTAATGGTGCGTACAGTTACCATCTGGTCCGCATTGCTCCCGACAAGAGTATTCTTGATCACATTCATGAAACCCAGCTGGAAACCCATGAAGTTATCGCCGGCGAAGGCACCTGTATCAATGATGGTCATGAACTTGCTTATGAACCCGGGGTAATATCTATAATGCCCAAGGCCGTTCATCATGAGGTCCACGCCGGAAAAGACGGATTGTATCTTTTTGCCAAGTTCTTCCCCGCACTTTGCTAAAATAAAGAAGTCAGTGGGGACGGTTCTCGGGGAGTCAGTGGTCTCGAACCGTCCCCTCTGACTTCATCTTTCATACCTGTCATCCGCTTTTTCATACCTCTTAGGCAAAATCCCTTTCACTAATAATTATTAGCGTTATAATGATCCCATGAACAAGTTGAAGGTAAAAATCGAGATCGATCCGGATATAGATGATTGTGAAGTTGTGATCAGATGTTCCGGAGTCAGCGAAAAAGTGGCTGAGATCCAGAAACTTTTAACCGAAAGCTCTCCGGGAACTTCCCAGATCAGCTTATTCAAGAAAGATTCTGAATATTTCATACCGCTTGTGTCTGTTCTTTTCTTCGAAACTGAAGGCGGTTCTATAAGGGCCCATACCGCAGATGATGAATTCGATGTAAAATACAGGCTTTACGAGCTGGAAGAAATACTTCCATCCTATTTTTTAAGGATCTCAAAATCGGCCATACTGAACACCCGGAAGATCTATTCCATCACAAGGAATCTCACCGGAGCAAGTAAGATCGAATTTCAGGATACCTACAAGACTGTTTACTGTTCCAGAAATTATTTCAAAGCGTTAAAAGATATGATCACGCCATAAAAGGAGATATTATGAAATACAGAACAAAAAACATCCTGACAGGAATAATACTTATCGCACTGGCTGTTTGTCTTATCATGTGGAAACTCAACGTACTGAATCTGCCCCCGGTATTTACGGGCATCAGCACATGGGGACTTGTGATAGCTGTTTTAATGGCAGTCGTCATCTTGCACAGCATCATAGATCTTTCTTTCGGTGGGATCTTCATTCCCATTGCAGTTATATGCATTATATTTGACAAGCCCCTCGGAATAACCGCTATCACCCCCTGGGCGGTACTGATAGCAGCTGTTCTCCTCACTGTTGCATTCCACCTGATCTTTCCTCACCACCATCACAGAAAAGATCATACGCATTCACACGGCGGATATAACCCTGTTTCTGAAAAGTATTCAGAAAGCTTCAGCGAAGACGAAAACGGTTCCGTATACTATTCTACCCAGTTCGGATCTTCCACAAGATATGTCCGCTGCGAGAACCTGACTTCCGCCAACCTTTCATGCCGGTTTGGTGAGATGAGCGTTTTTTTTGATAAAGCAGGAGTCCCCGGAAAAACAGTAAGAATAGACTGTGGAGTGTCATTTGGTGCGGTAAACATCTATATACCCCAAAACTGGAGAATTGAAAATAAGATCGGTGTCACTCTGGGACATTGTGACATCAATGGCGTAAATCCTGATAATACATCTGATACAGTAACCTGTTTCCTCAATGGCTCGGTTACCTTCGGAGAACTGAAGGTCATAAGGATCTGAAAAAAATATATAAAAACCGTCTCCATTGACTTACCTGTTTGCTACTGCATCCTGATATTGACTGGGTGTCATGCCCACTATCTTCTGAAAGCATCTGTCCAAGTGGCTTTGATCGCAAAAACCTGCTTCATAAGCCACTTCGGGGATGCTTTCATTTGCTTCGAGCAGCTTCTGGGCTTTTCTTACCTTACACTGCATCTGGAATTGATGGGGTGTTAATCCAAATGCTTTCTTAAACTTTCGTATCATATGATACGGACTGATCTGCGAATCTTCCGCCATTTCCTCTATAAGGTATATATTCTCCGGCTTTTCCATGATCGTATCCTGAAGTTCCTTCAGATTTTCATCATGTACATCAGCTTCTGTCCTGATACACATAACCACCATGGAATAAGGAGTTTCATCCACTGTTTCTATCTTATGGAGGACATTGGGCATGATCCGGAATTCATCCCCCTTAGCATAGATGCCGCTTTCGCCATCTATGGTAATACAGACCTCTCCGTCTTCAATATACCCGATCGGCAGGTGATTCGGATGGGTATGCGGTTGATATGATCTTTGCGATCTCTCATATCGGACACATTCGATCTCATCATTCTTTTTGTTGTAAGTAACATCGCTCATCCTTACAGCCCTTTTTGGAAATCCATCCTTACCAAAGCCTTTCCGTTGGGAAGCGGAGTCCCTGCCTGAAATATGTTTTTATATCCCGCCTCCATCAGTTTTGTCGAAAGAGACTTCTCATCCATCTGATGATGTACCTCATCCAGCCTGTCGAATGCGTGAAGATAAGGAGAATCAGATACCCATTGTACAACTGGATAAAGCCCTTAAACAGTTCTTAAATGACACCTATAATAAGGATGAATTTAGGGAATACTGAAGCCCCCTTATTGAAATTATCGTATAAAATAACTTCCATCACATCATCCATAACTCATTGGGAAAAAGAGCCATAAGCCGAAACGGCCTCGTCTATGGTAAGTTCGCCTGTTGCAAATCCGTAATCTGCCATCCTGAACTGAATAACTGCGTCATCTGTGAGTCCGAACTCTTCGGGCGACAGGACCCGAGATTCCGGAATGCTTCCGAATGCAGCATACATACTGTTAACAGACAAATCTTTTGTCGGTGACATAAGTCCTTTGTTTCCTGCCATCTCGTTCAATTCCCTCGAAGTGATCAGAAAACGCATAAATTCGTTGGCAACGTCCAAATTTGAACTATCTTTGTTGACCGAAAACTGAAGATTAGGTATGTCAAGGAAATACGCGCCTTCGTCTGACATAGGAACGGGGACAAAC
>JAEEGL014544069.1_pt1 | contig 10578 bp, 11 predicted proteins | sample 9134231 | NCBI WGS metagenome assembly JAEEGL01 (sample SAMN16246548, study PRJNA631951) | gut metagenome | biome: gut microbiome; feature: rumen; material: fiber-attached | host: Bos | place: Iran: Karaj | collected 2018-10
CAACCGTATCCTCTACCGCGAGGATGGGAGCAAACGCATTGCTGACAATACCCTTGTGGCTCTCACGCTGATGATTGCCGAGAGCCGTCCCGAAGAGAAAGACGTGATGGTGAAAGTGGTGGTCAATTTAATCAATAAGAACAACCAATGACTTTTCTTGAAAATGGTTGAGATTCCCCATGCTTAACAAGGCTGCTACTATCCGTAGTGTTCGGCCACGCGGTCGAGGATGGGGAGGATTTGGTCGAGGGCGGTGGTGTTGACCATTGGGATGCGGAACTGCTTGAAGTCGCGGAGGCCTTTGAAGTAGCCGCCGTAGTGCTTGCGCATCTCGAACATGGCGGTGTGCTCTCCTTTGAACTCGACGGCTGCCAGCAGGTGTCGGCGGCACACCTCCACACGCTCGGCTACGGTGACCGGACGTTCTTCCTCGCCGCGCAGCAAGCGTTGTATCTGCTCGAATATCCAAGGATTTCCTATAGCTCCGCGACCAATGAGTATGCCATCCACTCCATAGCGGCGACGCGCCTCGATGGCTTGTTGCGGGGTGGTGATGTCGCCGTTGCCGAAAATGGGGATATGCATACGGGGATTGTTCTTCACCTCGCCGATGAGTGTCCAGTCGGCCGAGCCTTGATACATCTGGGTCTTAGTGCGGCCGTGAATGCTGAGGGCGGCGATGCCCACGTCCTGCAGCCGCTCGGCCAGCTCGACAATGGGTTTGTCGCTGTCGTCATAGCCTAAGCGGGTCTTGACGGTGACGGGAAGGTGCGACCGCTTGACGAGGGCTTCGGTGATGCGCAGCATCTTGGGGATATCCTTCAGGATGCCGCTGCCGGCTCCTTTGCCCGCCACCTTGCGCACGGGGCAGCCCCAGTTGATGTCGATGAAGTCGGGTTGCCGTTCCTCCACGATGTCGAGGCAGCGCAGCAGCTCGTCCTCGTCGGCACCGAATATCTGGATGCCAATGGGGCGCTGCTCGGGGGTGAAGATCATTTTGCGGTAGCTTTTCTCGGCCTCGCGGTTCAGGGCCTCGGAGGCGATAAACTCGGTGATGAGAAGGTCGGCGCCGAACTCCTTGCAGAGCTGGCGGAAGGGGAGGTCGGTGATGTCGTCCATCGGAGAAAGACCAAGGACACAATATTTTCCGAATTCGAGCGTTTTCATCTTTGATTTGCAAAGATAAAAAGAAATAATCGATAATTATTGTTTCTGTGTTAGGAATTTCTCATGATACTATTAATATGAAAGAAAAGGAACTTGTTATCAACTACGTAGAGTACGACTCGACGGATGAGATGCCCGCCGCCGAACGGGAACTGATGGTACAGGCCATGAAAGCCACAGCAACGGCATACGACCCTTATTCCCGATTCCATGTAGGGGCTGCAGTGCGGCTGGCCGACGGCACAGTGGTGACGGGCAGCAACCAGGAGAACATCGCCTACCCCTCGGGATTGTGCGCCGAGCGGGTGGCTCTATTCAGCGCCTCGGCGCAGAAACCCGACCAAGCTGTGGAGATGCTGGCCGTAGTGGGCTACACCGAAGGGGAGTATTGCGAGGCGTCGCCCTGCGGCGCATGCCGTCAGGTGATGGCTGAATACGAAAGCCGATATGCCAACACAATAACCGTCCTGTGCTATCTTTCAGGAGGGCGAATTCGCCGCATCACAGGTGTAAAAAGCTTGCTTCCATTCGGTTTCGACGCAGAATTGTAGTTATTTTTATGCATTCGCAATGTATTGAAGAATAGTCATGTACGAATTTGCGAAAAGTTTTTTTCGGCAAAAAGTTTCGTACACTAAAATTTCTTTGTACTTTTGCAAGCTAAAACAATAGGAAAAAACAATAGAAATATATAATAAAAATACTCACAAATGGGAATTATAGGAAGTATTAGAAAACACTCGTGGATAGCTGTCGTCGTTGTCGGCGGTGCTATCATTGCATTCATTATCGGTGACGTGTGGAAAAACCAGCGCGGCATCCCCGATATGGGTAAAATCAACAGCTCAACGATCACCTACCAGCGCTTCAATGAACTGACTGAAGAGATGGAAAACAACTATAAGCGTCAGCAGGGCATCAGCCAGATACCTGCCGACGTAGAATATCAGCTGCGCGACCAGGTGTGGCAGACCCTCGTGGGCGAAACCCTCACCGACGAGCAGTTTGAGAAACTGGGTCTCACCGTCAGCCCCGCTGAGTTGAGCGACATGTATGTGGGTACCTTTGTACACCCCTATCTGCGCCAGAGCTTCACCGACCCCAAGACCGGTCAGTATCAAACCGAAGCCATCCAGTACTATGTGGACAACTTCGAAAATCTCGACACCGCCCAGCGCATGCAGTGGATGGAATTGGAGAAAGCCGTGAAGGCCGACCGCAAACAGCAGAAGTACAGCACCCTGATTTCTCGTGGCCTGTATATGCCCAACAGCATTGCCAAGCAGATTGCCGCCATGGGCAGCCAGGTGAGCAACGTCTATGCTGTGAACCTGCCTTACCAGTCGGTTACCGACGAGGAGATTACCCTCACTGACGAAGATTACCAGAAATACTACAACAAGCACAAAGCCGAGTTCCGCCTCCGCGACGAGATGCGCGAACTTGACTATATTGTCTATCCCATCGTGCCTACCGCACAGGATATGGCCGACATTCAGGCCAGCGTAGAGAAGACTTGGGAAGAGTTCCAGACTGTGGAACCCGAAGAGCTCATCTTCTTTGTCAATGCCGAATCCGACCACAGCTACGACTCCACCTACCGCAAGGCCAGCGAGTTCACCTCGCCCATGGATTCCGCCATCATGGCCGCCGGTGAAGGCTCTTTCATCAGCCCCCGCATTGCAGGCAACGAATGGATGATGGCCAAAGTGCTGAAAGTGGCCAACCGTCCCGACAGCCTCCGCGCCAGCGCCATCTATATCTTCAACGACAAGGTGGGCGGCAACATCACCCGCAGCGACGAGCAGGCAAAACTCCTTGCCGACAGCGTCCTGAACATTGTGCGCAGCGGCGCCATGAGCTTTGAAGAGGCCGTCAACCAGTATTCCGACGACCCGCAGAAAGCCGACAACAACGGCGATATGCAGTGGCAGCTCGACGGCAACTATGGCTTCCTCAACGAGGACATCGTCAACACTCCCGAAGGCGGTGCTTTCGTCATGAAACACCCCAACGAGGTTGGTTACTTTGTTGTGAAGGTGACTGGCAAGACCACTCCCCACAGAAAATACCGCGTGGCCACCATCTCCCGCGTCATTGCCGCTTCGGAGACCACCACACGCAACATCTATAACAACGCCAACCGCTTTGCCGGCAACAACCGCACCTATGCCGAGATGACCGCCACCGCTCAGGCCGAGAACCTGCAGGTGCGCAACGGTATGATCAACGCTATGTCCTACTCCATGCCCGGCATCAACAACGCCCGCAGCATCGTCCAGTGGGCCTTTAACGAGAAGACCGAGAAGGGCGCTGTGGCTGACCAGATTTTCGAGGCCGACGACATGTATATCGTCGCTGCCCTGAAGGATGTCTATAAAGTGGGTTACGCTTCCCTTGACCAAGTGCGCAACATGATTGAGAACCAGGTGCGCATCGAGAAGAAAGCCGAACTGCTCAAAGCCCGTCTGGAAGAGGCCAAGGCCGCCAATGCCAACCTCACCACCATTGCCGCCAAGATGAATGTTGCCATCGACACGCTCGACAGCGTATCGTTCAACGACTACTTCCTGGGCAAGTACGGTATGGAGCCCAAGGTTCAGGCCGCTATCGCCGCTGCCGAAGCCAACACTTTGGTCGGCCCCATCCAGGGCGCCAACGGTGTCTATATGTTCAACGTGAACTCCAAGGCTGAGAATCCCGCTGCCCCCAATGCAGAGAGCATCCGCAGCCAGAAACAGCAGAGCTTCATGCAGGGTCTGCGCAGCGTACAGCAAGTGCTCAAAGACCACGCCAAGATTGTTGACCAGCGCAACAAGTTCTTCTAATGGATGACTCGAAACTGAAAGCGATAAAAGAGAAAGGCGCGGCCCTGCGGCTGCGCCTTTCTGATAAATGGCAGGACTTCCGCGAGCGGATGCACCACAAGCACCGCTTTGTGGTGATGGATACCGACACCTTCAAGGAGACCTTCTCCATCGAGCTGACCGGCACCAATGTCTTCACCTACGTAGGCATCAGCATCATCGTGCTCCTTATCATTGCCTCCCTGATTATCGCCTTCACACCCCTGCGGGGCATCATCCCCGGCTACATCAAGCCCGAACTGCAAAAAGAAGCTATCCGCAACGCCCAAATCATCGACTCACTCGAAGTGGTCATCGACCAGCACGAGCAGCACATCGCCATCATACAGGATGTGCTCAACGGCAAACCCATGACCACCGTCGAAACCACTACCACTGAACCTGTTGACGAAAAGAAAATCGTTTACCGTCGCAGCCGCGAAGATTCGCTGCTCCGCAAGGAGATTGAACAACGCACCGCCGACAGGAAAAAACAGGAGAAATCCAACAAAAAGAAATCACGCAAGAAATGAAAAGGATAGCCATACTGGGTTCCACCGGTTCTATCGGCACCCAAGCCCTCAATGTCATACGTCGCCACCGCGACCTCTTCTCCGTCGAAGTGCTGTGCGCCGGCAGCAATGCCGACTTACTCATACAGCAGGCACTGGAATTCGACCCCAATGCAGTGGCCATTGCCGACGAGAGCAAATACCAACAAGTGCAGGAAGCACTATCCCCTCACGACATCAAAGTCTTTGCCGGCATGGGCTCCATTGCCGACCTTATGGAGATGGACACGATTGACATGGTGCTGGCCTCTATCGTGGGCTTTGCCGGCCTCCGTCCCACCCTGCGGGCTATCGAACACCACAAGCCCATTGCCTTGGCCAATAAGGAGACTATGGTGGTGGCCGGGCAGATTGTCACCGATGCCGCCTCGCGCAACAACGTCCCCATCCTGCCTGTTGACTCCGAGCATTCAGCCATCTTCCAAAGCCTCGTGGGCGAAATGGGTAATGTAGATAAGATACTCCTCACCGCCTCCGGCGGACCCTTCCGCGGCCGTACTCGCCAGCAGCTGGAGCATGTCACCCTCGCCGACGCCCTCAAGCACCCCAACTGGAGCATGGGCCGCAAAGTGACAATCGACTCCGCCTCCCTTATGAACAAAGGCCTTGAGGTCATCGAAGCCCGATGGCTTTTCAACATCCCCGCCGAGCGCATACAGGTACTGGTGCATCCCCAGTCCGTCGTTCACTCCATGGTGCAATACATCGACGGCAGCATCAAGGCGCAACTGGGCATCCCCACCATGGAGACACCTATCCAATACGCCTTCAGCTTCCCGGCACGCATCGAGAGCCACCTACCCCGCCTGGATTGGACCAAATATCCCCAGCTCACCTTCGAGGAGCCCGACACAAAGACCTTCCGCTGCCTCCAGCTGGCCTACGACGCCATCGCCCGCGGTGGCAACATGCCCTGCATTATGAACGCCGCCAACGAGGTGGCCGTGCAACAATTCATCGACGGCAAACTGACCTTCCTCCAGATAGCCGACTTTGTCGAAGAGCGGATGCAGCAGGCTCCCTTCATCGCCAACCCCACCCTCGACGACCTCTTCCGCACCGATGCCGAAGTAAGGGCTGGAAAATGATGTAACATCCCGTTACCAGAAGACGTTATTTTCTATGAGACGCTTGCCGCTTCGCGCGTAATTTACTTTTTATTCTGTGAGGGATTACGCCAACTTTCGTCAGCGTTCCGATAGTGTCGTAAATTTGTCCCCAACGTTCCTCTGTGTGCCTTCAGAGCTCGATGTTGCGTCGTTCTGTATCCTATCGTTATTCGATATGTTTCCCTCATTTTTCCCTTTCTGAAACGGAGAAGAAAGGGAAAACGATCGAATAACGAGCGAATAAATGACGACGCTTGAGTGAACAATCGACGACTGATTATACAGTTTACTTCGACCCTAATAGGTCTTTCAGCACACCGCTGTCGAAAAGCCAATGCTGCATGCCTCCCTTGATGTGCTGCACACGACCTGTGCGTACATTGTAGAGATACACCGGACGGATGCGCCACGGGTGGTCGTAGCGGTTCTGCTTGTCGAACATACAATACTCCCAGTACCCACCGCCTTCGTTCCACCATTCACCCGTCGTATAACCATGCTTCTTTCCGTATTTGTTCAATTCTGAATGTTTGCCGTACTGACCCGCCTGGTCATACACATATTCCGGAGCCAGCGCATAGTTGATTGTCCTCCCCAGAGACACTCTACAGACTATGATGATGGGATTATTGTCGTTGAGGCGGTACGAATCCGTAGCATACCTTTTGGCTACCAGACGTAGTGAGGCAAAATATACCCCTATTCCACCCCAGCTGCTTTGGCTGGCGGTGAAAGTGCCATGTGACCATTTGGCAGTAGTCTTGGTATGGTGGTTACGCTTGGGGTCTCTTGTGATAGCCTCGCCAGCAATTAAATCCGTGCCGTGATACATGGTGCTGGCTGGCACAAAGATATCTATCACCGTCCACAACACACTCTCTATCACTATCAACAATCCATGGAACACCAGGTACTTCAATATACGCCAAGGGAAAAGCAATATCCACATCCACACATTGCCAGCCCCCTCTTTTTCATCGCTTGGGACAAACACCTCCACTAATAAGTCATACATTCCTGTCAGGCAGTGGATGAGGATATTGTAAACGATTGCATTGAACAACCGCAACGGAGTTAGGGCTATTATCAATATCACCCCCAGCACCTCCAGTACTACACGCAAGACAGGCTTCACTTTATCACTCACCCAACTGGTCTTGAAGATATACCGCCACGGCTCCACCAAAGCATGTTCCAGTCGGTTCAGCATGTACATCGGGAAGGAAACAACATAATACGCCACCTTGAACACGATGGAGAAGTCCATGTCAGCGATGCCAATGCCAAAATGGTCTAACAGCACCACCACTCCCAGTAGCGCAGCCACGCACAGACCCACTATGGCTCCCACATCACTGTCTCCCCCGAAAATAGAGAACAACAAAGCGCCCCCTCCGGCAAAGAACCCCGCCATTATCGCTATGCTCAGAATGTCTTCCCAGAATGCCAGCACAAGCAACACGGCAATAATTATCAGAGCTATCTTCAACACCGACCACAGTCCCCCTGCCAGCCAGCACAACCAGTCCCATGTATTCTTCCACCAGCTCTTTTCTTCGGGAGCCGGGGGGACATAAGGTTCCAGATACTCCACATACCGCATGGAAACATACGACGGCTCCTGATTGTACGACATCAGCCCCCACTGCCCATTATTTCCCACTTCTATAAGGTGAATAATTATTGTATCGCCTTTGTCTAATTGGTCTAATATCTTATACTGCGTGCCAGGACCACCACGGATATTCAGCCCTGTCGTGGTGCGACAATAGGCGGGATATTGCAGTTCCTCAGACGAAGCCCTCCCCACCGACAGCAACATCAGCAGGAGAAGAAAAAAACTACACCTACGCTCAATATGACCTATCTTGCTCATTTCTGTTCTAATTTGATAAACACTTTTTTTGGGGAGCCACAGGCGGCTGCCAACCCGCAAAGGTCTCCTGTATTGCATTGCACTCCTTTCTTGTGGTCAATTCCCTGTCCAACGACTCAATCCCCAGCGCCGACAAATCCTCCAACACAGCATCCGACAGCCGGGTGTGGAACATCTGATCCACATCCCACAGGATAAGGCTATCCTTCAACATTTGTATAAAACCCTCCTTGTCCATTAACCTTTATGATGCTGTTTGATGGTCTTGAGATGGCCAGGGCTCTGCCTTATACTGTCAAAATTGGGAACAAGACCTCCATTCTGGTCCGGGTCTTCATAATTATCCAAGTCGAAAGACTCTGTACGGATATTCCCTTTGTCAAAGATAATACGTATTATCTTGAAGAACACATCGAAATATGCTTCCCACTGCTGAGCCATCATCGCCTCTTTGTCCCAATGCTCCACCTGCGACACCATGCTTTCCACAAATATCTTGGTGTCATACCACTCAACCACTTCGTCCCATTCCGACCTGTTAACATCAACATCATATTCTTCATCCCTTTCAACATACATAGTATGATTCTCTTCCCACCAAACAAATGAGTATTGGAACTTGTGAGACCAAAACATGTAGCAATCCTCCGACCACAAAGAAACCAACTCAATGGCATATATCGTGTCCCCCTCCAAGTTACACGGCACATCTCTCAAATAAACCGACTGCAAAGAATCCAATTCATACCCCTCAGCATGACACTTATTTATCATCGGAACAAGGTCAATAGTATTCTGAGCATGAACTGTATCCGCACCAACTGCCAACAACAAACACAGACCGACACCAATACAAAACGTTCTCATTGTATGTGGAGATTATTTGCCATTATTAGGGCTTAAAAACAAATGCAAAAATACACAAAATAATTGAACAGACAATAAATTTTTGCCAATTAAGAAAATATTCGTATTTTTGCAAACAGAAAAATGACACATTATGATAACCTCACAACATACTCTCAACCCGATTCAACTTCATCTGCTAGAGATGTTCCGCCACTGCGATTCCGATAATATGATAGAGGAGTTGAAAGACGTACTGGCCGATTTCTATGCCCGCAAGGTGCAAACCGAAGCAGACCATATGTGGGACGACGGAACCCTCGACGGACAAGCCATAGAACGCATTCTTAATGAACATTGGCGCACCCCATACAAAGAGGCATAATGCGACGAATTGTTCTTGACACCAATTGCCTGTTGGCTGTGCTACCTTCTCAAAGTCCCTACCATAATGTATGGACAGATTTCATAGAAGGTCAATTGGAGTTATGTGTATCGAATGAAATTCTTTCTGAATACGAGGAGGTTCTTTCCATCAAAACAAATCCTGCATTCGCAGAGGCCATCATTAAAACACTTATTAACAAGCGAAACCTTATCAGAATCACTCCAACTTGGCGGTTCAGACTAATAGAATCCGACCCTGATGACAATAAGTTTGTTGATTGCGCAATCTGTGGTCAATCTGAACTGATTGTTTCTAATGACAAACACTTTGACATGCTGAAATCCATTAACTTCCCATATGTAAAAGTAATGAGGATACAAGAATATGTCCTCCTGTAGTATCGACTACAAGACCACCTTCTTAATTATTTGCTCGTGAATGACACATCGCCAGGTACTGCTCTGCCAATTCGCGGGTGGCATCGTCGGGGTCGTGGTCAAGAACATACTTCAGTTCCTCTTCTGCCTCGCCTACGCGGTCGAAATTAAGGTAGTAGGCGGCGCGGTTGACGTATGCCAACAGGAAGTCGGGGTCTATCTCAATGGCCATCTCTATATCAGCCATCGCATGCTCATGGCGGCCAAGCATACCGTAGGCACTGCCCCGGCTGCAATACGCCTGTGCGTAGTCGGGGTTCAGCGCTATCGCCTTTGTGAAGTCGGGAATTGCCTGCTCGTACTGCCCCTGCTTATAGCGCAGATAGCCGCGGTTGTTATATGCCTCCGCCCGTTTGGGACACAGACGTATCGCCTGCTCGAAGTCCGCCAACGCCCGCTCCATATCACCCAATGCATCGTAGGCAATGCCGCGATTCAGATACACGATTCCGTCCCGCGGGTTCAACGCCAACGACTCGCTGAAAAGCTCCACCTGACGCTCCGGATGCTCCTCATCCCAATAAGCTAAATAGAACAGATTCTCCGCCTCTTCCTCCGCCCGTCTCTTTGCCCCATACCGCACTCCCCGCGTCTCAAACCGCAACGACCCGATAGTGACAACCCACCTACTCGGCGACTTCTGTTTCTTCTGTTGGTTCTTCATAGCGTAAATCCCCATTTATATAAACGACCATTTACATATAGCGTATTATTTCGTACCTTTGAACTCGAACCCTGCCTGCTCAACGGCAGCACGAATGTCGGACTCGGTAGCGGTGCCCGTGACAACGAGGGTGTTGGCCGCAGGGGTGGCCTCGCAGGTATCGACGCCTTTCACTTTGCCGACAGCTTGTTCACAGGCGGCTTTGCAATGATTGCAGTGCATACCTTCGACGGCATAGACCACTGTCCCGGCAGCAACTTCTTGTTTCTTGAATTTACTGAGGAATTTCATAGTAAGTGCTATTATGATGAACAATACTAATAGTGACGAACATATCATTTGAAAGACGCTGGGCGAAGCCGCCTCCGACGGGCAGCAGGCGCTGTGCATACCGCATCCTTCGGACATGCCAATGGCGTTGATGCCAAAAGCGTTTATCAGCAATCCGAAGAGAACGGAGAAACCCACGATGGTGAGCAAGTAAATCCACGTGAAGCGACTGCCCATCGACTTGCGAACCACAAGGATAGAAGCAATATTGACCGCAGGACCGGCCATCAGCATCACAAGTGCGGCTCCTGGCGAGAGACCCTTCATCATCAACGCAGCTGCCACAGGGATGCTGCCAGTGGAACAAATGTACATTGGCACCGCCACAATGAGGATGACCAAC
>JAEEGL015387493.1_pt1 | contig 10578 bp, 10 predicted proteins | sample 9134231 | NCBI WGS metagenome assembly JAEEGL01 (sample SAMN16246548, study PRJNA631951) | gut metagenome | biome: gut microbiome; feature: rumen; material: fiber-attached | host: Bos | place: Iran: Karaj | collected 2018-10
CGCGGCCATGGCGCGCGTCATCGGTGAACTGATGCACGAGATCACAGTGCCCTTCGGCGTCAATGTGCTCTGGGATGCCTGGAAATCCCTGGATCTTGCGGCAGCGACCGGGGCGAAATTCATCCGCGAGATCTTCTCGGGCGTCTATGCCAGCGACTTCGGCCTCTGGAACACGAATTGCGGCGAGACCGTCCGGCACCAGTATGCTTTGGGCGCGCAGAACGTGAAGCTTCTGTTCAACATTGTCCCGGAAGCCTCCGCGTATCTGGCAGGCCGTTCTCCTGCGGCCATCGCGAAAAGCACGGTCTTCAACTGCCATCCCGACGCCCTCTGCGTGAGCGGCCAGATCGCAGGCGCGCCGACGGACAGCAGCATTCTCGCGGAAGTCAAGAAGGCCGTCCCCGATACGCTCGTCTTCGCGAACACCGGCTGCAGAAAGGAAACGATTGCCGAACAGCTCTCGATCGCGGACGGCGCCGTGGTCGCCACGACGTTCAAGTACGACGGTATTTTCGAAAATATGGTGGATGAACGGCGCGTCGCCGAATTCATGGAAGTCGTCCGGAGCGCGCGGGAGTAAGCATGTTCCATTGACGGAAAGGAGCGGTCTGCATGCCGAAGTTTACTGCCGGCGGAAAACAACTGGAAGCGGATCTTCTCGTATTTGACAAGGACGGTCTCATGTTCGATTCGGAGCAGTTCTGGATCGGGCTCGTCAACGAGCGCTGCCGAAAGCTTCTGTCTTTCGTAAGTCCCGAAGAGATCGTCCGCTGGGCGCGCCTCATGGGCGCGGACACAGTCTTTTCGGAGGACGGCGGGCTGTTCACGACTTACGTGGATCCCCTCGGGATCTGCGCGTGCGCACCGCCCCGGGAAGAGATCTCGATCACGGCTTCTTTCCTGGTCTCAGCGAACGGCTGGCCCTGGCATCAAGCCAGAGCCACTGCCGAAGAAGTGTTTGAACAAAGCAGCCGGACGCTCGATCTCAGGAAGGCGCTCCGGCCGCAGCCCGGTTTTGTCGCTTTGATGAGACGTCTCCGGGAACTCGGCGTGCCTTACGGGGTCGCGACTTCGGACACCCTGGAACGGACGAAGGCGTCCATGGAGTTGTACGGTGCCTGGGACAAGGTGCGCTTTGTCATCACGCCGGAAGACGTCATAAAGGGAAAGCCCGCGCCCGACATGCTCGTCAGAGCGTCGGAGATCACCGGTGTCCCGCTCTCCCGCATCGCCATGATAGGGGATTCCGTCGTGGACGTTCGGATGGCCGAAGCCGCAGAAAGCATCGGGATCGGCGTTTCCGCCGATCCCGTGATGAGCAAACGTATGGAGCCGCATGCAGCGGTGGTACTGAACTCTCTGGAAGAGCTGGTCTTCTGAGCGCTTATTTCCCATATCCCGGTGCGTCCGGGGCAAGTCTCTCTTCCCCTTCGTACATCCAGTCGTTCCAGGGGAAGTTTTTCCATGTGTTGAAATGATAGCGGTGCATTTCCTCTACGACGAGAAGCACCTTGCCTGTGGCATGCTCCGCGGGATAGAACTCGTAGTACTCTCCGTTGTGATAGAAGGCGAACTTGTCCGTCGCGACCTCGATGGTCAGCGTGTAGATCTGGCTGTAGCTGGCCTCGATGGAGAAGGGTTCTCCGTTCTTATAGCCTTTGAAATGGATGCCCTTATGATCCAGGGTCAGATCGCCTGTCCCGCAGGGTTCCGAGCACTTCTGGTCCTTCATGTAATGGTCGTCTGGAACCATGCCGAATTCCAGATTCTTCAGGCTGAAGCTGTAATCCGGATCCTTGCGGATCTCGTGGATGACCATGAGGCGCTCCCACTCCACCCATTTGGAGGGGAATTCGGGGATCACGCAGTCCTCGGTGAAGGGATGGAACTCATAGAAGTCGTCCATCGTCGCGCCGTTCCCGCAGGACCTGCATTTGATGTAATTCTTTTCCGCGGTCATCTGAAGTTCGGCGCCGCAGCGGGGACATTTGTAGCAAATGTCGTCCAGGCGTTCGCAGATCCTTCCGAAGGTTTCCCATTCGACGTTGTTTTCGCGTCCCCATTCGTAATCGTCGTTCCGGAATACTTCGTTGATCTTCGCGTCGACTTCCTCGTCGCTCATGCGCTGAAGGTCTTCCGGCGTGAACAGAAGCTTCATGGTAACTTGGGTCCTGCCGATGCGCTGGTCCAGGCAGACCTTCGTGTTCATGAGATATTCGCCGCGCATTTCCGCAAAGTACACCGGAATGTTGTAGTGCTTCAGGAAGTGCCCCGTACCGGCGATAATGGGCTGGTTGGTGCCGTAGGTCGAACTCAGCGCCTCCGGCGCGAAAGCCACGCAGCCGCCCTTGTTGATGATCTGCTGGCAGGCCTTCAGACCGGGAATGTCCTGCGCGAAATTCTTCTTCGGCAGGATCTGGTTCAGGCGGAAGACCACCGCGAGGTGCGAGCGGAAAAACTCTACCCAGGCGGCCCAGATGTTGATGCGCTTCGGCCAGGCCGCCACCGTAAGGTAGGCGTGGTCGATCCTCGAGAGGTGGTTCCAGATCAGGAAGCACGGCCCCTTGCAGTCCGCCACCCGGGCTTCATAATAGAATTCGGGCTTCAGTTTTCTGAGAATGATGAATTTGCAGGCGAACCAGTAAATGAAGTACAAAAACGGATTCGGTCTTCTGTACTTTCTCTTCTTCAGTTTGGCTCTGAGGCCAAGCTTTTCTTTTGCCATGGGGTGCTCCTTATGATACCTTTACCTCAATGATGCCATCCTCGCGGAGGGACATTTCCGTGCCGTAGGGCGCGGAAAGCTCCTTGAGGCGCTCATAGATCTCTTTGGTCTGCCGCTCGTTCGCTGGGTAGGGGATGCCCTTCCAGGTACGGCCCTTCTCAAAGCCCAGCTCGATGGGCTTCAGTTCCATCTTCGTGAGCGTGTTGCCTTCGAATTCGAGGTAAGGAATGATCGAACGGAAGTTGTAGTACTGTGTATGCAGACCGATCTTGCCGAAGCCCATACGGGCGTTCAGCGCCTCGAGGTCCGTCATGCCTTCAAAACTGTGCTTTTCCAGCATGTCCGCCGGCTGATGCTCCTGCATGTTGGACTGGAAGCAGAAATTGCCGAGCGTATAGAAAATGGGATGGCCTTTGTAGAGCTCGATGGGCTTCAGTTGGTGCGTGCCGCCGCCGATCACCGCGTCCACACCGTTGTCGATGCAGAAATGGGCAAATTCGATCGCGGCGTCATCGGGCTCGCTCATGTCGCGCCCCTTGTTCGCATGGTCATGCACCATGACGACCACGTAATCCGCGACATATTTCGCGTCACGGATCGCCTTTCCGATCCGGTCGAGGTCCTTCTTGTTGCAGACGTTCACGACCTCTTCCTTGCCTTCCCGGCGGATGAAGCGGAACGGGCCGATCGGGACGGTGCCTTCCGGCCAGGGAGGCGTGAAGCCGTCACGGATGGAATTCTCGATCGTGCCGTTCATTTCGGTGTTGTTCACAACTTCTTTCAGCGCTTCGAAATGCTCAGGTGTCACGTAGACGTTTTTCGTCTTGCGAAGCGGGTTTAAGCCGGGGCGTCCGGGCAGGATCTTCGAGGGATAGCCCGCGCGCGCAGTGTCGTCAAAGGAAGCCGTGACCGCTATGAGTGCCACTCTTCCGCCCGGAAGCGTCCGGTAGACTGCCTGGCTGGCCTCCTCGAGGTTCGCTCCGGCGCCGGCGTAAGCCACGTCGCGCACACGGAGATTGTCGATGGTCTCCAGAAGTCCGTCCGGGCCGTAGTCCATCGTATGGTTGTTCGCGTAACTCAGGAAATTCATGCCGTAGCCCAGGATCTGGTCCAGGACGCGGGTCGTCGTGTTCATCCAGCTGCCGCCGCAGTAGGTGGACGCATAGCAGTCCCAGTCGGTGATATTCGTCTCAAGATTGCCGAAACGGGCCTCGCCCTTTGCAATGTACGCCTTGATCTCCTCAAGTCCCGGATAGCCTTCTTCGGGATAGCCCTGAAGGAGAATCGAATCTCCCGTCGCGGTCATTTTCATCATACGTTTGTCCTCCTCCAATTCAAAAACGGCCAAAACACGGCAGTGCCGGTGCTTTGGCCATTATAACAAAGAGCAATGTGAAAAGCAACGAAAAGGGACTTACTTGCCTTGTGGAACGCATCGATCCATTTCCTTACGGCATTTACCGCGAGACGTATGAAACAACGGTTTTTCCTTCGGAATCCAAAAGCGGCGTGATTCCTCCGGCATAGCCTGATTTCCATACCAGATAGTTTACGCCGGTCTCTCTATCCACAAGGATCTGGCGCTGGCCCTCGTCGCTGATCGAGGATCCCTCTTTATAAACGACTTCAAATCTGTTCTCTTTCTTTGCCATTTCATTTACCTCCACAGTTCCCTGCTTCTTTCGGGGTCTGCCTCTGATCTATGGCTGTATTATACCAGATCTTCTGCCGACATGGTAGAAGCATCCCGATCTGTTTTGGGAAAACGTTTATGTTTCCAGCGTCTGTGTTCAGTTGTTTCCCGGCATCTGTCTCTTTCATTTTGCGTTGTTTTGGTGTATATGTTTTTTTAGTGATTTACAGCAACACCCTGCGAAAGAAGTGTTCTCCATGATTACAAAAGAGTGTATGTATCAGACGGTACTGGATACCGTCCGGCGCGGTGCGACCGAGATCCCGCCGGACGTAATGTGCGCGCTTCAGGAAGCGGAGGGCCGGGAGACCGGAGATCAGGCGCGGCTGGGACTCAGGCACACGATCGAGAGTCTGGTGAAGTCCCGCGAACTGGGCAATCCCTGCTGTGTGGACACAGGCTGGCCGGTCTTCTTCGTCCAGGCCGGGAATGACTGTGTCCTGGAGGGTGGTCCGATAGCGCTCGAGGAGGCGATCCGTGAGGCCGTCCGGGAAGCGACGCGCCGCGGCTGGCTTCGGAAGACCATGAAGCATCCGCTCACCGGTTTCGATCCGGGCGACAACGTCGGAACAAATATCCCGGACATTGCCTGGAAATTCGTTCCGGGGGACAGCCTTCGAGTAAGTTATTCCGCAAAGGGCGGCGGTTCGGAGTGCTTCGGAGGGACGCGGCATCGTGTCGTGGCCTTCGCGGACGGGACCGACGGCATTTTGAAATTCATCATCGATTCTTTCGTGGAAGCGACACGCTCCGGCGGAATCTGCCCGCCGAGCGTCCTCGGCATCGGCATCGGCGGCACGGCCAACCAGTCTGCGACGCTCGCAAAAGAAGCCGCCTGTCTGAGGCTCGTGGGTTCGCATCACCCGGAGGCTCAGTTCAGAGAACTGGAAGAAAAACTGTATGAGGCGCTCAATTCGCTCGGCATCGGCATTCTGGGCATCGGCGGCAAGACATCGGTGCTGGCCGTCAACGTGGAATATGCCTACACACACATTGCCGGCATCTGTGTGGATATGAGCGCAAACTGCATGGTCGCGCGCCGCGCGACCTGCGAGATCACCGCGGACGGAAACGTCACTTATCCGGACGACCCCAGATGGTTCGGCGACCGGTAAGGAGGGACTTATGAGCGAATATCATCTGACAACTCCTTTCACGGAAGAAACGATCCGAGATCTTCGGGTCGGCGATACGGTCTATCTCTCCGGACAGGCATTTACCTGCCGCTCCCGGCTGCAGCGTTTCGTGTTCGACGAGGGCAATCCCTCTCCGGAAGCCGTGAAAGACCACGACCTTCTGATCCACGTCGGCCCGATCATGCTCCGGGAAGGGGACGGTTGGCGCGTGAATTCCTTTATGCCCACCTCATCCATCCGTTTTGAAAAATGGGGCGCCCGCTCGGTACGAAACTGGAATCTCCGAATGATCGTCGGAAAGACGACCATGGGGGAAGAGACCATGAAAGCCATGGCGGAATGCGGATGCGTGCATTGCTCCCCCCAGTCCGTGAGTCCGAATCTCTGGATCGATTCGCTCAAGGTCGAAGGGGTCGAATACCTATCGGAGTTAGGTTCGATCGAGGCGACATGGCACCTGAAGCTCAATGAACTCGGACCGTTCGTCGTGGACATCGACTGTCTCGGTCAGAACCTTTATCAGGACCGTGAGGCGGAAGTGGACCGGAACCGCGAGGAAGCGCTCCGAAAGCTGGGCATCGATCCGGATTACCGGTACACGATCCTCTACGAAGACAAAGGCAACTGACTGGCGCGCGGCACAACAACAATGCGCTAAAGAAGAGCGTATTTCCGCTCTCTGATCATACATATCATCCACTGACAAGAGGCGCAGCTTATGAAACCAGTTTTCAAGATTCTTTCACCCTCGGGCATTCTGGGCTATGGTTTCCCGGAAAGCTCTTTTCAGGCGGGCGTGGCTCTGAAGCCGGACCTCATCGCCTGCGATGCCGGATCGACGGACCCCGGCCCGTATTATCTCGGAAGCGGCATTCCGTTTACCAACGCTTCCGCCGTCAAGCGTGACCTGACCCTCATGCTGAAGGCCGCCTGCGAACTGGGCATCCCCATGGTCATCGGTTCGGGCGGCGGCTGCGGTGCAAAACCCCACGTTGCGCGTGAGCTTGAGTCTATCCGCGAGATTGCGGCCGAGCACAAGCTCAGTTTCAAGATGGCGGTCATCTACTCCGACTTCGACAACGAATATGTTCTTGAGGAACTGGACAAAGGCCATCTGAAGCCCTTGGGCGCCGCGCCAATGCCGACCCGCGAGGACATTCTCGCTTCCACACATATCGTCGGGCAGATGGGCGTCGCGCCGATCATTGCCGCGCTGGATCAGGGCGCGCAGGTCGTCTTCTGCGGCCGCTGCTACGACCCCGCGAGTTTCTCCGCGCCGGCCATCCGCCTGGGCTACGATGCCGGCCTTGCCGTGCATCTCGGCAAGATCCTCGAATGCGCCGCCATCGCCGCAACGCCCGGCAGTGCCTCCGATTGCATGATGGGCTACCTCGGCGAAGATTTCTTCGAAGTCGAGCCGCTTTCGCCGGGCCGCAAGTGCACGCCGCTCTCCGTTTCGGCGCACACACTTTATGAAAAGTCCGATCCATGCCATCTGCCCGGTCCGGGCGGCATGCTGGATCTGACCGAGTGCAGTTTCACCGCGGTCAGCGAACGCCGTGTTCGTGTCACCGGTTCGAAACTGATTCCTGCCGCCCCCACCATCAAGCTGGAAGGTTCCAAGTCCGCCGGTTTCCGGACGATCTCCATCTGCGGAAATCGCGATCCGATCTTCATTTCCCAAGTCGACAGCATTCTGGAAAATGTGAAGCGCCGTACCCGTGAGAATCTCTCCGCGGACTTCGACTATCAGCTCAATTTCATCGTCTACGGCAAAAACGGCGTCATGGGCGACCGCGACCCGGGCGGACCCGAGCCCTACGAGATCGGCATCGTCATCGATGCCGTGGCGGACACAGAGGAACGCAGCGCATCCGTCTGCGCGGTGGCGCGCTCCACGATGCTGCACTACGGCTACCCGGGGCGCATCGCGACGGCAGGCAATCTTGCCTTCCCCTTCTCCCCGTCTGACATTCATGTGGGAGAGATCTACACGTTCTCCGTTTATTGCCTGATGGACGACCCGGAGCCTCTTAGGCGCCACGAAGTTGAATGGATCACATATAAGGAGGGTCAGAAATCATGAAGCTCCGCGACATCGCATCTGTCATCCGCACCAAGAATTCCGGTCCTTACGAACTCACGATGGACATCATGCTCCCGGATGACGAAACTTATGAGAAACTCTACAAGGCACAGGCCATCACCAAACCCGTGATCGCCTCCCTCTACAAGATCTCCGAGGCCGACGTGCTTTCCATCGTCTGGTTCGACAAAGCCCGCGCCGTCAAAGCCACGATCCGCCGCCCCCTCGCCTCCGGTGACGTCGGCGAACGGGACGTCTACGGCGCCCAGCAGCACGCGCCACTCATGAATCTGGAGATCAGCCTCTGATTGTTGATTCTATGATCTCCGGACCATAAAAAAACCGCCGCCCCCGCTGTTTTGCGGGAGGCGGCGGCTTCATTTCCGACGAATCAGTCTATCGATTTGGAAATGTATCCATACTGGATCGCTGTTGCGAAATTGTCATATTTCGTATAATAATCCATCTTCGACTGATCGTTGTTTTTCTTGAAATTGAGGTTTTCCGTATCGTTCAGCTTGTCTAGCATCAGTTCCCCATTGTCAAGGATCGTGAAGTCATAGACCGTATCCGGGCTCACATAGAACATCGGATCGCCAGCCTGAACGAACCAGGCATAACAATGGATCTGTTTTTCGTCCTTCACGTAATTGCCGACGATGGACGAACCGCCGGCTCCATCCGTAAATGAAAGCGATATGCAGAACCTTCCGTTTTCATACAAGGCCAGTTCGGCGTCTCCCAAAAGTTTTCCAGCCTCCCCGGGGAAAGCATATAACGTCGTGCAGACGGGCAGTTTCAAATCGGACGGAATCTCCTTCCCTCTGTCATTGGTCAGATATTTGCTGTTGATCTCTGCGGCTGCAGTTGATTTCAAGGATATATCTGCCAATTTATCTTTATCGGTCGAATAGATAAGATCCAGGGTTTCCCCTTTTGAAACCGTCTTGCTCTGAAGTGTTGTTTCGTTCTTCAGGGTGAACTCGTCTGATGCGAACATACAAGCGGCTATTGACACGTCGGCTCCGCGTACAAACCAGTAATAGCACGTCACGGTCTCACCGGTAACCACATAATTGCCGACGAAGTGGTTATTGTACGAGCCCCCCGCATCATTGTAGCTCAGATGGGCCTTGAACTGGCCTTCCTCACTAAAATAGTATGTAGCGCTGACAAGTGCTTCATTGGATCTTGTTTTCGGATCCACACTGAATATATACATGCCCGTCTTGAAAGCAGGCTTTGGCGGTTCTGTCGGCGCTTCTGTCGGCGCTTCGGTCGTTTCAGGCGCTTTCTCTGTGGTCGCTTCAGTTGGCGCAGGAGTTGTCGGCGCTTCCGTTTTCTCGGGAGCCTTGGTCGTCTCCTCCACCTGAGTCGTCACTTCCGGTGCCACTGAGTCCGGCGCATTGGTCGGCGTCACGATCGTAATGCAGCCCGAAAGCACCATCACAAATGCAAGCATAAGTGCGATCCCCGCACTGAAAACATGTTTCTTCATAATCCCCTTCCCCTTTCTCACCATGCCGTGGCGGCGCATCCGGTTCCTTGATATAAGGATTATACGACAAAAACCCTGTTCCGTGCAAGCATCCGGAGGAAAAAGCCTCTCTCGCTTTTACTCATAATACCAGCGCACAGATCGCGAGAATGACCGCGGCCGCCCCGATCAGGATCTCCGGCAGATGCTTCCTCAGAAAAGACTGCGGCTTCTCTTTCGTATCGACGATCGTTCTGACGGGAATGCCATCCGGCTCTTTGCGTAGCCGTTTCGGCTCTTCCGCTCTCTTCTCGGCTTTGACTTCTCGTTCCTTCTTCCATCGAGAGAAGCCGGATTCACGGTCTTCCGGATCCATTCCAAGCCTTTCATACACTTCCTGTACTTCTTCATCCTCATTAAGGCCGCCTGCGCCCAGCCTTTCGGAAGACGGCTTCGTTTCGCTTTCCCAGGGCGCAGCGTCTGTTTTATCTTCGCTCTGCCTGCCTTTAATGAGATCCCTTTGCCCGCCCAGCAGTTCCGTCCGGTAAGAAGCCAGTATCTCCGGCGTCACATTTTCCTCCCGGCTCTTCTGATAAAGGCCGTACAGAAGCAGCACTTCCTGTTCTCCGCCCGGTCTGGCATTTTTGATGAAGAATTCCATCAGTTCCTGAAGAGACTCTCCGAAAGGCTTCTTTCCTTCCAGCAGATAACAGAACCGGATCTCTCCGGTCTCTCTCCGGAGAAAGATGCGGCCGGGCTTAAGCGCCAGATCGTCCGCGGACAGCAGGCAGTCTGACAGTTCGTCTGCAGCATTTTTCAAAGCATTCACAAGGCCGTACAGCAGATTCTGAAGATCCTCCGGGGGCACGGAAGAAAGTGCGGTCCAGCCTGAGATCCGATAGTCCGCGAAGACTTCATGGCCTTCCCGGATGATCCCCAGAGGCAGCAGGCAGGAGGGCTGGACGCTTGAGATCATCCGATAGGCGTACCCCGCCTCAAAGCCCGGATCCAAAGGGATCCTCAAGTATACATTTCTTCCGTCGCGGATGATCTCATCCGTACATTTCTCTTCCTCTTCGATTCCCGTGACCTGAATGACATCTGACACGTCCATGACTGACCTCCTTTATTTTTCCCCGAAAACACTTCTCACAATGCGGACAAATTCCTCCGGATCAAGGCTGCGCTTCAGCTTCCAGGCTCCGGACAGTTGTCGGCCGCTTCCGAAAAGCGTGAGAAGACTCTCCGCCAGCGGAAAACGGAAAGCGGCCTCATAGGCGATCCCGACCTCCGAATCGTCTGCGGACACCCTGACCGATTCCAGATCAGTCATTAGAAGCCGTGTCTTCGCACTTTCCGTGAAGCGCGCCTCCACTTCCTCCGCCGAAACAGCGCTGCTGTATCCGTCAAGCCTCAGTATTCCCTGTTCCTCCAGCCGCTCTGCCTCCATCATACCGTCGA
>JAEEGL015828616.1_pt1 | contig 10578 bp, 9 predicted proteins | sample 9134231 | NCBI WGS metagenome assembly JAEEGL01 (sample SAMN16246548, study PRJNA631951) | gut metagenome | biome: gut microbiome; feature: rumen; material: fiber-attached | host: Bos | place: Iran: Karaj | collected 2018-10
ACTACTACATCGAGAAAGACGGAAAGGTCTATCAGACCCGCAAAGAGGAAGAGGTTGGCATGCATGCCCGACACTACAATGCCCATTCCATCGGCATCTGCTATGAAGGAGGCCTGGACGAGAAAGGCCATGCTGCCGACACCCGTACCCCCGAGCAGCGTGCGGCCCTCATCGCCCTCCTCCGTGCCCTCAAGGAAGACTATCCCGATGCTGCCATCATGGGCCACGGTGAGCTGGAAGGTGTCCACAAGGACTGCCCCTCCTTCTCCTGCCAGGAGTACCGCGACTACTTCGACAACCTGAACCGTTAGCTATGAGCTCTTAACTAAGAAGAGGATGTTTTGACACATCCTCTTTTCTGTTTTTCTACGAATTATACGAATTCCCCTTTTGAATTTATCTTATTTATTCTTCACGAGATTATCCTCGGAGTCTTCGTAGTGGTCGGTAGAGTGGAAAATACGAGTAATGCCTCGCATCTGAACCTTCACGTGGTCCACAAAACTACGCCACATGGATTGGTTGCCGATGGTGCCATAGCCTGTGATGGCTTTACATCTACAGTCACGGACAAAGACAATCTTGCCATACTTCTTCAAATTGAGCGCCATAGAGCCATCTTCGCCACGAATAATATCAACACGATATGGTTCCTTGCGCCCATAGTCGGCATTATAGGCAAACACCAATCCGCGTACAGAAAGTTCCGGACGCTTGAAATGCTGAATCCACAAGAACAAGTCGCGAGCCATCTCAAAAAGTCTGAGACTTAGTTTCGAATGGTTCTCATCAGGGAAATAGCTCCAAGTTGCCGATACGCAACTGACACCAGGCTTCAGCAGATGCTCAAGCATAACTTCGTAATACATGGGGGGATAGAGCGTATCGCTGTCCACATCGAAATAGAATCGCCCTTTGGCATGCTGTAAGCCGCAACGGCGGGCATAACCACAAGAATGCTGATACTCCGTGTAATAAGGTATGCCAGACTTCTCATAGATTTCTGCCGTTCGGTCCTTTGAATCGTTATCTACGCCAATAATCTCCACAGGATATTTGCATTGTATCTCGCTGATAGCCCATAGGCAAGCTTGCAAATGCTTCTCCTCATTATAGCCTATTACCACGATAGAGGCCAAAGGTTCTGGACTCTGAAGTCGAGCCAAACGTTCGCGCGTACCTATTATTATATCTTCAGGAACCTCACTGAAAGGTTTCCCATAGATAGTCATGTATTTATCGTACCAGTTTGCCATAATGTATAATAATTCTATAAAGACATTGCAAAATTACTTTTTTTTTCGGAAAAATCAAAAAATAATTTGGATATTTCACACAAATAATATAATTTTGCAAAAAACAACTAAGCATGAACATTAAACTAAGCATCATTGTACCTGTTTACAATGTCGAGAAATACGTCAGGCCCTGTATTGAAAGTATTTTCAAGCAAGGACTGGATGATGCAGACTTTGAAGTCATTATTGTCAACGACGGAACCAAAGACCGTAGCATGGAGATGATTGCTGACATCATCCAGCAACACAACAACATCGTTGTCATCAATCAAGAGAACCAGGGTTTGTCAGTAGCCCGCAATAATGGCATTGCAGCAGCCCAAGGAGAATACATCTTGATGCCAGACTCCGACGATCTACTCATTGAAAACAGCGTACCCATTCTGTTAGAAAAAGCATTAGAAACAAAGGTTGATTTAATTGTTGCTGATTTCTTGAAAATGACAAATGAAGAAACAGCCCTCTTGGAAGCAAATTATCCTCCACAGAAAGAATTCATGATGAAAGAAAAGTCTGGCCAAGAACTATTCCTGGAAGATTTAAACCCAAACGAGTGTTACGTTTGGCGAACTATATTTAAAAAGGAATTCTTAATATGCAACAATCTCAAATTCCACCCAGGAATAATATTTCAAGACGTTCCTTTTACTCATGAATGCTATCTTAAAGCAAATAAATGTCTCCGTATTTCTTGGTTATTAAATATCTACAGAAAAAGACAAGGAGCCGCAACTGCATCTTTCGATATATCGAAAGCCAAAGACTTTTGTATAGCTATTGCAAAGACTTGGGAATTGACGCACTTAAAGGAACTAACACCGACAACAAACAAAAAGCTTAGGAATGATATTTGGAAATCTTTCTCTTTAATGATTTTCTTAACATGCTACAACATCAAAAGTGCATCAGAAAGGACCCAAGTGATTGACTTTATGAGGAAAGAAGCACCTGAATTGAATTTCCACGATGGGAAAAAGCAAATAATTGCCACTTTTTTATATAAAAACATACCGCATGCATATGTTTATTTACGATACGTATATAAAATTATTATGGAAGATAGAATTTTACCTTTTTATCGTCATAGATTAGTAAAAAAAAGAAAAGAATTATGAAAATTGCATATATATTACCTTCTCTTGAAAGTAGTGGAGGAGCGGAAAGAATTATTACCGAAAAAGCTAATTATTTTTCAATGCATTTCGGATATGAGGTGACAATTATTACCTTATTCCAAAGAATAGAATCTCAATGCTTTTACCCATTGCATGAAAAGGTTCGACTCATCAACCTTCACATACCTTATTACACGCAATATCAGTATAAATATCCTAAACGGCTTTGGGTTAAACTGAAAATATATTTTCAAATGCGGAAAGAATTATCCCAAACCATAAGTTCTATTAATCCAGATTTTATAATTGGAGTATCATATTCCAAAGCAGATTTAGTCTGTACAATTCCGAGCAAAGCTATTAAAATCATTGAGTGCCATGAGCCAAGAGCACTAAAGGCCTCAAGTGTCTATAACGGATCATTTATCTCCAAATTATATACTTCAAATTTTTATTTCAAAAAAATCGAGAAAAATGCAGATATAATAATAACTTTAAATCCGGATGACAAAAAAGAATGGAAGAATGCAAAACGAGTAGAATTCATCCCAAATTTCTCATCAATGCCAATTACAGGAAAAAGTACATGTAAAGCAAAAAGAGTTATTGCAGTTGGACGCTTAAGGGATGAGAAAGGATTTGATAGGCTTATTGATATTTGGAAGATGGTTTCCACGGAACATCCATTCTGGATGTTGGACATATTCGGAGAAGGTCCTCTGAAATCCACATTAGAAAATCAAATCAAAAAGAACAACATAAGTAATATCATTCTACATGGAGCGACAAGCGACATTAGCAAGGAATATGCAAATAGTTCGATTTGTGCTGTTACTTCTCATTTTGAAGGATTCTCTCTTGTCATTCTTGAAGCCATGAGGCATGGTGTACCCTGTGTTGCATTCGACTGTCCCTTTGGACCAAGGAGCATTATCAAGGATTCACAATGCGGCTTTCTCGTTGATAATGGTGATACAAGTCTCTTTGCAGAAAGGCTATGCTGCCTAATTAAAGATGAAGAACTCAGAAAACGGTTCTCCAAATCATCCATTGAGAGAGCAAGCACTTTTGATGTTAATGCTATCATGAACAAATGGAAGGTTCTTCTTGAAGAATTGAATTGCGCAAGATGATTTCACACTCAACAAATAACAAATTGAAATATGGAACCTAACATTGATTTTGTAGTCCTATGGTTGGATTCGAATGATCCAGAATGGCAAAAGTTGTATGCCCAATATAGTCCTAACACTAAAGGGCGTATCGAAAAAGCACGCTTTAGGAACATGGATATTTTTCATTTTTGGTTTCGAGCAGTCGAGCGCTACGCCCCGTGGGTACACAAGGTTTTTTTGATTACTAATGGGAAATTCCCAGACTGGATAAACAGGGATCATCCTAAATTAGAACTTGTTAGACATGAAGATTATATGCCAATAGACTGCTTACCAAGTTTTAATTCCAGCTCTATTGAATTACAACTTCACAAAATCAAAAATCTTTCAGAGCATTTTGTCTTTTTTAACGATGACTTTTTCTTAAATGCTCCAGTAAATCCAGAATACTATTTCAAGAACGGATTACCCTGTGATTTTAACAAAGAAACATGTTTTAATGTCCCTATTTATACTTCTGAAGACAAATTTGGTATCTATCCGACTATGCTTATAAACATTGGTCTTATTAACAGTCAATTTAACAGATGGGAAACTGTTAGGAAATCTCCATGGCGATGGTTTGGTTTACACTTAGGTTTTAAAGGAATACTAATGAGTTGCATTTTGATGAAACAAAGATTATTCATCGGTTTTTCAAACTATCACATAGAGCAAGCATTTCTAAAATCTATTATTGCCGATGCATGGAATAGAATTCCTGCCTTTTTGGGTAACAGCAACACAAGGTTCAGAGAAGATCTCAAACCAAATCAATATCTATTTCGATACTGGCAATTTGCTAAAAATGCATTTTATCCAAAGAAGAGAAAAGGTATATTTTTCCCACTATGGAAATCTGAATTAGAAAAAATAGAAAAAAGCCTCATAGAAGAGAAATACACCTCCGTTTGCATTAATGACATGCCTCTAACTACAGACGACGATTTCAATTTCATAAAACATTACATACAAAAAATATTCGAAAAGAAATTTCCCATTAAATCATCATTTGAAATATAGTCTTATATCCCTATTACGGCTTACGATATATCATCTAAATTTCCAAGGCATTAAAAATGTCTCCATTTTGCGTACTATTTTTAGACCAAACAATTTGACAAAGAAAGCACGAGACCGATAATACATCTTAGCTTTAGGAGAAAACCATGAGTTTTGGTAATGATGTATAGCATAGGTATATGGGGTAATCTCTACTTCGCGCGAATCAAAAACTTTCGGCGAGAAGAAAGCATCGTTAAGAACCAAAACCTCTGATTTCATATCCATCAAATGTATGGATAAACTTTCTTTTAATGGGAGTACGCGCAATGGCTTCAATAAAGAAATTTGTTCATCCATAATCTCTGGTAATTTACGAATATCTAACGTACCATCAGTCTTAACAAAAGAACGATCCTGATAATAATCCAGACATTGTTTTATCCAATCACAACCTTTCTCTGCGCCAATGATAGCCGCCTCTGGAGTTTGGGCTTTCTCGGCACCAATAAAATAGGGTAAGTCCAGCAAATCGTCAAACGACTTAAGAACTTCAACATCAGAATCAAGATAAATACCCCCATAATGATACAAGGCATAAAAGCGAATATAATCGGCTGCAAAAGCATACTTCTTATGCTCAAAGGCCTGACGAACCCATATTGACGTGGCCATATCAAAACGCTTCGTATCCCAAAGCATTATTTCATAGTCTGGAAGATATTTTTCCCAAGACTTCAGACACTTGGCGATTTTTGCTGGATAGGCATCACCACTGAGCCAACAAAGATGAATAATTTTAGGTATCATAACATTATTCAATTATTTGTACTTGTACTATTACACGTTACATCTAAAAACAACAGCTATCAAAATTTCCGCAAATATAGTAAATAAAATAGATATATACAAATTTCAAACAAAATTTTCTGATTATTCACTAAGAAAAACTAAAAGATTGGCATTTTTAACAAAAAAAACAATAAAAATAGTACCTTTGCAAATACATGAATTTGATAGAATCATTATGAATGATATTATTAATATTAAAAATAGAATTAATTGGATAGATTGGGCTAAGGCAATTGCCATATTTTTTGTCGTATATGGTCATATACCAGAAGAAGAAGGTAGTTATTTTCATAATTATATTATCCTATTCCACATGCCTTTATTTTTTTTCATTTCCGGGTATCTGACGAAAGTCGAATATTTCAGCACTAGCACACTGAAGAAATACTGGCATACTCTCGTCATTCCATACCTCTTTTACAACATAATTTTCTATCCATATTGGGTAGTAAAGCACCTCATTAAATTCCCGAATGCAGAATGGTTTGACTATGTAAAACCATTTGGGGGAATGATACTGTTTCAAATTGAAACACCGATTTCATTATATCTCAATGGGGTTACGTGGTTTATTGCTGCCCTACTCATCATGAAAATCATTCTTTCCGTATGTAATAAATGCAAATACGGATTTCTTTATATAAGCATTATAGTATTATTATGTGTTATATCATATATCGTAAATGAGCAGTACAGATTCACGACAGGCCTCACAACTGTTGGATTCATGAAATGCTTCCCTTTTTTCATTATTGGATTTCTTTGTAAGCAGAAAAAATGGATAACCCCCAAAACACATCAAAGAGATATTATCATATGTTTTGGAGGTATAATAACAAGTTTAACTATCTATTCTATTGAAAGAGGTACTGATGGAATGTTATCATATGGCATATATTTTTGGACAACTTGTATTACTGCTATTATCGGCGTTCTTTTCCTATGTAAGCTTCTTGACAATATTGAACTTGATGTCATTAAAAATATCTCATTGGGTACAATTGTAATCATGGGACTGCATTGGATACTAATAGGTAGTACTAACGTCATTATTTCAAAAATCACGCATGTTGATAATATCATTTATCCGCTATGGGGAACCATATTATTAGCCTCTATATTTATAGCAATATTATATCCCATCATAGTACTTTTTAAGAAAAGATATCCATTTTTACTTGGGAAGTGGACAGCTACAACAAAATCATAATTCTTCTATGACATGTCGCATCTGATTTTTCCAGGACAAATGACTTATAGATTGACGGATAGATTCAGGAGATATATAATGTGACATTGCAAAGTGAGTTATAGACACAATGTCAATCGGTGACTCATCCGCAGGCACCTTTAACACGTATGGCTGATGATCAAAATCGCTGTCACACTCAGAATATGCAAATGAAATACCACGACAAGCATACTCACGATTCTTCAATGTCTTGATATTGGTAATTCCACTGCGATGACGGGCTAAAGAGCCTATAGCGAACTGACATTGAGAAAACACAGCATCTAACTGTTTACCAAAAAGTTTGCCATGAAAAATTACATAGGGAGCAATATGATATTGCTCAATAATTCTTTTGAATTCACTCATTATGTCATTGTCAATACCACCAACCAGATGAAAGTAAACGTCAGGTATCGAACTGTTTGCTGTTTGCTTTTGATGATAGTATTCACCAATACCAGCAATTAGGCGATCGAAACCATGCCAAGGATGAACCTCAGCAACACCGATTAGATGGAGTTCTGAAGGCTGATGGCTGATGGCTGATGGCTGATGGAGAGGAATGCTATCGAAATCCACACCATTGCTAATGCAAATGGTACGCTGCCCAAAGATTTCCTTTTCATCTGTAAACGTAACAATTGCATCCATATATGATGCTAATTGACGACGAAACATCTTGTCAAAGACATGTTCGAATCGATATTTGAAAGGCAATGTCTCCATTTCCTTGTCATAAGGATAGGTAGGAACTTCCATCACTGTCTTTATCCCGGAAGATTTTAATCTGCAGAATAATCGGATATTGAATGGTGAGGCATTCATAAAACAGCGTACATAGACTAATTGAATCTTATTCTGAATACAATAATCATAGATACAACCATACTCCATACGTTGACGAATCGTAGCCCAACGTCCTTTGCCGTAATTCATTATAACTTGATTATCCACATAGCGGCAATGGTCGCCATTTGGTGCAATGTCATAGAAACAAAGACGGACATCATGTCCATTCTGGCGAAGTCCTTTAATCTGAGCAAGCATCTTCTTACTAATGCCACTCGCCGCCTCAAATCCATGATATGTCAAGAATAGAATCTTCATTTATCACAATTATTTGGCAAATATACGACAAAAATTTGGAATAATCAAAAATTATCCTTATTTTTGCATCATAAATAAAGAAAATATGTTGTTCAACTCTCTTGCTTTTCTACTCTTTTTCCCGATTATTTGCGTCCTATATTGGATGCAACCTCATAAACATAGGAATCTTTTTCTACTCATAGCCAGCTACTATTTTTATATGAGTTGGGAACCAAGCTATGCGGTTCTTATACTTTTTACTTCTGTTTCCACATGGTTCTGTGGGTTAAAGATTGCATCCAAAAAGAATAATAGAAAGCCTTATATCACCTTATGTCTTTCTATCAATTTTCTTATATTATTCTTCTTTAAATATTATAACTTTACAATAGACTCCATAACAAGTATTATATCATGGCAAAACTATAGACTTAATATCCCATATTCACACTTTCTGCTTCCTGTAGGTATTTCATTCTATACATTCCAAAGTATTGGTTATACCATTGACGTGTATCGGAAAGAGATTGAACCAGAGAAGAACTTCTTCACCTATGCACTGTTTGTTTCATTCTTCCCACAATTAGTTGCAGGTCCTATCGAACGCGCCAAGAATCTTTTACCGCAATTCCATTCAAAGCATTTGTTTGACGGCGAAGAATTTATTGAAGGATTGAAATTGATGATATGGGGCTTCTTTATGAAATTGTGTGTAGCAGGTAATGTGGCTCCTTATGTGGATGCTGTTTACAATAATGTACCCCATCATAATGGAACCAGTCTGCTATTAGCATCAATATTTTTCTCTTTCCAGATATTCTGTGACTTTGGTGGTTATTCGTTGATTGCCATAGGAACAGCACGCTGTCTTGGGTTTAAACTGATGCAAAACTTCAACCATCCCTACCTATCAACATCATTCAGGGATTTCTGGCATCGCTGGCATATATCCCTTTCTTCATGGTTTGGGAGCTATGTTTATATACCATTAGGAGGTAACAGATGCAGTCATATCAAACACTATCGAAACTTGATGATTACAATGTTTGCCAGTGGCGTTTGGCATGGTGCCAACTGGACATTTATATGGTGGGGAGGAATCCATGGTGTATTCCTTGTCATCAATGCGATATATAATAAAATCACTAACAACAAACATATCATCCCAAAGATTATAGCTGTATTAGGAACTTGGATTGCTGCAACATGGGCGTGGATATTTTTCAGAGCCAACAGTTTGAGCGATGCCTTTACTATAACACAAAAGATTATTACTGAGCCTGGAAAGCTCTATAAAGGTGATGGCATTCCTTCTCTTATTTTACCAATTCTGATGATTCTTATTTTAATGATGAAAGAAATCAAGGACGAATATCATATTCGGGTTTCTTTAATGCATAACCGCAATCCATGGATTAGTATTCCATCGGTTGCACTTGTCATCATCATTATTTTGTTATGCGCAGAATTCAACAGCGGCAAGTTTATCTATTTTCAATTCTGAACGTATGAAGAAGTTAATTCTCTTTATTTTTTATACTACAGCTATCGTAGCCGCTACGGATATCGCTCTCGGTTTAATGATTAACAAATATGTTATGACTCATCAACTACCTGGGCGATACCAAAAATATGACAAACTTATCAGACAAGTGGAGCCAGACATCCTTCTTATAGGGAATAGTGCCATTTTGAATGGCATTGACCCCTCTATTATTGAAAACAGTTTAGGACAAACCTGTTACAATGGTGGAATGATGGGACAAGATCCAGACTTTTTCGAAACAATGGTTGATTGCGCTCTTCAACGTTATACACCAAAAGTAATCATATTAGGATTTAGACCAGAAGAAATGGGGGAAAAAGTCGGTGACGGCATATATGATGTACTTCGTCCGTATTATCATACAGGATATAATAGTATCGACAACCATTTCAATAATACCTCTAAGAGCGAACAAATTCTAATGCAATCAAGTTTGTACCGCTATAATGGTATTTGGGTGCGTATATTGTTAAACGGCTTATACAACAAAGAAAATATTTCTGCAGATGGAAGTCTAATGAACGAGGTTCCTTCGGTATTACCAACTATTAGAGATATCAAGAACTATGACATCCCTCTTAAGCGAAAAACAGATTGCATAGAACGTATTATTCAAAAATGTCAAGCACGAGGAGTGAAGGTTTTTATCTGCTTCCCTCCAACGCTCCAACATTTCACTAACCCTCGATTGCCATGTATAGAAGCTGTTGTCAAGATATGTGAGAAATATAATATTGAATGTTTCATTGATTATGATAATCCAGACTTTCAACAATCGCCAGAACTATTCTATGATAATAACCACTTAAATAGAAATGGAGCAAAATTGTATTCAGTCCAAATTGCCTCTAAAATTAAACGAACAATAACGAAATAACATCATGAAGGATAGAGAACAAATAAGACAGGAACTGAAGTCGAGTCCGAGGGTCAAGAGATTCTTAGAGTGGCTGATTATGAACCAACGGGATGCGAGGCCGAGATGGTATATCCGTTTGTTGGCTCCGATATATCAATATCGGGGACAGAGGTCGAAAATATATTGGAGCGTAAGGATGGACACCCCACCCTACAGGCGGTTCTGGTTGGGACGGAAGAGCGTGATAGAGTCGTACTGCTGTATCAACAATGCGGTGGGTGACGTGACGATAGGCGACAATACGCGTATCGGTATCCACTGCACCTTAATCGGTCCAGTATGTATCGGTAATAACGTCAATCTGGCACAAGGCATAACGGTGACGGCTCTAAATCACAACTTTGCAGATACGAACCGAAGAATAGACGA
>JAEEGL016304613.1_pt1 | contig 10578 bp, 8 predicted proteins | sample 9134231 | NCBI WGS metagenome assembly JAEEGL01 (sample SAMN16246548, study PRJNA631951) | gut metagenome | biome: gut microbiome; feature: rumen; material: fiber-attached | host: Bos | place: Iran: Karaj | collected 2018-10
GAGAGAATACACGCCGTAAAGGACGCGGTCGATGCCGTTGTTCCCGTAGACCTTGACGCTCTTGATGTGGACGCAGTAAGAAGGAAAAACGTCCTTGTCGTCAAAGGAGATGACCGCGGCGCGGGAATAGTCTTCGAGCGCTTCCTCGCCGATGATGGCGGCGTCCGCCTCGAAGGCGCGGTTGGAAGCCTTGAAGAACGGATAACTGAACGTGAAGAGCGTGGAGAAAGGCATGCAGAAGAGAAAAGCGAGATATCCGCCGGAAAGTCCGAGATAGGCGTTCTGCCTGTGAACGCCGAGAACGACGCCGAACACCACGCCGACCAGGAGCGTGAGCGGAACGATGGCTTTCAGCGCGACCAGAAAGCGGGAGCCCTTATTCATCCGCTTGCGGAAAGATTCGACGAAACTGACCCGGCTGATGCGGAAGACCGACGGATCGGGCGGCAGATATTCCGCAAAGGCTTCGTTTTCGAGGTACGCCTCGGAGGGGCTCATGTCGATAACGGCGTACTTCTGCTTTTTGGAAGAAACGACGTTGAAGCCGTATATCTCCCGCTTGACGTTGAGCAGTTCAAAGAGGAGAGTGAGGAAAATGCAGACGATCACCGGGAAGTTGAAGAGGCGCAGATCCTGAACGTAACCCATCGCGGCAGCGGCGATATGATAGATGAAGGTGACGACGAGAGTGAAAAGCGTGACGCTTTCGGGAACGAAACGGAAGAGGACAAGTTCTTTCGCCGCCTTCCAAAGCGGTCTCCAGATAAGCGCCGCGGCGAAAACGAGCAGCTGGAGGTCGACCATGATGTGGACGAAAGGATAGTCGGCGGGATTGAGCGCGCCGGGAAGGGCGGCGTTGCCGAACAGGCCGATATTTTCATAGAAAAAGGCGAAAATCCCGAGCAGAGCGCAGGCGAGAAGTTTGAAAAGCAGGACCTTGTGCTCCTTGCGGTAAACGGCGAAAACGTCTTTCGCCTGAGAGGGGGAGGTATATTCCTCGGGGATCTTCGCCGTTTCGATCGTGTAGTTCTGCTCGTCGGGATCGATGGAACGGATGGCTTCACCGACCTGACCCGACTTTTTGGCGCCGTATTTGCGACGCGTCTCCTCTTCGGGATCGAAGATCGAACTGATCCAGACGTCGGTGTCGTCGAACGATTCGCCGTTATCAGGCGCGGACGGTTGCTGTTTTTCGCTTTGCGCGGGGATCTCTCCGCTGCCGGTATGGGAGGAAACGTAGTTTTCGGCGTCCCGGATCGACTGCTGGATATCCTCGACGGGATAGTCAGCGGTGTTGCCCGCGGCGGGAGAAACGGAAGCGGACGCCTTTTTCGCGTCGGCGTACTGAGCGTAATCTTCGGGGGAAAGGTATTGCTTCATCAGCGCGTCGACGTCCACATCGTCCTCCGGAGAAGCGGGGGCTTCGGAAGAGACCGGCCGGTCGGTATTGGAATCCGTCTGAGGGGCTGACTTACGGGTCACGGTAAATCTGTATTTTTTACGCGAGGAGACCGGCATTTCCGAAGGGCCGGCCGGCTCGGAGAGCGCGTCTTTTTTTTCGGTAAAGAAATAACTGCCGTCTTTTTGCTTCGCGGCGGGCAGATCGACTTTGAAATCCACCGGGACATAATCTTCGTATGTTTCGACCTTTTCGGATGGCGCGCCTTCCGCGGGAGTCGCGGGGGGGACAGTCCCCTGCCCTTCCGCCGGGGGGACGCCGCGTTTTTCGCGGTCGGCTTTCAAGAGACGGAGGAGTTCGCTCGGCGTCATTTCGCCGCCGGGCCGGTTGTTTTCATTCAAAGCCATATTATGAGATCCGTCCTTTCGGTTTTTTCAAAGGAAATACCGCCGGCGCTGTATCTCGCAAAGCAAGACGGCGGCCGCGGCCGAAACGTTGAAAGAGGTGACCTTTCCGCGCATGGGGATCGAAACGGTGAAATCGGATCTTTCGCGAACGAGGCGGGAAACGCCTTCCCCCTCGTTCCCGAGGACCAGAGCCATCGGACGGTCGTAATCGACCGTGTCGTACCGCGCTCCGCCCGCTTCGGCGCAATAGATCCAGACGCCGCGCTCTTTAAGTTCGTCCAGCGTCTGCGAAACGTTGCCGATGCGGCAGACCGGGATGTGCTCAAGCGCCCCCGCGGAACTCTTTTCGACGGTGGAGGTCAGACCGGCGGCGCGCCGCTTGGGAATAAGGATCCCGTGCGCGCCCGTGATCTCGGCGGATCGGATGACCGCGCCGAGATTGTGCGGATCCTCAATGCCGTCAGAGACGACAATCAGCGGCTTTTCGCCTTTTTCGGAAGCCAGCGCGAAAATGTCGTCCAGAGAAGCGTATTTTCTTTCGGACGCGAGGGCGACCACGCCCTGATGGTTGCGCCCGGAGACGATGGCGTCGAGCTTTTGTATCTCGCAGTCGAGAAGAGGAACGCCTTTCTCCTTCGCTTTTGCGATGATCAGATTGATCGAACCGGTCTTTTCGCCCTTCCGGAGAAAGATCTTTTCGACGTCGCGCGGCGAGTCGAGCAGTTCCAAAACCGGATTCCGGCCGAAAACCAGATTATCGTTATCGGAGAAAGGGAGCGCGCTCTCTTTCGGCCGACCGCGTTTTTCGGCGGCGTATTTCAAACTTGTCAGCATCCTTAAACAACAATATATATTACTATTCGGTTTATTATACCACAATTATTTGTGTTTGTATATACTTTTTGGTTTTTTTTCGACATTTTTTGCGCGAAAACGATCGGGTCGAAGGCAGTTTGTTTTCTTACGGTTCTTTGCTTCTTTCGGGCAAAAAAAAGACGATCCTTTTCGGATCGCCTTTTTCCCGGAGCAGAAAGCGCCGGCGCGTTTTGCCCTTGTTTCAGGGTTCGTTCTTATTGATCAGTCCGTTGAAGATCTCCCCGAACGCGTCGCCCGTCTGTTTGTCCAGCAGACAGACCTTCCCGTCTATATAAGAGGTGAAAACGTAGACCGCCTCTTCCGGATCGATCGCGGGGAACAGGAGAGCGTCATCCCTGCCGACCGACGCGGAAAACGAGACGTACGGTCTTAAAAACGTCATGGTCGGGTCGCATTGATAGACGTTGAACCAAAAGTACTCCGCTTTTTCCGCCAGGTCCCCGGGCGAAAACTCTTTCAAAGGAAGCGACGCGACAAGCTCTTTCATCCGTTTCACGCCGTCGCCGTCCATAAGGACCGGTTTCCCGCGGGAATCGATACAATAACCGGTCAGAAGCGCCCCGGGATCGGAGGAGATCGCCTTCCCGAAAGAGTCGAAGACGTCCTCGCGGAAATAATAATCACGGTTAGCATATCCTTCAAAAGCGATCACGGTCTTCACGGAATTCACGAGATAAACTCCGTTGCCGGGCTCGTTTAACGTCGTGGACAGAAGGACGGGAACGTCGGAAGGCGTGACGTTGATCTGCTTCGCGTTCCAGAGATCGATACTGACGGACCCGCTTTTATCGAGCAGGTTTTCCCCTTCCCAAAGCCGGTAGACGTTGCCTTGATAAAGGATCTCGGTTTTTTCGGCGTTGTTCCAAACGGCGTGCGCCTCGCGCATCCCGTCCAGCATCGCGCAGGAAGAAAGCAAAAAGACGAAGACCGTCAGAACGGCGAAAAGGAAAAGAAGACAGGGATAGGTTTTCAAGGTTCTTTTTTTCACTGTCTTTACTCCTTTCCCTTTATTCCAGATTGAGTTTTTTCTTCATCACGCCGCGCGAGACGCACCAGAAAAGCAGCGAGAAGAGGGCGCAGACGAGGAAGACCGCCAAAAGGAAAATGTATAAGAACGCCGCCGAATTATCGCCGATCCATAGAAAGACCTGTTCCCAGGGGATGCGGTCCGCAAAAAGGGTGAATACGGCGAGGAATACCGTCAGGATCACCTGCCCGGCGTAATAGATCCCGTAGTACAAAGCAACGGCAAGCAGGACTCTGTGTTTTTTCGCGCGCTGGCCGAGCGTGATGCAGAAATACATAAACAGATAATAGACCGAAAAGAGAGCGATCAGATCCAGGATCATGAGGAGGAGGTCGAAAAAGGCGTGGACGCCGAGCCGGTCAAAAAAGCGACCGGTCAGGTAAAAAAACACTTTGAGAAGCTCATTCAAAAGGTCCCCCGCCGTGGCGATGCAGACGGCGATCAGGACCGAGAGAGCGGAGGCGAAAGTAAAGATCAGCGCCGCCGCGAGTTTGGAGAGGATATGCTGGTTCTCGGTGACCGGGAGCGTAAACGAGAGGTATCCCTCCCTGCCGTAGAGATTTCTGTAAAAACGCACGACGATCAGGATGACGGTGAGCAGGAGAACAGCCACACAGCCGACGACCATCGCGAAGATCGAAGAAGAACTGAACACGGAGAAAACGACCGTATCGGACTCGAAGAACTGCACGATCCTCGTCAGCAGCGCGATCCCGAACAGAATGGGATACATCAGGACGGCGGTGCGGAAGTAGAACGCCATTTCGTTCCGTAGCAGTTTTTTTACCATTTGAACACCTCCCGGAAAAGTTCGTCAACGCTTTTCCCGTTCTGCTCGCGGATCTCATCCACCGTTTTCTGAAGAGCGATCGACCCCTCTTTGAGGAAGATGACCTCGTCGAGGATCTGCTCTATGTCGGAGATCAGATGCGTGGAGATCAGGACGGACGCGTCCGGATTGTAGTTGTTGAGGATGGTGGAAATGATGTAGTCGCGCGTGGCGGGATCGACCCCGGCGATCGGTTCGTCCAGGACGTAGAGTTTGGCGTTCCGGCTCATGACGAGGATGAGGCATACTTTTTCTTTCGTCCCTTTGGACATGGTCTTCAATTTGGTATCGGCGGAAATGCCGAGTCTGGACAGCATCTCCAGAGCCCTGTCGGACCGGAAGTCCTCGTAAAAATCGGCAAAAAACGAAACGATCTGTCTGGCGTTCATCCAGTTGTTGAGAAAACTGGTGTCCGGCAGATAGGCGACGGCCTTTTTGCTCTCGACCCCGGGGACCTGCCCGTCTACGAGCAAACGCCCGCCGTCGGGATGAAGCAGACCGGTGATCAGCTTGATCAGCGTGGTCTTCCCGGAACCGTTGGGGCCGAGGAGCCCGACGATCTTCCCGCTTTCGAGCGAGAGATCCACGCCTTTGAGCGCGGTGACGTTCCCGAAGACTTTGGTGAGATTTTCACATCGCAGCAGTTCACTCATTCTTCCAACCCCCTATGTATTCTTTGAGTTTGTCGGGCGGCATGCCGATCGAGCCCATCTCCTCGAAAAAGGTCTTCACCTTCTCGCGGTAGATCTCTTCCGTCCTGCGGACGGCGATGGACGTGTCCATCCCCACGAACCAGCCGGAGCCGGGCTCGGAATAGAGCAACCCCTCGCCCGAAAGGATCTGGAACGCTTTTTGAACGGTGTTCGGGTTGACCCCGCTGTCCGAAGCGACCTCGCGCACCGAAAGCAGCCGTTCGCCCGGTTTCAATTCGCCGTTGGCGATCGACACGCAGATCCTTTCGCAGATCTGCGGGCAGATCGGGCGGCTTTTGTCCAGTTGCCGGAACAAGATGATCACCTCACTGTACTATCGTTCTATTACAATAGTACAGTTTGCCGGACGATTTGTCAAGTCCTTTTCGAAAAAAAAAGTTTTTTTCCGAAAAAAGAGCGTCCCTTTCGAAAGGGACGCCCGCATTGGCGATCGGTCAATCTTCTTTTGTGAGCTTGGCGTAGGTCGCCATCAGTTTTTTCGTTCCGGCTGTGTCGAAAGCGACTTCGTAAAGGATGTCCGCCCCGACTTCTTTCGCCGAAAGGATCATCCCCTCCCCGAAGAAGGGATGTTTTACGCGGTCGCCGGTCTGGAATCTCTCAAATCCGGTGGTCCTCCCGACGTTCCCCGTAACGGCCGGCTGACGGAAAAACTCTTTGGAGAGGGAGACGTCTTTGCCTTTTCTGCGGGGACGGGATTCGACCGGATGTGAAGGAAGCGGAGAGCCGACTTTCGGGGGAGAGACGACCGTGTATTCCTCAGGGATCTCGTCGAGGAAACGGGACGGTCTGCCGTAATTGGTCCTTCCGTAAAGCACGCGGGTGTGCGCGTAAGTGCAGAAGAGGCGTTCTTTGGCGCGGGTGATAGCAACGTAGGCGAGACGGCGTTCTTCTTCGAGTTCTTCGTCAGAGATCGCCGCTTTGTCCCCCGGGAAAACGTTCTCTTCCCAGCCGGGCAGGAAAACGACCGGAAACTCGAGCCCTTTGGCGCTGTGGATGGTCATCAGAACGACCGCGTCGTTCTTTTCATCGTAGGCGTCCACGTCCGAAACGAGGGCGTATTCCTCTAAAAAAGTGGAAAGTGTGGCGTTTTCGGTCTCGGCCTCGTGCTCGACCGCGCGGGAGACAAGCTCACCGACGTACTGGAGACGCTCTTTTTCTTCTTCACCGCCCGCGATGAGCATATCCCGATACCCCGAGCGGTCGAGGACGTCCTCGATGAGATCGGCGATGGATGATTTTTCGGCCTTGTGGCGGAAGGATCGGATGAGGGCGGCGAACTCGCGCAGTTTGACTGCCGACTTGGCGAGAGCGGGGTGGTCGAAAGCGTTTTCGAGGATGTTGAACATCGAAACGCCGTTGATCTCGGCGAGATCCTCGACCGCGGCGACCGTGGATTCGCCGATCTTCCGCTTCGGTTCGTTGATGATCCGTTTGAGACGGAGATTGTCGTCCGGGTTATGGATGACGTTCAGGTACGCGAGGACGTCTTTGACCTCTTTGCGCTCGACGAACCGCACCGCACCGATGAGGCGGCAGGGAACGTTGCATCTGCGGAAAGCGTCCTCGAGAGAAGACGAAAAAGCGTTGAAGCGGTAGAGGACGGCGAAATCGGAGTATTTTCTTTTTTCGCGGATCTTGAGCTCGGCGATCTTGTTGATGATGAAACGGGCCTCTTCGATCTGGTTTTCGACCCGGCAGACCTGGACCTTTTCCCCCTCGCCGTTCTCCGACCAGAGCGCTTTGCTCCTGCGCCCGAAGTTGTGCCGGATGATCGAGTTGGCGGCGTTGAGGATGTTCTGCGTGGAGCGGTAGTTCTGCTCGAGTTTGACGATCTTGGCGTCCCGCCACTGCTTGTCGAAATTGAGGATGTTGTCGATGGTGGCGCCGCGGAATTTGTAGATGCTCTGGTCGTCGTCGCCCACCACCATGAGGTTGCCGAACCCGCCCGCGAGCAGGTCGGCAAGAACGAACTGCGCGTGGTTGGTATCCTGATACTCGTCGATCGAGACGTAGCGGAAAAGATTCTGGTAATAAGAGCGGACGGAGGGATTCCTTTGCAGCATGAGGACGGTCCGCATGATGATGTCGTCGAAGTCCACGGCGTTGGATTCGGTCAGGCGCTGCTGATAGAGACGGTAAACGTTGCAGAGAAGGCGGAGACGGAAATCCTGCCCGGCGGTCTCGTCAAATTCGTCCACCGTGCAGAGGCGGTCTTTGGCGCGGCTGATCTCGGACATAACGGTCTTGACGGGAAGCGTCTTTTCGTCGATGTTCAACTCCTTCATGCAGTTGGTGAGGAGTTTTTTGACGTCGTCCGTGTCGTAGATCGTGAACCCGGAACGGAGGCCGGCCTGCTCGGGATTCCGCCGCAGGATGCGCATGCAGACCGAGTGGAAAGTCCCGGCGCGGATCTCTTCGCCTTCTTCCCCGAGGATCGAAGAAAGGCGGGATTTGATCTCGTTGGCGGCCTTGTTGGTGAAGGTGATGGCGACCACGCGGTAGGGTTCGACGGGAGAAACGGCCAGTTCGGAGAGAACTTCAGGCAGGTCGCGCGCGTCGAGATCAAGCGCTGACTTGAGCCTTTCGAGATCTTTCGCGGTAAACAGATCGGGAAGCGATTCGTCGAAATACGCGTTCCCGTAACGGAGCAGGAAGGCGATCCTCTGAACGAGGACCGTGGTCTTTCCGCTGCCCGCGCCGGCGAGAACGAGAAGCGGGCCGTCCACGGAAAAGACCGCCTCTCTTTGTTCGCGGTTTAGAAAAGCGTACGCTTTATCGAAAAGAGCGCGTTTCGTTTGGAGAAACTGCTCTTTTAAATCATTTTGATCGTTCCGGTTCGTTTGCGTTGCCATCGGAGACCCCCGCGCTCTTTCGTGTTTGTATGGTTATGTCGATATACATATTATCTAATCTATTATAAATGAAATATTGAAAAAAATCAAGGTTTATTCCGAAAACCGCATCGACGCCATGAAAAAATCGCGCGAGGAATTGATTTTAGGCCAAACCTGTGTTATAATAATGGGATAGAATAAAGGATATGAAAGGAGAGGATCCGTGGATAAACAACCGAAGCGGCCCGATCCACGCCGGTTTTCCGCGCGCGGAGAGACAGGAAACGTCAACCGGTTCACACCCTCTCCTTCCGATCTGAGGAACGCCCGCAGACAGACCATCGCCGACCGTTCGAGTGACAAGTTCCGCGAGGATTCACTCCGCCGATCCCGAATCCGCGTCAATCAATACAAGATCAAAAAAAAGCGCAACGACCGAATGAAAAACTTTTTGATCCGCGCGGCGCTCTCTCTGACTCTCGCCCTGCTGGTCTTCGGGCTGATCGTGATCGTTTTCTTCTCGATCTACAACCGGACCGAGACCGACGCGCCGGATTCGTTGCGTCTTCTCCTTTCCGGGACGGACGATACTTCTACGCGGGGAAAGCGGGTCGACGTGTCCCGTTATTACCGGAACGGCACGTACTATCTGAACGTCACCCTGCTCGCCGAGACCTATTCTTTTACCACGACCGGGGATAAATACGCGCTCCGTTATATTTTGGACACCGCGACGGGGGACAATCTGCTCGTCCGTCCGGGGAGCAGGATGGTCTCGGTCAACGGGACGGAAGTCTTCCTCGCCGCGCCCTGCGTCCGCGACGAAGAAGGCGTGTGGCTCCCGCTCTCCTTTTTCAACGAATATATGTCCGGATTGAGGATCGGGTTTTCCGATAAGCCGGAATGGGCGGACAATTTGCAGGTCAGCCGCGTCCTTCTCGAGGGGGAGGGCTCCAAAAAGGTGTTTTTCCCCATTTCTCTCAAAACAAGTTCCCCTCGCGCTTGCGACCCTCTTCCACCCGAACAGGGACCGGTCGACTGACCGCGGACTATAGAAAGCATGATCTGTTATGAAGAAAAAGACGACAGCCATCCCCGTTTTGATATGCGCCGTTCTCGTTTTGTCTGTTCTTTTGATCTTTCTTGCCGTTTCTCTGATCTCCTTGATCAATGAAAAACGGGGAGAGACCGGGGAGACCGAAAAAGGGGGGCCGGCGCCCGAACAGGTCGAAACTGCTTTGGAGCCCGTTCCGACCGGGACGAACGCCCCCGAGACCGTTCCGCCCCGTCCGGAAGAGGAAGTACCGGAGTTCAAGGCGGACCTGAGCGGGTACGAACCGTATATGACGGTCGATTCGGAGGAGTATCTGATCCTCGTCAACGCGAAGAACACCATCGACGAGACCTATCTGCCCGACGATCTGACCGATGTTTCCGACACCCGCAAAGACGGCAGGAACGTCCAGAAGATGCGTCTTGCCGCCGAAAAGGCGCTGGAGGCCATGTTCATCGAGGCGAGGGCGAACGGTTTCACCGATCTGTCGGTGACGAGCGCCTACCGCTCTTTCACCTATCAAAGCCAGCTCTTTTCGCAATATACGCAACAGGAAATGGCGAACGACCCCTCGCTGACGAAGGCGGAGGCTGAGGCGATCACCGAGACTTATTCCGCCCGCCCCGGAACGAGCGAACACCAGACGGGGCTTTGTTGCGACCTGCACAACCTGCCGAGCGCGGACAAGCGTTTCGCCTCGACCCCCGCGGCGGCGTGGCTCAAAGAGAACTGCTGGAAGTTCGGTTTTATCCTCCGCTATCCGGAAAACAAAACGCCGGTCACGGGGATCGATTTCGAACCCTGGCACTTCCGTTTCGTCGGAAGAAAACACGCGAAGGCGATCATGCAAAACGGGCTCTGTCTGGAAGAGTACGTCGCTTCGATCGGAGGAGACCAATGACCAAGAAAAAGAAAAGGAAACTGAAAAAAACGTTGATCGGGATCGCCGGAGGCGCTTTGGCCGGGGTCGCGGGATGCAGTTTTCTGGGTATCAAAGCGAAGCAGGCGGTGAAAGACATCAAAGAGGATATCGAGGCGGTCAAGGACAGAGACCCCGCGGCGAAGTCGACTTTGGAGGTCTGCCTCTTGTATTCGGGCTTGCACGCCGTCTGGGCGCACCGCGTCGCCCACGCGCTGTATAAAAAAGGATTCTTCGTTTCCGCCCGCGCGATCAGCCAGGCGGCGAAGGCTCTGACGGGGATCGAGATCCACCCCGGCGCGAAACTGGGCAAAGGCCTGTTCATCGACCACGGAACGGGCATCGTGATCGGGGAGACGGCGGAGATCGGCGACAACTGCACGCTTTACCATGGCGTGACGTTAGGCAGCACTGGAAAAGACGGCTGGAAACGCCATCCAACCCGCGGGGACAAGGTGATGGTCGGCGCGGGCGCGAAGATCCGGGGACCTTACAAAGTGGGGAGCAACTCTAAGAGGGC
>JAEEGL010027250.1_pt1 | contig 10577 bp, 8 predicted proteins | sample 9134231 | NCBI WGS metagenome assembly JAEEGL01 (sample SAMN16246548, study PRJNA631951) | gut metagenome | biome: gut microbiome; feature: rumen; material: fiber-attached | host: Bos | place: Iran: Karaj | collected 2018-10
GGTGTGTTATATTGAACAGGATAACGGAAAGAGGAATCTACAAATGGACGAATTTTTGTGTAATACGGCCAGATGTGTGCTTCAGGATAAATTGTTACAGAGCGGTTTTTTTGTATTTTGTTTTCGATGCACTTTAGAAAATTTCTGGTTGCTGCAATGTTATCTGGTAAAGGTATGGCACCAAGACACGGATTGATTTTACCAAGAACAGGAATTGAAACGTTATTCGCATGTACTATTACATAGTTTGATTTTGGAAACACAACCAGAGTCGGAATATAAGGATCAGCCATGGCATGAGTGTGATTTCCGAATAGAAACACCGGTTTATTCTTTGCAGCTTTTATTACTTTTTTGTTTACAATTTTATGGTGATAGCAAAACTTAAGGTAAAGTGCTGCCCCTGGTAAAAAAATAATCCTATACCAGAAAAATCTTGCAATTGCCCTTATAATTGGATTGCCGTCATAGGAGTAATTTTCATCTATTTTTCTTGCTTTTAAAGAGTCTCCGGCAAATTCATCATTCAGTTCATCAGTGTAGTAAATAACTGGTTGTTCTTTTTTCTTCATATCTTTATTATAACTATTAGACACAGAAAATTAAATATAGTTGCAAAGATTATAATTAAATTGACAAATATAAAAAATTGCCGGAAAATAGAGTTGTGAAAAAAATACTTTTATTTTTTGTTTTAATTTTTTTGGCTGGTTCTGTTTTTGCAAATATCGAATTTTGCCAGACTGTTTCTGGTGTGGGATTAGGAATAGAAAGCGTTCATTATTATGATTATTATAAACAGAATTGTGAATTTTTACCATTTACAGGTTTAGATATATCTGTGCTATGGGAGTTTAATTCATCTGATATGAAAGCTGTCCATTATTCGACTGGTTTTTCTTTTGGGATTGGTTTAGGATTTAATTATGCAATTCCATTTCATGTGAATTATTGTTTTTTTAGTAAAGATAAAATCCGTTTAGAGTATCAGACAAAATTTTTAATTGGAATAATGCAGGCCCCTTTGATTGGCTATATTTATCCATATTTAAACATTTCTCCATGTGTTATTTTAATGAAAGAAAATCGTAAGGGGCTATATCTGGCAACCGGTTTAAAATTTGAAACAGCTTCCTGGTTTTATATCAGAGAAGGTTACGGATTACAAGAAGATATAACTGCATTGATTAGTTTAGAGCTTGGGATTGGTTTAAAATTTTAATTCGCGTTTTTTCCCCTCAGCTTTAAAACAAAAAAAGCCCGCTAAAACAAAAAGTTCTGGCGGGCTTATGTGTGTTAAGAATAAACTTTAATTGTAAAGTTCACGCTTTGTGTATGTTGTGTGAAGCAGATGATGTGCTTTTTCGCTGTTTGGCTGACCAAAGAAATCTTTGTAGATTTTTGTAATCAGCGGATTCTGGTGAGAGCAGCGAATTTCCTGTGATTTATCATCATCATAAAGTGCCTGTGCACGTTTTACGCGGAGTTCATCACAGTGTCCGTAAGGTTGTCCGCCACCAGTTACACAACCGCCTTTACAAGCCATTACTTCAATAAAGTCGTAAGGGCGTTCTTTTCCGGCTGCTTCTGCTTCTTTGATTTCGTTCATAATTTTTTCAACATTTCCGAGCTGATGAATTACGCAAAGACGCACTTTAGTTCCGCCAAGATCTACAGTTGCTTTTTTGATTCCGTCAAGACCGCGAACAGGTTCGTAGTTTACATCGCCAAGTTCTTTGCCTGTTACAAGGAAGTAAGCACTGCGAACAGCGGCTTCCATAACACCACCTGTTGCTCCAAAGATTGTAGCAGCTCCAGAGTAAGGACCGATAGGTGAATCAGCTTCTGAATCAGGAAGGTTTGCAAAATCAATTCCTGCAAGTTTGATTACTTTTGCAAGTTCGCGTGTTGTAAGAACGCGGTCAATGTCCTGTGCTCCTGATGAATACATGTTTTTATCGCGGCGGGCTTCCCAGGCTTTTGCTGTACATGGCATTACAGAAACGTGATAGATTTTTTCCGGTGCAACGCCAATCTGCTGTGCAAAATATGTTTTTGTGATTGCACCCTGCATCTGCTGTGGAGATTTTGCTGTAGAAAGATTTGGCAGATAATCATGATAATTTTTTTCTGCATAATCGATCCATCCAGGACAGCAGCTTGTAAACATCGGGAGTTTTCCACCTTTTGTTAAGCGGGTAACAAGTTCAGTGCCTTCTTCCATAATTGTAAGGTCGGCTGCAAAGTTTGTATCAAAAATGTGCTTGAAACCGAGCATACGAAGTGCAGTGTATATTTTGCCGGTTGTTACAGTTCCTGCAGGAAGCCCAAATTCTTCACCGATTGCAGCACGAACAGAAGGTGCTATAGAAACACAGCTTGTAAGTTCTGGATCTGCAAGTTTCTCAGAAACTTCTGTGAGTGAAGAATGGAAGGTGATTGCACCAACAGGACAGTGAGCTGCACATTGTCCGCATTTTACACAAGGTGAATCAATCAGTTTTGTTCCACCGATAGGACCGATTACAGTTTTGTCTCCGCGTCCTGTGTATTCCATAGCCCAAACATTCTGCATGTGCTGGCAGGCTTCTACACAACGGCCACAGCTGATACATTTAACTCTATCCAGAACAATTTCTTCGTAAGAATCATCTGTTGGTTGTGTACGGATAATTTTCTGGAAGCGGTTTTCGCGAAGTCCGAATTCCTGAGCAAGGTTCTGGAGTTCACACTGACCAGAGCGGTTGCATTTTAAGCAGTCATCCGGATGGTTTGCAAGAATCAGTTCCAGTACTGTGCGGCGAGCTTTGTTTAAGTCATTATCATGTGTGATAATTGTCATGCCTTCTGAAACTTTTGTGCAGCAGGCACGAGCCATACGGGCACGACCTGTGCGCGGATCTACGTTTTTGAAAACACAAATACCGCATGAAGCCCAAGCTGGAAGATCCTTGTTGTAACACAATGTTGGGATTTTTATGTTAAGTTTTTCAGCAGCCTGAAGTACTGTAGAGCCTTCTTCAACAGCCACTGGTTTTCCGTTTATAGTTACGTTAATCATATTCTACTAGCCCCTATTTTTTATAAATTGCCTTGAATTTACATGTGGCTTCACAAGCACCGCATTTTACACATTTTGCAGAATCAATTACAAAGAATGGCAGTTTCTTTCCAGGTTTTACTTCAAGAGCAGCATTCTTTGCAATAGCATCAGCAGGACAACCTTTAGCACACATTCCGCAGCCAACACACTTGTTTTCATCGATAACGAATTGAACAAGATTCTTGCATTTTCCGCTTGGACATTTTTTATCAACAACGTGAGCAAGATATTCATCACGGAATTTTTTAAGTGTTGAAAGAGTCGGGTTAGGAGCAGACTGTCCAAGAGCACAAAGAGAACAACTCTTCATTGCCTGACCGATATCTTCGAGTTTCTGAAGATCTTCCATTTCTCCGTTACCTTTTGAAATCTTGTCAAGAATTGTATGCATCTGACGAGTTCCTATTCTACAAGGTGAGCATTTTCCGCAGGATTCATCAACACAGAATTCCATATAGAATTTTGAAACGTCTACAACACAGTCATCTTCATCCATGACAATCATTCCGCCTGAACCCATCATTGAGCCTAAGCGTGTAAGAGCGCCAAAGTCAATTGGTGTATCCAGATTGTCTGCAGTGATGATACCGCCTGAAGGACCACCTGTCTGTACGCCCTTGAATTTTTTGCCGTTCTTGATACCTCCACCGATTTCATAGATGATTTCACGGAGTGTTGTACCCATTGGAACTTCAACAAGACCTGAATTCTGAATTTTTCCTGTCAGGGCAAAAACTTTTGTTCCTTTTGAATCTTCTGTACCGATTTTGTTGAACCATTCAGAGCCCTTTGTAAGAATTACAGGAATGTTTGCCCATGTTTCAACATTGTTGATAACAGTTGGTTTTCCCCAGAGACCACACTGTGCAGGGAACGGAGGTTTCGGAGTCGGCATACCGCGTAATCCTTCTATAGAGCGAAGGAGGGCTGTTTCTTCACCACAAACGAAAGCTCCTGCTCCAAGACGAATTTCGATGTCAAAGTCAAAACCTGAACCAAGAATATCGTTTCCTAAAAGTCCGTATTCTTTAGACTGTTTCATGGCAATCTTAAGCCTTTCGATTGCAAGCGGATACTCTGCACGGATATAAATAAATCCTTTGTTAGCACCGATTGCTTTACCACAGATTGTCATAGCTTCAAGAATTGAATGAGGGTCACCTTCGATTGTAGAGCGATCCATGTAAGCTCCCGGGTCACCTTCATCGGCATTACAAACAACGTATTTAACATCGCCGGATGCTTTTTGGGTTGCTTCCCATTTTAAGCCGGTCGGGAATCCTGCACCACCGCGACCACGGAGTCCAGAGTTCTTGACTTCGGCAACAATCTCTTCCGGGGTCATGTCGAAGAGTGCTTTTTCCAAAGCCTTGTATCCGTCTCTGGCTATGTATTCATCAATGTTTTCTGGATTGATGATACCGCAGTTTCTTAAAACGATACGAAGTTGTTTCTGATAGAATTCAATTTCCTGAACTGATTCAAGAGATTTTTTTTCTTTATTGTAAAGAAGACGTGTTACTTCACGACCTTTTACTATCTGTTCGTTGATAATATCTTTTGCGTCTTCAGGTTTTACTTCAACATAAAAAGAATCTTCTGGAAGAACTTTTACAATCGGACCTTTTTCACAGAATCCGAAGCATCCTGTTTTAACAACCTGAACATCTTTTTCAACACCTGCTGCCTTTGCTTCGGCAATGAGGTTTTTGTAGATTTCGTCTGATTTGCTGGATTCACATCCTGTACCACCACAGACTAAAATATAATGGGTGTATGCCATATTGTCTCCTGTTTTAGTTTTCTCTTATCTTTTAGTGATATCAATTGACGGACGATCAAGAATCTTGTTGTCAAGAAGCTGCTTGCCAATAATGTGTTTTTCTACGATTTCAGAAACTGTAGCTGCATCAACATTGCCGTAAATAACAGCAGGCATATCCGGTACAATAACTTCAACTGTTGGTTCATTTGCACACATTCCCATACAGCCAGTCTGTCTGAGAATTGTGTTTGAAGCGATTCCTTTTTCATCGAGAAGTTTTACAAAAGTATCAAGTGTATTTTTAGCACCAGCTGCAATTCCGCATGTTCCCATGCCGACTATTACCTGAATGCTTTTTCCGTCTGTATCGCGGCGTTGAATTTCCGACTGCATGTTTCCGCGAAGTTTTCTAAGTTCTTCAAGTGTCATTTTTGCCATAGATTTCTCCTTATTAGGTTATTCTTCACTTTCCTGACTTGCAAGATATTCCCCCAAAAGAGCAAGGTTTCCTGCATTTTCCAGATTTCCTAAAGCTTCTATCAGCTCGCTTCGTACCAGTTTGTAAAAACAGCCTGGCTTTGAACGGGTAATTTCCATTTCATAATCGCCTGTAAAAGTCAAAATCTGCCGAAAGAAAAGTGCAACATCGCCAACAGGCGGTGTATCTATATTTTTAGTGTCAAAACGGCAGTAAACTGTAGTTCCTTTGCCTTCTTCCGAATCGATTTTCCATTCACCGCCAGTATCATTTGCAGTTTGCACAAGAAATGGAAGTCCTAAACCAATTTTTCGTTTCGGATGTTTGACACCATCAGTGTAAAAAGGATCAACTGCTTTTTGCAGAGTTTTTTTACTCATGCCCTTGCCATTGTCTTTTATATACACTGTTATATCAGCCTCTGTTTCCGTAACTTCTACGGAAATCTTTTTTGCCTCAGCTTCCACAGAGTTTTGCGTCAAATCGGCAAATAAATCGCAGAGGGTGTAATGCATTATTTATGCCCTGTATTTATCAAGAATTCCGGCAACCTGCGATTTAGTCAGTTTTCCGTAAACTTCTCCATTAATAGACATAACAGGAGCAAGACCACAGCAACCGATACAGCGTACAGGTTCAACAGAAAATAATCCGTCTTCAGTAGCTGTATCACCTTCTTTTAAACCAAGCAGAGAACGTGCTTCGTCGATAACATCCTGTCCGCCTTTAAGGTAGCAGGCTGTACCAAGACAAACACTGATCTGATTTTTTCCAGGTTTTTGTGTCTTGAAAAAGTGATAAAACGACATAACGCCGTATACGCGGGACAGGTGTGTGCCTGTGAGTTCCGAAACTGCTTTTGCAGCTTCTTTGGAAATGTAGCCCTGTTCTTCCTGAACCTTGTGCAGGATCATAATCAGATTACCTGGCTTTTGTTTCCATTCGTCGATAAATGCCAGAAGTTCTTTAGAGAACCCGGCATTTGTTTGTGTTGCCATTTAAGACCCCCAGTAGTTGTATAGATAAAAATTTATCGATTAAATTATAGTGTTTATTATAGTTTATTTGGCAAAATAAATCAATGTGTGTAGGTAAACATCAAAATTGAGTTTTTAAGTGCAGACTTAAAAACTCTTACAGCGGGCTAAGCGGGCGGAGTTATTATTTTGATTTTGAAACATTGTTACAGCCCGCTTTCAACCCGCTGTATGTGGGCCCCGATGCTTTTTAATCTTTCTGTTAAATGCTCGTAGCCGCGTTCTACCTGATACACGTTGCGAATTACACTTTCCCCGTGAGCACAAAGTGCTGCGATTACCATTGCCATTCCGGCACGTACATCCGGCGAAATTAAGTCACTTCCGTGCAGGGTGCATGGACCTGAAACAACTGCCCGGTGCGGGTCGCAGAGGGTAATTCTGGCGCCCATGCCAATCAGTTTATCCACAAAAAACATTCTGGATTCAAACATTTTTTCGTGTATCAGACAGGTGCCTTCAACCTGGGTTGCTATAACCGTCATGATTGAAGTAAGATCTGCAGGAAAGCCCGGCCATGGAGAGTCATCAATTTTTGGAATTGAGCCGCCAATATCCGTATTGACCTGAAGCGATTGTCCTACAGGAACGGTGAGCGTGCGTTTTTTTTCATCAATTTCCCAGCGGATTCCCAGTTTGCCGAAAGCAATTCTAAGTGGCCGCATATCCCGCGGATTAATATCAGTTATGGTAATAGAACCTTTTGTAGCTGCTGCTAAGCCGATGAAACTTCCGATTTCCATGTAATCAGGACCGACGGCAAAAGAGGTGCCCTTGAGTTTTGGCACGCCGACAATCCGGATAATGTTAGACCCCACTCCTGTGATGATTGCACCCATAGAAATAAGCATGTTACATAAATCCTGAACGTGCGGTTCGGAGGCAGCATTTGTAAGGATTGTGTTTCCTTCTGCAAGAACCGCTGCCATAATTGCGTTTTCTGTAGCAGTAACAGAAGCTTCATCCAGGAAAATGTCTGCACCTGCCAGTTTATTTGCGGAAAAGGCAAACTGACCTTCTGTTGTAACTCTGGCTCCAAGTTCTGTAAGCGCCAGAAGGTGAGTGTCTACACGGCGTCTTCCGATAACATCTCCACCTGGAGGCGGAAGAATTGCTTTTCCGGTGCGGGCTAAAAGCGGTCCAGCGAACAGAATTGATGCACGGATTTTTGCAGAAAGATTTGCCGGAATATCACTCCGTGTAATTTTTTCTGCTTTTATTTTCCAGGAGCTGGTTCCATTTTTTTTTACAGAAGCACCAAGCGATTTTAGCACTTCTATCATCACTCCAACGTCTTCAATGTCCGGGATGTTATTCAGGATAACTTCTTCCTCGGTCAGTAAAGCTGCTGCAATGCATGGAAGGGCTGCGTTTTTGTTTCCGCTTGCTCTGATTGTTCCCTTGATTGGGAAACCGCCTTCAATTCTGTACTCGTACATTTTTCTGTTCCTTAATTATCTTTTTTCTGTGAACGAATTTTTATCAGTTCGATTATGGTTTTACAGGCTGATGTCATTTCTTTTAATGAAGCCCATTCATTTCTGGAATGAAATTCGTGTCCGCCTGTAAAAATATTCGGAGTAGGTATGCCCATTTCTGTAAGACGGCTTCCGTCTGTTCCTCCGCGTATCGGACAGAAAACAGGTTTTGTTCCGGCATTTTTTACCGCCTGAACAAGCGCTTCCGTCACTTCTGGAACTTTGTCCAGTTCTTCTTTCATGTTAAGGTATTGCTGTGTGTGTTTTACTTCTATATTAACACCCTTAAACTGATGTCTTAAACTTTCAGCAATTGCATTGATTGTTTTCTGACGGTGCTCTATTCCTTCTGATGAAAAATCCCGCAAAAAAACTGTGAGCTTTGCAGATTCAATCGTGCCTGATATTTCCATAGGTGCATAAAAGCCTTCGTATCCGTCTGTTGCCTCTGGACTTTCGTTTCGCGGAAGCTGTGTCAGAAAATTCGCAGCAACAGTTACGGCATTAATCATTTTGCCTTTTGCTGTTCCCGTGTGGGTTGCTTTTCCTGTAATGCATATTTCGCTTTTAAATGCATTAAAACATTCAGCTTCAATTTCGCCTTCAGTTCCGCCGTCAACCGTGTAACAGGCCTTGGATTTAATCCAGTTAAGCGGAACATTGTCCATTCCGTGTCCAGTTTCTTCATCCGGAGAAAAAATAACTTCAACTTCGCCATGCTGGATTTCTTGAGTTCCTTCAGTTTTTCCAAGTATTGTTGCAAGGGCTGTCATTATTGCTGCAATTCCAGCCTTATCATCTGCACCTAAAAGTGTTGTTCCGTCAGTTCTGATGATTGTATCGCCTGATTCAGTTTTTTCTAACTGTGGTTTTACATTTTGACCTGAAACCTCTTCGACTGTATCCATGTGTGCTAAGAAACCGACAGGCGGGATTTTTTCGAAGCCGACTGAAGCAGGAATGCGGGCGCAAACATAAGCATGGTCTGTAAGGGTTACATCAGTAATTCCAAGTGAAAGCAGTTCTTTTTGCAGTAAGTTTGCAAAATCCCGCTGACGTTCGGTTGAAGGCTGAATGCCTTTATCTGCCTGTGTGCTGTCGCTTGTTGTATGTATTTTAACATAGCGTAAAAAACGCTCTAAAAGATCAGTCTGTAACATAAAACTGATTGTATCATATTTCTGGTCTTTATTAAAGATTTTGAATTTGATATAGTAAAAATATTATGAGTAACAATAACGAAAATAATGGCTTTAATCCAAAAACAGCTCACTGGGCTGATATTATGGCAGACAAAATCATTCGCGAAAAAGGCGAGTTAGAACAATATACCTGTGCTTCGGGTATTACACCGTCAGGCACAGTTCACCTGGGAAATTTTCGCGAAATCATTACAGTAGATCTGGTTGTACGTGCTCTTCGTGACCGCGGTAAGAATGTGCGTTTTATTTATTCCTGGGACGACTATGATGTATTCCGCAAGGTTCCTGCAAATATGCCGAATCCTGAAGTGCTTGAAAAATATCTGCGTTATCCGATTACCGAAGTTCCGGACACAACTGGTCGTAATGAAAACTATGCACGGCATCATGAAGTTGATATAGAAACGCAGTTACCTCGTGTTGGTATTTCCCCGGAATTTTTATATCAGGCAAGCCGTTACAGAGCAAACCGCTATGCAGAAGGCATGAAAAAAGCGATGCAGAACCGCGATGTAATTAAGGAATGCCTTAACGAATATCGTGATGAACAGCATAAAATGAAGCCAGAGGATGTTTACTGGCCTGTTTCAATTTTCTGTGGAAAGTGTAACAAGGATACAACAGAAATTACTGCATACGACGGAGAATACGGTATCAGCTATAAGTGTGAATGCGGCAACTGTGAAACTGCCGATATCCGTACCTTTAAGGGAGCAAAACTCGGATGGCGTGTTGACTGGCCGATGAGATGGAACGAAGAAAAAGTTGTGTTTGAGCCAGGCGGAAAAGATCACATCAGTCCAGGTGGAAGCTACGATACAGCAAAACTTGTTTCAAAACGCATTTATGGCTGGGATGCTCCTGTTACAATGCGCTACGACTTTGTAAACTTAAAGGGTGTGCCTGGAAAAATGTCTTCATCAAAAGGAAAAGTTATTGCCCTTCCTGATGCTCTGGATGTTTATCAGGCTGAGGTTTTACGCTACCTTTTTGCAGGAACAAGACCGAATACTGAATTTGCCATCAGCTTTGATATGGATGTTCTTAAGGTTTATGAAGACTACGATAAAACAGAACGTATTGTGTACGGAATAGACAAGGCCAAGAACGATGATCACTTTAATAAAGAAAAACGCATTTATGTTTTAAGCCAGATAGATGGAAAGATTCCTGAAGTGATGCCTTATCAGATTACATTCCGAATGCTTACAACTCTGCTTCAGATTTATTCAGGGGATGTAGAAGCAGTTATCAAAGCTCTGGGTGATGTAAAACCTGAACAGGAAGAACGTCTTCGCCGCCGCATTCAGTGTGCCTGGTTCTGGATTCAAAACAGTGCACCTGCCTGTGCTCCGGAATTTTGTTTTGCACTCAGAACCGATGGTTCAAAGGCTGAACTTGATGATACAATGATAAACGCCATTAAACGCGTACGTGATGAAGTCGTTCCAAAACTTGATGGTTATGCTACAGACAAGGACTGCCAGCAGGCTTTGTATGATATTGCAACAGAA
>JAEEGL013022685.1_pt1 | contig 10577 bp, 16 predicted proteins | sample 9134231 | NCBI WGS metagenome assembly JAEEGL01 (sample SAMN16246548, study PRJNA631951) | gut metagenome | biome: gut microbiome; feature: rumen; material: fiber-attached | host: Bos | place: Iran: Karaj | collected 2018-10
ATATTCTGGTAAAAGCGCAACTTTTTACCACGTTTTTTATAAACTGCTCATGATTATTCTTTTTCTCATGAGAATAGACTATATCACACCGATTTCACTAATCGGCCTTCCCATTTCGATTTAAGGGATTTTCACCCACCACTTTCACTTTGGCCCTACTCCTATTGCCACTATTTATTTTCCTCGGTAGCTATTTCAGGATAGTCGTTGAAGTTTTTTGTTTTTTAAAGATATTTAAAAATGAAACCTCCATGAGTTTTGTTTTTTCCTCGACAAACTTTACTAATTGTACTTGAATCTAATTTTAGTTGTCGAGAAGCTTCTTTTGCGGAAGGAAAAGTATTTAAAAGTTTTCCATCTAAAGAATATTGACCAACTTTTTTTGCAGAAGAATTTGTGCGTGTTTCGTATAGTGCAGCCATAACATTTTCTGACTTTGTAAGAAGTCTTAAATTGTTTATATCATTATTTAATTTATTACCGTCAACATGATCAACCACAAATTTATCTTTATCATATTCTCCAGCAAATAAGCTATAAACTAAATGATGAACCATTTTATCTTCAACTAATCCATCATAGCTTAATCTTACTTTATAATATCCACAAGCCATACTTGGTCGCAATAAATTATTCTTTTTCGAATGTCTAACTCTTCCCTTGTTAGAAACATAGTAATTCTTATATAAAATTCACTCTTCTCCTTCTAAATCTTTTTCATAGTATTCAGTTTTTTGTCTAGTTTGATGAAAATTATCTTTTCAATGTTGCACATTTTGAGAATAAGTAACCCATTCTAAATTTTTTATATTGTTATTTAACTTGTCCCCATCAATATGATTTACAACAGGAAGATTCTCTTTGTTTGGTAAAAAAGTCTCTGCCACTAAACGATGTGCATAACACATTTTTTTTACTCCATTTTTAGAAAGTCGATAATATAAATATCCATTTTCTCCAATAGAACCTTTTAAATATTTTTTTGTTTTTTGATTAAAAACTTTTCCATTTTCATCAATTAAATAATTTTCATAGTTTTGAATTTGTTTCATTCTTTAATACCTCCTTAAAACAAACTTACCTGCGGATTCCCTTCATTTTATTTTAAGAAAAGGGTTCCCGCAATTAAAGAAGTTTGTCCAAGGAATAAAATTTATTCCTTTTGGCGCAAAAGTTTACGCACGAGGGAACGTCATGTACACATACTTATAGCGGGCGGCGGCACGAAGGAATACTCGTTGATAGAAAAATAGATGTAATCCATTAGCTGGAATTTGTCCATCCACACCAGTTTGCATAAAATCTATAAACATGTCTGGGTATTCTCGTCAATAGGCAATATACTGACGAATAACCGGCATGGCTTTATCTAAACGTTCTTTAGATAAGCCCATTTTTCTTCTTGATTTTGCGGATTTTGTTAAGTTTATTAAATTATCTGAAATCTTAGATTCTAAATCTTGTTCGAGAATGTCCTGTAGCGCCATTATGCTGCGTCTCCTCTCACAAGCGCGTCCATGTATTTATTATCCTCTTCGCGTAAATTATCTTCAAAATCTTTAAAATCCGTAAAATCTTCATCCTTTAAGAGATGTTCACCGCTGTCATCTCCAAATAATTCTGCTTCTAAATCATCTGTTTCAGTATCAGTAGAAGCTTCGTTTTCTTTATCTTTAATAATCTGGTTAATAGCCTGTTCAAGCATATCAGAAAGCGCACCTTCAGAGTCTACTAAGTTTTTAGTATAGCTTTGCATATCTTGAAGAACTCTATCTACCTTGTCTTGAGGCCCATCAACATAGAACCTTGGTATGTAACCATAGGATTCCGCAAGAGCAACAATCTCAGAAACAGAATCAATACCATCTTCTTCTCTTTCCTTATTTTGAATGGCTTGGAAATTTCCAGACTTCATTAAATCATTATATGCTTTGCTCATTTTCTGAAATCCTTCAACATCAGACATGTCAATAAGTTGATCCATTTTTAAAGAAGTCTTACAAAGTTTCTTTAAGGTATCTAAATGACCTGCTGTTTGAATGTCATAAGAATCCATCATATCATTCCATAAACGTTCCATTTGAATCCATTCTGATTGTTTGTAAGCAGGACCCCACTTAGTCCGCAAATATTTTATATCATCTTCTGTTAAACCAAAATCTTCTTCTGGCTCTGGCGCCACAAGAGAAATAGTTTCTTGCTCTTGAAATGCGGCAGGCTTCTCCATGATGGCCGGAGCTATCTCGCCATCGTCCGGTATCCCAGCGGCTTCGCGCAAATCTCCCTCTGGAATATCCAGTTTTCTTTTTTGCAACTCCGCATCTATCTCTTGTTGAGTTGCATCCTGTGCGCGCATAGTTTCTATTATTTTGTTGTTTGTAATTTGTTGGATATATTCGGTGTCTGCCCAGCGCCATTCCTTATACTGGTTAAGATTCATTTTCGCCAAATATCTCCCTAAAATAGTTACCCCAGTTACTTTGCGCGGGTCTTTAGCGTATTTAGCCAAGAGCTGGTTCCACTCCGAAGGGACATACGGCACATCAGCTTCTTGAAGAATCCAGAGAAAAGTTCTGGAATCTCAGTTGTCAACATGCCGAGTTAAACAATCTTTACATTCTGTTAAACGTCCTGTTGGATATTTTTCCAGGTTACGAGATTTGTAAAACTTGTCCTCTGCGAGGGTCCGACCGCACTTAGGGCAAAAATGTTTTTCCTTTATCGGCATTTTATTTTCCTCCTTTTCCTTTTTTGTTGCGGCATTCTTTACAGATGGAATAAAGACCATCCTTTGCCGTTTTATTCTTTGAAAAGTACTTAGGTATTGCTAATTTAATTTGCCCACAACGAGAACATTTTTTATATATGCCTTTTTCTTCATTTAGGTAGTATCAGTCCAGGTATAGGTCTTCTGCTTTTGAAGCAATAATTGCGGGAATCTTTTTTCGCCAAAGAGAAGAAATATATTCTACGGAATAATGGATTCCAAACTCTTCCTCAAGAGCAGATTGAATTTCTGAGTTGCGCTTGCCGTCGACCTTGAGTTCTACTAATCGGTAGTAGAGTGGATGAGGTTCTAAAGCGAGTCCGGCCACGTTATCAAAATCCAAGAGAAGAAGTCAAAGATCGGATTCTGGTCTGCCGTAAGCTGATTCTACTGCTTGAGAATAATTGCAAAGGATAGCGGAGCATACTTTTGGATTTAAAAGGGAAACTCCATGCGCGGTTACGCCTTGGGGAGTTACCAAGACTTCTTCATCCAAAGGAATATCGTGCGTCGAGCGCACTTTATGGTTAGATTGAATAACAGGTTTAAACGCCATCTTTATATCGAACTGATCTTTTCTCGTTGCAATAAGAGCTTTCTTAGCTATGAATTTGTCTATTCCCTCGGATTTTTTTACCATATCATCTCAGAAAGCTATTGATTTTTGCGTTTCGCGCAACTCCGGAATATCTTCTAAGTCTTTTTTAGTTATTTTAGGTGTAGGATGGAGGATTGCGTGGCGATTTGTTTCTGCGAGGTTATAAACGCCATCTTCGCCATTCTCAAATTGGGCGGCTAATCCTTCAAAGGAGGTTTCGTTTTTTCTTATTGTTGCGAGACGGTTTTCTGCTAAAGTTTGACGTTCTTTTTTTTCTACTGCTGTTATTATGTAATTTGCTAGTATCTCCAGGTAGTATCTATTAGGTTCTGGGTTTTCTTCTAAAATCCTAGAAACTAAGTCCCTTCTTTCTTCTGGAGAGTCTATTGTATAGTCAAGTTTTAACATTTTTGGCCTCTCTTTCAAAAATATTATAACAAAAATTTTGAGAGTTAGGGGTTTAGAAAAGGTTAGAGATTATAAATTGGGGAAAAGAGGTCGAAATCTCGATTAAAATGCAATTTGAGTCGAAGAGAAGTCGTGACAGGTCCTATTTTTTTTAAAACGTATTAAAAATCCCATAACATATCCCCCCAAAAAATACAAAATGTACATACGTATTATATTTTTTATGACCACCCGATAAAAAAACAGTCCCGTAAATTTATCACATAATTCAGGTGATTCTCACATATTTTCACACAATTCTTTGATAATTCTCACATAATTTTTTCGTAACATAAAGGTGTCTTAAGAAGGAACGCCAAAAGGCGATGGAGGTAAAATTATGACAAATAACACAACTATTATCACAGCTATGATTAACGCTCGTTATGCAAAAGAATCTGATGTATCTACTGTATTAAAAGTACACGGTAGCGCTGATGGAATGTTTCAAATCGTTGGTAACTTATGGGATTACTGTTTAGAACGCCGAGGCGCTTGTACACAGGTGGGAACGTTCTATTCAAACTATGATAACCATAAAAAATATTGGGAGATGTCAAGAGCATGGAATAGATACTTTGTTTTATGCCAAGCGTTACGTTGCTATATAGATATGACATACAGAATGTTTGATGAAGAAGATGCAAAAAATTCTCTATCATACAGAATCATTACTAATACATTAACAAAAATATAATAAAAAAGCCGTCAAAAAAGACGGCTTTTTTATTGTAGTGGAATCAGCAGGATCCAAAATAATTAATTAACCAAACCAAAATGTTTTAATAGCTTAAATAAAAGAATGTGAAAAGAATCACAAGCAAAACACTTAAGTAACTAAAATAAATAATTAATTAAATAAACTAAAATATTTAAGTAACTAAAATAAAATGTTTTTAGCACTTAAATAAAAAGAGTGCTAACACTTTAGTGCGTTAAAGCGTCGCAACGATAAAGCACTAACACGTCAATGCTTTAATGCGTTAAAGCGTCAAAGTAATAAAGTAATAAAGCGTTAACACTTTAATGCATTAAAGCGTTGTAGTAGTAAAGTATTTAATTAACTAAACTATATAAGTTAGTAACTTAAATAAAAGAGTTATAAAAAATTTTTATACATAGTTATAAAATTCTACTATTACACAAAAGCCTTTTATTGTAGTAAGATGTAGACAAGCAAAGGAAAGTGATAAAAAAAAAGAAAATTAAAAAAATTCAAAAAACCACTTGAATTAATGACTATCACATGATAGAATGTAGACAGTTAGATCGAACGGAGGTGCAAGACATGACTAACTTAATTACATTAGACTATGAGTACAATAGAGGATTATTCTATAGTCCAATTACAAGAGACGTTAACGAGTTTAACGCATACGTTAAAGGCAACCATGATATTACATTAGTGGGATACAATATCTTGGTAGACCTTGCCAAGCTGGGCATCGCTAGAAACAGCGTCAAATACATTGACGTTCAAGCTATGATGGTTAGATATGTAAGATTACACACTTACGAATACTATGAACTACAGTTAAAGAGAACAAAAAATGGAAAACCATCGTTAAAATTAAAGGACGTTTGCAATGCATTTGGTATTCCAATGGGCCAAGCTCATGACCCTAAAGAGGACGCTGAGGCAACTCTTAGACTGTACTACTGGTTAACTGAACACGGTGTAGAAACTATCTACAACGAGACATACAACTTCCATAGAATCTGGGCTTAAAGCCTAGATTCTATGAACAAAATTTAAAATGAAAAAGGAGAATTTAAAATGAAAAACCTATTAAATGAAACAGTAGAAACTATTATGGCTATCAATGAAAATGGAACCGTATCAATTGAAAGAATCACAAGAGAACAAGAGTTAGTTTTTAAAACCAAAATCAATTTTAAAAACTATTACGGAAGAATGAATCATTATTTTAAAATGAAAACCCGTAAACATGCACAGAAAATTTTATTACAACGCAATAAATATTATATCGGCCGATACGTGCCTAGCTACTGGGAGGACTAACCTCCTCCCCTGAAACAGGGGGTTTGAAGCCCTCTTTTTCAGATTGGCCTTGCGCCGGCGGCGTGGCGGAGTCCTCCCAGTTTGGTGAGGACTCGCGGGCCGCCGAAGTTAGTCAAGGCTAACTTAGGCCATTTTGGTCTATTCCTATGAAAACGGTTAGTCAAGACTAACTTTCCTAAAAATAGTTAGTCAAGACTAACTTAGACCAATATGGTCTAAACGGTTAGTTGCAACTAACTTAGACCGATATGGTCTAAGCTGGTTTGTCAAGACTAACTTTCATTTTTTAGTTAGTTAAGGCTAACTATTAATTAACTTAACTAAATGGTTAGTTAGTCTTAACTAACTCTCCCGCAAAAATTAAAAAAAGTAACTTTTTTACAGTTAGTCATAACTAACCAAAAAAATTTTAAAATAGACCAACTTGGACTAAAAAGTTGTTGACTTTTTAAAAGAGATAGCTTATAATTTAATCAGATAAAGGGTAAGGAAACCCTAAAGGAGGAAATTAAAATGAAAACATCTGAACAATTCAAGAAAGAATACTGGACATTATGGTGCACCTATAGAGAGGGTTTATTTAAGGCTGAATATTGGTACATAGTTCACGGCAACGAGGACAAAGCCAAAGAAATGAAAGAACGTTATGAAAGTTTAAGCCGATATTTAAGAAACCTTGAAAAAGCAATTCTTTTGGCATCTTGGTCTAAATGCAAACCTATAGAATTATAAACTACAAAAGCCCCTATAAAAAGGGGTTTTTTGATATTGATTTTTGAAAATAGTATGGTATAATATAGTTAGAAAAGGAAGGTTAAAACTATGACCGTATCAATATATAAATTAGAAATAGAATTTTTTGAAACAACAGAAATAATGAAAATGGTTTTCACTAATGAGATTGAAGCCCTGGTTGAATTAAAAAGAATTCAAAAAACATTTGATTTCACAATTAAAAACTTTAAAATTATTAAAACAAAAGTTTAAAAAAGTCTCAAAAAAGAGACTTTTTTACTTGACTTTTACAACAGTCTCCCGTATAATATAATCAGAAAGAGGGGAAATAAAGAAAACCCCAAGAGGAGAAAAGAAAATGAAAAACTTAAAAGAAAAATTTGAACTGAACAAAAAATATCAATTTGAATTAAACGACTTAATTAGCTTAATTTATATTGTATGCGCAGTCGGCATTATCACCGGACATAACATGAATTATCTGTTTCTCACCGGCTGTTTAATTAGTTTCTGCTATAGCTTAACAGGCTCCCGTATTAATTTGATTTGCTTAAATTTGGCAATGGTTGCCTTAAATCTATTCTACGTACTGAGATAATATCTCAGTTTTTTATTGACATCCGTATAAAAAAATGATATAATATAAATGTAAAAAGAAGGAGACCCCATAAAATGAAAAGACGTTTTTTAAGACCATCAATCCAATTAACTATTGAAACAGTATCTATTCTTATTTTAGTTTTCTTAGCTTGCGTAAATGATTTTTCATTGAAAAGTATTCCATTTTTGATTTCAATTTCATTTATTTTAATTTTAAATGGCATAATTTTAAAAAAATACGGAAAAGACTATTGACATTTTGAAATGAAATCCGTATAATAAAGATGTAAAAAGAAAAAAGGAGATTTTAAAATGAAAAACAGAATTACCTACTTGGAACTACTAGAAATGATTAGAGATGGTAAACAACCTAAAGAAATACTGTTTGATGATTTTATTTGGACTTGGGATGATAAATTTGGATACATAATGGATGATGAATTTATAGAAGATAAAATGTTAGAAATAATACCTTGTCATTGCACACCTATTGAATTAGTAACAGTAAAATGTATAAAAATTCTAGTCAAATAAACTAGAATTTTTTATTGACAAAAGAAGAAAAGTATGATAATATATAATCAGAAAGAGGGAGAGAAGAAAAAATTTAAAATGAAAATTTTTTTAAAAAATGCTTGACAAAATTTTGATTTCATGTTATAATAAGGTCTGTCGCCCCAGCTGCGGATACCTTTTGCACTACGATCAAGGCAGCTGGGGCGAATTTTATATTGTATCACCTCGTGCCTTTTTTGTCAAGTGTTTTTTAAAAGAAATTTTTTAAAAATTTTTCCCAAAATTTTGTTGACAATAGAAATAAGATAGTGTATTATATAGTCAGAAAGAGAGGAAACCCCTATGAAAGAATTCTATTATTATGACAATGGAGATGGAACTGCCGTTTCCGTTACTGCTGCTACTAAGCAAGAGGCTTTTGAAGTATTGTGCGATTGGTTAGGTACTGAATACGTGAAAGAATTCATCACGCCTTGGAAAGACTAGTTTAACCACTAGTCTTTTTATTTTAAAAAATTTAAATTTTTGTTGACAATAGAAAAAATCTAGTATATAATAAAGATGTAAAAAGAAGAGAGATAACTCCTCTTTGAAAGCGAACTTCTTAAGAAATTTGTTTTCAAAGGCGAAGTTATCTGAGAAGATGCTAGAGAGGGTTCGACTCCCCCAAGCGCTCAAAGCATAGTCGCAAATATGTGGAGAGGAATCGCTTGTATGCCATACGGACGGGCTAGCCCACGGTTTTGCTGGACGTTTTTTGAAGATGTTAAAAAAATCAGTCCATTGGGGTGTTGCGAAACCCCTCTTATTTTTTTAAAAAATCGCGTGGGCGGCCGCCCCACGTAACCACTTTTATTCTGTCTGAGGTGGGGCGGCCGAGTTAGTCAAGGCTAACTTTGGCGAAATTTTTAAAAGTTAGTGTTGACTAACCACAAGTTTTATGCTTTCCTAAAATTTATGTTGACAAATAAATTCGTTTGTGCTTATCGAAAAAAAGTGCTAGACAAAAATCAAAATATGCGATATAATTTTATCAGATAAAGGGTTGAAGAACCCAAAGGAGGAAATAACATGAAAATCGAAAATGTAACTATTCAAAAAGATGTAGCTTTTACCGAAGAGGAAATCAGAGCTATCCAAATCGTATCTGAAATCGCAGATCAATTGGCCGATTTAAATATTGCCACTGAGGAGATTGGCGGTAATATGACCGTACAAAATCCAATGCGAAAAGATAGTGAATGGAACTGGAAAGGTTCCAACTTCGAAACATTGGCCGCAATCTTAGATGACTTCCAATGGCTTATGGAAGGCAAAAAAATTCGCCTCAACTTCTAGAATTTGGGGGTTGCAAAACCCCCTCTAATTTGATATAATTTATACAGATAAGGAAAAGGAGACCTAAAAATGAATAAAGTTTATAAAGCATACTGCGAAAATACCGAAGATGAAATCTTCTTCAACACTTTTGAAAAAGCTTATACCTACTGTTTTGAAGAAAATCGCCAAATCTTAATTGAAGATGGACTTGATTTTATTGATGAAAAAACTGTAAAAAATATTACCGAAGACCTCAAAGCAGATTTCTTCTTCCATGTCAAGGGGTATGACGTGTATTAGGAAAAATAGACCAACTCGGTCTATTTTTATTTTGCCGGACGCCCCACGCAACTCTTACTTATATGATGCATGCGTGGGGCGTCCGGGTTTGTCAAGGCTAACTTTTACTAAATTTTTAGTCCAAAATGGCCTATTGCCAAAGTTCGTCCTTTTTCCGGTTAGTCACGACTAACTAGTTACATGAAAGTTACGTACGGTTACAGTTGACTTTCTGCTCTGTAACTGCTATAATATAGACAGATAAAGGGTTAGAGAACCCAAAGGAGGACACAACATGAAATACTACACAGTTACTGAGAGAGCGTGGGACGGAGGCGACCACGACGTATACCGCATTTACAAATTCCGCACAAGAGAAGAAGCTGAAAAGGTTGCTAACCGTCATACCAAGAATAATTGGTATAAGACAGGAGAAGTCTATGAGAAGGAATTTGAATTTGACGACGCAAACGCAATTGTAAAAGCTTACGAAAAAGTTGATAAAAAATGGGGATAAGGGGTTGACAAAACCCCTTTTTTCATGGTAATATATGAGTGTAAAGAGGAGGACATAACAATGAATAAAACTTTAGTATTTGACATGGATGGAACTTTAAATAATTTCTATGGTGTAGATGGATGGCTGAATGATTTAGAAAATGAAAACACAAGACCTTATGAAGTATGTGAACCTTTATGGGATATGAAAACTTTAAAAAACGTTTTAGTAGAATTAAAGAAAAAAGGTTGGAAAATCGCAGTTACTACATGGCTTGCTAAAAATGCTACAAAAGAATATGACAATGCCGTAAGAGTTGCAAAATTAAATTGGTTAGAAAAATATGAGTTTCCGTATGATGAAATTCACATGGTAAAGTATGGAACCCCTAAAGCAAATTGTACACGAAAAAATAAAGGTTATCAAATTTTAGTAGATGACAATAGCAAAATTAGAAAAGGTTGGAGATTAGGACATACTATTAATCCAACAGAAGAAAATTTAATTGATAGATTAAATGAGTTGAAAAAAAGCAAGATTTTATAAAAAAGAGATTGACAAATCTCTTTATTTTTTATATAATATAATCAGAAAAGAGGTAAAGAAAATGATTAGTTACTTTGAGTTATTAGAAATGGTAAAAAATGAAACCCCGCCAAAAAAAGTTAAATTTGGAGAATTTGTTTATTTTTGGGATGAAGATTATAAAGAGTATGACTTTGAAGATGAAGGTGAAAATTGTTGTACCCTTATTGAGGATATTATAGAAGAAAATGTAACTGAAGGTAGAATG
>JAEEGL013758507.1_pt1 | contig 10577 bp, 11 predicted proteins | sample 9134231 | NCBI WGS metagenome assembly JAEEGL01 (sample SAMN16246548, study PRJNA631951) | gut metagenome | biome: gut microbiome; feature: rumen; material: fiber-attached | host: Bos | place: Iran: Karaj | collected 2018-10
CAAACTTTTCACCGATCCTTCATCAGATCAGCTTTCCCGGATCCGCTTTTTCATGATTTTACCGGATAAGCGATTCTTCCGTTTGCAGTTTTCCGAAATTGTTCCGATCCGCTTTATATCAGGTCCTCTTATCATATGTCTTATTTCATACCGATTTCTTATTTTTGCAAATTTTTGGGTATAATTCCCCAAAAAAGTTCCAAGTACATATATAGAGGCATGAATCGTGCAGAGCACCTTGACAACCGAATACCCGTCGGCACGGAAAGATATGACATCGCCTTGACGCCCCGAAACGAGGCTGAGCGATGCGACCCCGGAGTGAAATCCTCGGGGAGGAACCGGCCGTGCCGGCGGCCATTGACGAAACAGCCGCGGCAGAACAAGACGAAGAACGGCGTTCCGTCTTGCGGAGAGGCAATTCCCCATTACCGCAGAGACCATCTGTCTCACGTTGTAGCAAGCAGGGACTTTGTGTGCCAAAGTCCCGTCCGGATCCACTCCCCGCGGGAGACGGATCCGTTCTTTTGGGGGACGCTGTCCCCCAATCCCCCTGACGAGAAAGAGGAAGATGAATACGAAGAAAGATATCAGAATCGCTGTCCGTGTGACTTCGCAGGAAAAAGAGCAGATCCGGGCAAAAGCCCGAAGGTGCGGACTAAGCACGACAGAGTACGTGAAACAAAGAGCGCTGGGATATGAACCGAGGGGAAACCCGCCCGGCGCCTTGTTTGCTCTTCTTGAACAAATCGGCGAACTGGCCGATAAAACCGGATCCCCGGAACTGGACAGGGAAATCGAGGCGCTGCTGCGAAAGATAGCCTCCGAGATCCTGCTCCCGGGAAAGGAGTGAGAGATATGGCAGTCACAGGATTCTGGCCGGTTTATAAAAACCTGAAGGCCACGCTGGACTATGCGGACAATCCGGACAAAACCACCCCAAAGGAATACCTGGACGACGACCTGTATGCCGCTCTGCGGTATGCCGGGAACGACAGAAAGACGGACCGGCAGCTGTACGTTGCCGGCGTCAACTGCTCCAGGCAAAACGCCTTTGCGGAGATGACCGCCGTTCAGCGGCGTTTTGGCCTCCGGGGCAAGGTGGTGGGCTACCACGGCATCCAGAGCTTCCGCGAGGGCGAGGTCACGCCGGAGGAAGCTTTCGAGATTGGGAAGGAGACGGCCCGAAGGATGTGGGGCGACAGATATCAGGTACTCGTCACCGTACATCTCAACACAGAGAATGTCCACTGCCATTTCGTCGTGAACCCCGTTTCTTTCGTAGACGGCGCCAAATTCCGGAACAGGATCGGGGATCACCGGGAGCTCCGGCGCGTATCGGACGAGATCTGCCGGGAACACCGGCTGTCCATTCTGGAGAACAGCAGTTTCTACGGCAATAAGAAGACGTACCGAATCAGCAAGGCCGGCAAAAAAACACACCGGGACGTCCTGCGGGAGGACATAGAATATTGCCTCACCTATGCCGGAGACATGGATGAACTTGTCGACCAGTTGGAGAGCCTGGGTTACGATTTTGACCCCCGGCGGGGGTCTGTACGGGCTCCGGGTTGGGAACGCGCCGTCCGGCTGCGCAGTCTCGGCTACACGCCGAACTCTGTCCGGAAACGTCTTGACGCCAATTTCTATTCCAGCGACTACCTTTACAACTGGAACACGCATCTCCCCCGCCAACCGGAACGGTTTCCCCTTCTGGAACTGGAGCGCGACCTGCGGTTTTCTGTAAAACACTCTCATGATGCCGGAACGATGCTGGTGGATCTTCTGTTCCTCACCGTCCTGATGCTCCTCCGGCTGCAAAGGGAACAACAGGATACCGTCACAATGATCCTGTCCCCCTCCCTGCGTCAGGAACTCGTCAGGGCGGATGAACTGCAAAGGGAGTACCTGTTCCTGAGGGAGAACGGCATCCACACGGTGCAGCAACTTACCGCCAGCATCGGGACGCTGTCCCGACAGATTGCGGAAAAGGAAGCCCTGCGGCAGAACTTCCGTAACCGGCTGAGACGAAACAAGGATCCGGCACGGGAGACCGCCATGAAGCAGGCGGCATCCGCCATGACGAGGGAACTGGCTCCCCTGCGGGAAAAACTGCGTATCGCGCAGCGCATCGTGCAGCGGTCCCCGGAACTGAAGAAACTATTGGAAATCGAGCGGGCGATGGAGATCAGAGCCCGCGTCAGAGAAAGAGAAAGGAGTTACGAACGATGAAGCAGACCACCGTTCCCATCACACAGCTGCACCCCTTTGCAGGTAACCCTTACGGGATCCGCAGCGACGAGGAGATGGACGCCCTGATCGAAAGCATCCGGATCAACGGCGTTCTCACGCCTCTGCTCATCCGGCCGATGGACGGAAAAGAAAACGAATACGAGGTGATCAGCGGACACCGCCGCCTGTACGCAGCGAGGCAGGCAGGGCTTCCCGACCTCCCCGCCCTGATCTATCCTCATTCCCGGGACGCCGCCGCGGTTGTGCTGGTGGACAGCAATCTGCATCGGGAGCATATCCTTCCATCCGAAAAGGCGTTTGCCTATAAGATGAAAATGGACGCCTTGCGTCATCAGGGGATCACTTCTCGCCAAGTCGGCGAGAAGTGGAGCGTGGAGCAGGTCAGTGACGAAGGAAGCGACAGCGCCAGGCAGGTCCATCGGTACATCCGGCTGACGAACCTCCTCCCGCCGCTGCTCAGACTCGTGGATGAATCACACATAGCGTTCTCTGTGGCGGTGGAGCTTTCCTTCCTGCGCCACACCACGCAGAAGCACCTCGCCGAGCTCATCGAACGTAACGGGGCTACCCCTTCTTACTCCCAGGCCGTACGGATGCACCGGGAGAACAGCGCCTGTCCCGAAGGCATCTCCGATAAGCAGGTAGACGCCATAATGGCTCAGCAGAAGCCCAATCAGAAAGAGCAGATCCGCCTGTTCCGGGAGGACTTCAGCAGGTACTTCCCCTCCAGCTATGATGCCCAACAGATCCGGGACGATATCATTGCCGGGCTGGATCTCCTGCAGCGTCAGCGTCAGCGTGAGCGCGAATGGGGCGGCAGATGAAGGGAGGGACGCTGATGGAGAACCGCTGCCGCTCCCTGGAAGAACTGCCCATGGCACTCACGGTGGAGGATGTCATGCGCGTTTTGTGCATTGGGCGCAATACCGCTTACGAGCTGATCCGGTCCGGCAGGATCAGGAGCGTGCGGGCCGGCAGGAAGATCCGCATACCGAAAGAGGCCATTGAAGAGTTCCTGTCCAGCCGGGACTAACGCACAGTTGACACATTTGCAATTCACCGCGCAGCGGTCTATCATGTATCTGCATGATTTCCGCTGTGCGGTGGAAAGGAGGAAATGATGCCGCGCGGCAAAACGACAAGAAGTGCTCCGGGAGCCGGAACACTTCGCAAAAAAACAGTCAAACACAATGGTAAGGAATACACCTACTGGGAAGCTCGTTTCACTACGGGCTACAATCCGGGAACAGGAAAACAGATCCAAAAATCTATCACCGGGAAGACACAGAAAGAAGTGGCCCAGCGACTGCGGGAAGCAACAAGTCAATTGGATATCGGCACCTATATTGCGCCAAATAAGCAAACGGTAAAGGAATGGCTGGAGATTTGGACAGCCGAATATCTGTTTGGTGTGAAGCCGCGCACGGCATCCATCTACACCAATGATATCGCCCATTATATCATCCCCGCTCTTGGCGCGATTCGTTTGGAGGAACTCAACGCCCATACGATCCAGGGATTTTACAACCACCTCGCAAAAGAGGGACGTTCCGTTCCAAAACGCGACAAAGATGGAAATGCAGTCAGACGCAACGGGGAGATCATCTACGAATCAGTTCCCCTTTCCCCTAAAACCATCAAAAATATCCATGGTGTGCTGCACCGAGCTTTAAAACAAGCCGTCTTGAACGGCTATCTTCGCTTCAATCCCGCAGATGCCTGTATTCTACCACGAATCGAAAAGTCAAAGCTGATGCCCCTTGACGAATTCCAGATCTCAGCTTTTCTCAAGGCCATCAAGGGAAATCGTTTTGAACCCCTCTTTCTTGTCGCCCTGTTCACCGGCATGCGGCAGGGAGAACTGCTTGGGTTGACCTGGGATTGCATCAATTTTACCAGCGGGACAATCTTGGTCGAAAAACAGCTTCAACTCCATCAGGAAAAAGGGATCGACGCCTATAAGCTGGTCTCCACCAAAAACGGAAGATCCCGAACCATCACCGCCGCCCCCTTCGTCATGGCGCAGCTGAAAGCCCGCTGGAAGCAGCAAGCCCAGCAAAAGCTGTATGCCGGATCCGCTTGGATGCAGAGCAATCTGGTGTTTACAGATGAGCTTGGACACCATCTGGTAAAAGCTACTGTTTACAGAGAATATAAGCGAATCGTGAAATCCATCGGCCGCCCAGATGCCCGTTTTCACGATTTGCGGCACAGCTACGCAGTGGCAGCGATCCGGGCAGGCGACGATATCAAGACGGTGCAGGGCAACCTCGGACATGCTACTGCCGCTTTTACTTTGGACGTTTACGGCCATGTAACACCGCAAATGCAGCAGGCCAGCGCTTCCCGAATGGAGCTTTTTATATCAACAGTTTCCTCCTTATAAGGGAAAACTAAAGGGAAAAACATCAAAAATGGGGTATAAAAAACCCTGTAGTCGTTGCAACTACAGGGTTTTTTCTGGAGGTGACACCCGGATTTGAACCGGGGAATGAGGGTTTTGCAGACCCTTGCCTTACCACTTGGCTATGTCACCGCATCAATATGCCGGTCAAAAGGTCAGTGGACATTATAATATAGGATTCCCTTTTTTGTCAAGGGGCGAAAGACTATTTGCTGCCAGTCTTTTTCCCCTTACATACCATAAACAAAGGACACTCACCGAGTGTCCTTTGTTTATGGAGCGGGCGACGAGGCTCGAACTCGCTACCTCGACCTTGGCAAGGTCGCGCTCTACCAGATGAGCTACGCCCGCGAATGGTGCCTCAGGCCAGGGTCGAACTGGCGACACGCGGATTTTCAGTCCGCTGCTCTACCAACTGAGCTACCGAGGCATATGGCGACCAAGAAGGGGCTCGAACCCTCGACCTCCAGCGTGACAGGCTGGCGTTCTAACCAACTGAACTACTTGGCCAGAGTGTGGTGGGAACAACTGGACTCGAACCAGTGACCCCCTGCTTGTAAGGCAGGTGCTCTAACCAGCTGAGCTATGCTCCCGTCCTTGCCGTTTCGAGAACGGCAAGGGTTATTATACTAAACGGGACTCGCCGTGTCAACAATTAATTTTCTTTTTTTTCAATTTGTGCTGCTGCCAGCCTCTCGATCATGTCGCTGAGTTCTTCTGCCGAAAAGTCATATACCGCGTCACAGAACTGGCAGGTCATCTGGCAGCCTCCCTGCTCCCGCAGGATAGCTTCCAGTTCTTCGACCCCAAGGCTGATCAACGCCCGCTCTACGCGCTCTCTGGAGCAATAACACCGGTATTCTACCGGGTCGCTCTCCAGAATCTTCATCTCAAAATCGGAAAGGACGGTTCTTAGCAGATGTTCCGGATCCGGATCCTCCTCCAGCAGGGAAGATACCGCCCCCGCAGCCATGATGCCCCCTTCCACACGGGCAATGGTATCCTCGGCAGCGCCGGGCATCAGCTGAATGAGATATCCGCCGGCGCTGCGTACGCTCCTGTCGCGGTCAATCAGGACCCCCAGCGCGCAGGCAGTCGGGATCTGCTCCGATTCCACAAAGTATCCGGCGATATCCTCGGCTATCTCTCCGCCCAGCAGATCCACCGTCCCGACATAAGGTTCCTTCATATTCAGGTCCTTGATGACAGTCAGCGTGCCTTCATGCCCCACGGCGCTTCCAACGTCCAGCTTGCCGTCTTCGCGAAGAGGCAGGTCTGCCTGAGGATTCGCCGCATAACCCCGAACGTTTCCGGCGGCATCTGACACAGCCAGCACTGTTCCAAGGGGGCCGTTGCCCCTGAACTGCAGCGTCAGGCTGGCTCCGCGGCCTTTCAGCGCGTTTCCCATGAGGCTGGCACCGGACAAGGCGCGTCCAAGTGCCGCAGTGGCAGTCGGAGTCGTTCCGTGGATCGTCCTGGCGCGCTCCACCAGGTCCCGGCTGCAGATGGCTGCAGCCTGGACCATGCCGTCGGTAGATATGGCTCTTACAATTCGGTCACTCATTGAGTACACTCCCGGACAGATTATTTCCCGCAGGCGCGGGACACCTTAAAATTCAGCCAGACGCCCATCAGGATGGACAGCGCGCCGAATCCCTTCGCTGCAGCCGCATCGTCTTTTCTGGCAATGGCAACAAGCCCCGCCGCCACCGCCAGCACGCATACCGCTGCAAGAGCGATGATGAATGCGGCATCCGTCTTCTTCCAGGGCTTTCTGTTTTCGCTACCGCGCCATTGGAAATAGAGATAGGCACTGTAGGCAGATACCAATGCCGTCAGGGCGATCTCATAGAAAAAACCCGTATAATCCACTTCGTACATCCTTTCAGAGCCTGATGCAGGAATAATAGGCTCTTTGTTCGCTGGCGGACGGTCTCCGGGTTTTCAGGTCCCCGTATACCCGGATCTTCCCGAATCCGGCTTCTTTCAGCCAGGCGGTCAGTTCCTCCTCCGTATAGCACCGTTCCCTGTGGATTTCAAAACTCCGTTCCCAGGTCCCGTCATCCTTTTGGAGGAAAAGATCCATGTAGTAGGTGCACAGCCGCCTGGCATACTCGGTCCGCCACACACAGTAAGCGTCTTCCGTTTCATCCAGAAAGACCTGCCCGTTAAGGCTGCGGAACTTATCCGGCGTGTTCACATCGAAAACCAGCAGTCCCCCCGGCGCAATAAACAACCGCAGCCGTTCCAGTGTCCGCCGGACATCAGCAGGGCGTGTCAGATAATTCAGGCTGTCCAGGCAGCAGATAGCGGCGTCCACGGTGCCGTAGAGATCCAGTTTCGGCATAGCCTGGTGCAAAAAGATGGGGGGCACGCCCCCCACCTCCCCATATTTCTCCATTGCTACAGCCAGCATCTCCTCACTGCCGTCCACACCGATCATCTCATATCCCCGCTCTGCCAGAAGCCAGGTCATGGTCCCGGTGCCGCAGGCCAGATCCAGCACCGTATGCACGGGTATTGCGGCCCGCCGGAACAATCTTTCCAGATAGTCCGCCCGCTTTCCGTAGGCAACGTCACCGGTCAGTGCATCATAACAGGCCGCCAGCCGGTCATAGCAGCTCATTCCGTCCCGGGCTCCTTCATCTTCTCCAGTATGCTCTCATAACCGCCGCAGCCGCCCAGCAAACTGCGGTTCACGCGGCTGATGGTAGCGCTGGAAGCGCCGGTCTTCTCCAGAATATCGTTGTAGATCATCCCGTCGTTCAGCAGCATAGCCACTTCAAAGCGCTGTTCCATGGAGCGCAGTTCGGAGATCGTACACAGGTCCTGGAAAAACCTGTAGCATTCGTCTTCTGTTTCAAGCTTCAATATAGCCCGATAGAGCAGATCGCTCTTTTCCTTCCGGGCAATTTTCGATTTTGCCGCTCTCATCCGATTCCCTCCTCTGTTCGGATCATCGTTTTTCTGCTTGTACGAGCATTTTATCATTTTAATTGGTGAAAGTAAACACCAATTCTCCCTTTTTCCCCCGATTTGTATGATTAGCCATAAAAAAGCGCCGTTTTTTGTGGAGAAACGGGATTCTCTTCTGCAAAAAGAAGCCCGCCGCAACATGGTGCAGCGGGCTTTCGTCTCTGCATTGCTCAGGCAAGAACATCTGTCAGGTCATTGAGTCCGATGGATTTGCTGACGATCACCACCCGGTCTCCTTCCCGGATCTCCGTCATTCCTCCGGGGATAATAATGTCATTTTCCCGGGCAATAGCCGCCACGAGAATACCGTGCTTTTTCTTCAGATCCTTGAGGGGTATGTTCAGAACAGGCCGGCTGCTGGCGGTGGCGGTAAACTCCAGAGCTTCCACCGCTCCGTCCAGCATTCTATAGAGGCTCTCCACTGCGCTCCCCTCACTGTTGGCCAGCGCCCGGACATATCGGGTGATCTGTCCGGCGGTAATGTCCTTCGGGGAAATGATGCTGTCAATGCCCGTTTCCCGGACCAGTTCGATATAATTGGGTCTGGTCATCTTGGCGATGACTTTTCCCACGCCGGAGCGCTGGGCGCTGATCGCCATCAGCAGGTTCTCCTCATCCCGGTCCGTCAGGCACACCAGCGCGTCGGTATCAAAAATATTCTCGCTGTGGATCAGGTCACTGTTGGTGCAGTCGCCTTCAATGATCATGGCTTCGGGCAGCTGTGCCGCCAGCCTGACGCACTTTTCCGGGCTGATCTCCACCAGGCGTACCTTGGTGTGGGACCTGGCCAGCTCCCAGGCCAGATACACAGCAGACCGGCTTCCGCCCAGGACAGAGACCCTCTTGATCCTCTGGGAAGATCTTCCGATTCCCTTGAGCACCTTCTGCAGATCCGGTTTTGCTCCGATCATGTACAGCTTATCGCCCGCTGCGGGAGCAAAATTGCCGTCAGGAATAATCACCTCGCCGTCATGCTCAGCCGCGCATACCAGAACATTGGACAGCCGCGGCACCCAAAGGGTGCTGAGCTTGCTGCCTACAAATGTGTCTTTCTCCGTGACCTGGAGACCGATCATATCGATGCGGCCCCGGGCAAACGGTTCAACAGATGAAACCGTCGGGAAGCTGAGGATCCTGGCGATTTCCCTGGCGGCGCTCAGGTCCGGATTAATCAGCATGTCCAGACCGATCTCCTGCTTCAGTGTGTTGGCATCCCGGTGGTACTCAGGGTTCCGGACCCTTGCGATGGTATGCCGCGCTCCCATCTTCTTGGCGATCAGGCAGCAAACCAGGTTGGTCTCATCCTTGTCCGTAACGGCGATGACCAGATCGGCATTCCGGACGCCGGCCTCGATCAGCACACTGACACTGGCTCCGTTTCCTTCCACGGTCATAATGTCAAGGGTGTTTTCCGCCTTGCGCAGTGCTGCAGGTGCAGAATCCACCATGATTATGTCGTGGTTCTCCTTGGCCATCTCCGCCGCTATGGCGTAACCCACTTTTCCGTTTCCAACAATGATGATTTTCATGTCATTCACCGGCAGGAGTCCCCTGCCTTCCGCCAGCGGAAGGTCCCCCTTCCCGCTGCGAAATCCTTGTCTTGATGATTAAAGGATATTTGCTCCGGGATCCAGGCGCTTGAATCATTCCGTCTTTTCCGGTCCTCTCGGCAGATCTCCGCGGAGAGGACAGCCTCCAGGATCAGGGCTGCATCTGTCAGGCTTCGCTCTTCTCTTCCTCTGATTCCGTCATTTTCCTGCGGCGGCGTCTTGACATCAGGGCGCCGTTCAGTTCCGCGCCTAGAATCAGTACCATCCCGCTCCAGTAGAGCCACAGCAGCGACACAACGATGGTAGCTATGGATCCGTACAGTTCCGCGTAGTGGGCAAAGTTCTCAACATAGTAGGAAAATGCCATGCTTACCGCCAGCCATCCCACAAGGGAAACCAGAACACCAGGCCATACCTGACCGGCAGGGATCTTCTCCCCCAGTGCCAGCATATACAAAAGCCACAGCATTACCGCCATGATCACACCCATCAGGATGAACCGGAGATAACTCCAGATGTCGATGAACTCTGCCGGTATGGTGATCAGGGTGGACACGAACTCCAGAACACGCCGGCCGACAACGGTCAGCAGCGCCGTCAGGGTAATGCTGATAATCAGAAAAACAGCGAATATCAGCGTTCGCAGGATCCCATGCCACATGCTGGCGGGAGGTCCATATCCGTACGCCTTGCGCACGGAGTGCATCAGGCAGCTGGTGGCACGCATCGGGAACCAGATGGAAAAGACCAGGCTGAACCACAGCAGGTTGCGGTTTGCGTTTCCTGAGATATACTGCAGATAAGCCCGGATGATGCTGACAACGGCGGGCGGAGCGAATCTGCTGATAAACGCCGTTATGCTTTCGACGTTCAGCTGCAGCGCTCCCAGCAGGACGCTGACAAAAACCAGCAGCGGAAATACTGCGAACAGAAGATAGTAGGTCAGAGCCGCGCTGTCACGAGGCACATCATGGTTGTAATACCGGCGAAGAACCTGCTTCACCAGCCGGCCTGCTCTACCGCCCCGGTGATTTTCCTTATCGCTGTTCATGGCGCCCCTCCCCTCTGCAGTTGTCATTTTATCACAAGGACATGGAAAAGAAAAGCCTTTTTCACCTCAGGCCGCACCCCGCGCACCGCTTTTTCTCATTAGTTTGCTATCCGACTGTGATTATACCAAATTTTTCTATTTTTTCTCTTGCCAAATTATGAACAATATGGTAGTATTCTTCCATTAAATCATACTGAACACGGGTTCTGTGTTTACCATATTATGGAAGGTGGTTGAAGCTATGGATAACCTTACTGAACTTGTCCGCTCCGAAATTGCGCGGCAGTACAAAAGCGTTCGCCAGTTCGCCTTCGCGGTGAATGTCCCCCTGTCCACCATTAAC
>JAEEGL015030532.1_pt1 | contig 10577 bp, 6 predicted proteins | sample 9134231 | NCBI WGS metagenome assembly JAEEGL01 (sample SAMN16246548, study PRJNA631951) | gut metagenome | biome: gut microbiome; feature: rumen; material: fiber-attached | host: Bos | place: Iran: Karaj | collected 2018-10
AGTTCGACGAGGACGAGGACGACTACGTCTACGAGCTTGGTTCCGCTATGACCGTTAAGACCCACGCTGCTACCATCAAGAAGCAGGAGAGTGGTGCTTTCTACGTGCTGGTTTCCAACTCTGCAGGTAAGGAGTTCAAGGCCGCTACTGGCGACTATCTGACCGTGACCCTCGAGGCTGCTTCAGACGCAGTTTCTGGCGAGGCCGTGATGAAGGACATCATTCTTGGCGATCTCGCTGCCCAGCAGATGAACACCGTGACTGAGGCCAAGTTCAACATCACCGTTGGTACGACTGGCATCAGCAGCATCGAGGCTGACAACGCTGACGCTCCTGCCTTCAACATGGCTGGCCAGAAGGTCAACAAGGGCTACAAGGGCGTAGTCATCATGAACGGCAAAAAGGTTGTGAAGTAAATAGCACTAACAGCTTAATCAAAGAAGTGTACGGTTTATCCGTACACTTCTTTTTTTTTACATCCGGAAACGGATGACCAGCGGCAGGTGGTCGCTGAAGCCACGCTGATAGCGATAGCCGTTATAGGTACGAAGGGGTTTGACACCTCCGTATTTCGTATCCTCCTCCACCAGAAAGGGAGCATCGTTGATGAATACCTGCTGGACGCTATCAAGCAGAGCTGTACTGACAAAGACATGGTCGATGCTCTGCCAGCTGCCCTGATAGCGGTAGGTGGCACGAGCCTGTCCGTTGCAGCCACGGGCATCACTGCTGACATGGTGCAGCCCCTGGCTAACCATATACTGCAAGGCAGGGCTGTCGCCATCGTCGTTAAAGTCGCCTGTCACAATAACCTTCGCATCCGGCGGCAACTGGTGTACAGCAGTCATCAGCCGTTCGGCAACAATACGGCGGTTGGGGCGCGTCTGCCGCTCGCCTCCATAGCGGCTTGGAGCATGGACAACGAAAACATGCAGCGTATCGTGGCTGACAGTCTCCCCCTGCACATACAGGATGTCACGTGTAGGCCGCATCCCCTCCAGCGGCACAATGTCAAGACACTCGTAACAAATGGGGCGGAAGGAGAACGGCTGGTAGAGCAATGCCACGTCGATGCCACGCACGTCGGGCGACTCCGTCATCAGGTACTCATAGCCTGCACCACGCAGCAGCGAGCGACGTGTCAGGTCGAAGAGCACACTGTCGTTCTCCACCTCCACCAGGGCCACGAGGTCGGGAATGCCTTCGTCCTGGCATGAAAGAATCTCCTGCCCGATATGGTTCAGCTTTCGCCAATACCGGGCAGGAGTCCAATTGCGCTGCCCATCCGGCAGCCATTCCGTATCTTGTTTCAGCGAGTCATGACGACAGTCAAAGAGATTCTCGCAATTCAACTCGACGAGCGTCAGTGATTGTGCTGACGCAAAATTAGCAAAATGGGTAATTATGATTAGCAAAAGGACACTCCAAAATGCCGATTTGGTGCGCAAGTTCTTGGCATCAAGAGTAATCATAATTACCCATTACTAATGGCTCATTATCGTTTGCGTTTAGCAAACTTTTTCCAGACGTTTCATCATGGCAAACATGAAGAGAGCGGCCACGAGGCAGACACCCAGGAACACGCTCCAGCACAGCCAGAGAGGTACGGCACCCCACAGCAGTCCACCCACGACGACCAGCTGGTTGCCGATGGCGGTAGCCACGAACCAGCCGCCCATCATCATGCCTTTGTATTTGGGAGGAGCCACCTTCGACACGAAGGAGATACCCATCGGCGACAGCAGCAGCTCGCCGAAGGTCAGCACCAGGTAGACACTGATCAGCAGGTTGGGCGTCACGTCGGCCACATGCTTGGCAACAGGCTCGCCGTTCACCATTTCCGTCTGCGGCATAGGCAGTCCGAACGATGCGAAGGCCATCAGCGCGTAAGCGATGGCAGCCACAATCATACCATAGGCTATCTTACGGGGAGCAGAAGGCTCCTTGCCTTTGGCAGCCAGCGAACCGAAAATGGCCATCGACACAGGTGTCAGCGCTACCACGTAGAAGGGGTTAAACTGCTGGAAGATAGGTGCAGACACCGTGATGCTGCCATCAGCGTCGTACGACAGACAGAGGAAACACACGGCCATACCAATGACAACGGCAGAGATGGCCTTACCCTTGCCCGTCTTCGACTGGAACAGCGAGAACAGGGCATAGACGATGAAGATGACAGCAACGAGGTTCCATACGTTGAAGCACATGGCCTGCAGACCTTCAGCCGACTGCGCTGTGAACTCGTCAGCAAAATAGGTCAGCGACAATCCGTTCTGATGGAAAGCCATCCAGAAGAAGATAACCACGGCAAACACGAGGCACAGGGCTACGATACGCTGCTTGGTCTCCTCCTTCGACAGTTCCTCGACAGGAGCCGCATCAGCAGCTTTGGCATCCTTCTTGGTGCCGCCTTCGGTATGACGGAATGTTGAGCGGAAGAGGTAGTAGATGGCGATGGAGAGGATGAGCGAGGCGCAGGCCACGGCGAACGAGAAGTGGTAGGCGTCGTTCGACGAGTAGCCCAACGATGTCTCTGCATATTCCTTGATCTTGATGGCTGCCGTCGGTGCAAACAGGGCGCCGATGTTGATGGCCATGTAGAAGATGGAGAATCCTGCGTCGCGCTTGTCCTTGTACTGCGGATCGTTGTAAAGGTCGCCGACCATCACCTGCAGGTTACCCTTAAAAAGACCCGTACCGAAGCCTATGAGCAACAGCGCACCCAGCATGACTACGAGAGCCAGCGTGTCGCCACCAAGGGGAACGGAGAGCAGCAGGTAACCTGCAAACATGATGATGATGCCCGTTGTCACCATGCGTCCGAAGCCGAACTTGTCGGCCATCACACCGCCGATGAGGGGGAAGAAGTACACAAACATGAGGAACGAGCTGTAGATAGTGCCTGCCATGGCGGGCGACAGTCCGTAGTTGGCCCTCAGAAACAATGCAAAGACGGCGAGCATGGTGTAGTAGCCAAAGCGTTCGCCGGTGTTGGCCAGTGCCAACGCGAATAATCCTTTCGGTTGTCCTTCGAACATAATATGAATGAATATTTATAAAATTAGTTTTTGCAAAGGTAATCATTATTTTCAAAACATCCAAAGGAATCAGACTAAAAATGCGCGTGTCACTCAAAAAGGCTGACATTCGTACCATCGCATGGTAGCGGACAAAAGCACCTCTTAACACATTTTAAGACGACATATACAGCCAAGTAACTTTTTATTCGTACCTTTGTAAGGTAAAATAAAGTTCTCTGACTATGAAAAGACTATTGACAGTACTAGCAGCAGCCTTATGCTGCATGACAATGACAACTGTGCTGACCTCGTGCAGCGACAGTAGTGACAACCCAGTGCCGGGTCCCAATCCAGAGAGTCTGGCCGACTACACCGTCATCTTCTATGGTCACGGCGGGTCGAATCTCGACAGCATGATCATGGCAAATCTCCAGCAGTTTCTGAAAAGTAAGCGGGAGAACTACAAGCGTGTGAACATTGTCGCACAGCACAAGTTCTCGACATCACACCAACTGTTTATGAGACTCTTTTTTAATGGCGACTCGTGCGTCATCTGGGGCAATAAGAGTGTGCGCATGATCTTAGACCCTGAGCAGTCAATCGAAAGCCAGTTGTTCTGTCATGCCAACGTCTATGGAGCCGACAATGCCGACGCGACTTGTCCTGACTCGCTGTCCAACTTCATCAAGTGGGCAGCTGAGACCAGGCCAGCCAAGAACTACCTGCTTATCCTAAGCGACCACGGCGGTGGCTACCGCCCTGACAAGGACCTACCAGAGACCACTACGCGAGGCCTTATTTACGATTCAGGAAACGACGACAAGCACTTCACTGTGTCGTCGCTGCACAAGGCACTGGCCAACGCTGGTGTTCACCTGCAGACCGTCTACTTGGATGCCTGTCTGATGAATACCGTCGAATATCAGTTCGAGCTGAAGGACGTAGCAGACTATCTGGTGTTGTCGACCTACCAGGTACCCGATCGCGGTGGCCGCTACGACATACTCATTGACCAACTGGCAGCACACCCCGCTGACATCGAGGCGGCACTCAGCCAATACAACCATCTGACTGTCAGCTACTGGGACGACACCTACCCGCTGTCTGACCACCGCTACTACGACATGAGCGTCATCCGCACCTCAAAGCTCGACGCCTTCGGACAGAAGTTCAGGCTGTTCACCGACAAGCTCATCGATGCCTATCAGCACAGCGCAGAATTGAAGACGGCTATAGACTCATGCACCGCCACCAGTTTCCGTGTCTACCAGGATAATCCCAGCTATGACATTGTCGACTACTACACCCGAATCTACAGATATGGCAAGGGTGTGATAAGCGACGAGTTCTTCAATGAACTCGAAGGAGCCTTCCTGCAGACTGTCGTCAGCCGCCATGCCAGCCAGTATCTTGAAATGCACGGACTTACCGTCGATGCCAGTATCATGATAGGCACCAAAGGCCACTATCGCGACTGCACCGTATTTAATTTCGGTACATTAGATGAACCGGAATTTTATCTCAACAGCTATGTATGCTACGAACCCAACGGCGAACGGTACGAGTACGACACTGAGACTGGCGAGACAACAAAGAAGAAAAACTGGGGCGGCACATTGGAAGGCACGTACCAGCAGTTAGCCTTCGACCACGCCACGGGGTGGAGCCGATGGATATGGCTTAACGAAGAGGAACCCTACCCGTTGTCCCTCTCTGACTTCCATTACAAAATCCCAGAATAGTGCATAGCACACAATGCGAGGGTGTGTCAAAATACTCCAATTATTATTAAACAACGGATTTTACGGATTTCACGGATTTGTAACCTTCTGATATTCAGTATAGCCATAATCCGTTTAATCAGTTAAATCCGTTGTTTTTTCAATTTGACACAGACTCCTATTTTGTTTTCTTTACTTGATCTTGTCGTTCTTGGTACGGACGATGTCGAACAGGTAGGTGGCCTTGATGACTATCTGTCCGAAGTTGCTGCGACCGAAGTAGTCAGCCTTCGTGTTGTTGAAGATGTCGCCCAAGCCATAGTAGTAACGGCCTTCCAGCAGGATGTGGCCAATCTTCGGATGCGAGAACTCCAGTCCGGCACCAGCGGCGATGCCATAGTCGAACTTCCGCTGTACGGCCATCGTGTCCTGTGCCACGACCGACGACGAGCGCGTCGTCAAGGTACCGTAGCCTGGCACGACATTGGTCTTGGTCGACTCGTTGAGGAATACGCCAATCTGCGGCCCGGCCTGTACGAAGAATTGGAAGCCACGGCGCTCACGCCCCCACCCCAGGCGTGCCAGGACAGGTATCTGCAGGTAGGTGGCATGTCGCTCGTAGTACAGCGGATTCTTCTGTTCCTTGTCGTCGTAGTAGTAGACGGGGTTGTTGTCCACGTCCTGTATATTCTCCTTCCATCCCGTCTGTGCGACATTCACCTCGGCCACGACGGCACAGATGCTGTTGAAGTATTTCTCGCAGGTGTAGCGCACGGTCAGTCCGCCGGTCAGTCCGCCCAGCATCTTCTGCGGCACGTCGGGCATGAAGCCCACGTTGCTCATCATGTAGCCTGCACTGCCGCCCACGGCCAGGTCAGTACGGTACTGGCCTACCTGTGCAGCAGCGGAAAATGGTAATAAGGTAAAAAGGCAAAAGGGTAAAACTGCATTTACCCATCGTTTCCTCCAGCTTCTTACCATATAATATATATATCTTAGCATCGCCCGATTTTTCCTTTTTTCCTTTTTACCTTTTTACTTTTCAAAAGCTGATGGTCTCGATGCGGTTCTGCTTGGTATAGTGTACCAGCAGCATGGAGCGGTTCTGCAGCCCCCCACCCGGCAGGCGCTCGAAGTTCAGCGGTGTCTGTAGTGCGGTATAGCCCACCATGCCGGAAGCCCCCGTGAAGTTCTTGCCGTAGAGGTGCAGGCCCTTCAGCAGGAAGAAGGCGTGGTCGAAGCCCGTCACGGCATAGCGTGCATGGTAGTTCTGCATGTCCTGATGGAAGTTCCAGCGGTACTTCTGCTTGAAGTGCTCACCACGTGGCGACAGCGGGTTCATGTAGTAGGTGGTAGGCACGTAGGTGTCGAACTTATAGTAGTTATCCAGATGCTGGCGGGTGTACATCAGCCATTCCGGATAGCCGAACATCGTCACCTGCACCTGCTGGTTGCTGGTCAGCATGCCGTTCAGCTTGGCGAATGCCACGTTCAGCTCAGTCGATCGGCTGGTGTTGAGCACCACCACGTTAGGCTGCGTCGTCGAGAACGATTTCAGGAACATGCTCTCGCTGGAGCGCAGATTGGTGATGCTGTACTTGATGCCGTCCTGCTCGAGGCGGCGGCGCAGCAGCGTGGTAAACGGTCCCTTGGTACTGGTGGAGTCGTTACAGTCGACGATGACGGGGTGGCACCCCTTGAACCGCTGGCAGAACTGGCTGACGTATGCTTCGTTGAGCATCGCCCCGTTCTGGAACACCTGCATCAGGTTGGCATTGGTGTACAGGTCGGCAGTGGTGATGCTGAAAGGGATGAACAGCCGTATATCGTGGGCCAGACAGAAGTCAGCCATCGGCTTCACCTGCTTCGAGTACAGCGGACCGACGATGACGTCCAGTTCGGCGGCATTGGGGTCGTCCAGGATGGTGTTGACATCGGTGTCCTCGGCCACGTTCCAGGCGCGGATGTCTGTCGAGATGCCGTTCACACGCAGACTGTCGCAGGCCATCAGCAGTCCACGGTAGTATTCCGTCATGCGCCGTCCGTCGCCATTGTCGTTATGCAGGGGGAGCATGATGCCGACACGAATCTCACGGTGGCGAAGGTCCTTCTTCTTTGTCTCAGGCTTCGAGGGCATGGCTATTTCCTGCTGCGTGTTGGCCGACGGCTGGGCGACAGGCTGCTGCCCGCTGGGATATGGAATCCTGATGTAGTCGCCCTTCTTCAGTTCGTAGCCGGGCTGGTTCATCTCAGGGTTGGCCTTGATGAGTTCCTCAACGGTCAGCCCGTTGTCGCGGGCTATGCCGAAGATGGTTTCCTTGCGCTTCACCTTATGCAGCTCCTTGAATGACTGTGTCTGCGCCAAGAGGCTGTCCGTTGCCGTCGCCAGGACGGTGAAAAGCAGTAAATATCTCAAAAAACGTTTCATAAAAGCACAATTTTCAGTTTTGCGCTACAAAATTACAAAAAAAATTGCTGTAGTTCTACTTTTTTCGCTAATTTTGCAAAAATATTATGATTATGACTATGTTTTTAAGGAAAATACTCATTATTTCCGTCACTTTGCTGCTTCCGTTGGCAGCATGGGCCGACTGGGAACCGAAGGCCACCTACACAGGCAGCAGCGGCGAAGAGGTTTCTGAATGGGATGACATCGAGGGCGAGGCTCCGCTGCACGTACACTTCGACGCCAACGTCTCCAGCCTGGAGGCCGGTGCCGGCATCGAGTGGCACATCCGCAACCAGGTGACAGGCACCAGTCTGACTCGCTACGAGGAAAGCTTCGACCACGACTTCACCGAGGCCGGCGACAACGTGGTGTCGCTGATTCTGCGCCAGGACAACGAGGCCGTGGACTCAGTCTCCATCACCGTCACCATCAGCGAGAGCCACCTGGAGATGCCCAACGCCTTCTCGCCAAACGGTGACGGCAAGAATGAGCTGTATGGTGCCAAGGGCGTGAACGACAGCGGTTCCACTGGCCGTTACAAGAGCATCGTCGACTTCCATGCCTACATCTTCAACCGCCACGGCCAGAAGCTCTACGAGTGGCACGACGTGGCCGGCTCGTGGAACGGCACCTACAAGGGCCATCCCTGCAAAGAAGGTGTCTACTTCGTCTACGTCAAGGCACGGGGTGCCGACGGTCGCACGTACAACATCCGCCGCGATGTCAACCTCATCCGCAAGAAAAACGAAATTGAGTCATCCAATCCGACACCATAGCATCCATCATCCCCGTAAGCCCACATAGCTCCCATGGAAAAGATCCAAGTCTTTGGCGCGCGCGTTCATAATCTGAAGAACATCGACGTTGACATACCGCGCCAGTCGCTGACCGTCATCACCGGCCTCTCTGGGTCCGGCAAGTCGTCGCTGGCCTTCGACACCATCTTCGCCGAGGGACAGCGCCGCTATATTGAGACGTTCTCGGCCTACGCCCGCAATTTCCTTGGCGGCATGGAGCGTCCTGATGTCGACAAGATTACCGGTCTATCGCCCGTCATCAGCATCGAGCAGAAGACTACCAACAAGAACCCACGCTCCACGGTGGGCACCACGACGGAGATTTACGACTTCATGCGTCTGCTCTTTGCCCGTGCCGGCAGGGCATACAGCTACATGACCGGCGAGCCGATGGTGAAATACACCGAGGAGAAGGTCATCGACATGATCACGAACGACTACGCAGGCCGCAAAATCCTGATACTGGCTCCGCTGGTACACAGCCGTAAGGGCCACTACCGCGAACTGTTTGAGTCGATGCGCCGCAAGGGTTACCTGCACATCCGCGTCGACGGCGAGGTGCAGGAGATTGTTCGCGGCATGAAGGTCGACCGCTACAAGAACCACGACATTGAGGTGGTCATCGACCGCCTGCAGGTTGAAGCGGGCGAGAATTCCCAGAAGACACCCTCCGACCGTCTGAAAAAAAGCGTTCAGACGGCCATGAAGCAAGGCGAGGGCCTCATCATGATCATGGACTACGAGACATGCGAGGCCAAATACTTCTCGCGCCGCCTGATGTGTCCCACGACGGGCATCAGCTACAGCGACCCCGCCCCCAACAACTTCTCGTTCAACTCGCCTCAGGGAGCCTGTCCACGCTGCAAGGGATTGGGCTACATCAACGAGATAGACCTTGAGAAAGTCATCCCCAACCGCAAACTAAGCATCCACGAGGGTGGCATCACACCACTGGGGAAATACAAGAACCAGCTGATATTCTGGCAGATTGACGCCATCCTCAAGGAGTACGAATGTACGCTGAAGACACCCATCGCCGACATCCCCGAAGAGGCTCTCAGCGAGATACTCTACGGCTCGCTGCACAGCATACGCATCGACAAGGAGCTGGTACACACCACCAGCGACTATTTCACCGACTTCGACGGTGTGGTCAAGTACCTGCGCTCCGTCATCGACAACGACGACTCCACGACAGGCCAGAAGTGGGCCGACCAGTTCCTGGCCGAGTGCCAGTGTCCTGAGTGCAAGGGGCAGCGGCTGAACCGCGAGGCCCTGTCGTACAAGATATGGGACAAGAACATCGCCGAGCTGGCATCGATGGATCTCTGCGAACTGCGCCAGTGGTTCGACGACTGCGAGCAACACCTGGACAACCAGCAGCGGCAGATAGCGTCAGAGATTCTAAAGGAGATACGCACCCGCCTGGACTTCCTGCTTGACGTTGGTTTGGACTACCTGTCGCTGAACCGCCAGTCGGCATCGCTGTCAGGCGGCGAGAGCCAGCGCATCCGCCTGGCCACACAGATTGGCTCGCAGCTGGTCAACGTGCTGTACATCCTCGACGAGCCGTCCATCGGACTGCACCAGCGCGACAACGAGCGGCTTATCCGCTCGCTGAAGGAGCTGCGCGACATCGGCAACACCGTCATCGTGGTGGAACACGACCGCGACATGATGCTCAACGCCGACTACATCGTCGACATCGGCCCACGCGCCGGCCGCAAGGGCGGCGAGGTGGTGTTCCAAGGCACCGTCGCCGACATGCTGAAGAGCGACACGCTGACGGCGCAGTATTTAAGGCCTACCACCCAACAGACTCTCCCCCAACCCCTCCCTGTGAGGGAGGGGAGTGGTTACTCTCAAGGCGGGGCATCAGCGCAGGTTCTATCTACTCCCCTCCCTCACAGGGAGGGGCCGGGGGAGAGGCTTCTCCTTCGGGGCTGTCTCGGCAACAACCGGAAGGGTATCGACGTGGAGTTCCCCTTAGGCAAGCTCATCGTCGTGACAGGTGTCAGCGGCTCCGGCAAGTCGACGCTCGTCAACGAGACGCTCTACCCCATCCTGTCGAAGCACTTCTACCGCTCGCTGCAGCAGCCCATGCCCTACGACAGCATCGAGGGACTGGAGCATGTCGACAAGGTGGTCAACGTCGACCAGACACCCATTGGCCGTACGCCACGCAGCAACCCCCCCACCTATACCGGCGGGTTCAGCGCCATCCGCTCGCTGTTCGTCAACCTGCCTGAGGCTCAGATTCGCGGCTACAAGCCCGGCCGCTTCTCGTTCAACGTGAAGGGAGGCCGCTGCGAGACGTGCGGCGGCAACGGCTACAAGACCATCGAGATGAATTTCCTGCCCAACATCCAGGTGCCTTGCGAGGAGTGTCACGGCAAGCGTTACAACCGCGAGACGCTGGAGGTGCGCTACAAGGGAAAGTCGATAGCCGACGTGCTGGACATGACCATCAACCAGGCGGTGGAATTTTTCGAGAACGTGCCCAACATCCTGCACAAAATCAAGACTATCCAGGACGTGGGTCTCGGATACATCAAGTTGGGGCAGCCGTCCACCACGCTGTCGGGTGGAG
>JAEEGL015416990.1_pt1 | contig 10577 bp, 13 predicted proteins | sample 9134231 | NCBI WGS metagenome assembly JAEEGL01 (sample SAMN16246548, study PRJNA631951) | gut metagenome | biome: gut microbiome; feature: rumen; material: fiber-attached | host: Bos | place: Iran: Karaj | collected 2018-10
AAGAAGTACTTCTCCGTCGCCTCCGGCGGCGGCACCGGCCGTACCCTGCATCCGGACAACATGGCCGCCGGCCCCGCCAGCTACGGCATGACCGACACCATGGGCCGCATGCATTCCGACGCCCAGTTCGCCGGCTCCTCCTCCGTGCCCGCTCACGTGGAGATGATGGGCTTCCTGGGCATGGGCAACAACCCCATGGTAGGCGCTACCGTCGCCGTTGCCGTGGCCGTTGCCGAGGCCGTCAAGTAAAGAACGCAGCGCACATAAACAGGCGTTGATCTGACCGGGCTGCTCTCCCTGGCGGCAGAATACGCCGCCGGGCATTGAAAGACGCATCACACGACAAAAAGCACACGCTGACCTTCCGTCAGCGTGTGCTTTTTTACAGGATCAGCAGCAGCCCCAGGGCGATCAAAATCTCCTCGTCTGCATCCTGGCGGAACAGGAGAAACAGGATCAGCAGCAGCAACAGATCTCCGGAATCCAGCTCCCCCAGGTGAAGACTCTCCAGGACCTTGTCAAATAGGCGGAGATCCGGCGGCGGGGGAGGCGCCGGAGAGGGCGGCGGCATAGGCGGCGGGGGAGGCGGCTGCTCAAAGGCAGGCGGCGGGGAGGGGGGATCGTCCGCCGGAGGCGGCGGGACCTCCGGCTCCCACTGAGAGACCCGCCGGTGTCCGCCCCATTCGTCCCGTATGTATCGGTTATACATGGCCGTCACCCCGCTCCAGCAGGAACTTCTTGCCCACATGGATCAAACGGGACAGCTGAGCGGCCCGGGCCACCTTCTCCCGTTTTTCCGGCTTCAGATAGGGCTGCAGAGCCGTCAGCAGCTGCATGGTCCGGCTGTCGCTGCGCTGGTATTCCCGAAGAAACGGCGCCAGCTTTGCCAGGATCTGCGGGTCCAGTCCCTCCGCCTGCCGCTGCGGGGAGGAGGGCGGCATACTGCTCCCGCCGTCTCCGCCCTCCGCGCCGGCGGAGAGCAGCCGGGCCAGCTGCATCACCTGGGCCATGCTGTCCGGATCGGACAAAAACGCGTTCAGTTTTTCATCCAGCTCGCCCACGGCGCGTCCTCCTTTGCCCGGTCATCGAAGATTCCGGCCCAGCCGGCGGAGCAGCTCCGCGCCGCCCGGCGCGGCCAGGATGCTTTTCAGCATCTGAGCGATCTGCGCCGTGTCTCCGGCCTCCGCCCGCCTCATGGCCTGGCCGTCGTCCCGCTGCTGCAGCATCCGCATCAGCGCCTGTGCATCCTGGGACTCCATCAGCGACTGCACGATCTGCGGATTGTTCCGAAGGTATTCCAGCATTTCCCTCTGATCCATGGTCCGGCCTCCCGTTTTCATTCTCACGGCAGTATATGAGCCGGAAAAAGGAAACGTGCCTGCCCCCGGGGCAGACACGTCTCTTTTCGATTGAGTTTTTACTCCGCCGGGTGATCGCACAGATCCCGCAGGGGACACTCCCCGCACCGGGGATTGCGGGCCGTGCAGACGTCCCGGCCGTAGAGCACCATGCGGTGGCAGAAGTTGTTGGACTCCTCCGGCGGGATGCATCGGCGCAGCTGCTGCTCCACCTTCAGCGGGTCCTTGCTGCCGTCCGTGAGTCCCAGGCGGCCGGTGATGCGGATGCAGTGGGTGTCGCAGACATAGCCCTCCTTGCCGTAGATGTCCCCCAGCAGCAGGTTGGCCGTCTTGCGCCCCACGCCCGGCAGGGTCAGCAGATCCTCCATATTGTCCGGTACGCGGCCGCCGAAGCGCTCCAGAAGCTGCTGCGCGCTGCCCACGATGTCCCGGGCCTTGGCTCGCCAGAAGCCGCAGGAGTGGACGTATTGCCCCACCTCCTCCACGTCCGCCGCCGCGAACGCCTCCAGGGTGGGGTAGCGGGCGAACAGAGCCGGCGTCACCAGGTTTACCCGGGCGTCCGTGCACTGGGCGGACAGCCGCACCGAGATCAGCAGCTCGTAGTCCTTCCCGTAGTCCAGGGAGCAGGCCGCGTCGGGATAAAGCTCCTTCAGCCGGGCGATAATGGCGTCGGTATCCTGTTTCGACTTCATTCGCGATCACCTCACGGTCATTATATCAGCGGTTGCAGAAAAAAGCAAACGGTGCTATAATGCTTTTTGACACGACAGGGAGGAGGTGACGCCGTGAAGCCCCTGGCTGACGAGATAAGGCCCCAGACGCTGGACGAGATGGCGGGGCAGAAGCATCTGCTGGGCGAGGGCGCTCTGCTGCGCCGGCTGATCGAGAGCGGTACCGCCGCCAACCTGATCTTCTACGGTCCCTCCGGCACCGGCAAGACCACCGTGGCCAACATCATCGCAAAACGGACGGAGAAGGCCCTGTACCACCTGAACGCCACCACGGCCTCCCTCCAGGACGTGAAGAACATCATCGCCGACGTGGATACCATGCTGGCCCCCAACGGCGTGCTGCTGTATCTGGACGAGATCCAGTATTTCAACAAAAAGCAGCAGCAGAGTCTGCTGGAGTTCATGGAGAACGGGAAGATCACCCTCATCGCCTCCACCACGGAGAACCCGTATTTCTATATCTACAACGCCCTCCTCTCCCGCAGTACGGTCTTCGAGTTCAAGCCGCTGACGGCGGAGGAGACGCTGCCGGCCGTGGAGCGGGCCCTCGGGATCGTACGCGATCGCAGCGATCTCCCCTTCACCTGGGAGGAGAACGTCCCGTCCACCATCGCCGCCGCCTGCGGAGGCGACGTCCGCAAGGCCATCAACGCCGTGCAGCTGCTTTTCGAGTCCGCCCGCCCGAAAGACGGGACGCTGTATGTGACAAGTGATGATGCTTTACAGCTCTCGCAGCGCAGCGCCATGCGGTACGACAGGGAGGGGGACGACCACTATGACCTCCTCTCCGCCCTGCAGAAATCCATCCGCGGCTCCGATCCCGACGCCGCCGTATATTATCTGGGCCGTCTGCTGGTCGCGGGGGATCTGCTCTCCCCGTGCCGGCGGCTGCTGGTCATCGCCGCGGAGGACATCGGCCTGGCCTATCCGCAGGCCATCGCCATTACAAAGGCCTGTGTGGACGCCGCCGTGCAGCTCGGCCTGCCGGAGGCCCGGCTTCCCCTGGCGGAGGCGGCCGTCATGCTGGCCACGGCCCCCAAGTCCAACGCTTCCCATAACGCCATCATCGCCGCCATGGAGGACATTCAGCGGGGCGCCATGGGGAGCATCCCCCGGCACCTGCAGAACGTCCACGCCGACAGCGCCGGCAGCGCCCCGGCGCCCAAATACAAGTACCCCCACAACTACCCGAACCACTATGTGAAGCAGCGCTATCTGCCGGAGGAGCTGGGGGACCGGCATTACTACGAGTACGGAGACAACAAGACCGAGCAGGCCGCCAAGCACTACTGGGACCTGATCAAGGGCAAGGACGGACCGTAAGAAGGAGATTCGCCTTGGAACTGAAGCTGCACGACAAACTGGAGCTCAAGCGCACCCATCCCTGCGGCAGCCGGGAGTGGGAGGTGCTGCGGGTCGGTATGGATATCAAACTGCGCTGCCTGGGCTGCGGCCATGAGATCATGGCGCCCCGCCGCAAGGTGGAAAAGGCCATCCGGCGCATCATCACCGGGGAGGAGGAGAACACATGAAGCGTAAAAACTGGGCCCGGTATCTTGCCATGGGACTGGCGCTGCTGATGGCCCTGGTCATGATAGCGGGTCTGATCGTGCCGTATCTGGCGAGATAGGGAGGGGAAAACGATGAAACACTTCATCCTGGCAAAATACAAGCCCCAGGTGACCGACAAGGCCGCCCTTTTGGAGCCGATTCGGGAGCTGTTCTCCGCGGCCTCCGGGATCCCCGGCGTCCGGGGCGCAGAGGTCTATCCCTGCTGCGTCGCCCGGGAAAACCGCTACGACGTGATGATCGTCCTGGACATGGACGCCGAGGCCCTGCCGCTCTACGATGTATCGGAGATGCACCGGGCCTGGAAGACGCGTTACGGTGATCTTCTCGAGAAAAAAGCCATCTTCGACTGCGAAATGTGAAGAAAAACCTCCACGGGTTTTGTGAGTCCGCCGGCCGGCGGACTCATTTTTTTGACCGTTTTTTCCCGCCGCCTCCGCTATAATCGGTCTTGCTCCGGGGGTGAGGCCATGGTCACCGTCTATATCGACCGCGTTTTCGCGCTGAACATGCTGGTGGATTATCTGCTGCTTCTGACCGCCGCGCGGCTGGCCGGCGCGCCTCTGCGGCGGCTGCGTACGGCGCTGGCCGCCGCGTTGGGCGGTCTGTACGCCGCAGCGGTCTTCCTGCCGGGGTGCGCGTTCCTGTCCGGTCCCCTCTGGAAGATCCTCGCCGGCGTGGCGATGGCTCTGCTGGTCTACTGGCCGCAGAGGCGGCGCTGGGCGCTGACGGCGCTGTTCCTGCTGCTCTCCGGCGCTCTGGCGGGCCTCCTGCTGGCGGTGGGGCTGGCCTCCGGCGATCCGGCCCGCCGGCTCGCCGGCGTCTTCCGGGCTGAGATCAGCTGGCCGGTGTTCGCCGGGACCGGAGCCGGCTTCTATCTGCTGCTGCGTGCGGCGTTCCGGCGTGACGTCCGATTGAAGGGAGGAGATATCTTGAGAGTAACGATACGGATCGGCGGGCGGAGGCGGGAGCTTTCGGCTCTCCACGATACGGGCAACACCCTCCGTGACCCGGTAAACGGGGAGCCGGTCCTGGTGTTGGAGCAGCGTGCCGTCCGTGACCTGTGGCCGCCGGAGATCGGCCGGATCCTGGATCAGCCGCTCTCTCCGGAGGAGAAGATGGCTCAACTGCACCGGCGCCATGCGGGGCGCTCCTTTTCTTTGATCCCATACAGAAGCGTGGGCGTGCCCGCCGGCCTGCTGCTGGCGTTCCGCAGCGACGCCCTCACCGTGGAGGGCCGCATCCATCGGCGGGTACTGCTCGCCCTGTCGGAAAGCCCGCTCAGCGAGAACGGCGCATATCAGGCCCTGTGGGGCGGAGAGGTGGGAAGACGACATGACGGGACTCCTGCGCACCGTGAGGATATGGATCCGGCGCTGGATCACGCCGGATGAGATCCTGTACATCGGCGGCTGCGACACGCTGCCGCCGCCGCTGCCCCGCGAAGAGGAAGCGGCGCTGATCACCCGCCTGGAGAGCGGCGACCAGGACGCCCGGCAGACGCTGATCGAGCGGAACCTGCGGCTGGTAGTCTATCTGGCCCGCCGCTTTGAAAACACCGGAGTAAACCTGGAGGATCTGATCTCCATCGGGACCATCGGCCTGATCAAGGCGGTCAACACCTTCCGGTCGGATAAAAACATAAAGCTGGCCACCTATGCCTCCCGCTGCATCGAAAACGAGATCCTGATGTACCTCCGGAAGACCAGCGGCCTGCGCTCGGAGGTCAGCTTCGACGAGCCGCTGAACACGGATTGGGACGGGAAGGAGCTGCTCCTCAGCGACGTGCTGGGCACGGACAGCGACCTGGTCATGCGTCCCATCGAGGCGGACGCCGACCGGCAGATCCTCCATACAGCGGTCTCCCGACTGGGAAGCCGGGAGCGCGCCATTATCTCCATGCGCTACGGTCTTCGGGGCCAGAAGGAACTGACCCAGAAGGAGGTGGCGGACCGGATGGGCATCTCCCAGTCCTATATCTCCCGGCTGGAGAAGCGCATCATCTCCCGGCTCAAAAGCGAGATCCTGAAGCTGGAGTAACCGTGCGCGCCCGATCATCCCGGCAAGTCTAAACAGCCGGGCCGCCACATAGATATATAGCAATCAGTTGTTGGACACGGAGGGGTGCATCAATGAATCAGACCACATCGATCTATCAGGATATGGCTTCCAGGACCGGAAGCAGCATCTATATCGGCGTCGTGGGGCCGGTGAGAACGGGGAAGTCCACCTTCATCAAGCGCTTCATGGAAACCCAGGTCATTCCCAATATCGACAACGCGTACCGCCGGGACAGGGCCAAGGACGAACTGCCGCAGAGCGGCTCCGGCCGCACGATCATGACGGCGGAGCCGAAATTCGTGCCGGAGGAGGCGGTGGAGCTTCGGCTGGAGGACGGCACTACCTTTTCCGTCCGTCTGATCGACTGCGTCGGCTACATGGTCCCCGGCGCCGTGGGGCAGTACGAGGATCTGGCCCCCCGGATGGTCATGACGCCCTGGTTCGACCACGAGATCCCCATGACGGATGCCGCCGAACTCGGCACCAGGAAAGTCATCACGGACCACTCCACCGTGGGGATCGTGGTGACCACGGACGGGACCGTCACGGAGATCCCGCGGAGCGACTACGAGGAGGCCGAGGAGCGGGTCATCCGGGAGCTGCAGGAGATCGGGAAGCCCTTTCTCGTACTCCTGAACTCCCGGGAGCCGAACAGCGCCCGCGCCCGGGATATTTCCGGGGAAATCGAGGCCCGGTACGGCGTCAAATGTATCCCCGTCAACTGCCTGGAGCTGGACGAGGATACCGTCGCGGACCTGATCCGCGGCCTTTTGTACGAGTTCCCCCTGCAGGAGCTGGACCTGTTCCTGCCCGCCTGGGTGGACGCCCTGCCGGCGGATCACCCCGTCCGCGGCAAGCTGTACCAGACCGTCCGGGACAGGGCCCGCCGCCTTCACCACATCCGCGAGATGGATCAGTTCACCGGGGCTCTGGGCGCCGAGGAGACGGTGGAGTCCGCCCGGCTGCGCTCCGTGGACCTGGGGACGGGCGTCGTCGCCGCAGAGATCGTCCTGCCCCGGGCGCTGTTCTATCAGACCCTCAGCGAGCGCTCCGGCCTGCGGGTAACGGACGACGGTGACCTGATGGAGCAGCTGACCGCCCTCGCCGCCGCCAGGACGGAGTACGACAAGGTGGCCCAGGGCCTCCGGGACGCCCGGGAAAAGGGCTACGGCATCGTCATGCCCAGCGTGGAGGAACTGGAGCTGGAGGACCCGGAGATCGTCCGCCAGGGCGGGCGCTACGGCGTCCGCATGCGGGCCAGCGCGCCGTCCATCCATATGATCCGGGCGGACGTGGAAACCACCGTCTCGCCCATCGTGGGCAACGAGAAGCAGTCGGAGGACATGGTCAACTATCTGCTCCAGGAGTTCGAGGGGGACACCGCCAAGATCTGGCAGTCCAACATTTTCGGCCGCAGCTTCCACGAGATCGTGGGCGACGATCTGCGTGCCAAGCTGGACCGGCTGCCGGAGGATACCCGCAAGAAGCTCCGCGGCGCCCTGGAGCGGATCATCAACGAGGGCAGCGGAAGTCTTATCTGCATTATTCTGTAAAGCAATACTGCTTTTCACAAAAACGCATGGAGGCGGCCTCGGGCCGTCTCCATGTTTTTTGTTGCGAAACGGCGGGGAACATGGTAAAATGATAAAAAACGCAGAGGAGGGCGATCCAATGCTGTTGGCGATCGACGTGGGCAACTCCAATATCTCCGTGGGTCTGTTCGACGAGGGACGGGAGCTGAAGTTCCTGGCATCCCTTGATACCGACAATCGCAAAACCGCGGATCAGATCAGCATCGACCTGATGAATATCTTCGCCCTGTACCATTATGATCTCAGCGACGTCACCGGCGCTATTTTTTCCAGCGTTGTGCCGCCCATGAATTTCATGATGTCAAAGGCCCTGACCCGCCTGTTGGGGAAGGCCCCCATGGAGGTCGGTCCCGGTATCCGCACCGGTCTGAACATCCGCATGGAGAACCACAATCAGCTGGGCGCCGACCTGGTGGCCAACGCTGTTTCCGCCCTGGTGAAGTACCCGGCGCCTATCGTCCTCATTGATATGGGCACCGCCACCACCATCTCCTATATCTCCTCCAAGCGGACTTATGAGGGCGGGCTCATGTTCCCGGGCGTTTATATGTCCCTGGACGCCTTGTCGGAGCGCGCGGCTCAGCTGCCGGATATCTCCCTGCAGCACCCGAAAAATCTCATCGGCAAAAACACGGAGGACTGCATGAAGAACGGCATCGTCTATGGGACCGCCGGCATGCTGGACGGCATCATCGACCGGATCCGCGCCATGGTTCCTGACGAGGAGCTGACCGTCGTCGCCACAGGCTCCCCGGCCCCTGTGATCGTGCGTCATTGCCGGAACAAGGTGATCTACGACAAATACCTCCTGATGGAAGGCCTGTGGGAGATCTATAACCGAAACAAGTAGCTTTTACGCAAAAAGAGGCACCCGGCTGAAACCTTCAGCCGGGTGCCTTTCTTATCTTCCGTTAATCGGCGATGATCTTCTTCAGCTTGCAGAAGCGGGGCAGGGAGTCCACCTTGGGCAGCTCCGGCTCGCCCTGGATCAGCGGCAGGGCGTACTCGATGAACTGGTGATTGACGCCGTTGCCGGCCTCGTTGATCCACTCTCTGGGGATCTTCTTCTCCACGTTGGCCACCTCTGTCAGCGGGATCAGCTTGGTCTTGCAGACGTAGCGTCCATCCCGCATCTCCCGCTCGAAGCCGATCATCTTGCCGCTGATGCCGTTGACGGCGTTCTCCACGGCGGCCTTGCCGGCCATGAAGGACTCCTCGATGTCGGTGAGGGAGGCCAGGTGCGCACCGCACCGCTGGAGCAGGTTCAACTCGATGCCGCGGACCTTGGCGCCGGTCTCCTTCTTGAGGATCTGGGCCAGGATGGCGGCCAGGCCGCCCAGCTGGGCGTGGCCGAAGCCGTCGGTGGCGGCCACCTTGGCCTCGGAGACGAAGCTGCCGTCGGCGTAGTGGATGCCCTCGGAGACCGCAACGATGCAGTTGCCCTTCTCCGCGTAAACCTTCTTCACGTCCTCGATGAACGTGGGCATATCAAAATCGGTCTCCGGCAGATAGATCAGATCCGGGCCCGCGCCATACTCGCCAGCCAGGGCTGCGGCGGCCGTCAGCCAGCCGGCGTGGCGGCCCATGATCTCCATGACCACGATCATCCCCGTGTCGTAGACGTGGGCATCCTGGTAGACCTCCATCATGGAGGTAGCGATGTATTTGGCGGCGGAGGCGTAGCCGGGGCAGTGGTCCGTTCCGAACAGGTCGTTGTCGATGGTCTTGGGCACGCCCATGACCCGGCACTCATAACCCACGGACTGCATGTAGGCGCTGATCTTGTTGCAGGTATCCATGGAGTCGTTGCCGCCGTTGTAGAAGAAATAGCGGACGTTGTGCTTCTTGAAGACCTCCAGAATGCGCTTGTAGTCGGTGTCGTCCTTTGCGGGATCGGCGATCTTGTAGCGGCAGGAGCCCAGGGCGGAGGAGGGGGTGTACTTCATCAGGCGCAGCTCCTCCGGATCTTCCAGACCCATGTCAAACAAACGGTCGTTCAGCACGCCCTTGATGCCGTGCTCGGCACCCAAAACCTGGGTAATCACACCGGATTTCAATGCGGTATCGATTACACCGTAGGCACTGGCGTTGATGACAGACGTGGGTCCGCCGGACTGTCCGATGATACAGGCGCCTCTCAGTTCTTTCATGTTTGCTTACCTCCCGTTCATTCTCAGCGGCGCAGAGCACCCTGCGCCATATGCTTATACGGTATTATTTTACCATGAGTTTTTTTTACTGTAAACCGCTTTCTACTTGCAAACAGGGAAAAATGTGATACAATAAAATGCAGAGTAAGTTGTACCAATCATTCCGTACAAAATTTGAATGAAGGAGAATGAATATGCCACTGGTTACTTCCAAGGAAATGTTCGAGAAGGCCTATAACGGCGGTTATGCCATCGGCGCCTTCAACGTCAACAACATGGAGATCGTGCAGGGTATTACCGAGGCCGCTGCCGACCTGAAGGCTCCTCTGATCCTGCAGGTATCCAAGGGCGCTCGCGCCTATGCCAACCACACCTATCTGATGAAGCTGGTGGAGGCCGCCGTCATCGAGACCGGCCTGCCCATCGTGCTGCATCTGGACCACGGCGACAGCTTTGAGACCTGCAAGAGCTGCATCGACGGCGGCTTCACCTCCGTCATGATCGACGCCTCCGGCAAGCCCTTTGAGGAGAACATCGCCATCACCCGCCAGGTGGTGGAGTACGCCCACGACCGGGGCGTCGTCGTCGAGGCCGAGCTGGGCACCCTGGCCGGCGTTGAGGACGAGGTAAAGGTCTCCGCCGAGGATTCCTCCTATACCCGCCCCGAGGAGGTGGAGGAGTTCGTCTCCCGCACCGGCTGCGACTCCCTGGCCATCGCCATCGGCACCAGCCACGGCGCCTATAAGTTCAAGCCCGGCACCAAGCCGCAGCTTCGGTTCGACGTGCTGGAAGAATGCTCCAAGCAGCTGCCCGGTTTCCCGATCGTGCTGCACGGTTCCTCCTCTGTTCCGCAGGAATTCGTAAGCATCATCAACCAGTACGGTGGAAATATGCCCGGTGCCATCGGCGTTCCGGAAGAGCAGCTTCGCCAGGCTGCCCGCAGCGCCGTCTGCAAGATCAATATCGACTCGGATATTCGTCTTGCCATGGCCGCTGTAATCCGCAAGTATTTCGCCGAGCATCCGGATCATTTCGATCCCCGTCAGTATCTGAAGCCCGCCCGTGCCGCTGTGAAGGCCATGGTCGCCCACAAGATCAAGGACGTTCTGGGCTGCG
>JAEEGL016543892.1_pt1 | contig 10577 bp, 9 predicted proteins | sample 9134231 | NCBI WGS metagenome assembly JAEEGL01 (sample SAMN16246548, study PRJNA631951) | gut metagenome | biome: gut microbiome; feature: rumen; material: fiber-attached | host: Bos | place: Iran: Karaj | collected 2018-10
ATCGGGCAGTGTGCGGTTGAGCAGAATGGCGTCGAACCGCGGCTGATCGAGCATACAGAGCGCCTCTGTGCCGCCGGACGCGATGACCGGCTGCATGCCGTCCGTGCGGAGCCGCTCCGCCAGCGCCGATGCAGCTGCCTTCTGTGCCTCTACGATCAGAATTTCACACATGCGCTCACTCCCTTTCTCCCCCCATTATACCCCCCAAACCTAAAAATAACCTTAAGGCGCGGAGCCCGCGCGGGCGATTCCCTCCGGGCACATTTTCGCGGAGCCTCCCAATTTGCGTGATTGCACGGCGCTGTTCGCGCCTTCTGTGACGCGATGCTCCCAGTGTTTGGGCGCAGGTAGGAGGTAGGAGGGAGGAGGGAGCAGGTGAATGAGAAATGAGAAATGAGAAGTGAGAAATGTTTCCGCACTTCACTGCTGCGGCTGATTTGGAGAAGCACGGGGCGCATCGCCCCCTGAGAAGGCGCGCCAGCGCCGTGCATCAACGCTTAATGGGTGAGGATGCCAAACGGCTCGCGGAGCCAAATCGCCAGCCCGGGCTCCGGGCTTATGCGGTGATCGTTTCGCCGGCGTTCCATGCGGCAAAGAACGCTTCGGCATCCATTTCCCCGCCGACAAGCTGATAGCTCGAGTATATCAGAATCAGTGTCGCATCGCCGGTGTCGATCGGGTCGGGGTGATACTTCCCGAAGATATGCTCGCACACATCTGCCTTTTCCCGCTGGTTCTCGTCGAGGATATGCCCGAGCCAGATCACAGAATAGGTATTCGTTTCCTGTATAACGAGCAGAACATCCTTTGCATCGACTGCACCGTCCATGTTCACGTCGCCCTTATGATAGAGAGCAGGGTCTTCTCCGAGCGAATAGACGGGGTACGGATTGAGTTGATCGCGCCACTCCTTCCCAAGCAGCACATCACGTTCGTCACCCTCTGCAAACGCGCTCACGCTCATTGCAGAGACGGTCATCGCTGCGGCAAGCAGCACAGAAATCAGCTTTTTCATAATCATTCTCCTCTCCGTTGGTTTCAGTTTCCGGGCGGTTTTGCCCTTCAAAAGCACAGACCGGAATTGCTCTGCAAAGGATTCGCCCGCCGCCGCAAATCAGCGAATCGCACAAATCGCGGCGTGACGGATTGTGCAGAATGCCGACAAAAACCGCCTCCGCGCATCGTTCACGGAGACGGCTGATTGTTTGTGGATGTTTCCCACACGACCGGTCAGAATTCGCAAGGACTAAAAATAACGGAACAACTCCTCACTCCTCACTGCAAACTCCTGACTCGGCGATCACTGTGCTGCGAGCGCGATACCTCAATATGCGCCGATGCCGCGGAATTTGTCGTATCTGTGCTGCAGCAGCCCCACGGCGCAAAGGGGGTCAGAAAGCGGCAGAGGTCACAGCGGTGCCGCGGCAGCTTCGGAGCGCGGCAGGCGCCCTTTTTTTGCGGGCAGCTATCGGAATCCACGGAGATGCTTGACAATTCGGTTTCAAAATGGTATAATATGACTATCGACGCAGTGCGCAATCAAGCAAAAGGGGGCTGAAATCAAATGGCAACTGCGAAAAACGCCGTGATCGCCGGGGATTATCTCGGCTGCCGGGTGTTCCGGATGTCGGCTTCTCTTGCCTATATCTCCGGGACAATGAAGAAGATAGAGGATATTTTTCTCACGCCCGAGACGGTTCAGCGCTTTGAAGTGATGACCGACGAGAAGATTCGGGCGGGCAATTCGCTGCTGCTGGTCGGCGCGCTCGACCCGGGCAGTCTGCTGCGCATGCGGCTCCACGCCTCCGAGGAGATGCAGAAAAAGGGCATCTACACGATTGCGGTGAAATTCGCCGACCGCAAGCTGTCGCTGCTCGAGATCGACGAGCGTATCTACGCCGCCTTCATGCGCCGCATGCAGGTCTGACCGGAAGAACAAGGTGTCTCCGACGGATTGATATTGAGGGCGCTGCCCCTTAAGAATCCCATTATGATGGAATAGCATAAAATGGGATTCCAAAGGGACAGCGTCCCCACAGAAATATACCGCAGGCACGAAAAAAAAGCACCCGTTCGGATTCGGGTGCTCTTTTTGTTATGCGGTTTGCTCGCCGGTCAGATATTCCGGCGACACGGTGATCTCTCCGGCACGGATGCGTGCGCGGAGGTTCTCCAGCGTTGCGGGCTTGCCGAAGAGGTAGCCCTGTGCGCGGTCGCAGCCGATCGACTGCAGGAACCGGTACTGCTCCTGTGTCTCGACGCCCTCTGTCAGCGAGACCATTTTGAGCTGCTTGGTCAGGTCGATGATGTTGTTGAGGATCGGCATGGTCTTTTCGTTCTTCCCGAAGCCCGCGAGGAATTTCATGTCGATCTTCAGAACGTCAAACTGGTAATCCTTGAGCACGTTCAGCGAGGAATAGCCGCTGCCGAAATCGTCGAGCCAGACATGATAGCCCATTTCGCGCAGATTCTGGATCGCGCCGGGCAGGAAGCTCTTTTCGTCCGAGAGCGCACTCTCGGTGATCTCGATGTCGAGATAATGCTTCGGAACACCGTAGCGCTTCGACATTTCGTTGAGATACCCGATAATATCGCAGAGCTCGAAATCCAGCCGCGAGAAATTGATCGAGACCGGCGCAAAAGGCTCATGACGATCGCAGGCGTCGCGGTAATCGCGGCAGACCTGCTCGACGATGCAGCGGTCGAGCTTGTGAATCTGGCGGTGCTCCTCAAGGATGCTGATGAACGCGCCGGGCGGCAGCAGACCGTGTGTCGGGTCATTCCAGCGCGCAAGCGCCTCAAGCCCGCAGATCTGTCCGGTCTTGGTCGAGACGACCGGCTGATAGTAGACCCTGATATCGCCGTTCTCGATCGCCGAGTCGATGTGGTTGACAATGTAGGTCTTCAGCGAGAACTGATCCTCCATCGACTTATCATAATAGCGGAAGCTGCGGTCATAGTGCTTCTTGATGCTGTTGCAGGCGAAGCGGGCGCGGTCGCAGGCGAGACTCGGGTCGGTCTCACCCTCGCCGGGCTGATAGGCGCCGCACTTGAGCGAAAGCTGCACCTCCCGCTGATTTTTTCGGATCTCCTCGGAGATCTGCGCGACGATCGCCTCGCAGCCCTCCTTTTTCGTCAGCACGACAAAGTGGTCGTCTGAGAAGCGCGAGACCAGTGAGCCCTTGAACGCCTTCTGAATGGTATCGGCGATCCGGCACAGCAGCGCGTTGCCCTCGTGGAAGCCGTATTTTTCGTTGTAGGATTTGAAGTTTTCGAGGTCGAGGAAGAGGTAGACGGCATTTTCGCGGTCGGTGGTGACATAGTTGAGCAGCTTTTCCGCCTCGGTGCGGAAATAGAACATATTGTGGATGCCGGTCAGCTCGTCCTTGACGGAGATTTCGCTGAGATGTGCGTTGATCTGCTCGAGATTCTCGTCCTTGAGCGCCTGCGAGCGGGTCTTACTGTAATTGGAGATGCAGAAGAGCAGCGTCGAAAGCCACATGGTGAAGCCGTTGATCATCGTGCTCTCGGTGATGCCGGGCAGACCGTCAGGGCTGTTGACGGGCACCAGCGCGTTGAGCTCGCCGAAGAAGATCAGGTAGGACACGGTCAGCACCGTGAAGCCGACGATCGGGCGCCATGTCAGCAGGCAGACCACATAGAGCTCCATCGTGAGGAAGGTGAGGATCTGCTCGCCTTTTGAATAGGCGTTGACCGAGAGCGTCATGCCGAAATTGATGCAGACGAACGAGAACAGATAGAGCATGAACATGCTCTGCCACTTGCGGTCGCCGTTGTTGCGCAGCAGCACGACCGAGAAGAGGATCATCAGCAGGCTCGCCGCCGTGACGACCAGAGCGTTGTAGATGATGTTGAACGAGAGCTTTACGGGGTCGCGCGTGACGATGTACCACAGCTCATAGATGCACACGCCGATGCAGAACACGATCACGGCGATGCTGACCCAGCGGGGATTTGTCCAGCCGCGGGTCGAGCGGAGCGCGTAGAGCAGCATGAGAATGCCGGCACTCAGCAGCACGAAATAGTTGGAGAAATAGCGGTCGCCGATGCTCAGCAGGGCGTCGCCGGTGATGTGCTGGACGGTCACGGTGCGGATCATGCGGAAGATCATCCAGACCTCGAGCACGATGACGACGACGGACATATAGATGCTCGCGCGCATGTTTTCCAGATAGAAATAGCGGCGCACATAGTCGCTTTGCTTATCGAGACCGAGCCAGCGCAGAATTGTTTTCCCAGCCTGTTCCATAGAAAATGCACCTCTCTTTCGGGGGCTTGCAGCGATTCGGGCGGGGTTGTCAAAACATACCAATATTAGTATAACACATTTCCTATAAAATGTCAAGAAGCAATTCATGAAAACTGTGTTTCCTGCATAAAAAGGCGGGAGGGCAAATCCCTCCCGCCTCGGCGGTGAAACGGTGCACAGAACGGCAGCAGCGTCCCGTGCGAACGCCCGATGCCTCAGGCGGCGTCGAGCCATGCGCGGGCTCCGCGCCGCCCGCGCTTCGGGTGCAGGTGCCTGCCGTGTCTGGGTCGGTCGAGCAGCTCGATCCCGAGGTCTGCCTCCAGCGCGCGGACATTGCGCAGAATGTGCGCGCGGAGCCGGCTCTTCCGCACACTGCAGGTCTTGCGGAAGACCTCGCGCAGCGGACATCCCGCCGCGTATTCCGCGAAGATGCCTTTGGAGAAATAGGACGTGCGGAAGAGGAAATACTCGCTGCCGCCTGCCGTGACGTAGAAATCCATTGTGCCGTAATCCCGATTGCGTGCGATGACCTGCGGATTTGTGTACTTCATGATCAGTTCCTCCAATCTATGTATCTGTCTGGACCCCCCTGCGGGTGATCATGGTTCTATTATACTGTTTTTCGGCGCAGTTCGCAACGCACGATAAGTCCGGGTCGGAAATATGATTTGCAGATATCGGCAGAATGCTCCGGATTCCTGCGGATTTCACCGTTTTTCACGGGTGCGGGTATATCCGCCGGAAATGCGCCCGGATTCATCAGAATCGCGCAGATACGGAGAAAACAGTCTGAATTCAGATGAAAACAGCTTATGTTCATTTTCAAAACAAATTGCGGCTTGACATTTGCCGTCCGCTGTATTATAATATGGCTGAATACCGGCGAGAATGCCGCAGAAACAGGAGGTTCCCATGGAAACAGTCGATATCATCATCCCTTACGCAGACCTCGGTCTGCCCCTGCCGGATTATCCGGCGCATCTCGTGCCCGTCTGCCTGCCCGCCGCGGAGGAGATCGGCGAAAAAAAGCGCCCGGCAGTGATCATCTGCCCGGGCGGCGGCTATGACTACTGCTCGGAGCGCGAGGCGATCCCGGTCGCGATGCGCTTTGCCGGATGCGGCGTGCAGGCGTTCGTGCTCTATTACACCTGCCGCAGCCCCTTCCCCGGGGCGCTGCTGGAGCTGGCGGCGGCGGTCGCCCATGTGCGCGGACATGCCGCGGAATACGAGGTCGATCCGGAACGCATCGCGGTGATCGGCTTCTCCGCGGGGGCGCATCTCGCGGGCAGCCTCGCAGACTACTGGAACCGCAAACCCGTCAGCGGGCTCTTCGCGGACACGTCGGTCTGCCGCCCGAACGCGCAGATCCTCTGCTATCCGGTGATCTCTGCCGGAGAGCACGCGCACCGCGGCTCGATCGCAAATCTCATCGGCAGCGCGGACGCGGAGCAATACGACAATCCCCGCGCCGATGCGGTCTCGCTGGAAAAGCAGGTGAATGCGGACACGCCGCCCTGCTTCCTCTGGCACACGAGCGACGACAACTGCGTGCCCGTGCAGAATTCGCTGCTTTACATGCAGGCGCTGGCGGCGCAGGCGATCCCGTTCGAGGCGCATATCTATCCGCACGGGGCGCACGGGCTCTCGCTCTGCGACGAGACGACCGCGATGGGCGACTGGCATATCAACCCGACCTGCGCGCCGTGGTTCGATGCCTGCACCGCATGGATTCGGCGGGGGTATCGCTGAGCGCCGCGTACAGATTTTTTCGCATGCAAAATCGCGTATCTGCGTGCTTTTCCGATATTCCCCCGCGCTTTCTTCCAAAATTTCACTTGACAAGTCCGCCCGAATCTGCTATAATAGAATCAGAACACATGTTCCGAACCGTGACAGACTGTGCCCGACCGCCCGGGCGCAGTCTTTTCCCCCGCGGCAAAGAACATACGTTCAAAATCAGAACATACACAGATAGGGAGGTACTGTCTCATGACAGAGAATCAGCGCAAAACCGGAAACAACCGTGTCTACAGCCGCATGCTCCGGGACTACCGTGCTGCGGCGGACAAGCTGCTCGTGCGGCAGAACGCTCTGAAAACGGAGCTCAGACAGCTCGCGGCGTACAGTGCACAGCCCGACCGTGCGCGCGAGCTGGAAAAGCGCATCCGCATGCTGCGCGACGAATACGAGGACATGCTCGACGCAATGGACAGTATCCGCTTCTATGCGGACAGAGAGGCACGCTCCTGATGGGCGACGGCAGGAGACTGCGGCGCGTGCACCCGACCGCGCTGGAATTTGACCCCGAACTGATCGGGCGGCTCTCCGCAGAAGCCGAGCAGCAGTTCGCCGAGCAGCCCGACATGGGGCGGCGCGTGCTGCGGGCAATGAAGAAATGCTGGGCGGAGGTGCTCACGCCGACCCAGCGGCGCTACCTCGAGGCGTATTACCGTCAGCGCCGGACCATGCGGCAGATTGCAGAAGCCAACGGCGTGAACACTGCGACGGTCTCGCGGACACTCAAGCGCGCCCGCATCCGGCTCCGCGCAGTGCTGAAATACTATATGGAGCGATAGCAACAATGAGAGGGAGCCTGCCGCTCCCTCTCATCAGTTTGTCGGTAAAGTGCTTTTGATGTGCCTGCGGCACATTTTCGTGGGGACTCCGTCCCCACACCCCTGCCAAAGGGATACTATCCCTTTGGAATCCCATTTTGTAAGATTTTCACGCTGATACGTTGATTTCACCATAATGGGATTCTCAAGGGCTAGCAGCCCTTGAGCGGGGGTTTGGGGGCAGCGCCCCCAATATCATCCGTCGGAGACACCTTTTTCTACAGCCTGCCGTGCCCTCTCATTCAGCTTCTGCGTTCTCAGGGGTTTTCAGCGCAAACCGCACCTTGTCGATGCGCTGCTCATGCATCTGCATGACGGTCATCGTGAACCAGTCGCCCGAAACGGTCTCGCCGACCGCCGGGATGTGCCCCGCCAGCTCGGTCAGCCAGCCGCCGACCGATGTACATTCCGTCTCGATGTGCGGGTCGTCGAGCCCGAGCCGGTCGCAGAGATCGGAGATGCTCAGCTCGCCCGACACCGCGTAGACGCCCTCGCCGAGCTTTGTCAGCATGGGCACGACCTCGTCTGCCTCGTCGTAGATTTCGCCGACCAGCTCCTCGATGATATCCTCGAGCGTGACGATGCCCTTGGTGCCGCCGTGCTGATCCATGACCACCGCGATATGCGATTTGGAGCGCTGCATCTGCCGCAAAGCCTCGCTGATGCGTGCAAATTCGGGCAGGCGCAGAATCTGCTGCGTGATCTGCCCGATGCCGGTCGCACCGGTCTCCAGCAGCGAGAAGAAGTCCTTCTCGGTGATGAACCCGACGATATCGTCGAGCGTGCCATCGTAAACAGGCAGGCGCGAATAGCGCTCGGTGAGGAAAATGCGCTTGATCTCGGCGATCTCGGTGTCCTGCGCGATCGCCGTGACATTGACGCGCGGGACGAGCACCTCATTGACCGAAATCTCGTCGAATTCGAGCGCCGAGCGGACCAGATCGCTCTCCTGCTCCTCGAGCACGCCCTCCTCCTCGATCTGCTCGACAATGACCTTGAGTTCATCCTCGGTGACGGTCGGCTCACCGTCCTTCGCCTGCACCAGCCTTGCGAGCTGATTGAACAGGAAGATCAGCGGCGTGAGCAGCCAGATCAGCCCGCTGAGGGGTGCCGAGAAGGCGCGCGCGAGCTTTTCCGCATGGGATTTTGCGTAGGATTTGGGAAGGATCTCGCCGAAGATCAGCACAAGCACGGTCATGGCGACCGAGGAGATGCCGACGCCGCCCGCACCGAACCATTTTGTGAAGAGGATGGTGCCGAGCGAGGCGGAGATGATGTTGACGAGGTTGTTGCCGATGAGAATGGCAGTGAGTGCCTTGTCGAACGATTCGGCAATGGAAAGTGCGCGCGCGGCGGCTTTGTCGCCCTGCAGCGCAGCGCTTTTCAGGCGAATCTTATTGACGCTGGAGTAGGCTGTTTCGCAGGCAGAGAAGAGCGACGAGCAGCACAGCAGCAGCAGGATCACAATCGGATAGAGCATATCAGTTCCTTTCGGGTTCAAGTCAAATGCGCGGCAGAAAGCAGAAGGCAGGAGGGAGCAGGAGGTAGGAGGGCGGAGGTAGGAGGTAGCAGGGAGGAGGTAGGAGGGAGAAGGTAGGAGGTATTCCGCGCAATTATACATTCCATATTCATGCGATAACGGTATTATATCACAGAACCCCAAAAAAAGCAAGCGGCGGGGCAGCCCCCGCGGGCGTTTTGGCTCCGCGAGCCGTTTTGCATCCTCACCCAATCGCGTAATTGCCGGCGCTGGCGCGGCGCGGAGCCCGCGCTGGCATTTCCCTCCGGAGACCTTTTCGCGGAGCCTCCCAATTATGCACAACACACGGCGCTGTTCGCGCCTTCTTGTGGCGCGATACTCCCCAAATTGTTCTTAATCAGCAGATGAAGCGAAAAAGACGGAACCACTCCTCACCCCTCACTTCTCACTCCTAACTTGACCTCCTCCCTCCTACCTCCTCCCTCCTCCCTTTCGTAAAGGTGACGGAACCATTTCTCACTTCTCATTTCTCACTTCTCATTTCTCCCTTCTCCCTTCGCAAAGAAAAGGCACCGCGTCAAAACGCGATGCCTTTGCTTTCTGTTTTCGTCACTTCCCGCACCTGTCGGGACAAATGAGCTTCGCTTTTTTGCGCGGCGCGTATGATGCACTGCATCAAAACGGCGAGCATCCCCGGACGAGATCAGAACTTGCGCTTGCGAGCAGCTTCCGACTTCTTCTTGCGCTTGACGGAAGGCTTCTCATAGTGCTCACGCTTACGGACCTCAGCGATCACGCCGTCCTTTGCACAGGAGCGCTTGAAGCGCTTGAGTGCAGCGTCCAGAGACTCGGTCTTACCAACGCGTACTTCTGCCACGAATTTTTTCCCTCCCTTTGTCCAACGACAGAGGCTATCTATTCCAGAGTGCCCGGTATCCGGACTTCTCCGCATAGCGTAATTTGTTTGCTCTTATATTGTATCACAGAATCCGATTTTTGTCAAGCAAATTTTGCAAATGCTGTGTGAATCATTTTGCTTTCGTTAGTTTGCTACAAAATTCACCAGCTTGTTTTGTATATAAATCTGCTTGCGGAGCGTCTTGCCTGCGATTGCCTCCTGCACCTTCTCATCGGCAAGCGCCATCGGGATGACCGTCTCGGCTTCGGCGCCCTGCGGGATCATCAGCTTTGCCTTGATCTTGCCGTTGATCTGCACGACGATCTCGACCTGCGCGTCGACGCACAGCGCGGGGTCAAATTCCACCCATGCCTGCTCGTCGAGAATGCCGAACCCGAGCGTCTCAAAGAGCTCCTCGGTGATGTGCGGCGCAAACGGATAGAGCAGAATCAGCAGCGTGCGGTATTCGCCCTTCGTGATGCTGCCGGACGCGGAGAGCTCGTTGACCAGCGTCATCATCGCGGCGATCGCGGTGTTGAATTTCAGCGTCTCGATATCCTCAGAGACCTTGCGGATCGTCTTGTGCATGAGCGTCTGCATTTCGGGGCGGTAGCCGTCGCCGTCAATGACGGAATCCTGCATTGCCCAGATGCGGTCGATGAAGCGCTTGCAGCCGCGGACACTGGTCTCGCTCCACGGCGCTGCCTTCTCGTAGTCGCCCATGAAGAGCACATAGAGGCGCAGCACGTCCGCGCCGTACTGGTCAACGACGTCGTTCGGGTCGATGACATTGCCCTTCGACTTCGACATCTTGTCGCCGTCCGGACCGAGGATCAGACCCTGCGCGGTGCGCTTGGCATAGGGCTCGGAGGTCGGCACGGCGCCGATATCGTAGAGGAATTTGTGCCAGAAGCGGGAGTAGATCATGTGGCGGGTGACATGCTCCATGCCGCCGTTGTACCAGTCGACCGGCATCCAGTATTTCAGCGCATCCATCGAGGCGAGCGCGTCGGGGTTGTGCGGGTCGCAGTAGCGCAGGAAATACCACGAGGAGCCTGCCCACTGCGGCATGGTATCGGTCTCGCGCTTTGCCGCGCCGCCGCACTTGGGGCACTTGCAGTTGACAAAGGAATCGAGCTTTGCCAGCGGGCTCTCGCCGTCGGTGCCGGGCTCAAAGTTCTCGACCGGCGGCAGTCTGAGCGGCAGCTCCTCATAGGGCACCGCGACAATGCCGCACTGCGGGCAGTGCACCAGCGGGATCGGCTCGCCCCAGTATCTCTGGCGGTTGAACGCCCAGTCCTTCATCTTGTACTG
>JAEEGL010659022.1_pt1 | contig 10576 bp, 12 predicted proteins | sample 9134231 | NCBI WGS metagenome assembly JAEEGL01 (sample SAMN16246548, study PRJNA631951) | gut metagenome | biome: gut microbiome; feature: rumen; material: fiber-attached | host: Bos | place: Iran: Karaj | collected 2018-10
CCATCCAACGATTGAGCCCACCTCTCCATCTCCAACTGATGATCAAATTCTTGAAGCTTGGAATAAGATGATGGTCACATGCAGGGATTTAGATGACTGTTGGTTCGGGAGTCATCCGACCCTCCGCGAGCTTAATAATCAGTCTGGTTTGAAAAGTGGACAATTCTATATTGCAACATTACTGAATATAGTTAATGTTGCCACGAACTATAGCGTCAAACTTGATAAACTTCAGATTAAAATGCTCAGCGAGTTAATCTACGAAAAGTTCTCATACCTAAAAGATACCGAAGTAACTTTATTCTTCTACTATCTGTTCAGAGATGCAAAAAAAAATACATTCTACGGAGCATTGCAAATCGAGACTATCATGGATGAGCTGACAAACTTTGTTCGTGCCAAGAGAAGTAAAGCTATAAAGCATCATGATATTCAACTTGAGGACGAAAGAATAGAACGCGAGAAACAAACAGATGGCCCATGGGAAGATTACTGCAAACGTCACAATATAGAGATAGCAAGTTCACCTATTGACCGAGTGTTTCAAGGCCTAAAGGTTTCTGCTTCTGACAATTCAGACCACATCAGGAAGGTTGCTCAGTTTGTCAATGACAACCCTGATAATATCAGTTCAGAAGAGCTGGATTTTTTTAGGAATAGTCTATCTAAGCGTTACGGAGAAGCATTTAACACATTCTTAAGAAAGGAGGACAAGGAATGAGTAGAGAGATGAATAAGGAAGAGGAAAGGCCCCAAATTAAGGATTACAATAATTTACCGAAACCAGTAGCCATTGATGTTGAACGTGCTTTTATAGGTGCGTTAATGATTGATCGTGATGCCCATAAAAAGGTTGGTTTTGTACTCCCGGAAATGTTCTATAATGATCACAACAGAATAATATATGAAGCAGAACTATCTCTCATCGAGGAGGATAAGCCTGTTGATTGCTTGACTGTCGCTCACAAGTTAGCAAGCCGAAATAAACTTGAGGAGGTTGGTGGAGCAGGATATGTAAGTGAGATCAGTTCAAAAGTTGCATCTTCTACCTACATAGAATATCATGGAAGCATAATTGCTCAGTATTACGTTATCCGGGAAGCCATTGACAATCTACTGAGAACGGCTGGTAATGCTACGGAGTTAAATAAGGACGTTTCGGATATTCTGGAAGAATGCCAAGAGACTTTGGACTATCTTGGTCGGATAAACGTTGACGATGGGGTCCAACATATTAACGATGTCCTAAAAAATGTCTATCATAACATTATGGAGGCATCTGCTCGGAAGAACGATATTGTGGGTTTGACTTCGGGTTATCCGCTCCTTGATAAGAGCACTATGGGTTGGCAATCTAAAGATTTTATTCCGATAGGAGGGCGTCCTTGAACAGGAAAGACGACGTTTGCTCTATGCCTGGCCAAACACTTGATTGCGAATAGTATCCCCGTCGGCATATTCTCATTGGAGATGAAATCTGATGAGTTGCTTCGACGTGTTGTGGCAAATGAGTGTGAGATAGAACTGAGAAAAATTAAAAACGGTCAAATGTCTGATAAAGAATGGGAACGATTGGATGTAAAAATTAACAATCTCTTAGATGCGCCTTTATATATAGTTGATGACGGCAATATCACTCTTGCAGAAATCAAGCGAAAAGCCAAACACCTTGTAAGAGATAATGGCGTAAAGCTAATCATTATCGATTTTGTGCAGAGAATAAATGTTCCCTCATGTATGCTATCCTATAGGCAGACAGCTGTAGAATACAGTGCCTATGCACTAAAAGAACTTGCCAAGACATTAGATGTTCCCATCATAGCCCTAACACAACTGAATAGAGAAGTGGAAAAACGTGAAGGGTGGAGCGGCAAACGCCCAATGACATCTGACATGGAGGGGTCTGGTAAGCTGGACCAAGCTGCTAATATTGTCATCCTTCTGTACCGTCCTGAGATGTATGGCATATATCAGGATGATACAGGCAAAGATTTGCATGGAAAAGTTGAGCTGACGATTCCCAAGAACCGTGATGGAGAAGGTGGCGACAAAACGGTGAGACTGGATTTCGCCGGTCGTTATGCAAAGTTTGAAAATTCTGAAGACGAGAATCTTACCCCCTATCCTCTTGATGATCAAGGAGTGGAATAGTTATTCGTGATTGGTAGTCGTCTATATGCTTTTTCCACCATTTGTCCCAAGCTCTGGGATTGTCCTTCTGGAACTGTAGGAGTTTCTTTTGATCACTCTCCATGTGTTTCATGTGAGGCTCCACATTTTCGTATTTCCTGTCGGCTTCAGCTGCCTTGTTCTCGGCATTGGTACATCTCTCGATGGCCATAATGCAGAACGAGGTGGCCAAGGTTGCCCAGCCTATGACTCCAAAATGGATCCAACGCATGTCATTGACAAAACGGTTTGTTGGTCATAACAAACAAAACAAAGACGATGGGTGGACATACCTATTCCTCTCTCCAAGGCCATAGGGCTACCATCAAATTTCGTCGCAAAGTTACGAGTGTGGGTCTTACTACAAGGTCAAGCTGGAGTTTATTACAAAAATCTCCACGCTTTTAGGTGGTATTTTTGTGTAAAACCTTGTCTCAAAGACCACACATTATCGTACTATAGCTTTGAAATTTGAGGTAGCCCCGTGGCCCTGGAGGTGGAGGGGGAAATAATTAAAATTTTAACAAAGATGAGAACAACAGGAATTAAAACAACTTCCAAGGAGTCAAAAAAGGTACCAAGCAGAATCAAAATGCGCACGGATTCAGAAAGGCGTGCCTTTTCGTATTTGCCAGATTCAATCAAGGATAGCTGTTGGCGAAATCGCAGAGTTAGGTTTGCAAAATGCCATGTGTTTTACCCAGACATTCTCTTGCTGGAAGCTAAAATTACCATTGAGATTGACGGTGATATACATCAGAAAGAGAGGGTTCAGAAAAAAGATCGCAGAAAGGACCGGGAGTTTACTGCTCATGGTTATGCAATAATTAGATTTTCAAATGAAGAGACTGAAAATGAAACACTTTTTCTCAACAAGCTTCATTATGAACTCATCAAAATCGATGATTTAAAGAACAGAAGAAATGGGCAAAAGTATGTTAAGGCAATCGAAGATGTCTTATATGCTACAGAAGATGAAGAATATTTAATCGATGAATCAGAATTGTCAACTTATGGTTTGAACATACAAATAGGTTCTGTTTAAAATGAATCTGTATCTTCTCTTGATGTCTATAAATATGTATAAGGAGTATTTTTTTATCAATTACGATTCTGATTATTCTATTTTATCTATTTATGGTGATGTTGGGTAAGGTTATCCTGACTGGCTGGGCACATGATGCGGATAACTACCGCCGTGACCATTAAAATGCGTTAAAAAATGGAATAATGCATGTTGTTCAGGAAAAAAATGCTATCTTTGCAGCCGAACATCTGGCCGTGCCATTAAGATGTATCCGCCCAGAATACTGAAGTTGAAGGCGTAAAAAGACCTCGCGTTGTCGATGAACTGGACAACAGAGTTTTTTCTATAGGAGCAGCGCCCTTAGCTGTAGCATTTCGGGGTTTTTGCCCTCAGTTCAAAATCCACAAACAGAGAGTGGCCGTAATGGCGGCAGCTCACCCATAATAGTAAACAGCCCCGACAAGGCTGCCAGTAGGGGCATATAGAAACCAATTCAAATATGAAAAAGTATTTCTTGAGGATGGCAATGCTGCTTGCTTGCTCAAGCACATTCGCCCAAGTGAAGGTTCAGGAGCCAGAGTTTATTAACAGCTACTGCATCCTGACAAGTGAATCAACGTATGACGTGTTGCCGAAGGAGAACGGCGACATCCAGAAACACCAGAACAAGGTGAGCAAGTTCGCAAAGATCGCGGGAGCCGCTTCCCGGATCGGTGGGGCAGCTGGTATGCTCGGCGTGGCGACGGCAGGATCGGTAAACGGAGTGATGACGGGTGTGCGCGTGATGGGAACCGCCTCCTGTGTCGGCAGCATGGCAAGTGCGGCAGACGTGCTGGCAGGTGTGGAAGGGATGGATATCGTGTTTGATGGTGGCAGCTCTTCTTATCAGGTGAAGACATCTGGAGATATAAGGCTGCTGATCAAGGGCGAGAACAACGAGGCTGATCCGATGGAAATGTACCGCATCGTCCGCTTCCAGAAGTCGAAGAAGGACAGGCGCATCCAATGGATGCAGTTTGAACCGGCACTGTTAGGCAGCGAGAAAGTGCAGAAGGCTGGCTATGTGACCTTCGAGGGTCATAAATACGGTGAGCAGTCATACTTGCTGACCATTCCGGCCTCAGAGCTGAAGAGCGGTGAGTACGGCATCTTCTACATGAGCATCATCACAGCGACGACAATACCAGTGGGAACCTTTAGCGTAAAATAAAGATTGATTTCTATGGCTATAGAAGCATCATATTACGGGCTATACCTCTTGAAATATCTCAAAGGTACTGAGAATTATCGGCAGCACGACCACGGATTTATCAATAGCCGTGCCGATGATGCTGCCGGGGCCTTCGAGAGTGAACGACGAGCTGGGGCTACGGTAGATCAGGCACAGGAGTTAGCTATGAAAATTCTCATGGATGGTTTTGAATGATATTATGTAATATATAATATGTATATGAATAATGCAGCACCTGAGATTACATCAGAACAGGAGCAACAGCTGAAATCCACCACCTTACAGGAAGAAATGAACGCTTGGAACTTTGTGCAGTCGAAGCCTTCGGTAGACCGACCTTGGATCGCCGCTGGGATACTATCGTGTATGAAGAAGGGTTACAGCCTGAACCGCCTCACGATCAACTGGGAGGCACGAGATCTGCGTTACAGAAAAAGTGAATGACAATAGATATTACCGAGAAGCAAATAGAGTTGCTGAAGACCACGACACTCACCAGTGGTCAGAACGCCTGGGAGTTCGTGCAATCGAGACCGGAAGATGTACAGCCCTGTGTGGCCAAAGGCATCCTGTCCTGTTTGGAGAAGGGCTACCGCCTTGATCTCCTGATGATTGGTTGGGAAATACGGGATATCAGAAGAAATGCAAAACGTAATACATAAAAGTATGAAAAAGAAAAAGTTATTAGTAGAATTTCCAGAGATGCTTTGCATCTATTTCGGAAGTGAGCTGCCGACGAATGTCGTGCCATTTGAAGTGATTAACGACTTAATCAATAACGTCGAGGACATGCCTGAGCCGATGGTTAATCATCCAGTTATCTTCTGTGGTGAGGGCGAGAATGATCCCATCTGTGAGGTTGGTTTCGATGTCGGTGGCAATGTAGTTTTTGTAGTCGATGGCCAAACGAAATTCGCGACTGACATCGAGAATTGGGTAAATAACAATTTCAACGAATTGCAAGAATCGCTGTTCAGCAATGATTCCACGAAGTATTTCCTTCTTGAGGGGACTTTCAGCGGCGAACCTGTGACGGACGAAAAGCTGATATGATGTGATCCTTGATTTGTAGATATAAACGGATGTCGTCACCAGGGATAACGGTTACTGTATCACCCTTCATGAGAAACTGATAAGAGAATGATACAGGTGTAGACGTGAGATTGGGGGCAGTCACGTCAGCGGCAATGGTCTGCTGTTGACTGAGCATCAACCACCTTGGAAGGGGGCATCCGTCTTTCATTCGATCTTTGAAATGATATAGATGGGTGCTGCCGTAGCGTTAAACGGCTCCCTCTGGCAATTAAAACGGAGAGTTAGGGGTTTAGCGGGTCACAGGCCAGAACTGATAATGCAGGTTCACTCTGCATTCTGCATCCATCTTTTGAATTACAAGGGATGCCTGGTGTATGCCTCTTTTTCATTAGAAGAACTGAGTTTCCGGAGTTCCTTTCCTGGCACGTCAGTGGTGTGTATCTTTCCCTCGTCAGAGGGAATGAGCGATTGCGGTGTCAGGTTCTTCTAAGGGGTAGGTTCCTGTCACGCTATGGGCGTAAAGGAAAGGGCTTCGGTCATGATCCGCAAGAAATGCCCCTTCGCCTTGCTGGTGTGGACCTGTCTGGCCAGATCGCCGTAGAAGTGCGGCAGGTTGTAGGGTTCGAGTCCCACCGGAACAAGGCGTGAGCTGCTGCTTGACCTCAGCGGGAATGATCTGCTGTTCGGGTGGCGGCTCTTTTGTTTTGTCAATTTTGGACGCAATGAGGCCAAAATCTTTGAGATTATACTTTCGGCATCGGTAAAGACGGAAACGAGTATCATGCTGCCGCATGCGGATGCTGTATCGATTCCGTTAGACATTTGGTTTTATCAAATATTCTTCGTACCTTTGCAAAGGTATTAGCCATTACTATATTATGCAAAACGTGTAAGAATATTTTTATAACAGTATGAGCAGGTTAAATGAAGAAGAACAGGAAGAGCGGCTAGAGGTCACAAACGTAGTACTCCGACTGTTGGAGTAAGTAGTTGGCCTTAGTATTGACCTCGGCGTGGAGGTTACTCCAAAATACATGAGCGCACTCACCCTGATGCTTCATGGTAGATTATAAAAACCATTGGCCGAGACCTCGGCATCGATTCACGAACTGCAAGAGAATATGCTATGTGTGCTGTCAAACAGTTGTTTGATGTCAGGGGAAAGATACGCAGTATCAAAGGATAACCAATATACGTTCTTTGTTAGCGAGTTGACTTTGGCCTATCTTTGGCGATGTTAAAGTTTATTCATATAGTTTTTGGTGTACATTTTTTGGATTTCCCATATCATGAGCAAACATCTGTATGCTGATAGGGAAGCCTCACTGTCATGATTTGTTATGAATCGTCTTTTTGCTCTGTCATCTTCCAAAATTAACATCCGTCCCCAACCCGGCCCAAAGCCCTGGAACTCCTGCTTGGATCCTATTGTGGACGCCCACCAATTATCACCTTATTTTTCAATATAACATAGTTGTGTCCTGATGGTTGGCCATCATGATTGATTACAATCATTACAAACACAGTCCAGAACCTTCGGCAAGGACAGTACCGTCGTTGAAAAAACCGCTGACCTTGTTCAGCGCGCTTGCGCGGGACCATGACCATCGGTCATGTGAAAAGGAGCCTAATACCCCTTTTTGTGCATGGACTTCTTCGAACCCCCAGCAAATAAAGGGAGAGCGCCATCCTAAAAATAAGCAAGCTCGATGGCGAAATCAGGCCCTTGCAGGAGGCTGGGGTATCTTGAATTTGTTAAATCAAGAAAATGTTTTTGAATAGTTTGGGTACAGCCTTTTTATGACGTATTTTTGCAGCAGAAAAATTTGATAAAATAATGGCAAAACAAGTAGTGGATTTTAAGCCCCTATACAACCTCTCGGAAGAGATGAGTGGTATACTTCTTCGGACGGCTGACGATAGCGTCATCCGGCAGAAGAAAAACTATAAAACCTATGAGCCGGCTAATTGCCGACTCAACTTTGAAATTGATCGTAATGGAAATGTTACGGATGTAAAGGAAAAGTCATTAGTGCTTCGCATTAAGGACAACCTTAGAACTCGTGGGGTAAGCGACCCGAACGATGGTAAGGAAAAACATAACCGGAAGATTGGTGCCGTCTTTATGTTTTCAGGAAGCACAGACCGCATCCGGGAAATGGCTTGGATAGAGAGAAGTAAGAACTATCACAGCGGCAAACGTTTTTCCTGGCTGGAAAGATCCACTCAGTTTGAGAAATGGGCAAAGCAACTTCACATGTTCCTTTGCCAACGGTATGGAAAGGATAATGTTGTGGCGGTTATCGCTCATCTGGACATCGCAAGACCCGAAGTGATAGCGATTGTCCTTGCAGTCGGGGACGGTAAATATTTTTCCTTTAATCAAAAGTTTGCGGGTGAGGATAAATTTGAATATCGGCGACGTGATATTGACTTCTGGGACAGCCTCTATGAAGAGGTTAATCAGGACTGGGGACTGGATAGGGGAGACCGTCATTCCGTTCCTTCAGGACATTTATATAATGCTTCAACAATCGAGGTGGAGGTGCTACAGAAAATTAATAATGAGAATAAGGCTTTACTCGCTGCCATGCAGAAAGAGCTTAGGGATATGAATGAGCAATTTAATCAAGCGACCCGGCGCGAGAAAAGTCTCTCGACAATGTTGTCGAACCTTGAGGCTCAAAAGAAGGATCTTGAAGGTAGAATTGCGTCTGTCGCGGCACTGACACAGCAGAGCCGAATTTCAACTGCCGAACTGACATGCCAGCGTCAGCAGCTGATAGATGAGCTTAACGCTATTTCAAGAAAGATCCAGGAGCGTGAGGAACAAGTCAGGCGGGCAAGGGTAGACTTACAAGCAGTAGCCGACAAACGCTCGCTCAAACAAAAAGAGTTTGAAATCATTAAAAAATCAAATCCGATACCGACGTCAGAATCTGGCGTGGAAGCCATGCGAAAAATGGAAGCAGCCATATGGGAGGAATTTGTCCAGGATGGCGGTCGGCAATATAATAACATCCTGAATATTAGCGGTAATTATCTTAATGTTGAAGATTACCAAAATCAAATAAAAAAATCACAGATGAAATTTTTTATCGATTACGGAGAACTGGTTGTATCTATTGCGACCGCCATCTATATGGGCAATCTGACTCGCGCCAACGCACTGGCCAAAAAGCACGGTTTGCGACAAACGTCTCTTGTGCGTGAGCGGTATTATAATAATAGTGTTTTCCTCGGAGTCTGTCTGAATGAGGCTCTAACAATGTGCAAACAAGAAAAAACATAAGATTATGGGAAAGAAGAAACAGATGTGCGAAGTCGAACCCGGTGTAGGGATGACTACATCACAGAGCAACGAACATTTGCGCAATGCAAGAAATGCGGCTGCTCAAAAGAGATGGAAGGGGAACTATGATCCAACCCGTGAGCACCTCAACTTCGAGGTAAGCAAGGGCGGTATAGTCACTCCTGTTGACAAGAAGTTTTCTATTCCTCGGAGAATAAAGAAAATCTTGAAGGAAAGGAATATTATCGACCCCAACGTGAAGAAAAGGGAAGAAGTAAAGACACCCAACATCCGCACTGTCGCCAATTTCGTGCTTGGCGGTTCCCGCGAACAGATGCACCGTCTGGCCTTCGGCGACCAAGCGGTTAATCTCAATCGTGGAACTGACAATAGCCTTATCACCCGTAACAAGGCTATCGAGAACTGGGCCGTAGACACATACAATTTCATGGCCAGAAAATATGGTGAGGAAAACATTGCGGCTTTTGTCGTTCACCTCGACGAAATCAACCCCCACGTACACTGTACCATATTGCCTGTTACCGACCAGAATAAAATCAGCTGGAAGCAGGTTATGGCCGGAAAAGATAAATATGAATATCGCGCACGTATGCTTCAACTGCATAACGAATTTGCTGAGGTGAATAAAAAATACGGCCTGGAACGTGGTGACGCAATAGCCATTACAGGTGCCAAGCACCGCTCCACCGAACAATACCACCAGTGGCTCGATGAGCAGAAGGAAAAATTGGAAAACGACATCTACCGACAGAAAAGGGAAATGTCTGATCTTGATGCACAAATCGCCGTAGCTTCAAAGCGTGTGAAGGGACTCTCCACAATGCTGTCGAATCTCGAAGCCAGGAAACAACAGATTGAAGGCGAAATATCAATCTTAACAAAAAAGGCCGAGGAAGGCCAGCTTGCCTCAGATGAGTTGCAACTCCAGGAGCAGCTGACAAACGAGCTGGAGGCTATCAAAAGCAAAATCGAGGAACGCAAGAACCAGTTACAAGATGCAAAATCAAAACTGGAAGAAATAAATAACAGAAAGGAGTCTCTTGAGAATGGTTTTAAGCAGTTCTCTGAGGAATACAAAGACATCGAGAAGGGTGTCAGAGAATGGATGCAGTCTCAGATGTTTCATCAAGCAGCCCAGGAAATAAACAGAACATATTATGAAGTCGACGATTTTTTGAAAAATAATAAGAATTATTCTGCCAAACAGAAAGAGGAAGCTTATGATGGATGGGCTGATATCGGAGGCCCAGAAGATAAAATCTCTTTGGAGGAAATCGCAATCTTATCTAACCAGATAGTCTCTGTGTCTGCAGCCCTCTTCTTGGGTTATGTCGATGGAGCCGTGAACTTCGCACATTCTAACGGTGGCGGGGGCTTCAGTCCCGAATCGGGATGGAGTCGTGACAAGGATGATGATGACGAAATGTGGCGACGCAAGTGTCTGTTTATGGGAATGAAGATGATGCGCCCGTCATATGGTAAGCAGAGCCGCCGAAATGCTTCCAGACAGAAAGTAATAGGCCTGAGTCGGTAATAATATTCTGTCCCTGGTCTGCATGAGATCAGGGACAGCTTCATTATCGGCAGGCGGGAAGTAAACTGAGAAATATCTTTCTGGCTCCCTTTACGGTTATGATCATGCTGTATTTGTTTTTGTGGGCAAAGTCCACTTCAACATCTTTAAGTTCTTTTTTCAGATAATCAACTACCGTAGTGCTAAAAGAAGTATGAAGGAACGAAAAAACAAACATTCCATCCGAAGATTCCTTGAGCTTACAATAAGTAGGGTTTTTAATACCAG
>JAEEGL010732477.1_pt1 | contig 10576 bp, 7 predicted proteins | sample 9134231 | NCBI WGS metagenome assembly JAEEGL01 (sample SAMN16246548, study PRJNA631951) | gut metagenome | biome: gut microbiome; feature: rumen; material: fiber-attached | host: Bos | place: Iran: Karaj | collected 2018-10
AACCGCCCTTTGCAAGGAATCTATCCAGACTATAGCCGGACTCTAATTGCGGGGAACGACCGCGCTGAAATCATCAGAACCAACTACGAAATAGTCTCCCTGGTATGTAAATGCCAGGGATTTCAGTTCATTGGCGTTTATTCGTCGGATCTTGTTGCAATGGGCGCAGGCCGGTACGGAAAAGAGAACGCCGCCGCTGCAGAGCAGCACATACTGGTCTGCCAGATAGTCGTATATCACTGAGAAGGGCTCTTCTTCCAGGTAGTACGAGCCTTGGGAGGCTGAATATGACAGTTCCCTGTAACTCCATACCGAACCCTGGCTGGATATGAACATTGCCGGAGCGCCGGAGTCCGTTGTTCCTACTACGGCCATATTCTCCAGGCCCATCTCGATGTCAGAGAAACTGACTCGGGGATAGAAACCATCGTACTGGGCGTTGAAGTCCAGGACTGTCCAGTTTTCCAAGTCAGTGGTGCGGATAATCTCCCCTTCCGAGGTGACCCCGCAGCAGAACTGGAGGCCTGCCGACAAGGCCGTAATTAAACCTCTTATTTCCAAAGGAATAACCTGCGGCGAGGAATCAATACTGTCCAGATACAATAATCGGGCTCCGCTTGAGGTATTCAGCCCGACAATCAGCCGGTCCCTGAAGACTGCTAGGGATATGGCATCTCCATCCATCTTAATGGTGTCCAGATTCTCCCCGTCGTAAACTGCAAGGAGCCCGTCCGCCGCTACCGCCAGGCAGTTCCTGAAAACATAGACGTCGTTTATGACCGTAGCGGAAGGCAGTTCCACGGTCTTTTCAAGTTTGCCGTCGGGAGAGTAAAAATCTATCTTTCCCGTCTCCCCCGCCGCGGCAAAGTATCCCATATATGGAATGACTGACTTATAGGCAAAGCAAATCTGCTGCCCGGACAGACAGAGTCCGGACAGCAGTATTGCTATTAAAAGAGTCAGCCTATTTCGCACTGGTGTTTGAAATCTTGAAGTAGTCGAAGGAAGCCTTGAACGGGCCTGCAGGCACCGGAGCGGCGGCAGCTCCTCCCGGAGGCATCATCCTGGCGAAAGCCGGATTCTGCACGCCCTCGCTGGCTATGAGGCCTGCCTGGATATCCTTCAGGACGGCCTTTGCCTGGGCGAACTGAGTGAACTTCTTTCCGTCTACCGAATAGAAGGCAGTGTAGAGGTCTCCCTTCTTCACGAGCCTCATATAGAGGGTGTTGTCGGCCTTGATCACATTAGCCATACTGAGCGATGCAGAACTTGCCTGGTTGCCGTTCTCCTCCACTATGAGCTGCAGGGAACCGGCGCCGCCCATAGGAGCGCGGCCGCGTCCCATTGCAGCAGCTCCGTAGACGAACTTAACGAAGTTGTCGTCGCACTGGTATGCAACTATTCCGGCACTCTGGGCGGGCATTCCGGGAGCTCCGGAGAATACCACCTTGGTGTCGATGGTCCAGTCTGTATTTGCGCTCTGGAGAAGGATGTTGCCTGCATTGTTGCTGGCATCAGTGATGTCGCCAGGTGCGGCGGTGATGGTCAGGAATCCCGGCTTCTCGGTGAGAGACCAGCCGGACCTGTTCTCGCGAACCCAGTTCCACTGGTTTCCGAGGGCCTTGAACTCGTCGCTTGCGGACTTTGTTCCGAAGTTGACTACATACTCTGCTGAATCGTAGGTCTCGTAATCGGTAACCTTTACGCTTGCGGTACCGGGAACGCCGGCAGCCTGCTTCACGTCAAGGGTGAGGGAAGGATCGGCAGCCTTTGCTGCAACTGCGGGAGCGGCTCCTGCCTTCTGTACATAGCTGTATGCCTTGTTGCCAGCCTTAAGGACATTCTTTCCGCCTACGGTGAGGCTTGCAAGTCCGAGGTTAGGCATAACCTTCACAGGGAAGCTGCCGCTGACGGTCTTTCCGTTGATTGTGACGGCTGCGGTGATGGTGGCGACACCATTGCTCTTGGCGGTAACCAGACCGTTTGCAGAAACAGTGGCAACCTTGGGATTGTTGCTGGTATAAACCACGTCGGCCTTGGTGACGTCATAGAAGCTGTCGTCGGTCATTGCAGCGGTGTATGTAGTCTGAGCGGTCTCTCCGATGTTCATCACGGTAACGCCGCAGGAAGCCACGACTACCTTGAGCTGAGGGATGAAGGCGCCGTTCATAGTGGCGGTAACCTTTCCTCTGATGTCCTTTGAAGAAGATCCGATCTCAAATACGTAGCGGCCCTGGTCGTAGGTCATCCTGTCGGCTTCCATATCCCAGAACCAGAGGTCTGCGCAGTCGATGTCAATGTTCACGGTCTTGGTCTGACCGCGTGCGATGGTCACCCTCTTGAAGCCCTTGAGCCTCTTGATAGGCCTCTGCAGGCTTGCAGGGCTGTCAGGAGTGGTCATATAAACCTGGACTACCTCGTCTCCGTCGTAGTCGCCGGTATTTGTCACGTCCACGCTGATGGTAATCTTATCCTGAGGACTGATAGAGCTCTTGCTGACCTTGAAGTTGCTGTATGCGAAAGTGGTATATGAAAGACCGTAACCGAACTCGTATGAAACCGGCTTGTCGAAGTACCACAGGGTACGTCCGTTGACGCCGTTTCCACCGCGCAGGTTGTAGTTGGTGATTGCAGGGAGGTCCTTGACGGTCTTGAACCAGGTAGCGTTGAGCTTTCCTCCAGGGTTGACATCTCCGAAGAGAACCTTGGCGATGGCTGCGCCCTGGCCCATTCCGTTGTATCCAGTCCAGATGATACCCTTGATGTTGGGGTTGTCCTTGAACTGGTCAACCTCGACGCATCCGAGAGTCTGCATAACCACGATGGTGTTCTTGTTGGCAGCTGCAACTGCGTCGATGAGCTCCATCTGGTTTCCGGGGAGAAGCAGGGTGAGACGGTCTGCCTCCTCCGTTGCGGTGTGCTCGTCAGTTCCTACGAATACTACTGCAACGTCAGCGTTCTTGGCGGCGTTGATGGTGTTGTCGTCGATAGGAGCGTCGGCGGGAGCCTTGTAAACCAGATAGAGAGTCTGGGGCTCGTTGAAACCAAGCTTGAGTGCAGGAACCTTCATAGGCATGCTGGCGCCGTAAACGCCTCCCACCCTTGCGCCAGAGGCGCGGGTAGCCTCGATGGTGGCAATGAGGTTTCCGTCAGGAGAAGATACCCTTGCCTCCACGATACCACCTTCGGTAGGGATGTTGAGGCCCACGGTGAGGTTCTCGATGTTGGTGATGTCGACGTTGTTGTAAGCGGTCCAGGCGCCATCGTCAATGGTACGTACCTGCTCTTCCTCGCCCATTCCGGAGCCGACTGTAACGCCCTCGGAGCAAGCGTTGTACTTGGTTGCGTCGTAACGGGTGACGGTTCCGTCGGTCTTCTCAACCTCGAAGTATGCGACGTAAAGGAGGTTGCTCTTGCTCTTGGTGTCGGCGCCTGAAACCAGGTTGATCTTCACGGGGAGGTTGCGGCTCTCGAAGTAGTCCTTGATACCTGCGTTAGGAGATATCATAGAGGACTGCTCAGGACGTCCGGAGTAAGGACCGAGCTCCACGTCGTCGGCCTGAGGGCCGATGAGGGCGATGGTCTTGATCTCGGAGGCCTTCAGAGGGAGGGCCTTGTCAACGTTCTTCAGAAGCACGGCGGTCTTGGTAGCCAGCTCAACAGAAAGGGCCTGGTTGGCAGGAGAGTTGATCATCGTGGTGGGATACTTGGTGTAAGGCACCTTCTCCTCGGGATCGAACTCGCCGGTGCGCATCCTGACGGTGAACATATTCACGAGAGCCCTGTCTACTACTGCCATGGAGACGAGTCCCTGCTCGTAGGCGGAGATCATATATCTCTGGTAGATGCTTCCACAGTCTGAGTCGACTCCAGCATAGAGTCCCTCAGCGGCAGCCTCTTCGGCGGTATCTACGTAGTAGTGTCCGGTGAAGATGTCATCCACGGCGGAGCAGTCTCCTGTGACGTAGCCCTTCATACCGTAGGTACGGCGGGCGATTACGTCGATGTAGTACTCGCTGGAGGTTGTAGGCTCGCCATTGACGGCGTTGTAGGATGACATGATAGAAGGCAGGTTCTCCTGCTCGATGAGGGTCTTGTACGGATACAGGTAGAACTCCCTCATATCACGGCTGTCCATATTGGAACTGCTCACGTGACGGTCGAACTCACTGTTGTTGGCAAAATAGTGCTTTGCAGTAGGAACTGCCTTCAGGTAGGTCTTGTCCTGTCCCATAAATCCGCGTACGAAGCCTTTGGCTATCTGTGCGGCAAGGAACGGGTCCTCTCCGTAGGACTCACCGGTCCTTCCCCAGCGGGGGTCGCGGACCGGCTCCACTACAGGAGACCAGAAGGTAAGTCCCTTAGTGCCTGTCTGGAAGATGGCGCGCGCCTCGTCGGTGATGGCGCTGGCCATTCTCTGTGCCAGGTCGGGATCCCAGGAAGATCCGATGGCGACGCTGTTAGGGAATGATGAAGGGCCGGGGATGCCGGCGGAGGCGTTGGCTCCGGAAAGCACTCCGTGAAGGGCCTCGCTCCATACATTGTAAGCCTTGATTCCAAGGCGCGGGACTGCAGCCATATTGTTGCCAAGCAGGCTCTGCTTCTCTTCAATTGTAAGGCGGGATACCAGGTCGGCGGCCCTTTCCTCAAATGAATAGGAAGTGTTCATGTAGATTGGCACCGGCTCCGAAGAACTCAGCAGCAATACTGAAACAAAACCAGCTACAAGCAATTTTGTGGCTCTGGAAAATGTTAGCTTCATATTAATAGATGGTTAGAATAAATTTTTTATGAAGATACGAAATATTTTTAAGTTAAGGCCCATTCAAAAATTATTGCTATTTTTAGTAAAATTTTAATAGAACAATAACACTGAATACTATGGCAGAAGAAACAAAAAACCCTATGGATCTCAACGGTGACGGAAAGGTGACCGTCGGAGAGAAAGTACAGTACTATGCCGGAAAGGCAAAGGAAGAGGCCAAGGAGGTATATGCCAAGGCTTCTGAGAAAGCAAAGGAAGTTGGCGAGAAAGCCAAGGTAAAGGCCAAGGAAGTTGGTGAGAAAGCCGCTGAGAAGGCAAAGGAAGTAGGAGCCAAGGCCAAGGAGAAAGCTAAAGAAGTCTACGCTGAGGCAAAAGAGGACGCCAAGGAACTGAAAGAAAAGGCAAAAGCCAAAGTAGATGAGATCAAAGCAAAGAAATCTGCTTGAATCTGACATAACTATTAACCACACATAATTCGATACGTATGAAGAAACTTATCATTTTGGCTGCTGCCGTACTGTTCTCGGCAAGTATGCTTAATGCCCAGACTCTGGGCAAAGATGCACGCTACTGCAACCCTCTCCCTATGGAGATCGGTCAGGCAGGCGCCTCTGGAGACGTAAGCGTCTTCAAGTGGGAAGGTAAGTACTATATGTTCTGCACCGGTGGCGGTGCCTGGGTATCTGAGGATATGCTCAACTGGGAGCACCACTATGTAGCAGGCGTTCCTACAGCACCTGACGTATGCCCTTACAACGGCAAGTTCTATATGACCGGTAACAGCTCCAACGTATGGGTTGCCGACAACCCTCTGGGACCGTACACAGTCCTCGGACAGTGGAAAGGCACTCCCGACCGCGAGCACGGCTGGAGCCAGGGATTCGACCCTCACATCTATGTGGATGAGGACAACCAGCCCTACCTCTTCTGGCCCGGTATGGCTATCAGCGGTATCTACTCCGTTAAGCTTGACCCTAACGACATCACCCAGTTCGTAGGCCCCATCACCCATCACTTCAGCTTCAATCCCGACCATATCTGGGAGCGCCAGGGAGAGCAGAACGAATATCCTGACGTAGCCTGGATCGAGGGACCTTGGGTTTACAAGTACAACGGAACATATTATCTCCAGTATTCCGCATCCGGAACACAGTGGAGGACATACGCCGAGGGTTACTACAAGTCAAAGAACGTACAGGGACCTTACGAGTATGCATCCAACAACCCTCTTCTCCGCCGCACCGACGGTATCGTTACCGGACCTGCACACGGAAGTATGGTTACAGGACCTGACGGAAACATCTGGCAGTTCTACACGGTGGTTCTCCGCAGCGGCGGACGCCGTATCGGTATGGACCGCGTTACCGTTGACGCAAACGGCAACCTCACCTGCAACGTTACCGACACTCCTCAGTGGGCACCGGGCGTAGTAAAGGATCCTACAAAGGGTGATTCTGGTTCACTCATCATCTCCATCGGAAAGACCTCTATGAGCACTGGTCAGGGATTCCCCGGAGCTGCAAAGGTAGCTTCAAGCTCCAAGCCCGGAAGAGGCCCTGAGTACGCACTTGACAACTCCACAGCAACCTGGTGGGAGCCGGAAGACAACGATGCAAATCCTACCCTTACCATCAGCCTTTCACCTGCAGTTGACCGCGACAGGGTTCAGACCTTCCAGGTAGACGGCGCACGTCTTCTCTTCGGCGGCAACACCGGAAGAGGCGTTCGTGGCGGAAACGGAGAACTCCCTGTATTCAAATACAAGATCGAGGTTTCTATGGACGGCGAGAACTACCAGACTGTTCTTGACAAGTCAAACTACAATGGCTCAAGGAACGTTACCTTCGACGAGATCAAGCCCGTAGAGTGCCGTTTCGTCCGCCTGACAATGCTTGGCTGGCCTAAGGGAACACCTCTCAGCATCCTTGACTTCTCCGTATTCGGAAGGGCAACAGGATACTCACCTTCACAGATTCCTGTTCCTGCACTCAAGGTTATGAACTAAGAGAATCAATTAACAATAAAAAAGGTGCGGCAATTCTGTCGCACCTTTTTTTATTCATCAGAAATCTCTATTCATATATCTCGGGAACGTCTACCAGCGTCTGCAGATACATAAGTCTGGCACCTTTGACGTTGGGATGATGGCGGTAAGAACCGAAACCGTATTCCTCCACCCACATAGTAGATTCGTCAACCTCTTTTCCGTCGTGAGCAAGTGAGGTAGGAATGTCAAAGCGGGCGCCCTTAAGGCCGTATTTCTGACGGATCTTCTCTATCATCGCATTTACCTCCACCTGGGAATTGTGCTCGTTGGAAGGGATGTTGTTAAGGATTGGAATAGATCCCTGGGAGATGATGTATTCCACCAGCTCAGAGAGGTTCTCCTCAGTATTTCCGTCATTGGTACCGATGGTGACCATCACGTATTTTGACTGCACGTACGGCAGTTCGTTCTTGATTCGCAGCAAGATCTCATTGATCTGAGTACCTCCGCGGCCGCTTGCGGCAGCCTTGCCAGGAACATTGTCTATGATGAGGCGCACCCAGGTCTTGTCAAATATGTCCGCCGGATAATAGTCGTCCGGCTCTGTGATGGAATCGCCGTATATGAGAAGCGTGTAGCCGCACTGCCTGGCAGTCACGGTCATCTGGCTGACAGTCATCTCGCTGCCGGAATCCAGGCCGAAACAGTAGTAGTCGTGCAGAAGGCCCACGCGCTGACCTGAATTGACCACTCCCGGGCCGGCGCCGCCTGATCCGTCGTTGGTGACCTGGATGCGGGCTTCCTCCCCTGTATACAGGTCAGTCAGCACGGCAGTCATCGTCGAATAGTAACGGGTTATCTCCACCAGATACTCGTGCGTAGGATCCAGTGCGATGGACTTCTCGCGGTTGATATAGTTACGGCGCCCGATAGAAAGCTTGATGCCCCACTTCTGTCGGGGCATATCCACGAAAGCCGTGAAATCCTGAGAGTTGGAAGTGAACAGCGCCACTGCATCCTCAGAAAAACGCGCTACATAGCGCACAGTCCTCTCCGCCAGCGAATAATAGCGGTCCAGCTTCACCAGCTCTCCCGGCTTGGTCACGCTCAGCCCCGCAGCTTTATAAGAAGCAGCCCCCTCCGGAATTACAATATCCGAAGGACGATTCCCGGAGTTCAGTGCCTGATGATACATCACCGTGGTCGGCTCCCCCGCCCACGCAATCTGAGATAGAGCAACTGCGATAGCCAGCATCGCGGTCCTCAATAGCTTAATTGTTTTCATACTATAAAGATACCAATATTCTTTTAATTTTGTGACTACAATAAATCAGGATGGAGATAAAAGACAGCAGGATAGACTCCGGAAAGGCTTTTGACTGGGGAAGGACTTCGGAAGACTATGCCAGATACAGGGACAGGCGTCCTGCCGCGCAACCTTTATAAGTATGGAGCAAGATGGACAGGTACAGATATATCTCCGGAGCAAATAGAGCAGGCATGGCGGCTAGCTTCGGGTGCAAAAATGGATATTGACTTCAGAGTTGCCGCCACAGAGCAGTTAGGCTTTCCTGGAAACAGTTTCGACGTCATCACGGCCTGCCAGTGCTTCTGGTATTTCAATCACGAAAAGGTGCTTCTCTCAGAGGAAGATTTGGCCCGATGAGGAACGAAAACTCTCAATTAATCGCCCTTTGCTTGCAAAGCGAATACAAGAACAGTAATGTTACTCTGGTGAGAACGACCAGGATGGAGAACTGTATGCCGTTGCTACAGTCAATCTCTGCCATCCTCTGCAGTCAGACTGCTTAGCATTCCTTGACGAGAAGAACCTACAATTGCAGCAAAAGCAGGCAACAGAGCAGGCACGCCAAACCAAAGGAAAGTAGGAATTATAACAACCCTCATACAATTTGGTTCACGTAACTGCCTTTTTCTGAACCAATTGGGACTCAGAACCGGTTTTGTTCACCAGAGGGGCATTTTCTGAACCAAACGATATTCGGAGGCCAAGGTCATACTGAAGGGGGGACGGAAGCTCTCAAATAATTACCCCTTGCCATCCTCTGCAGTCAGACTGCTTGGCATTCCTTGACGAGAACAATCTACCAGGTATCGGAGATTGGATTACCAGGAACAGGCTTGGTTCCTTCATTGGTGTTGAGGCTTCTTCTGGGTTCTGTGTCAAAACCTGATTCTGGAAAGCAAGGCCGGCATATCATACACATAAAACCTTATGTGCTCTTTATAGTTCTCCACCCAGTATCTGAAAGCAATGGCATACTTCCCATCAGGTGTAGCTTGGAATCCATCAACGTTTCGTATCAATTGTTTCCTGAACACAGGTAAACCGGTAGTAGTGTCAATTAACCATACACTTGCCGGATCGCTTATAAACTCCACCTTTTCCATAATCATGACCAAGTTCTCATAACCAGGCGTATAGCAAAAATCCGCTCCTCCTTCATGGCGGCTGTCAAGGTATGAAAACGGACCGGTGACACCATCGGCAGAAACAAGGAATTGATGGTAAAGTTCGCGCATGTAGACGGAGCCGTTCAATTTGTTGGGAATGACGTACAGCTTATGGTCATATCCCTGAGGCCCATAATAAAAACTGCAGTTCTCGCCATCAAAAATGAGATAATTGGCGAGAATGCTATGCTCAGAGACACAGTAAATATAAGTCCCGTCCCAACCTGGTACAAAATAATCTATGAGATGAGATATGGTATATTCAGTGTCATAATCATCTGGATAATGATCCGGGTCTTCTATCTCCAGTGTTCCGTCATCGGATGTCCGGACAATCTTCACCCTTTCTGTAGAGGCTATATAGCTTTTAAGACGGAGAACACCCGTGCCATACTTTGTAAAAGCAATATCAGTAGGCTCAATGTACTGATATATAGCCGTCTCATCCTCAGGAACGGATAATGCCAACCTTACTTCGCCGCTTTCCGGATCAAGCACATATATATTGGGAGAGGCGTAACTTACAGGGTTGACGTACCATAGATATATTAACCCGTTATATGGATTGACAGAAAATTTATTCAACTCTTCAGGAATGCCGGAAAGATCATATTTCTGAATGACCTGGCCTGTCAAACAATCAATTCTAGTGAACTTCTGTTCCGCAATATAGAGAATCTCCCTGTAATCATTATAAAACGAATAACGGTCAATCCACCATGCTTCCTCTATATCAAAATAGTGATGGAAAAAGGGAATAGATATCCTCACCGGACATACAGTGCCGTCTTCGCTGGTAACCGTAAAACTATAATCGTTCTCTTGACCGAAACTGTCAGCCTGATGACCGTCAAAGATCAAGACTAATGTGGTATCGTTCAGGATTACTCTATTCTCCGGATAATAATATCCATCGTAGGTGGTCCATTCATAATGCGGCGTAGTGGACTCTATTATCTTTCCGTCAAAATTGATAAAAAGAGAATCGTAAGGATCATCTATGCCGTTGCCCAGGGAGAAATCAGTAGAAGTTACCGTCACTATCTTGCCTGGCTTGAGAGTATCTTTCTGTATTGGAGTCTCAGTTGAGGATCCTTGCGAACCGTTCTCCTCAACTACAGATTCCTCACAGGCAATGAACATAATCAATAGAAGCCCAAGGGAAATATATGGCACAATACTCTTCATGAATCAATAATGGGTCATGAACAAAGATATGCTTTTTTATTGACTACTGCCATTCTCTTGAAATGAAAAACTAAAGTCAACGTTATTGTGAGATGCTTGGGCTAGTGGCAACACCTGCGTGGCGGGTACATTGCTGTTGGGTGCGAAACGGAAAACCCATC
>JAEEGL011233174.1_pt1 | contig 10576 bp, 9 predicted proteins | sample 9134231 | NCBI WGS metagenome assembly JAEEGL01 (sample SAMN16246548, study PRJNA631951) | gut metagenome | biome: gut microbiome; feature: rumen; material: fiber-attached | host: Bos | place: Iran: Karaj | collected 2018-10
CCTTCAGCCTTAAGGATGGCTTCACGTCTCTCACGTTCTGCCTTCATCTGCTTCTCCATGGCGTCACGGATAGCTGCGGGAGGCATAATGTTCTTAACTTCCACACGGTTAACCTTAATGCCCCAAGGGTCGGTTGCTTCATCAAGTGTAGCACGCATCTTGGTGTTAATGGTCTCACGGGAAGTAAGGGTCTGGTCAAGTTCCAAATCACCGATAATGTTACGAAGAGTTGTAGCTGTAAGGTTCTCGATTGCGATCATGGGAGCTTCAACACCGTAGGTGAAGAGCTTGGGGTCTGTAATCTGGAAGAATACAACCGTATCAATCTGCATTGTAACGTTATCCTTGGTGATAACGGGCTGAGGAGGGAAGTCCACAACCTGCTCTTTTAACAAAACTCTCTTGGCAACTCTGTCAAGGAAAGGAACCTTAAAGTGAAGGCCTACAGACCATGTTCCCTGATAAGCTCCGAGTCTTTCAATTACGAAGGCCTGTGCCTGAGGCACGATTTTGATACAAGAAATAATGATTAATACTGCAATTACTGCTAATCCACCTATTACGTAAGGCATACTGTTCTCCTTTGTTTTAAAATATTAATTGTTATTCGGATCCAAAGATACGATAAGTTTGACACCGTCAACCGCTCTTACCACTACCACTTTACCTGCTTCAATGTGCGTGCCGTCAAAAGAACGCGCGCTCCAGTCCATACCGTTTACTTTAACCTGTCCGATTCCCTGAATGTTGTCGATTTCGCTCATAACAACCGCCTGCTTGCCAATCATGCTCTCGATGTTGGTACGAACACGGCTCTTGTTAAAGTACTTAACCGCAATCGGTCTCGTGAAGATTAAAAGTACCACCGATACAATCAGGAAAAGCAATACCTGCGCCCAAATGGGAGCAGTCAGTGCCGCAAGCACACACGCGATTACCGCGCCGCCCGCAAACCATATGGTGGTAAGCCCCATTGTAACAAGTTCAATGATAATAAGAACTGCGAAAATAATCAGCCAGATAAGTGTCATCGAAATTGTTCCTATCATTTTTGCACCCTCCTTTTCTGATGGTTCCATAATACCTTATTTTTCCCATAAAAAAAAGAGTCTCACCCGATAAGATAGACTCTTTTATTATACTTTTTTGGCAAATTACAATTCTGAAAATATCGCTAGCCCTTGGTATCCACATTCCTGCCCGCATATTTTGTGGAATCCTGGAGCTTTAAATCCTTCTGGTAAGGGTTGTCTTCATTATAATATGCTATACGCGTGGTGGTGGTACCGCCGGACACATATGTCCTGCCGCACTCGGGACAGATGGCCGTATGTATGGCCACGCTTGCCTGAAGCACCTTCCCGTTGTCCTGAGCCGCTTTTGTATAAGCGTTGGAAACGTGCTCCTGCTCATGGGCTCTCACCCTTGTAGCCACCGCTGCCTGAGGAATATGCTGCGCAGTCTTAAAAGAAACCATCTCGTCGGAACCATCCACGTACTTACGGTTCTTGCAGGTTTCGCATTCGGTGTTGGGGTCGGTGCGCTTTTTTACTTTTTCCTCAAGTTCTTCGGCAGGTGTCTCGATTCCCGCCGCCTTGCGCATCTCAGCCTCTCGCTCCTTTTCATAAGGAGTCTGCATATATTCCCTGACGTAACCGGGCATACCGTATGGAGAATTAATACCGATACTCATAGGCGCCTCCCGCCCATACTATGGGCAGATACATTATAGCGGAAGGGTGTTAATGAGTTGTTTAACAGAAGGCGGAGCCCTTTTACAAGCTCCGCTCATCACTGTTTACTATTTTATTCTTAACATCACAACACTGTGTGCGGGCAAGGCCAAAGAAAGCTTTCCGCCGTCAAGTCCGTAGCCTGCATATTCTTTTTCCGTAATGGTTTCTTCTTTATTGAAGTCATTGAAAGCTCTGACATTTTCGGCCGTCAGAATTTTCGCTTCCAGCACCGCATTCACCTTATCGCCTCCCAAATCCACCGTAACTTCCTCAGCATCGGTGAGACTTAAGTTGCTCACGGTAACCGTCAGAACTCCGTCCTTTAAGGAGGCGGAGGCCGATACCTTGGGAATCTGCCATTCAGCCGGACCCTCGAATTCATTGCCGGCAATATATGAGTCTACGCAGGTTGCGCCCTGGTGGTGTTTGTACATTTTAAAAATGTAATATGTAGGTGTCTTCACCATATCCGGTCCCTGGGTCAAAAGAACGGACTGCAGCACATTCACCATCTGAGCGATGCAGGCCATCTTTACGCGCTTTGAGTGTTTGTTGAAGATATCCATGGTTGCGCTTGCGATTAATGCATCTCTCATGGTGTTTTGCTGATAAAGAAAGCCCGGATTGGTACCCTCTTCCACATCATACCAGCCACCCCATTCGTCTACACAAAGGGCAATCTTCTCTTCGGGGTCGTAGTCATCAAGAACAGCCTCGTTCTTTTTAATAATGGTCTCCATGAATAGGGCTTTTTTCAGGCTCTTGTACCAGAGTTCGTCACTGTACTCCGTCGCGCTGCCCTTGCCGTTCCACCCATCGGGAAATACGTAGTGGTGAAGGGTAAGGTAATCCATGAATCCGTGGAAATCCCTGTTGGCATCCTCGTAGCAGGCTTCAAGAATGGTTTTGGTCCACTTAACGTCCGATGTTCCGGGGCCCACGCAAATCTTCTTAATAGGATTCCCGGAATCGTAAGTACGCAAAAAAGTCTGGTAGTGGCGATACAAATCCGCATAATAGGATGCCCGCATATTTCCGCCGCAGCCCCAGGATTCGTTGCCTACAGCAAAATAATCCACTTTCCAGGGCTCTTCACGACCGTTTTGTTTGCGAAGTTCCGTCATGGGGGAGCTTCCGGTTCCGGTTAAATATTCAACCCACTCTGACATTTCCCGAGGAGTTCCCGTACCAAGATTCCCGTTAATATACGCCTTACAGCCCAAAAGTTCGCAGAGTCTCATAAACTCGTGGGTACCGAAGCTGTTGTCTTCCGTAACACCGCCCCAGTTGGTATTAACCATTTTTTTGCGTTTTTCCTTGGGACCGATTCCGTCCATCCAGTGGTATTCGTCCGCAAAGCAGCCACCGGGCCAGCGAAGCACGGGCACATCGATTTCTTTTAACGCCTCAATTACATCGTTTCTGATGCCGTCGGTGTTGGGAATTTCCGAGTCTTCCCCCACATAAATTCCCTCGTATATGCCCCGGCCGAGGTGCTCGCTGAAGTGGCCGTATATATCGGGATTGATATAGCCGACTTCTTTGTTTTTGTCTATTGTAAGTTTCATATTTAAACCTTTCTTTTAAGGTGTACAACACACACCTGTGATTCTTTATCGCGGAATCTCCCGTCACAGGTGTACAACACACACCTGTGATTCTTTATAGTGGAATCTCCCGCTTTGTGAAATACCAAATCGGGAGCGGAACGCTCCGCGCAAAAACGATTTTAAAGCTAATCGTTTTCGTCACAGGTGTACAACACACACCTGTGATTCCTACTTATCCTTTGACCCCTCCAAGGGTAATTCCCTTCACAAAATATTTCTGCACAAAGGGATAAATAATAATAATCGGCAGTATTCCCACCACAGCCATGGCCATGCGGACCGATGCCATGGGAATTGCACTTAAGCCCACGTTCGCGTTTTGAACGTTGGAGCTTGACTGGGAAAGAAACTGAATGTTTTGCATCATTCTGTTTAAAAGATTCTGCACCGAATAAAGGTCCGTTCTTTTGGTAAGATAAATGTATCCGTTCATCCAGTCATTCCAGTATGCAATGCCGGCAAATAAAGCGATTGTGGCAAGTATAGGCTTGGAAAGGGGAATTACCACGCTTAAAAATGTTCTGGTCTCGCTTGCTCCGTCGATGTATGCCGCATCCAGAATTTCTTCGGGAATGCTGGATACAAAGTAGGATTTCATAAGCATTACATTAAATCCGTTCATTAAAAGTCCCGGAACCAGAAGCGCCCAGAAAGAATTCTTTATGCCAAGGAGGTTGGTGTAAATAATATACGTAGGCACCAGACCGCCGTTAAAAAGCATCGAGAACACTATCAAAAACGTAATAACCTTTCTGCCCGGCATATCTTTTTTGGATATTGCGTAGGCCAAAAGTGTGGTAATTGTAAGAGCCAGAACTGTTCCCAAAAGTGTAAGTATCAGTGATATTCCGTAAGCATGCACCACGGAATTACCTGTGCTGAAAATGTATTCGTATGCGTATACAGACCATTTCTTGGGAAAATAAGTGTATCCGCTTGCAATCAGTTCACTGTTGTCCGTAAGCGACGATGTGAACATAAGTATCATGGGCATGAGCGCCAGCAGCGAAAAAACAATGAGCACCACATGGGAGAATATCTGAAATTTTTTGTCACTTCTCATTTTCTTTGTCCTCCCTAGAATAATGCGCTTTCGGGTTCAATCTTTCTAACCGAGAGATTGGCCGCAAGTATTAAGATGAAGCCCACAAGAGACTGGTACAGTCCGGCGGCTGAGGAGATACCGTAGTTACCGTCCTGCACCAGGCCTCTGTAAACATATGTGTCAATGGTGTTGGTGACTTTAAATAATGCACCCTGGTTCATGGGAACCTGGTAGAACAGACCGAAGTCCGAATAAAAGATTCTTCCGATTGCAAGAAGCGTCATCATGATTATGGTGGGCTTTAAAAGCGGAATGGTAATCTTCGTAATCTGTCTCCACTTGCTGCAGCCGTCTATTGCCGCAGATTCGTAAATTCCTCTGTCGATTCCGAGGATGGCCGAAAGATAAATAATGCAGTTATAGCCCGTAACCTTCCAGGCATTTACAAACACTATGATGAAGGGCCAGTATTTTTTCTCCATGTACCACTGAATCGGTTCTTTTCCCATAAGCTTAAGGAGCGTGTTGTTTACGAATCCGTTATCGTTTGAGAAGAAACCGAATACCAGATAACTCACTATTACCATGGATATCATAAAGGGCAAAAGAATGAGACACTGATACGTCTTCTTTAACTTAGAAGTCATTTCCGCAAGCATTATTGCAACAAACACAGCCAGAACGGTGTTGATAACTATAAATGCCAGATTGTAAAGGATTGTGTTTCTTGTAATAACAAAGGCGTCCTTGGTCTTAAAAAGGGGTTCAAAGTTCTTAAGTCCGATAAAGTCCGAACCGAATATTCCTTTTTTGGCATTAAATTTCTTAAATGCAAGCACAAGTCCCGGAAGGGGCATGTAGTTGTTGATAAAAAGATATAAAAGACCCGGAAGTGCCATAATGTACATTGGCAAAAAACGTCTGATACGTTTTTTTAAGGTCTTTTTATTACCGTAACCCTTTTGTTCATTCTTCATCGTGTATTCCTTCTTTTTCAAACAGAGCCGGCCTTGCGACCGGCTCCGTGTTGATTATTGCTTATTGGCAAAATCCAAAGTTTTTGCAAAAAACTTTATTTTGCCCATTCGTCTAATGCTTTCTGTTTTGCTGCCATATATTCCTCAAGGCCTGCTGCCTTAAGAGCATCGTTGAGTTCCTTAAGGCCTGCTTCGGGCTCTACGAAACCATAGATAACCTTTCCTGCATATTCTTCGTATGCGTTCTGAAGAGTGGTGTAGGTAGCTGCGTACTCGCTGTTGTCCCAGGTAAAGCCGAGTGCCTTGGACTTAACGGGGCAGTTGTCATTGAAGGCTGCAGTCTGCTCACCTACGTCAACGGGGTCGCCTTCCCAAACATGTGCAGCGTACTGATTGGGCATAAGCCAGAGTACGTTGGGATAATACTCGGAATTGGTGGAGTCAACGCCAGGTCCCCAGTTAATGGTTGTGTCGGGGTTAACTACGTATTCAACGCCTTCTTCACCCCAGCAAGCAAGGTTAGCCACAACGGGATCGGTGTAAAGCGCTTCAAGAACCTGCATTGCTGCGATAGGGTCTTCGGTGTTCTGGTTCATGCACCAGGGGAAAGAAGAAACTGCGGAAGAGCTCATGAAAGGCTCGCCTACGTCAAATACTGTCATGGGACGTCCACACTCACCCGAAATCTGATTCTCGTATGCGGGCTTACCGCAAGCCATCATTGCCATGTATGCTCCGGACTTAATTCTTGCGGATGCGCCGTTTTTGTCGGTAAGAGCATCGCCTGAAATGTAGCCTGCCTGATTCCATCTGTAGAATCTGTCGCACCAGGTCTTGAAAATTTCTGATTCGTATACGTTTTCGACCTTTAAGCTGTTGGCGGGATCGAGTAAAGAACCGTAGTAGTCACCGCCTACAGGGTCAACACAGCTGCCCTGAGAAAGCATGTTGTCCTGAGTTGAATAAACAATCTTGTCGGGGAATGCAGCGTGCATTTTTGCAAACATGTCATCAATGTCTTCCCATGTGCACTTGTAGTAGCCGAGGCTGTCCTTGCCAAACTTGGACAGGTCTACGCCTGCGCCTTCAAGGTACTCGGTACCGATACAAACAGCTGCAGTCTGGATAGCGTAATCCTTAATGGGAGGAACGCCGAAGAGCTTGCCGCCTACGCGACATGCATCGAAGTAGTCGCTTCTTACAACGTCCTTAAGGCCTGCACCGTAGTTATCAAGAAGACCGTTCTCTTCAAGGTCTGCAGTGTAACCATTGTTAACGCAAGTCATGTAACCGGGTCCGCAAGTGGAGAAAAGGTCTACCTGCTCGCCGGAGGAAAGCATAAGCTTAATGTCATCGCTGTATGCTGCAGAGTCGATGATAAGAAGCTCCACATCAACACCGAGAGTTTCTTCGGTATGAGCACTTAACTTCTGATTAATTCTGTCAAGGCCTGCGGGTGCTCCCGTCCAGTCAAAGAAAGAAACAACAACTTTTTTGTACTTACCTGTCTTTTCGGCTTCTGCCTTTCTGTCGGCGATAGCCTTCTGAGCCGGTGTCATCTCTCCGTCGGTTGTTGCAACCACGGATGATTCGCCTGTGCTGCTCTTAGTCTCTGTCTTGTCATCGGTCTTGCCGCAGCCCGCGAGACAGGATACGACCATAACGGATGCCAGAAGAGTTGCCAAAAACTTTTTCATAATAACCTCCTGTGTAATGAAACCATTTTCCGAACCAAAGGGAAAAGCATATCTCCCAAGCTAGCTTCTCTTATTTTAGGTGAAACGTTTTTCCTTGTTCGTTTTTCATTATATTGACCGCTTATCAATCCGTCAATATGGCAATATTATACAAAGAGCTTATCGATTATTGTGATTTTTTCACAGTTAACGTTTTCGTAAGATAGCATTTTAGAAAATCGTTTTTCTTTTGAGGTACAGAAAACGGGCGAAGAAAGGTCTTCGCCCGTAATCATTCTAATACTATTTATTTGCTGATATCCTTAACCGAATTTCTCTCCACAAGCCTGCTCTTGATTCTGATATCGGTCTTGTCTCTATCAACAGCTGAAGGATCGTCTATCATCTCAATGATTTTGTCCGCCGCCTTGTAACCGATTTCTTCAAGAGGAAGTGCCATAGTGGTTACTTCCGGTGTCAGGAATGTCGAAATGTCCTGATTGTCGTAGCCCATTACGGAAATGTCGCGTCCGGGCTCCAGTCCTTTTTCTTTCAAGAACGCGTATGCACCCGAAGCTATGGCATCCGACATACAGAATACTGCTGTGATGTCCTTGTCGATAAGCTTCTGCATTCCTTTGTAGCCGCCTGCTTTGTTCCATGTTGCGTATTCGATGAGGCCGGGGTCGAAAAGAATGCCTTCCTCAAACATAGCTTTCTGAATACCGATGACACGGTTAACCGTATGGGTGTTGTCGTATTCGCCCGCGATTACACCTATGCGCTTATGGCCCTTGGATACCAGATATTTGGTAACATCGTAGCCGCCCGACACATCGTCCAGTCTGAAGGTGGGAATTTCTTTGTCCGCCGCAATGGCATAGGACATTACTATGGGAAGGTTATTGGCACTGGTTAACTTGCTGACCGTGTGCTCATGGCCGCCCACATAAAGAATACCGTCCACATTCATGGCATCCATCTTGGCTAAAACCGGCTGAAGTGCCGACTGAAATAAGGCTTCGTCGTGCATCCACTTGCCGCTCCATCTTCCGAATAGACGCATGTTCTCAATTACTACATTGTATCCGTGTTCCTCGCAGCAGTTCATGACTCCCTCGATGATGGAAGGCGTACTGAACATTATAAGGTCCTCGGCTATTATTCCTATAGTCCTCGTGGAAATCGCACGAAGGCTTTTGGCAAGGTAATTGGGGCGATATCCGGTTCGTTCCACCTCTGCACGGATTTTGGCCGCCATTTCCTCACTGACTTTATTTTTCTTACCGTTTAAAACATTTGAAACCGTCGAAATAGACACTCCGCAGGATGCGGCAATGTCCTTAATGGTCACAACGGAATCCATATTTCTTTTCGCCATAACATGTCCCCTTCATATTACCGACAAATCCATCGGTAAAACGTTTACCAAGATTGTATCACATTCCTGCGATTTGTAAACAAAATCTGTGAGTTAAACGTTTTGCTTCACAACAAAAGAAGACCGGCGCACAACGCGCCGGCCGGATAGTGTTCATTTTTGCGACTTAAGGTATATATTTGTTAAGTATCTCATTAAGCTTCATTTCATCAATGGGCTTGGACAGATATGCCGTGAAGCCCGCATCCTTGTAAGACGTTTCGGATGTTTCATCTTCGTTGGCGGTCAGGGCCACGATAGGGGTGCGCGCGTACTTCTCGGGGAAGTCTTCTTTGATACGTCTGAGGGTCTCGATTCCGTTCATCTCCGGCATCAGGTGGTCGATAAAGATGAGGTCATAGTCCTCGGTTTTTAACAGTTCCAGGCATTTTGCGCCGCTCTCGGCAAGGTCAGGGGTAAAGCCGTAATACTTCATAAGGCCCTTACATACCGACAGATTTACTTTATTGTCATCCACCACCAGGACTTTGGCATTGGGAGCCCTGAAGTAAGGTACCTTTCGCTCTGCAGCTTCTTTGATGGTCTTTCTTAAAGACCGCTCGTCCGTAACTTCCTGCTCCACGGAAAAAGAAAACGTGGAACCGATTTCGTACGTACTCTCAACCGTAAGTTCGCTTCCCATAAGTTTAAGAATTGAGGAGCAGATTGCCAGACCCAGGCCGGTTCCTTCCACATTTCTGTTGACCTCGGGGTCCAGTCTTGAGAAGGCTTTCTTTAGTTTTGGCAGGTCTTCTTCTTTGATACCTATGCCGGTATCCAGCACAGATACGTTAAGCATGCCTTTTTTCTCGGCGGGCTTTAAGTAGCTGAACCAGATTCTGAGGGTAACCGAACCTTCTCTTGTGTATTTAATGGCATTGGAAACAAGGTTGATGATGACCTGCCTTATACGAACATCGTCACCGTAGAGTTCTGCGGGAACGTTCTCGCTTACTTCGAGCTTAAATCCCAGGCCCTTGGCCACCGCATCGGAACGCATGATGTCGGCCACTTCATAACTGATGGTTGCCGCAGAATATTTGACGGGGTTGATGGTCATCTTGCCCGCTTCCATCTTAGACAAGTCGAGAATGTCGTTAATCATGGACAGAATAACTTTTCCGCTGGTGCTGATTTCTTTTGAAAGCTTAAGCGTCTCTTCTTCTTTGGTATCGTTGATGATGACGCTGTTCTTGCCCAATACCGCATTGAGGGGCGTACGCATTTCGTGGGTCATGCTTACGAGGAAGTGCTCTCTGTCGGCACGCTGCTCCTCTATGGCCTTTAAACGCATGAAGCTGTTAAGGGCATAGTGATATTTTTCTATCATGATGTAGGAAATAAAAATCGTATACACGACTACATGATAAATAACGTTTCTGTCAGCCATCTTTCCCGACAGTCTGTGAATCTGCACCAATGTGGCAATAAGCGCCAGCGTGTTTATGATAAGCACCTGAAAAGGCATCATGGAGGACATACCGGCCACTACCAGATAAATGACTATCCATACCACTATATCCATCGTGCCTGTCTGTCTGTATACTACACCCAGGGAAAGATTGCCCCAGGCAATATAAAGAAAGCAGGTCCAGAAAAAAATGCCTTCACAGAAGTTGGTATGCCGTCTCGGATTATCTGTGTAACGTTTGAGATGATTTGAGAGATAAATCAAAAAAAGGCATGTAACCGACACAATGGCGAGGGCAGAGTACTGCGCCACCATATATTTGGAAATGCCGGTTACAAACCAATACAAGAGAAGCGGTGCAATAACCGAGTAAAGCATCGCTAAAATACTTATTCTTTTGACCGCAACAATCTGCTGCGCAACGCACTCATCTCTGTAAAGAAGATATTCAGTGCGGATTTTTTTAATTCTTTCGCTGAGGGTCATCAGTTATTCTTCAGTCTGTCAAAGAATTCCTCGTGAGCCGCCTCGTACTCGTGGTTATAGTTCTCATCACTACCCTTGTGAAGGGATGAGATGTATGAGTGTGCAAGGTTTGCAACTTCAGGATTAACACGGGCGATGACGGCAATACCGATATTGGAGCACACGTCGGATATTCTTTCGATATTGTTAAGTATGTCAAGGAAAACCGTACCTGC
>JAEEGL011729214.1_pt1 | contig 10576 bp, 8 predicted proteins | sample 9134231 | NCBI WGS metagenome assembly JAEEGL01 (sample SAMN16246548, study PRJNA631951) | gut metagenome | biome: gut microbiome; feature: rumen; material: fiber-attached | host: Bos | place: Iran: Karaj | collected 2018-10
ACCCTTGCTCTGAATCTGTTATCCTCATCAGGCTCGCGGCTCTTAAGCTCTTCAAGGGTTTCTTCCAGCTTGTCTATCAAAAGATACTTAGGCGCAACATAGGTGGCAAGAGTTATTACATTGAACTCATAGCCGGTGATGCGTGGATTGTCTTCCTTGCGGTAATCGCCGATGGCACGGATCAGCTCGCATACGCGGTTGTGCTCTGCAACAGCCTTTCTGATGGCTGCATCTGATACGTCAATTCCGTAATTCTCGCTAAGTGGCTTTAAAATGTGGTTTTTGCACTGAAGGACATAGAGATTAAGGCCGTTATCGTCAGCCTTCATCGGGATCTCCATGTACTCAAAGAAGAATTTCTCTTTGTCTTTGCCAAGAGTATTGAGAAGCTCCATGTTCTCGATGCAACGGTTCATCATGGAACAGCCATCGGGAGTAATGATGCAGTCGGCAAAATTATATCCACCCTCGATCGCACGTTCCAATAGAGCACGGCTGTATTCACACAGAAAACTTGTCATGTAATATGTGGAAATATCCAAAGAGCCTGTTCTTGGAGCACGAAGTCGTGCTGAGAAGCACCCGTCCAGATTAAGGAGTGGCTCAGGTGTGTTTTCACAGGTGTACGCAACGCATATTTTGCCATCCGCCTGTGCTTTTTGAATCAGCTCATTGTTAGCCTCAAGGAGCAGATTCTCAAAGTAAATCAGGTGTTTTAAGTCTTTCACTTTCTTTCCCCTACCTTCTAAATTAATTCAAATATAAATTTTTTATAAAAATAGTCTAATGGATGAGGGAAAATATGTCAATTAATAGTGCAATTTCACGATTTTCTGTTTTATAATAGAGGTAGTATCGTAAATTTTAAACTTGAGGTGACTATGGCAGGTCAGGTCAGTGAGCAGCGAGCTTCCAGCGGATATTCCGGACTGGGTGTCTTTGATGGAAATTCATATGAAAGAGAATTAAAACTGTGCGGTGAAGTAGGGGCAGATGTTGAAAAGCTGAAAGCCCTTAAGTTTAATGCGCTTCAGCTGGCAGAAATCAGAAAGGGCTATGCTGATAAGGTTGATGTCAGCAAATACATGGATCCAAAGCTCTCCTGGTCAGCCATGGAAGAGATGCGCCTTGAGATGTTCCAGGGTATCGATATGTCTGCCTACAGGGCACAGGGCTTTGATACCACTCAGTTATCCCAGATAAGGCAGGGCCTTAATATGGGTATAGACGTATCAGTCTATGCCAAGAAGGAATACTTTGCAGATCAGATGTATGAGCTTAGACTTGGTCTTTCCAAGGATAATCCGGTTCCCATCATCTTTTATCAGGATCCTGCTTTTGACGCCCTTCAGATGCGCGAGATCAGAAAGGGACTTCAGGCGGGAGTAGATATTGCTCAGTATGCCCACGTTACGATGCCATATATGAAGATGAGAGTCATCAGGGAAAGTGCTGAGGATGGTCTTGTCTTCGAACAGAGAGATATAGACAGATATAATGCAGGTATTCTTGACCAGATGCATAAGGCATATGTGGACAAGGTAGATATCACCCAGTATATTGCCATGAGATTCGATGCCGAGCAGCTTGAGCAGGTGAGGATCGCCCTCAAGGAAGGTATCCCCATCGATGATTATATCTCAGGGGATATGAGAGGAGATGCCATCAAGGAGGTCAGGATCGGCATCGAAAATGGCGTAGATGTTTCCCTCTTTGCAGATGCAGCTTACGGCTGGCAGCAAATGTATGAGATGCGAATCGGTCTTGAGCATCAGATAGATATAAGACCATACTGTAAGCCTTTATATCAGGCTGATCAGATGAGAGAGATAAGACTTGGCCTGGAAGAGAGCCTTGATATCAGCAAGTTCTCCTCCATGATGTACACAGCCAAGGATATGCGCCGCCTTCGTCAGCAGATGCTGGCAGGTGAGTACGACAGAGGCGCTAAAGCAGAAGCAAAAGCAAAAGCCGGTGAGGCGCCTGTAGAACAAAAGGAAGTTCCGCTTAGCAGGATCACTGATGAAGATGCCTTCATCAACGATATGATAGTTCACAGGGATACCTACCTTGCATTTGAGGATGGCAATATGAAGTGCTTCCTGACACTTCCTGAGAGAATGGACGGCAGGAAGTACACCGAGGACATTCTCTTTAAGTTCCTTGAGAAAGCAAGGATCATCTATGGCCTTGACAAAGAGGCAGTAAAGAAGATTGCCGCAGCAGGTAAGCCGGTTATCAGAGAACTCATTGCCACAGGAATGTATGTCCAGGATGGTACTAACGGATATTATGAATACTTCTTTGACACTTCTGAGGAGCAGGAGCCCGAGATACTTAAGGACGGATCCGCTGACCTTGAGAAGATGAAGTGCCTGCAGCCTGTAAAGGTTGGAGATAAGATTGCCGAGTACCACAAGGCTACCAGAGGAACCCACGGCTACGATGTATACGGAAACTTTATCAAAGCGGTTCCGGGAAAAGAGATACCGATCCTTAAAGGGTCAGGATTTATGATAATGAATGACCGCGTCAGCTACGTGGCAACCTATACCGGTGCCATCAGAATGGTGGGCGGAAGAGTAGAGATCACTAAGCTGATGGTTGTTCAGGAAGTCAAGATCACAGATAAAAAGATCAAGTACGACGGAACAATCTTCGTGGTGGGAGATGTCTTTTCCGGTAGTGAGATCGAGGCCTCGGGAGATGTTATCATCGGTGGTCACCTTGAGAGCTCCGATGTAACAAGCGGCGGCGAGGTGGTAATAAAGGGCGGAGTTACCTGTCCGATACGAGGCACCATAACCGCAAAAGGAGATATCTGCGCCAAGTACATTGAGGGCGCTACGATCTCCGGCGAGAATATATCGGCCAACTACTTTATCAACTGTAAGGTAGACGCCAGAGGCTTTGTCAGAACCTATGGAAGAGTAGGTATGATCTATGGCGGAACCATTAACAGTCTCTTCGGAATTGAAGCTGCTTCCGTGGGCAATAAGACCGGAGCAAGGACCATAATCAATCTTGGTGTAAACTCCACCATCCTTGCCAATTACAACAACTTAAAGAAATCTCTTGAGAGAGAACAGGAGCAGCTTGAGACCCTTAACACCGAGAAGGAGAGGCTCAAAGAAGTAGGCGGCGGAAATCGTGAGCTTATGCAGTGGAAGGTTAAGATCAATGCAGCCGTAGCCACCAAGGAAGCCGGGATAAAAGAGCTAAAGGCTGAAATGAGTGCTCTTGAGGAAGAGATAGCAAGAGGTAATGGTGCAAAAGCTACTATAACAGAGATGGCTTATGCAAATACGATCTTTGTTATTTCCGGAGTGGTCTACAGGCTTGAATCCGACAGAAAGACTTACGATAAGATGATTTTCAGGGTCGACGCCAAGAGAGAAAATATTGTTGTAGTATGAATTAATTGTATAATTATTACTGCCAGGGACACCTCTGGCAGTATTTTTTGTAAAAATTCGCAATTGCGTCAATGCAAATATTATGTTAAGTTTGGATTATAAATTTTGCGGCGTTACTATAAAAAAGCAATGGAGAAAATCGGCATGGCACAGCTTTGGGGCGGGAGATTTACAGGCAGTATCAACGAACTGGCATGGAATTTTAATGCATCAATTACCTTCGATCAGAGGTTTTTGGAGGTGGATGTACTTGGGAGCAAGGCACATGCATCTATGCTTGGCAAGCAGGGAATCATCACCGAGGATGAAAAAAATGCCATTATTTCCGGTCTGGATGAAATCCTTTCCGATGTGAAAAGTGGTAAGCTTTCAATAACCAATAAGTATGAGGACATCCACAGCTTTCTGGAGGCAAATCTCATCGAGAGAATAGGAGATGCCGGCAAGAAGGTCCACACAGGCAGAAGTCGCAACGATCAGGTGGCTCTGGATATGAGACTCTACTGCAGAGGCGAGGTTGAGAACACTGCAGAGCTTCTTAAAGATCTTTTGCAGTGCCTTCAGACTATAATTGAGGATAACCTTGATACTTATATGCCGGGATTTACTCATCTTCAGAAGGCGCAGCCCGTGACACTTTCTCACCATCTGGGCGCATATTTTGAGATGTTCAAAAGAGACCTTCTTCGCATGAAGGATATTTACAGCAGGATGAACTATTGCCCGCTGGGAGCTGGAGCTCTGGCAGGGACCACATATCCCCTGGATCGTGAGTATGTGGCACAGCTTCTTGAGTTTGAAGGACCTACTCTTAACAGTATGGATTCCGTTTCAGACAGGGATTACCTGATAGAGTATATGTCAGCTCTTTCAACTATTATGATGCACTTATCGAGGCTTTCAGAGGAGATCATTATCTGGAACTCCAATGAATACCGATTTGTCGATATTGACGATGCATACTCTACAGGAAGCAGCATCATGCCACAGAAAAAGAACCCTGATATCGCAGAGCTTGTAAGGGGCAAGACCGGAAGAGTCTATGGAGATCTGATGAGCCTTCTTACAACCATGAAGGGTATACCTCTTGCTTACAACAAGGACATGCAGGAGGACAAGGAAGCGGCATTTGATGCCATGGATACTGTTAAGAACTGCCTGACACTCTTTACCGATATGCTAAGGACTCTTAAGTTCAACGCTGATAACATGGAAAAGAGTGCCACCAGAGGCTTTACAAATGCCACTGACGCGGCAGATTACCTGGTTAATAAGGGAATGCCTTTCAGGGATGCCCACAGCGTCATCGGAAGACTGGTGCTTTACTGCATCGACAAGGGATGTGCCATAGATGATCTTACACTGGATGAACTTAAAGGGTTCTCAGAGCTCTTTTCCCAGGATATCTATGATGCAATCAGCCTTAAGACCTGTGTTGAAAAGAGGCTTACCATCGGGGCACCCAGTCCCGAGGCAATGAAGAAGGTCATCGCGGTAAATAATGAGTTTCTGACAAATTTCAAATTTAAATAAAGAAAAGGAAAGAGAGAGGAGTAACTATTATGAGCGACAAGTTAAAGGTAGCGGTTCTTGGTGGAACCGGAATGGTAGGCCAGAGGTTCATATCAATTATTGAGAACCACCCATGGTTTGAGGTTACGACCATTGCGGCCAGCCCAAGGAGCGCAGGACAGACCTACGAGGAATCAGTAGGAAGCAGATGGAAGATGGAAAATCCCATGCCTGAGTCTGTTAAGAACATCGTTATCAAGGATGTTACTGACGTTAAGGCTGTTTCTGAGGACGTTGACTTTGTTCTTTCAGCAGTTAACATGTCCAAGGATGAGATCAAGGCTATCGAGGAAGAGTACGCCAAGACTGAGACACCGGTTGTTTCCAACAACTCAGCTCACAGATGGACACCCGATGTACCTATGATCATTCCTGAGATTAACCCTGAGCACATGGATGTTATCGAGTTCCAGAAGAAGAGACTTGGAACAAAGAACGGCTTCATCGCAGTTAAGCCCAACTGCTCAATCCAGAGCTACACACCTGCTCTTACAGCATGGAAAGAGTTTGAGCCCTACGAGATGGTAGCAACCACATATCAGGCTATTTCAGGTGCCGGCAAGAACTTTGAGGAGTGGCCGGAGATGGTTGGAAACGTTATTCCTTTCATTTCAGGTGAGGAGGAGAAGTCTGAGAAAGAGCCTCTTCGCATCTGGGGTAAGGTTGAGAACGGCGTGATCGTTCCTGCAGATGATGTGAAGATCACATGTCAGTGTATCAGAATTCCTGTTCTTTACGGTCACACAGCAGCTGCTTTTGTTAAGTTCAAGAAGAACCCTACCAAGGAGCAGCTTATTGAGAAGCTGGTCAGCTTTAAGGGACTTCCTCAGGAGCTTGGACTTCCAAGTGCTCCTAAGCAGTTCATTCAGTACATGGAGGAGGACAACAGACCTCAGGTTACTCTCGATGTAAACTACGAGGGCGGCATGGGCGTAAGCATTGGAAGACTTCGTGAGGACACAATTTACGACTGGAAGTTTGTTGGACTTTCACACAACACTCTTCGTGGAGCTGCCGGCGGTGCCGTAGAATGCGCAGAGCTTCTTAAGGCAAGCGGTTACATCGGCAAGAAATAATAGAAATGGGTTTATATGGAAGAGACTAGAAAAATTGATCTGGCTTTTTTGAATCGATTCTATGAAAGTGGACTCTCAAACATTCTTGTGGTTTATGGTCACAGGAATGTTGAGAAGAATGAGCTGCTTCTTCGTTTTATTGAGAACAGGAGAAGTGTCTTTTACTCAGCAAGATCCGTGTCCGGCAAGGAGCAGATAAGGCTCTGGGAAAAAGAGCTCATGGACAAAAAACACAAATTCTCTGGTGAGCCCACTTACACAGATATCCTTGAATTATCACTTGGAGGAGCGGGGCGCAGTCCTGTTATCTTCGTGATAAGGAATTTTGAGTATATCATAAAGGGGTCTGAAACCTTTATGAAGGAACTCGTTAATTTTGTTGAGAAGAATGGGAAGTTTAGACAGCTCCTGGTTCTTCTTGTAAGTAATGATGTCTCCTGGGTGGAGAACAGTATGGTTGCAGCGCTGGGATCATTGTCCAGCAGTCTGGCAGGTTTTAGAAAGATCAAGCCTCTTCCGTTTTCTGAGCTAAGAAGCCACTTTGGCAAGATGTCATACAGAGACGCGGTGCTGACTTATTCGGTGCTGGGAGGACAGACGAATCTCTGGAAATACTTTGATGAGTCCCTGTCCTTTAAGGAGAACATCTGTAAGAACCTGCTTGATCCCGGATCATTTTTGTTTGGGGAATCTATGAGGCTGACGGCGTATCATCTTCGTGAGACAGCGGTTTACCACACGATCCTTTCCGAGATGGCTTCCGGTGCAAACAAGCTCAACGATATTTATCATGCCACAGGTTTTTCCAGGGCTAAGATATCGGTTTATTTGAAGACGCTTATCCATCATGACTTTGCCTACAAGGCTTATTCCTTTGGAAATGCCGGCAGGGAAAATGTTATGAAGGGTGTTTACAAGATACTTGATCCTCTCATTGATTTTTATTTCAGGTTTATCTTCCCCAATGAGAGCAGCCTGATACAGATGCCTGCGGACAAGTTTTATGACATCTTCATTGCTCCCGGAATTCAGGACTACGCGGGAGATTACTTCAAAGCTGTCTGCCGTGAGTATGTACTCAGGCTCGAGGAGAAGGGACTTCTTCCTTTCGAGATTGCTGATGAGGGCGAGTGGATCGGCAAAGATGGTAACATCGACATCATTGCCCAGAGTGAAATGGGCGATACAGCCTTTGGAATCTGTGCATGGCAGCGCCAGATAACCCATCAGGATCTGGATGACCTTGCGAAGATCTCAAAGAAGGCAAGACTTGAAGGGGATTATATTTATCTCTTTTCAACAGCCGGCTTTGATGACTGGATCATTGATGCGTCCCTTAAGCCGGACAGCAAGCTGAAGCTTATTGGAATCGATGAGCTGACAAATGGTTAATTTAATACTTTAGAGCAATATCCACCTTGCAGGGCTGATCCTGCAGGGTGGATTTTTTGTGGGTAATTTTGTGGGACACTTGGTACTGTTATGGTTGTATCATTTTTGGAGGACAGTGATTGAATGAGGCTTAGAAAATAATCATTTGTCTGCTCCGGGACTGGGATTGTAGCACTGCTCGGCCCGCCGTCAAGGGCTGCCCGTGTAACTGCTGATGGCATCCTACAAAACAGGATGCTCATCATCAGTAACACAGCGTACTGTCCCTTGACTGCGGACCTTACTCTGTGCAAAATGGTCACCAACCGGGGCAGGCAAAGTTGGTGTACTGGCTGTTGAGCAATTCGGCTTCGGGCATGAGGGTGGCATAGGCATCGGACAGAGTGATTACATGCCCCAAGGGCCATTTGGAGCGAATTTGCCATAATCTTCAGAGCGAAAATCTTCTTTTGTCCATGATTTTACATGCCCTTGAGCCTATTTTAGTGGGATTTGCCATAAAATCTGGAGAGGAATTATTCTTTGGCTCAGGAAATTACATGCCCAGGGGCAAGTTTGGGGCTGATTTGCCATAATTTTTAGAGGAAAATTGCTTCTGAGCTTAGGAAATTACATGCCCAAGTGCCTGTCAGAGGCCAATCTGCCATAATTTCTGGAGTAGAATTGCTTCTGAGCTTAGGAAATTACATGCCCAAGTGCCTGTCAGAGGCTTATCTGCCATAAAATCTGGAGTGAAACCGGCTTTTTGACATGGAGATTACATGCCCAGAAGCTGTCTTGCCGCTGTTTGCCATAATACGATGGATGAAAGTGTGCCTGATTAAGGATTATGAAAAGGGGGACAGAGTGATCCTTGAGGTGTTTTCACACCATTTTCGTTCTGGAGATTACCTTGGTAGGAAACATTTTATCGATTCCTACCATTTTCAAAATACCTATGCTCTTGGAGTGCACTTACAGAGCATTGATTGAGAATTGATTCGTAATTAATCATCCGCCATCATACTATTTGCCTCTGCAGAAGAAGAATGGAGTGAAACTGTGTAAGAAACTCACCAGAATGCGATTTGCAAATGCACTCTAAGTGGTGTTGTTTTTGAAGAATGGAGTGAACTTGAAAATCCCACTCTTACCAATTGCTCAGTACAGTTACCATTGGTAAGAGTCGTCAGCCATGACAAGTACGTCGATTATCATGAGTTTGGATTCTATATATAAACAGATTCTGCGTCCAAGAAATTACCTGCCCAGAGTCATGTTTGAGGCTGATCTGCCATAAAATCTAGAGTGAAACCGGATTTTTGACTTGGAGGTTACATGCCCAGAAGCTGTTTTGCCGCTGTTTGCCATAATACGATGGATGAAAGTGTGCCTGATTAAGGATTATGAAAAGGGGGACAAAGTGATCCTTGAGGTGCTTTCACACCATTTTAGTTCTGACGATTACCTTGGTAGGAAACATTTTATCGATTCCTACCATTTTCAAAATACCTATGCTCTTGGAGTGCACTTACAGAGCATTGATTGAGAATTGATTCGTAATTAATCATCCGCCATCATACTATTCGCCTATGCAGAAGAATAATGGAGTGAAACTGTGTAAGAAACTCATCAGAATGCGATTTGCAAATGCACTCTAAGTGGTGCTGGTTTTGAAAAATGGAGTGAACTTGAAAATCCCACTCTTACCAATTGCTCAGTACAGTTACCATTGGTAAGAGTCGTCAGCCATGACAAGTACGTCGATTATCATGAGTTTGGATTCTATATATAAGCAGATTCTGCGTCCAAGAAATTACATGCCCAGAGGCATGTTTGAGGCTGATCTGCCATAAAATCCGGAGAGGAATTGTTCTTTGATGAGGAAAATTACATGCCCAGAGGCATGTTTGGGGCTGATTTGCCATAATATCAGAGAGGGATTTTTCTTGCTTAACAGAATACACTTCCTGGCGGGTCAAGGGGAACGTGGAATACCGCAGCAGGGTGCTCACGAAACTAACGGTTGTCCCAGAAGTAAATGGCGCCCTGGGAGGATATGCCGCGAAAGCTCCTTGACGTGCCTCGAAAACACCCTCTTGCCCTGCGGGTGGCACTTTTATGTGCCGCCCCTTGGTTACCTTTGGGGTAAAGTGGAGATTCTGTAAGCAGTAGATTAAGGGGATAAAAATAACCATACCCAGTGCCGCAATATGAAAGTGGGACAAAGAGAAACGTCCTCATTGTCCCACCTAATTTCCAAAATGGATTTTTTGAAAATTAAAGGTTAACTTATGATACAATTGTATTTGCTTTTGAATTTAAACCATATCCGAAAGGAATTTAGATATACATGTCCAAGAAACTGATAATCACTGAGAAACCTTCTGTTGCAAGAGATTTTGCGAGAGTCTTAAATGTCTCAGGCAAGCAGAATGGATATATAGAGAATGACCAGTATGTAATCTCATGGTGCGTGGGCCATCTGGTGGAGATGCTTTATCCGGAGGCATATGATGAGAAGTACGGCAAGTGGAAACTAGAGGATCTTCCATTTTTACCCCAGGTCTATAAGTATGGTGTTATACAGAGGTCCAAGGATCAGTACAACATAGTCAATAACCTGCTTCACAGGGAAGATATCGACACTGTCTACTGGGCAGGCGACTCAGGAAAAGAAGGACAGACAATCGAGGAGAACATCAGGAACTTCGGCGGAGTAAGAGATGGAATGACTGAGCTCAGGGTCTGGATAGACTCCCAGACTGATGATGAAATAAGGCGCGGAATAGCAGAAGCTAAGCCTATGTCCGACTATGCGCTTCTTGGTGAGTCGGGAATCATGAGGGCTATTGAGGACTACAGCCTTGGTATAAACTTTTCCCGTGCGCTTTCTGTAAAATATGGAAAGCTCCTCAACGACGCAGCAGCAACTAAATCTTACACAGCCATCGCTGTAGGCCGTGTTATGACCTGCGTTCTTGGAATGGTTGTAAGGCGTGAGCGCGAGATCAGGAACTTTGTGGAGACTCCTTTCTACAGAGTAGTGGGTTCTTTTTCTGATGCAAAGATTCAGGCTGAGTGGAAGGCTGTAAAGGGCTCTGCTTTGTTTGAATCGCCGCTTCTTTACAAGGAAAACGG
>JAEEGL012265557.1_pt1 | contig 10576 bp, 11 predicted proteins | sample 9134231 | NCBI WGS metagenome assembly JAEEGL01 (sample SAMN16246548, study PRJNA631951) | gut metagenome | biome: gut microbiome; feature: rumen; material: fiber-attached | host: Bos | place: Iran: Karaj | collected 2018-10
ATGAATCGGTATTAGTAAGATTGTAAAAAGAATTTCTTCCTACTCCCATAGTTTTAGAAAGTTCACTTAATAATAATTCTTTATCTTCATCTAAAATGTGCTCTTTAGCACGATAGAAATCTTCAAAATAATGTTTATAGGTTTCTAATTCTTTATTATCTTTAATTAAATCTTTTATTTCTTCATAATCATGTTTCATAAACATTGGAGATATAAATGATAGTTTAGATGATATATCACTATAGAAGTTTTTTATATCTAATTTTAAGCTTTGAGATTTAGTAATAGTTGAATCACTATCACAAAGCAAATTTGAATATAGATATAAGATTCCTAAATTATCTTCTATTTTTTCTTCTAGTTTTAAAAACTCTAATAAATTAGCACTACTTTTAAAAACACTTTTCTTTAATGATATTAATTTTTTTACATCACTTAAAACTTCATTTTTCTTAAGTTTTATTTCTTTGTCATTTTTAATCATTAAAGACAAATCCCATTTAAATTTATCATCTATTTCTTTTCTTGTTTTAGATTCCATAATATCTCCTTTATAAACTTGTTAAAAGAGAGTCACCTCTCTTTTAACTATTATTTTTCTTCGTAATCAGCTTCTTCTACATCATCATTTTTTGATTTTTTCTTTTTATCTTTTTTATCTTCTTTATCATCAGATTCTGTAGATTCTTCTGCTTGTCTTTCTTTAGCAGCTTCTTCATAAACTTTTGATGCAAGTTTCATAGCTACTTCATTTAACTTTTCAGTTTTCTTCTTAATATCATCTGCATCAAAATCTTTATCTTCAAGAGCTTTCTTTAAGTCTTTAATCTTATCTTCAGCGTCTTCGACGTCTTTCTTATCAGCTTTATCTCCTAAGTCTTTAATTGCTTTTTCAGTAGCAAAGATCATTGAATCAGCTTCGTTTCTAACGTCAGCTTCTTCTTTTCTCTTTTCGTCTGCTTCTTTATTAGCTTCAGCTTCTTTCATCATCTTATCAATTTCATCATCAGAAAGATTAGTAGAAGATGTAATTGTAATTGATTGTTCTTTATTTGTTCCTAAATCTTTTGCTGTAACATTAACAATACCATTAGCATCGATATCAAATTTAACTTCGATTTGTGGAACTCCTCTTGGAGCTGGTGGAATATTTGTAAGTTGGAAGTTACCAAGAGTTTTGTTATCCGCAGCCATTGGTCTTTCACCTTGAAGTACATGAATATCAACAGCAGGTTGGTTATCTGCAGCTGTACTAAATACTTGTGACTTACTTGTTGGAATTGTTGTATTTCTTGGAATTAATACAGTCATAACATTTCCTAATGTTTCAAGTCCTAATGATAATGGAGTAACATCTAGAAGTACGATATCATCAACTTCACCAGTTAAAACTCCACCTTGAATTGCAGCACCCATTGCTACAACTTCATCTGGGTTAACACTCTTATTTGGTTCTTTTCCAAGTTCTTTTTTAACTAATTCTTGAATATATGGAATACGTGTTGATCCACCTACTAGAATAACTTGATCAATATCAGATGCTTTTAATTTAGCATCTTTTAAAGCTTTATGAACAGGATCTAGTGTTGAATCAAATAAATCTCGACATAAGTCTTCAAATTTAGCTTTTGTTAATGAAGTTTCTAAATGTAGAGGTCCTTCATCAGATTGAGATATAAATGGAAGTGATATCTCAGCTTTAGTCATACCAGATAAATCTTTTTTGGCTTTTTCAGCAGCATCTTTAAGTCTTTGCATAGCCATTTTATCTTTAGATAAATCGATACCATTTTCCTTTTTAAATTCATCTATTAAATATTCTTGGATTCTTTCATCAAAGTCATCTCCACCTAAACGGTTATTTCCACTTGTAGATTTAACTTCAAATACTCCATCACCTAACTCAAGGATGGAAACATCGAATGTTCCTCCACCTAAGTCATAAACTAAAATTGTTTGTAATTTTTCTTGTTTATCTAAACCGTAAGCTAAAGCTGCAGCTGTTGGTTCATTTATAATTCTTTCTACTTCAAGTCCTGCTATTTTACCAGCATTTTTAGTAGCTTGTCTCTCAGCATCATTAAAGTATGCTGGAACTGTAATAACAGCTTTAGTAACTTTATCTCCTAGATAGTCTTCAGCATCTTTTTTAAGTTTCATTAAAATTTTAGCTGAAATTTCTTCTGGAGTATATTTCTTACCATTAGCCTCAACTTTTTCGCTTGTTCCCATTTTTCTTTTGATTGAAGATACTGTACCTTTTACATTAGTAACTGCTTGTCTTTTAGCAGTTTCTCCAACCATTTCTTCGTCGCCTTTAAAAGCAACTACTGATGGAGTTGTTCTATTACCTTCTGAGTTAGTAATAACTTTTGGTTCTCCACCTTCTAATACTGCAACACAACTATTTGTTGTTCCTAAATCGATACCTATAACTTTACTCATTATTTATCATCCTTTCTTATTCACTTACTTTAACCATTGCTGGTCTTATAACTTTCTCTTTATAAATATATCCTTTTTGCATTACATCGATTACTATTCCAGGATTTGTTCCATCAACGTGTTCAGTTAAAACTGCTTGCATAGTATTTGGATCAAATTCTTTATTTAAGCAATCTATTTCACTTACGCCCTTTTCATTTAAGGTGTTAAGTAAATTACCATATATCATCTTAAATCCACTTAAGAATTTAGATAATTCATCAGTTAGATTATCATCATCTAACATGATAGCTCGCTCAAAATTATCAACGATAGGAAGTAACTTTTTAATAAGTTCTTCACCATCATACTTATATGCTTTAGCTATTTCTTCTTCGTTTCTTCTTTTCATGTTTGTCATATCAGCATTAAGACGAATAATCTTTTCATTTAATAAAGCTATTTCTTCTTTAAGTTTGATAACTTCTTTATTATCTTTATTCTTCTTTGGTTTAGCTGCGGCTTTTTTAAGCTCGTCTAAATTTTTATTTTCTTTTTCACTCATCACTATTTTCCTTATCTAATTCACTTAAATTATCATTTATATATTTTAAAAGTCCAACAACTTTGTCATATTCCATTCTCTTTGGTCCAACTACTGCAATAGTACCTTCTTCGCCATTAATGTTATAGTGACTCTTAACTATTGTGACATTAGAATCAAAGTCATTTTCATCACCAATATAAATGTTAATTAATTTGTCTTCATCTTTTGAATCAATTTTCTTTACTAATTCCGGATCTTCAAACTTACTTACTAATCTTCTAATCTCATTTGTATCATTATATTCTGGTTGATTAAATAATTTTGATTGTCCAGACATATGCACATTAGCTTCTTTAGTGAAATTATGTAAAGCATCGTAGAAAATATTATAAACAGTTTCATATTGTTCAATTTTTTCCATGATAACTGGTTTAATCTCAAACTCTAGTTTTTCTGCTACTTCATCAATTGGTGTTCCCACTAACATTTTATTTACCATTTCACTAGTTTTTACTATTTGATTAACTGGTGTATTAGGTGGTAAAACAAATTGCTTATTTTCAACTATTCCTTTATTAGTACATACAAGAGCAACTACTCTTGTTTCATCTAGAGGAATAATATTTACTTGTTGAAGCAAGTTTTCCTTACTATTTTTACCTAGTACTACACTAGTATAATTAGTAATATCACTTATGATATCCATACACTTAGTAATAGCATCATTTAATTTAAGTTGCTTATTATCAAATATAGTTTGAAGTTTTAATACATCTTCTCCTGTAAGTTCTTTAGGTTTCATTAGAAATTCAGCATAATACTTATAACCTTTTTCAGAAGGAATTCTTCCTGAAGATATATGATTTTTTTCAATATATCCTAAGTTCTCTAATACAGCCATCTCGTTTCTAATAGTAGCTGAAGAACATTTAAATTTTTTACATAAAGATTTACTACCAACTGGTTTAACAGTTTTAATATAAACTTCAACTATTTCTTTTAAAAGCTTCTTTTGTCTTTCGTCCAAAACTACATCACCTCTTTTAGCAGTTTTTTTATCTAAGTGCTAATTATATTATAATTATATTATTAGCACTTGTCAACTATTAATGCTAATTATTAAAAATAAAAAAAGAGCTTTACGCTCTTACTAATCTTGGACCACAAAGTTTAAGTGTTTGATGTAGATCTTCAAACGCCATTACTAAGTATTCACAAGTATCATCTTTTGTTTCTACTCCATTTAAACAATTACATAATAAACTATCAATGAATGCTAATCTATCTGCTAATTGTTCTTTTATGTTTTTATAAACTACATTTCCATCAACAACTGTAGCTTTAGCATCTTCATATAATCCAAACATTTCGTTAGTAAATAATTCTTGCTTTAATTGCTCTATTTGAGCTAAGAACAAACTATTCTTTACAAACTCATTATATCTACTAATTCTAGTTTTAACTAATTCAACTTTTTCTTTAGAAAAATCTAAATCTTCTAAAAATGCGATTATACTAGCTTCTTCTCCTATAGTTATCGGATTACTAGCAATTATTTCATAACTATCTAAAGATAAGAATCTCTTTATATATTCAAGTTTTTCTTTTTGTAATTTAATATCGCTATTAATCTTATTAATATCTACTCTAGCAGTTCCCTTAATTGGTTCTTCAGATTTTTTAGATTGTTCTTTTTTATATAATGAACGACATTCTTTACTTACTAAAGCAACCTGACTAAAGTCCATTCCAATAGCTTGAAGCATAAATCTATCATAATTGCTTAACATGTATGGTAAGAAGTTACCGTTTTCATCAACAATATTATCTAAGAAAATTGTTTCTTTTAAAGATTCCTTATCTTCAGTATCATTAAAGCATTTACTTATTGAATCGTTAATACTGTTTACATTATGATTAAATGGTTTATCTTTAATTACTTCTAGATAGTGAGTTAAAATAGCATAATCGTTTTCAACTTTTTTAGCTTTAGAAAGTAAATATCCAAAGACTGGTAACCAATCCTTTTTATTAGGATATAGTTTTTCTAAAATTGGAGTAATAGCAGAAAAGCAATTATATATCTCGTGTTTTGGATCAAGACAATCTTTAATGTTTTCAAATACTGATTTATTTAATACCATTTGTCCTAATGCCATACTATTGGCACTATTTAGAAAATCATGTTTATCATCTTTTTTATATTGTTCGTAATTCATTTTTATATTGCTATCAATATATGCAATCGTTTCTTTAATATAATCATTTACTTCATCAATTTTCATAATAAACCCCCGTTTCTAAAACGGGGTTTATATTACCATAGATTAAACAATTTGTAAAGATATCTTAGCTTCTTATCTTATTTAAAAAATCTTTGCTTTTCAAATATAATCCAGTATATCTATCATAGTATCTATCAATAAACATATTGATTTCATTTTTAACTTTATCAGATATGTTTATTTTGGAAATACTTTTTATATCTACTAAATAATACATTCTAATTAATTTAATCGTCTTTAAATCTACTATCACTTCGTTGGTATAACAATTTTTACAAATAAGTCCACCGGCATCACCATCTATTGTCATAATATCGGTTTTTTTGCCACATTTAACACATTCATTTAAACTGATACCAACACCTAAATAAGGCAGGTATTTAAGCTCTAGAATATTACTAATAATTAAAGGATCCATTCCTTCATTTATTTTTAAAATACTAGTAATAAACATATCATAAATATCATTGTTGTATTCGTGTTTTACAACTTGCATTGTAAGTTCAGATATATATCCCAAATAACTGATAAGTTCTATATCATTTTTTATTGTTTCTAAAGGATTAATAACATCGGCATTTATCAAAGTAGAAAGTTTACTTTCTTTATAGCTAATTTGAAAAAGTCCATACGTAAAACGTATAGATAGAGCCCTTAAAGGACTTTTAGGGCTTTTAACGCCTTTAGCTATTACACTTATAAGGCCATGTTCTTTAGTAAGTATTTGAATTATTTTAGAGTGTTCTTTATAAGGAGTCTCTTTTAGAATAATCCCTTCTACTTCTTCCATTTTATCACTTCTTTTTCTTATACATCATATAGTATTTGATTTTGCCGGTTTCTTTAAACTTTTCCCAAGCTTCATCTTTTTTCATAATTATCCTTTCTAAAATAATTATGTAAAAAGAAAAGGATTCTTATTCATAATTCTAATCAAAATCTAAGAATCCTAATTCACTTAAATATCTTTCTTTATCTTTCCAATTCTTAATAGTTTTAACATATGTCTCCAAAAAAACTTTCTTGCCAGTCATGTTTTCTAACTCTATTCTAGCTTTGGTACCGATTTCTTTTAATCTAGCACCACCTTTACCTATTACTATTTTTTTGATTGAATCACGATCAACAATTACATCAACACTTATATTAATTATATCTTTTTTTTCATCATAATTAGTACAATAACAAGTAATACTATGGGGAACTTCTTCTATTGTAACTTCCAGTAGTTTTTCTCTTACTATTTCTCCAACCATAAATTTCATACTACTAGATGTTACCATATCATCTTCAAAGTATTTTATTCCATCTTTTAAATACTTTTTAATTACTTCAATTAAATGATCAGTGTTATCTTTAGTAATAGCCGAAACTGGTACGATTTCCGCAAAAGAAAACTCATTTTTGTATGTATCTATTGCTTTTAATAGTTGTTCATCGGTTACTTTATCAATCTTATTGATTACCAATATCACTGGTGAAGATGATTTGGCTAGATTTTCCATAATAAAGCGATCACCTTTACCAATGCCTTCGTTAACATCAACAACAAATAATACTGCATCTACTTCTTTCATATAAGCATAAGCATGTTTATTAAGCGCTCTACCAAGCTTATTAATTGGTTTATGTATTCCTGGAGTATCTACAAATACTATTTGATATTCATCTTCGTTATATATTCCTTGAATAACATTTCTTGTTGTTCCAGCTTTATCTGAAGTGATGGCAACTTTAAAATTAACTAAAGTATTAATAAGTGTACTTTTACCTACATTAGGTCTTCCAATTATACTTACAAAACCACTCTTCATAAAGCCTCCTTAAAATAAATGTTGTATTGCGTGATAAATATATGGTGCAAAAACAAATAATGATGATGCAATAGCAATCATTGAACATACAAATGTAGCTGCACTACCACAGTCCTTAGCAATTTTAGCTAATGGATGTATTTCTAAAGTAACTAAATCTACAGCAGCTTCAATAGCTGTATTAATTAGTTCCATTCCAAGTGTTAGTCCTAATGCAATAATTACAATTGACCACTCATAAAACTTAATTTGGAATATTAATCCTAATGTAATACTTACTATTGAACTTATTCCGTGTATCCATAAACTTTGTTCATTTTTGTAAGCATAAGCAAGCCCATCTACTGAGTTTTTAAAACTCTTTAAAAATCTTTTAAATCCTTTTTTCTTTAAATCATCTCGTGATATTTTCGCCATTTAAAATCAACTCCTGTAACTCAAACATTTCTTTTTCTTCTTCTTTTTCTTGGTGATCATAGCCTAACAAATGAAGTAACCCGTGAACCGTTAAGAAGGATAACTCTCTTTTTTCACTATGGCCATAATCTTTTGCTTGGCTTTTCATTCTAGGTATACATATATAAATATCTCCTAAAATTCTAATATCATTATAACTTACATTTTCATTATCTTCAAATGCAAATGATATAACATCAGTTATTTTATCTATCCCTCTATATTCTTTATTAATCCTTTGGATTTCTTCTTGTGACACAAATATGATTGAAAAAACACAATTATCAACTTTCTCATGTTTTAAAGTGCTTTTTATAACACCATCCAAGTAATCATAATCTTTGTATCCAACTAAATCATTTATTTCATAATTAATCATACAAAAACTCCTATTTTAATATGGCCCTTTAAATATAAGAAAGCCAACACCATTATAATAATGCATAAAATACTATAAAATATCTCGCTTTTTAAGAATTCTGGAAGATGATCATTAATCTTATCTAATAAAAGATAACAAGCATGTCCAAGCATTCCACCTATACAGTTAAGTAAAATATCATCAATATCAAAGCTTCTTCCAATGTATAATTGGACAAATTCAATACATAAACTAGTTATTAAAGTTATACAAAAAATGGGAATGTGTTTTTTTGTTTTAAGATAATGGCTAATAAAGTATCCAAAAGGAATAAAAATAGCAATATTACCTATAACGTTTAAAATAAACATCTTACTACCCACTTCATATCTAAATATTTCGGTAAAAGGTATATAATTTATTCCTCCATAAGCAGAAATATCACTTCCCGTAACTAATTGGAATAATAAAAGAATGTAACAAATAAAAAATAAAGTAAAGCATTCTTTCGAAAAAGAAAACTTCTCTTTATTAACAATTATATAAGTAATTCTAGTGGTAATCATGATAACTAAAAAAATTGCTAACATAGGTAAACTTCCATTGACTGTTTTATTTGCTACATTCCAAATCATCATGACACCTCGCCATCTCTGTCTAGTGTTTCTTGATATCCAATTTCTTCTTCAATTGCAAAAAACACTTCTAAACTAATTGTACTATCATTTAGACTTTTTTTCAAAACTTTTTGTGTAATTATTTTATCTTTATCTTGTTTCTTGATGTTTATTTTTTCCATAGCAAGTAAAATGGCCTTTTTAATTGCTTCTTCTTCATTGTATTTATGCTTAACTTCAGTTATTTCTAGTTCTTTTATTTTATAAAACTTAACACCAAACAAACCGAATAATTTATGATATTTAAAAATAGATTTTTTATACTTGTTTTTGAATAAAGCTTTTTTACCCAACCCTTTGTCATAAGCAAAATTAGTTTTCATTTTCCCTGTTTTTACTTTTGTTGTGTAATATAAAGGCATTACAACGTTAACTTGGTACCATACTTCAGCTTTGATTGTTCCTTTAGCGCACACCCTTTCTTTGACCTCGTCATTAAACTTTATATCACCACTAATTAGAATATCTCCTTTATTAACATAAGTATTTCTTGTAATTAAAGATTCTCCTTTTTTTGTTAGAACATCAGTTATAACTCCACTTTTTTTAGCAATTATATGACAGTAACTCGGATTTTTTATAGGTTTATTAATAATTCTTTGTTCTACTCTTATAACATATTTCATTCCATGAATTTCTATTTCTAACCATTCTAAATCGCCTTTATATTTTTCTAAGATATCTGTTTTAATTTTGTTTAATTCATCATAATTCTTTTTAAAAGAATATTTTTTTATACCATAATCTTCTAAAGCATCAGAAACTAATTGTCTAATTTTCTTGGACGAATGGATCACATTAACTTCAATCATAATATTAGATATTAAAAATAAAAATGCCAAGCTGATAACGAATGCTATTATATAGTACTGATACTCTTTTAGATACTGTATTATTTTATTTTTACCATAGTATTTTACTATTTCAATTTTTAAATATGGTAAATATTTTTTTATTATCTTATAATCATCATACGTAGTTTTAAAAAGGAAAAAATCGTTTTCTTGTTTTGCATCATATATCTTAATATCATAACTTTTTAGTTTGTTAATTATTATTTCATGCCTAGATTTTACTTTTACTTGTACTTTATTCATATATCTTCTCCAAAGAAGATATATGTCCTTTTATTAACAATTCATTAGAAAGCATTTTAGAAACAAAAAAAGAATCTCCCTTAATAGTGAGTTTAAAATCAGGCATTATTAAAATGATCAAATTATCTTTAAATTCTTTTAACTTGTTATAATTGAAAATATGAATATAATCTTCATATAAGTTTATAAAATATTTTTTGTCATATAAATAATTTTTTATATTATCTATCATTAACATACAGTTCACCAATAAAATATATGAAATGTATATTATTTCATGAAAAAAGCGAGTTAATTCTCGCTTTCTAAATACTTTTTACAAACTTCGTCAAGTTCTTTAACTAAATCATCCATTTCATCTAAAGAAGCTAGTCTTGCTCCAGCAGCATATTTGTGGCCTCCACCATTATAATGACTGGCAACTTCGTTAATAACTGGTCCTCTACTTCTCATTGATACTTTATACTTTTCTGTTTTTTCATCATATGTTACAAAAAACCAAACTATTATTTCTTTTATAAAGTTATAATTATTAATGATGTTTGAAGCAGTAGCTACATCAACATTATATTCTTTAAATACTTCTAGAGGGATATATAAATATCCTAAATGATTATCAGTTATATTCATATTGTTAATTAAATATGATTGAAACTTTATTTCATTAACTGGTCTTAAATATAATGTTTCATATAATTTAGTAAAATCTAAATTAGTTCTGTCAATAAGTTCACTAGTTACTCTTAAAGTTTCAGATGTTGTATTTTTGTTAACAAATCTTTCGCTATCTGAAATAATTCCCAAGAATAAATTGCTAGCTATTTTAGTGTTTAGTACCAATTTTGTATTAAATAACAGCTTGCAAATCATTTGACTGGCACTAGATGCATATACATCAGTATAATCAGGATTTCC
>JAEEGL012521480.1_pt1 | contig 10576 bp, 6 predicted proteins | sample 9134231 | NCBI WGS metagenome assembly JAEEGL01 (sample SAMN16246548, study PRJNA631951) | gut metagenome | biome: gut microbiome; feature: rumen; material: fiber-attached | host: Bos | place: Iran: Karaj | collected 2018-10
AAATATGAAGCACAGAGTGCTTTATTATTTTTCAGCAAGAAACGCCAATTAGTTAGCCCTTTCCTACTGGAGAGGGATGGGAGAGGCTTCTTTTTAAACTTGTTTTCATAATGCCTGAAAATAATATCGTCATAAGAGCGAATGCTCTTTACATCATTATTTTTTTGTATGAACTATTATATACAGAGTATATTTACTTTCTAAACTCGAATAAAATAACAAAATATGAAGAAACTAACGAACAAGGAAAAGGAAATAATGGATTTGTTTTGGACGAATGGTCCGATGTTTGTTCGCGAACTTATTCAGTTTTTCCCAGACCCCAAGCCGCATTTTAATACGGTATCAACTCAGGTGCGTTTCCTTGAGAATAATGGTTTCTTGGAGCACGAGAGCTTCGGTGGTAGTTTCCGCTATAAGCCTGTGATTTCTGAGCAGGAATATGGTAAGAAATCTATTGCTGGTGTGATAAAAAACTATTTCGACAATTCGTATCTTTCTGCAGTAAGTGCCTTTGTAAAAGAAGAGAAAATCTCTGTTGACGAACTAAAGGAACTGATAGAACAGATTGAAAATCAGAAATAGTTTATAGCTATCCTGAACTCCTTAACCATAAAGCAAACTAATATGATGGATTTCCTTGTATATGATGCCAAGGTGGCTGTGCTTATAGCCATGTTTTACATGTTCTATCGCCTGCTGCTACAACGCGACAATCTGCATGTGCTGAATCGTATAGTGCTTTTAGGTACTGCTGTGCTGTCGTTTGTATTGCCGTTGTGTGTTATCACGCTTCACCAGACAAAGATTGTTTCAAGTGAGCTGATGGCATCGGTAAGCGTGGGTGAGCCGATGACTGCTGGTATTATAGAGGAAAATGCCGAAACACCGTGGTGGGGCATAGTGCTGACTGTGGTGTTTGCACTCGGTGTCATCATTACTTTGACTTATACAATTGTTTCGATATCGAAAGTATGCATACTAATTCGTGGATGCGAGAAGCACCCACAGGACGACGGTACTATTATAGCCGTTGCAGAGGGTGAAATCTCGCCCTTTAGTTGGATGCGCTATATTGTGCTTTCGCGTAGTGATTACGAGAACCCATGTAGTGCCATCATGATGCATGAGCGCGGACATATAAAGCGTTACCATTCGCTTGATGTTGTGCTTGTGGATATTCTTACGTCGTTTCAGTGGTTTAATCCTGCTATGTGGATGTTGCGTAGTGATATTCGTGATATTCATGAGTATGAAGCTGATGCGGCTGTACTCTCTCAGGGCATCAATGTGCGTCAATATCAATATCTACTTATCCGAAAAGCCATGGTAGCAGGCGGGTATTCCGTTGCCAATGGTATTAATCACAGTACCCTTAAACAAAGAATCGCCATGATGCAGAATAAAAAAGAAAATCGTTATAGCTGGCTTAAAGCCCTATATGTACTTCCTATAGTTGCCATTTCTCTTGTTGCTACAGCCCACAATGTTATAGACTATCAGTTGGCTGATAGCAACCAGAAGAAGGTAACCAAGGTTACCACTCAAAAGAAGAAAACGGTTTCAGCAAAGGCTACTGTTGCTAAGAAGGATGTTTCTGTAGCATCAGAGGCTGTTAAAGAAGAGATAGTAATAGACGATGATCCAAAGGTGTTTGATGTTGTTGAGCAAATGCCACAATACCCAGGTGGTACGCCAGAGTTATTTAAGTATTTTAGTCAGAATGTAAAATACCCTATCTCTGCTCAAAATGTTGGGGCCAGTGGAAGGGTGGTTGTACAGTTTATTGTGAATAAGGATGGTTCTGTTTCTGATGTTCATACTGTTTATACTAATATGAGTCGTCAGGAAACAGAAAAGACTGACGGACAGCCTGAAACACAAGAGAAGGCAAAGCCTACAGAGGAAGAAATTGCTGCTGCCAAAGCCGACCTTGTAAAAGAGGCAGAACGTGTTGTTTCTCTTATGCCAAAGTGGACACCTGGAACGCAAAATGGTGAAACTGTAAGAGTGAAATATAATGTTCCTATCAGCTTTAATCTAAAGTAAAATAAAAGCGGCGCATGCGCCGCTTTGTTTTGATCTTTTGGTTGTTTTTGCAAGCGAAACTTGCGAAACAATAATTTGTTATATAAATAGATTATGCGTTATATTTTTATTTTTCTGATGATTGTAATGCAATCATCTTCTATGTTGTGTGATGCTAAAAAGAAGCAAGAGGCTGTTGATACGTTGAAGATTCTATCTTTAAGGGGAGATAGTTGTATAGCTGCGTATAATTATTACCATGCTTCTATTTTCTATAAGCAGGCTTATGATCTGAACTCAAATGTTACTATGGCAAGAAAGCTTGCTAATGTATATCGAAAAATGGGAAGAAACAAAGAGTGTGCGAGTTTGCTTAGAAGCATACCTTCAGACAGTATTGTTTATAATGATATTCGCTCGCTGTATTTCGCCTATAGCAGTATGAGCAACAGAGATTCGCTTTTGTTTTATGGTGATAGTGCTACACATCTAAATCCATACGATAGTGAGATAGTTGTGTCTATGGCATCGTATTGTAATGATAATAACAAACCGTTACAGGCAGGGAAGATTTGTTCACTTTATTTGCTTAGAGATTCAACCAATTTGTTAGTCTTGCGACAATATGGTTATTCTTCTTATCTATTAGAAGACTATAGTGAAGCATATAAAACATATAAAAAACTTGAAGAAAAAGGATTTGATAACTATGAATCGACCTTTATAATGGGTATTTCGCTTGCAAAGCTACATAAAAATGAATTGGCTTACGATTATCTGCTGCGTGCTGCAACGCATAAGAGTTTTAAGGATTATATCTCTTTGCATTATCTGGGCACTCTATGTTTAGAAATGGGAAAGAACGATGAGGCTGTTATCTATCTTTCTCAAGCTATAGAACTGCAGAAACCAGATAGTTCCCTGTTGGCTATTCTGTATAAAGAAAAGGCTCAGGCTTATTATAATAAACAAAACTATTATAAGGCAGCAAAGGAATTTGAACAGAGCGCTATATATAACCCTGATGATCCAATCACATACTATAATATCGCTCAGATGTATGGGGCAACAGGCGATAAGAAGAAAGAAAAAGCGAACTACACTATTTTCTTACAGAAATCTGATTTGTTGAAAGATACTGAAGAGAATAGGGAGTTGATAAAGAGAGTGAAAAAAGGGCTCACCCGTAATTCCCTGTGTTGAGATTTAGAAAGAAAACCAAAAATACATCTCAAAAGGTTTTCATTTCTTTGAAATGGTTGTGTTCGCAAGATGCTAAAATGAAAGCAAGCTTTCATTAGCATCTTTCAATCACAAACCATACGGTCCAAACCTTTTAGAGAAAAACCTCGGTGCTTGCACCGAAAACCCTAACGAAAAACTCATCAACTGACAAACTTTCAACTAATAAATATTTTTTTCTTGGTTTTTCCGATTTTCAGGTTGTTGCCTGCAAGGCTGATGATGTGGATGTAGGCTTTTGACAGTATGCTTGCATACAAGGAAAAGCCTTCAACCACAACATAAGAGACAAAGTCGCAACCTGAAAAATGGGGTTTTTAGAGGTTTTCTTCCTAACACAGGAAATTACTGGTGAGCCTAAATAATGTGGAATTTTGAATGTAGAATGTGGAATTATGAGTTACCTATCGGTAACGAATAATCATCGACTGAGCGTTTGCTGTCGGCTTGCCGGTGCAAGCATAAAGGCGAAGGAGGTAATTTGTCGGCTATGCCAATTAACAATTATATAATTATGAATTATATTCTATTTGCCCCCTCCTACGGAGGGAGATGAGAAAGGCTTATTTATGTCAGCATTCAAACCTTTTTGGATAGCTTTCAAACCACCATACTATTGTTAATATATAACTTTGTGGCCAGAAAATATTTCTAATAACTAATGCTTAATATGAATAGACGAAATCTTAAGGTGGCAGGCTTGTTGTGTCTGGGAATAGCAACACAGTCTGTCGTAAGTTCTCCACTCTATGCTTCTGCTGCAACAAATATCACTCAGCAGCAGAGTAAAGTATCTGGTACCGTCAGCGATGGTGTAGAACCAATCGTTGGCGCAAGTATTGTAGTTAAGGGTGACAAGAGTAAAGGTGCAATCACTGATCTTGATGGTAATTTCTCATTAGACGTTGCTCCTGGTACTACCCTCGTTGTTTCTTATATCGGTTATAAGACTATTGAGGTTAAGGCTGGTGCTAACATGAAGATTACCTTGCAGGAAGATAACACAAGTCTCGGCGAGGTTGTAGTTACTGCTCTTGGTATCAAGCGCGATCGTAAGGCTCTTGGTTATGGCCTTAGCGAGGTGAAAGGTGAAGAACTCACAAAAGCAAAGGAAACAAACGTAATTAACTCTTTGGCTGGTAAAGTTGCTGGTCTTGTTGTTCAGAACACCGCTGGTGGTGCTTCTGGTTCTACTCGTGTGTTGTTGCGTGGTAATACCGAGCTCACGGGTATCAACCAGCCTCTCTATGTTGTTGATGGTGTGCCATTGGACAATACAAACTTCGGATCAGCTGGTCAAGCTGGCGGTTATGACCTTGGTGACGGTATCTCAGCAATCAACCCTGACGATATCGAGACCATGACTGTATTAAAAGGTCCTGCAGCTTCTGCACTTTATGGTTCACGTGCTTCTCACGGTGTAATCCTTATTACTACCAAGAAAGCGGCTAAAGACAATGTAAGCGTAGAATATAATGGTTCTTTCACAGTAGATACACAGCTTGCTAAATGGGATAACATTCAGCAGATATATGGTATGGGTAATAACGGACAGTATCTTGAAACAGCTTCATCAGGTACTAACATGAGCTGGGGTCCTAAGGCAGATAACTATCTTGTTGGCTATACCGATGGCGTTAAGCGTCCATTCATGATGTATCCTAACAACACATCAAACTTCTTCCGTACAGGTCTTACAGCACAGAACACAGCTGTTCTCGGTGTATCATCAGGCAAAACAGGTATGCGTTTCTCTGTTACCGATATGCGTAACAAGGATATTCTTCCACATACAAATATGAGCCGTGACAACTTCAATCTGCGTGTAAACACCTCTGCAGGTCCTGTTGATTTTGATTTCACAGCTAACTACACTCGTGAGGTTGTAAAGAACCGTCCTGCTCTTGGTGACTCTCAGAGCAACGTAGGTAAAAACCTCATGACTTTGGCAGGTACAATCGACCAGTCATGGTTGAAGAACTATCAGAATGCTGATGGCTCATACGCAACATGGACAGGTACATCACAGTACAACAAGAACCCATATTGGGATCTTTATAGAAACGACAACAACTCTACTAAGGATGTATTCCGTTTCACAGGTAAGGCTATATGGAACATAATAGATGGTCTGAAACTCCAGGGAACTATTGGTACAGACATCAACAATATGGATTTTACCGAGTATATTGCAAAAAATACTCCAGGTGTAGGAAATGGTAAACTCACAAACCAGATTTTCAATAACCGCACTCTTAATGCAGAGTTATTGATGCTTTACAACCACAGTTGGGAAGATTTTGATCTTAATGCTACTCTCGGTGGTAATTATTTCAGTGTAAACAACAAGACAACAAACTGTATTGGTCTTAATGAACTCATTGATGATCTGCCTTCTATCACTAACTACAGCCAGCAGTCTGTTAAAGTTTACCCATACAAGAAGCAGATCAACTCACTCTATGCAAGTGCTTCTCTTGGTTACAAGCATACATATTATATAGAAGGTACTCTTCGTGGTGATAAGAGTTCTACTCTGCCAGTAAACAACAACACATACGTTTACCCATCAGTATCTGGTAGTGTTGTTTTCTCTGAGTTCCTCAAGAACAAGAGTATTATCAACTATGGTAAGATACGTGCGTCATGGGCACAGGTAGGTAGTGATACCGATCCATATCAGCTTGACCTCACCTATGAGAATGGTATGTACAAATATCCTGGCTACACAATTGGTATGATTTCCAACACAACACAGCCAAACAAGGATCTTAAGCCTACGATGACAAGCTCATACGAACTTGGTCTTGAAATGAAGTTCTTCAATGGTCGTTTAGGATTAGACTTCACATATTACAACCAGAACTCTCGTGATCAGATTATTAGCCTTGCTTCTTCTGCTGCATCAGGTTACGAGCGTGATCTTGTTAACGCTGGTGAGATTCAGAATAAGGGTATTGAACTTGCACTCAACGGTCGTGTACTCCAGATTAAGGACTTTGCGTGGGATATGGGTGTGAACTTCTCTAAAAACACAAATAAGGTAAAGAAGCTTGTTGATGGCATGAACTACTTCGAGCTTGAAAAAGCTACATGGTGCGACGTTTCTGTTGGCGCTCAGGTAGGTGAGAACTATGGCTGTATCATTGGTAAAGACTTCCAGCGCAATGAGAATGGTGATGTAATCATCAATGGTGAAACTGGTATGCCTCTTGTTGCAGAGACATCATCTATTATTGGTAACTCTTCTTGGGATTGGACTGGTGGTATGTACCACACCTTCACATACAAGAACTTCCGCCTTTCTGCTGCATTCGACGTTAAGGTAGGTGCCGACATCTTCTCTATGTCTATGCGTTCAGCATTCGAGACTGGTAAGGCAAAGGAAACACTCGAAGGTCGTGAAGAGTGGTATATGTCAGAGCAGGCTCGTGAAGCTGCAGGTATGACACTTGCTCAGTGGCGTGCTTCTGGTAACTGCAAAGGCTATGTTGCTCCAGGTGTTATCAAGACTGTAAACAGCGAAGGCGAGGTTGAATGGGTAAAGAACACTATTGCTGTCAACCCAGAAACCTATTGGAACAGCGTTTCACAGAATGTTCCTTCAATGTTTATCTATGATAACTCATATGTTAAGTGTCGTGAGATTACCTTTGGTTACGAATTCCCACGTCAGATGCTTGGCAAGTTTGTTAAGGCACTCACTGTTTCTTTCGTAGCACGTAACCCATTTATCATCTGGAAGAACATTCCTAATATCGATCCTGACTCTGGTTACAACACATCAGGTCTTGGCTTAGAGTATGGTTCTCTCCCATCACGTCGTAGCTACGGTCTTAACGTAAATCTTAAGTTCTAAATATTCATTCATATAATGACAAAGACAATGAAAACATTCATTTCCAAATATATAAAGAAAAGTGGATTGTGCATTGCTATGGTTTTGCCTTTGACTTGTGGTTTCATCGCTTGTTCTGATGAGCACATGACTGAGGTTAACACCGATGACAGCAAGAGTGCAGTCATAAACCCAAACTCTATGCTTACTACTGGTTTGTTGCAGACTTATGGTGACTTTAACCTTATGGATACATACCGTAGTTATATCACTGGTTTCACACAGCATTTTGCTGGTGGTTGGAACGTAACAAACTATGCTGGTAGCGTAAACTATAAAGACGACCAGTCTGCTCTGCTTTGGAATCGTTACTACACAGTAGCTATCAAACATATTGTTCAGGGCATTTACAAAACACAAGACCGTCCTGTACTCAATGCAATGCTTCGCATTCACAGAGTATATATCCTTGATATTATTACCGATACTTATGGTGATGTACCTTGCACAGAAGCTGGTCTTGGATACCTCGAACGCAAGTCAACACCAAAGTACGACAAGCAGGAAGCAATCTATGAGTTCTTCTTTAAAGAGCTTGAAGAGTGTGTTAAGCAGCTTGACGAGGAAGACCTTAAGGTTACTGGTGACGTTACAAGCTTAGGTGGTAGCGCAAAGGCTTGGCAGCGTTATGCTAACAGTCTGCGCATGCGTCTTGCTATGCGTATCTCTGATGTGAAGCCAGAACTTGCAAAAGAGGAGTTTGAAAAGGCTTATAATGATAGTCACGGCTTCATCGCTGCAAAAGACGAGAATGCATATATAAAGTACACAAACAACAACTTCACACTTTATGATGGTGCACGCGATTTCGACTTCCGTGTTAATGCGTTAGGCGAAATTCTCTATGGTCAGGATGCAGAATCACCTACATTTATTTGTAGCACATTCTTCAACATCATGAACGATAGCAACGACCCACGTCTCTATCGTATCTGCCGTCACTATCTTAACACAAAGCGTAACAACGTTCAGCCAGACCGTGTTGAAAATCACGATCTTACAGACGATGTAGTTGAATATCTCAAATCAACAAATACATCAGAGGCTCCATGTAACCCTGGTGCTGCATGGTATAACAACTGGATTTCTGCTCCAGGCAGTGATGCTCTTCCTGCTCTTGCTAAGTTTGATGCAAGCTACACTGGCAATAACTACGACGCTCGTATGATGCGTCCAGCATTGAACATCGACTTCGAAATGCCAGAAACTCCAGGTATCCTTATTACTTCTGCTGAAGTTAACTTCCTTCTTGCAGAGGCTAAGACAAAAGGTTGGAACGTTGCTAAGACAGCTGAGGAATATTATGAGCAGGGTGTTCGTGAGTCAATGGAAATGCTCAACGACTATTATCTCAATAAGGATTACGATAAACTCATCACAGAAGATGAAATCAATGCATTTATTGCAGCAAACAAGCTTAGCGCTACAAATCCAAAAGAGACTATCAACACTCAGGCATGGATTCTTCACATGATGAACCCTTCTGAGGCATGGGCAAATATGCGTCGCTCTGACTATCCTGTTATCCAAGATCGTTCAAAGCTTGCTACATTCGATGGTTTCCCTTATGGTCCAGACCTCCACACCCCTACTCGTCTGAAGTATCCAGAACTTGAGGCACAGTATAATGCTGACAACTACAAAGAGGCTATCCAGAATCTTGGTGGTACAGACAACTGGCACAAGCGTATGTGGTGGGACACTGCTGATCAGAATATGAAATAAATTCATACTATTAAAAAGTTACAATTATGAATAGATTATTCAATAAAACAAAAAATATGGCAGTTCGCACTTTCGGACTGTGCCTGATGTTGATAGCAGCCGTTTCTTTCAGCTCATGTTCATCAGACAATGATCCTTTCTTCACTGCAACAGAGGATGATGCACCACGTTTCCTTAATTCTGACCTTCCTAAGGTAAATGAAGAAGGTGAGCTTGGTTCATTCGGTACTATTCTTCGCACCAATAACTTTAAGTTTGGTGTTATAGCTACTCCTGTTGATTATACCACTATCACATGGTATATCGACGACGAGTTAGTATATACTGGCGACACCATCAATCAGAAGGTTCTTGCTGGCGACCACATTGTAAAGGTTGTAGCTACAACTACAAAAGGTCTTTCTTGCTATCGTTTGGGCAAACTTTCTGTTACTCCACTCGATAGTGACCCACAGTTAGGCAATGAAGCTAGAGAGCGTTGGGTTGCTCCTGGAGCAGCAACAACAATTAAGGGTTGCAAGAACCTCGGAAGTATTACTAATGTGTATGTTGGTAGTCAGGAAGTTGCATTCTCTATTAATAATGACAAACTAACTCTGACTATTCCTGCAAGCCTTGCTGAGGGAACATACCATATCTCATTAGAGGATGCTGCTGGTGTAAAATACGGTGGCAATCAAATTAAGATTACTAATGAAGAATATCCTGATAAGTCAGTAAAACTTTGGGAAGGTCATTGGTTGATTGACTGGGGTGCTGCTGATGGCACATCTGAGAAGAAATTCACAGGTGTTACAGAAGATCAGGTAAAGACATTCTCTGCTGGTCAGGTTATCAGAGTTTATTACTCTATAGCTGAAAATGCAGATTATTCTAAGCTTGGTATTAAGTCTGGATGGTGGTCTGAACTGGATGGTTGTCCAGAAGTAGAAGTTACAGCTTCAGGATATTACGAAGTCACTTTAAGTGCTGATGCATTAAGTGTGATGAACGAAAAGAATGGTATGATTGTTGTCGGTCACGGTGTTTACGTTGACAAGGTAACAATTGAATAACTAAGATTTCTGAAATGAAAAATATAGGATTAACAATAATCCTTCTTATGAGCGCCTGCACAGTAAATGCGGGCGTTCATTTTAAGGACACAACGATAGAATCAAAGATCGACTACCTTCTTTCTAAGATGACTCTTGAGGAGAAGGCAGGTCAGATGATTCAGCTCGTCACCGACCTCTTTGGCGGCAACGACAAGAATGGTGTTTTCCATATCGATGAGCACAAAACGGATTCCATCATCAGCAACTATAAAGTAGGCTCTATTCTTAATGCGCCTAACACCGTAGCCCCTACCGTGAAGCAATGGGAAGACTATGTTGCCCGCATTCAGAAGATAAGCATGAAACGTTTGGGTATTCCTTGTCTTATGGGACTTGACCAGAATCATGGCTCTACATATATCTCTGATGGTATTCTCTACCCACAGAACATTAACTTGGGTGCCTCTTTCAATCGTGAGATTACACGTAAGGCAGCTGAAGCAACAGCCTACGAAACACGTGCTGCAAGCATTCCATGGACCTTCAACCCAACAGTTGACCTTGGTCGTGACCCACGCTGGCCACGTATCTACGAGAACTTTGGTGAAGATGCATATGTAAATGCTCAGCTTGGTGCAGCTGCTGT
>JAEEGL012645542.1_pt1 | contig 10576 bp, 8 predicted proteins | sample 9134231 | NCBI WGS metagenome assembly JAEEGL01 (sample SAMN16246548, study PRJNA631951) | gut metagenome | biome: gut microbiome; feature: rumen; material: fiber-attached | host: Bos | place: Iran: Karaj | collected 2018-10
CCTACCGGAGAAGGTGGGATTTGAACCCACGCAGCGCTATTAACGCCCTACGAGATTTCGAGTCACGCCTCTTCGACCTCTTGAGTACTTCTCCGTGTATGTCCACCCGGATGATCCGGGAAAACAAGCTATTCAGTTGTTCGGGAAATCGGATAGAAAACTGTCGACCGACCGTCGGCCTCCGCGCAGGTCCGATTCCCCGCGAACCCGTGCGGCGTAAGGATTTCCGGGAAGCGGCGAGGGACGGATGGACCCGGATTTCGAGTCACGCCTCTTCGACCTCTTGAGTACTTCTCCACAATTCGTAATTATACCACAGTTTTTCGGAAAGCGCAAGAGGTTTTCCGAAAAATACGAAAAATATTTTTTGGGGAATACCTGAAAATGGGCTTCGTTATTGTGTTTTCGTTGGATGTCATTAATCGTGGCATTTCTACTAAACTTTGCACCCAGTTCTAGCGTTATTTCCAGCTATTACCATTTGTGCCTGCAGGATCAGCAATCGGAATCTGACCGATTTGCGATGTTTTTTGAGATTTTTCTTAGAACTCTTATTAGAACTCGTGTTTTTTGCTTTCCTATATGCTAAAAACACGGGGTAATTCGGTCTGCCGGACTGTGTTTCGGGCGATATGCCTTCGAAACCTAATCACGAATATGTCCGAGCGTTTTTTGATCTACTGGAGGGCGAAGAACAACAGATCGAAAAGCAGCTTCGGTTAGTTGACCGGGGCTGTTTTTTGACGGACAGGGATTGTCCTATGGCGGATTTCATGGTATAATAGATACAGTTCCCGAACCTTGTCAGCTCATGCATAGCAGGCCTCATTCGGAGACAAACAGGGGGTACATGGAATGAAACTGTACGCAACGAAAGCATTCCACAGCACGCCGATCAGCAAAAAACTCACGTCGAATTTCATCGAGCTCGGCTACGGCCTTCAGGCGGAAGGAATGGCGGCGGAAATGTTTTTCAATCGCAGCTTCGAGCCATTCTATCCGTATCGGCTGATCAACAAGCTGTGGTTCGATCTGCTGGAAGATGAAAACGATCTTACCTCGCGCTGTGAAACGGACTGGCGCGTGTTCGACTGGTATCATTCCTCTTACGAGCACAACGCATGGTTTGCGTTTCCGGGCGCTGCAGGCTATCAGGAAATCTGCGACGATTCCACGTTCGTGATTGAGGATTCCCCGAAAGCGGACGTTCATATCTCCCTTGTGCCGGACAGTCAGCACGGGACCCATGCCATGCGCGTGATCAATGACAGCGACGGATCGGGAGGTCTGGCACAGGACGGCAAGTACTGTTTTCCCGGCGTGAAATACCGCTTCAGCGGTCTTATCAAAAGGCTTTCCGGCAGCGGAAACCTGTACGCCGCGCTGTTTCATGAGGGAACGACAGAAAATCCGGTCTGCCTGTGCGATCTCGGCTAAGCGGGAGAGGCATACACAAGGTTTTCCGCCGAGCTCCCCGTGGATTCGGAGGGACGCTATACCTTCGTCCTCCTGACGCCGCCGCGCTCGGTCCATGTCTGCGACGATTTCTCGCTCTTGCCGGACGACGCGGTTTGCGGTTTCAAAAAAAGCGCGGTGGAAGCCGGACGTGCCGTCTCGCCGAAGGTCATCCGCTGGCCGGGCGGCTGCTTCGCGTCGTTTTACGACTGGAGATCGGGAATCGGCAAAAACCGTGTTCCTTCCTATTCGTATTTCTGGGGGGGCTATCAGTACAACGACATCGGTACGGACGAGCTTGCTTCTTATGCGGAGGCGGTCGGGGGCGAATCCATGATCTGCGTCAACATGCACCACCCCTTCAAACGGTATTATGACTATGTGCCGCCGGAATTGCTGGACTGCGATCCGAACGATAAGACCCTGAACGCCTCGCTGCACGGACGGGATCTCGTACAGTTTTCCGTTCTGGAAAAAGGAGCGCATGAGGCCGCGGCGTGGGTCGAATACTGCAACGGCGATATGACGACGGAGGGCGGCCGGCTGAGAGCGGCGAACGGCAGGGAAAAACCATACAACGTGAAATACTGGGAGATGGACAACGAGTGCCACCGCTGGTTCCGGGCCGACGAATACGCACAAGCGTGCACGCTGTACTCGAAGACCATGAAAGCCGTCGATCCCACAATTAAAATCGGCATGATCTCCTACTGCTACGGAAACGAGGCGCTCAAAAAGATGCTGTCCATTGCCGGGGAACATATCGATTTTCTCGCGGACCGTGGCTTTGAGGAGGGCGATCTGGAAGCGAAGCTGAACATCCTGAACGACTACAACTGGGCGCACGGCACGCAGATCAAATACTGCAACACGGAATGGCTTCCTCTCAACGGAGCGGACGTTTACAACATGGTTCCGAGATCGGAAACGAAGACGAACAAGTGCTTTCTGTTCAGCAAATGGTCCTACGCGCTCGACGCTGCCGCGACACTCATGATGTGGCAGCGATACGGCCAGAGCATCGATTTCATCAACTTCAACAACCTTGCGAACACGCACGCGCAATCGGCGATTGAGACCCCGAAGGAAGGCGCGTTCGTCACAGCGGCCGGCATGATGCTGCGTCGGTTTGCCCTCACGCAGGCGTACAGGACGCTTGTGATCCGGGACTATCATCCGAAGAGAAAAGATCCGATTCAGGTTCAGCTTTCGGAAGACGAAAGCGGACAGAATCTTGTGCTCAACGTCCTGAACCGCTCCGAGAACAGCGGCACGCTTGAAATCGATCTGTCGGAATTCGACGTTCGGGATAAGGAATACAGCGGCGTGATCCTTGCCGGGGACAGCCTGATTTCCATGAACAGGCTGAACGACGAGCAGATCAAGGAATTCCCTGCTTCCGTAACGGTTGCGGACGGACGGATCGGCATGACTGTCAGGCCGCTGTCCTTTTCGGAGTATGTCTTCGAGATTAGAAGGGGAAGCAGAACATGACCATCGAGACTGAAAGACTGATTCTCCGTCCGTTTCTGGAAGCGGACGCGGAGGACGTGTACGAATACCTGAAGGAGCCCCTCGTGAACTGCTTCGCCTGCATGAAGCTCGATTCGGTCGAAGCAGCCCGCGCAGAGGTCAGGGAAAGAGGAAATGACACGGAATATACCTTCGCAATCGTGCTGAAGGACACGGGCAAGGTCATTGGCAAGATCGACGCCGCGCCGGAACACACGGAGCCTATCGACGGGTCGCATGATGGACCGGAGTTCCACGGCGACACCTTCTCCCCGTGCTGGATGCTGAACATGGCGTACCACGGCAAGGGCTATGCCTATGAAGCCACACATGCTTTCTTCGATTATCTGTTCCGGGAAAAAGGCGCACGGCGGATCTATGCGTACACGGAGGATTACAACATTCCCTGCCAGAAACTGTGCGAAAAGCTCGGAATGCGGCGGGAAGGACTGTTCGTCGAGTTCGTCTCCTTTGTAAAGAATCCCGACGGCACTCCGCTCTACGAAAACACCTGTCAGTATGCGATCCTGAAAAGGGAGTGGGACGTGCTTCATCAAATCTGAATAAAGCAGCTTGCAAGAACTGCCTTGCTTCTTAAGACTAAAAGGAGAAGAGATATGAGACGAATCATTGCATGCATTTTGGTATTTTGCGTTGCTATTTCACTGATTGGCTGCGGAAGAGGGGATGGCAAATCTTCCGTTGATCCCAGAATCTTAGAGAACATCGTCGAGGAAATCGCAGTGGATTACGGAACTTACGGTGCGGAGGCAAAAGACAGGATCGATCGGCTTTTGAAGGAGCTGTCCGATGCAGACAAAGGCACCGGATCGCGGTGGAAGGAAATCATGGATCTGTGGAGTTCCGACAAACTCGGCCGGCCGCTCCACTACGATATCCTGCCGGACGGTCTGCCCGATACGGACGAACTTTGCATCGTTGTCCTCGGCTTTCAGTTGAATCCTGACGGAACAATGAAGGAGGAACTGATCGAGCGCCTTACTGTCGCTCTGAACAGCGCGGAAAAGTACCCGAACGCATATATTGTCTGCACGGGCGGCGGGACCGCTTCCGAGAATGAATCCGCTTCGGAAGCCGGTGAAATGGCAAAGTGGCTGATCGAGCAGGGTGTTGAAACGAACCGGGTCATCGTGGAAGACAATTCCATCACGACCGCCCAGAATGCCATTTTCACCTATGACATCCTGACGTCTCTCTATCCGTCCGTAAAGAAGCTCGCGATCGTGTCAAGCGATTACCACATCGCGACCGGAGAGCTGCTTTTCAAGGCCGAATCGATCCTCAGAGCAAATGCGCAGGGCAATGAAAAGCTTGAGGTGATCTCGAACGCCGCCTGGAAGGCTCCTTCCGGGTCACTCTCGACAATGTTCCAGGCCGGAGCGCTCATAGAGTTGTTCGGAGACGTGGAAACAGCCTTCGACATTTATTACGACAACTATGATATTCACAGCCTGCCGCCGCTTCATTGAGAAAATCATTGAAAACAAATCGAGAGTTAAGGGTTGATTATGATATTGTTTATCAACGCATGTGTGCGAAAAGAATCCAGAACAAAAGCGCTGGCAGATTATGTCCTGTCAAAACGGAATGAACCATACGAGGAAGTGTATCTCAACGCAATCGACTTCCCTGTTGTCGATGAGGACTTTCTCAATCGGCGCGATCGGCTGATTGACCGACGGGAGTTCAGTGATCCTGTATTTGATCTTGCAAGACAATTTTCCGAAGCAGATGAACTCGTGATTGCCGCGCCGTTCTGGGATCTGTCTTTTCCTGCCGCCATAAAGCAATATTTTGAACAGATCAATGTCTGCGGAATCACCTTCTTTTACACGCCGGAAGGAGTGCCGACCGGTTTATGCAGGGCAAAAAGACTCACATATATTACGACCGTAGGTGGGAACTTCTTTCCTGAGGAATATGGAGCCGGATATGTCAAAGCTTTGGCGCAGATTTTTTACGGAATTCCTGAATTCAAACTGATAAAAGCCACCGGACTTGATATCGACGGAGCCGACGTCGACGCCATCTTAAAGGCGGCGGAGGATTCCCTATGTTGAACATTGAAAAGACCCGAATCGAAATCGGGCTTGAAAAACCGCTGAGAGTCCTGCACATCACGGACTCCCATCTTCCGCTGTGCGAGGAAGGAGACGATCCGCGCATTCTTGCCCACGGTCTGAAACGGGATCGGAAGGCAGGGCTGGCGGCGCTTGCGGAAGAAATCGAGTACGGCGAAAGGAATTGCGATCTGATTCTTCACACCGGGGATCTGATAGACTTTGTCACCCCGTCGGGTGTCGCCTTTGCGCGTGAAATGCTGAAAAACCCCCGTTTTCTGTTCATCGCCGGGAATCACGAATACTGGCGGTGCGACGGACAGTTTGAAGATATGGCATACCGCATGAACAGCTATATGAAGATGGGCGGTCTCGGAGCGGACATTCTTTTCACCTCGCGCGTCGCGGGCGGCGTGAACTTCGTAGGGATCGACGACGCCTATCATCAGGTCGAAGACTGGCAGACGGAACGTCTGAAAATGGAAACTGAAAAAGGACTGCCCGTGGTCCTGTTCCTCCACGCGCCGCTGTTTGAACAGAGCCTGTACGAACGGAGCATCCTCTTCTGGAAGGACGGAAGCGCGTATCTCGTGGGCTGCAACGAAGAGCATCTGATCTCTTACCCGGAATTTCGGGCCTGTGAGCAGCGTCCGACGGAGGCGACGAAACGCTTTGCCGAATACGTAAACGCCGAAAAACGGATCAAAGCTGTTTTGGCAGGACATTTACATTTCAGCTTTGAGAGCCGTCTGCCGGGCGGGACGGTGCAGATCGTCACCGCACGGGGAGACAGAGGAAACGGAAGAGAAATCCTTTTCTTCTGAACGGTAATAAATCGATCAGAGGTTTTTCCGACAGCAATCTTCCGCTTATGCTGAATAGCTTACGGACGACAAGGTGCCGGCTTATAAGGAAACCAATTGACAGGCCTAATCAAATGAGATATAATAAACAAAAATGGAACAGTTCCCTTTCCATACAGAACAAAGCAGGAGATATCATGAGATACTATTCTTGGTCCGTCAACACCGCAGGAAAGCTGACGCTCTCGACCGACGGGACAGCGCAGCTTCAGGATCAGCCTCTCGTTCGCTTGATTGCCGGCGGACGTCTCTTGGAGCCGCTTAAGGCATCGGTAACGGAAGAGAGGGTAAATCTGCAGTTTGAATACGGGAGCGCAGTCCTTCGGGCTGAAGAGAAGGATCGTTATCTGAAACTGACAGTACTCGAAGTACCGGAGGGAACGGACGTACTCCTGTTCGGCCCGTATTTTGCGGAAAAGCAGCATTACGGCGGGCTCGTCGGAGCGGCATGGAACAACAAGGATGTGGTCTGCATCCAGTCGCTTAATCCCAAGACGGTGGGCGGTTACATCAGGAAATATGAGAAGCTTCATCCGTATTTCGAAAAAGACAGACTTCCCGCCATCGGGCGTGACAGCTTCTCGGGCAGCGCCGCTGTGCCCGTGGAAGGCGGCGTTGTCCTCCAGTGTTACGCAGAGGATATGTCAAAGCCCACCCTTCACGACGGCGGGATCAGCTCCATTCTGAGCGGAATCCCCGACTCTCCGGGTGCGGAAGCGTGCGAGGTGCCGGGAGAAGACGCCTATATCCCCGGCGCAGCGATTGCTCTGATTGCCTGTGAAAAATCTGAACTGTTGGACATTATCGGGGATATGGAAATCGCCGAAGGCCTTCCCCATCCGACGCTCGACGGCATCTGGGCAAAAAAGAATCCGAGGGCGTCAGAATCCTATATGATGATTTCGGAAGACAGCGGGAGCTATTCATATGAGGAGATGCTCGAGATTGTCCGGAAAGCCGGGCTTCGCTGCATATACAGCTGGGCTCCTTTTAAAAGCTGGGGGCATTTTGAGATCGATCCTGGCAAATACCCGGGCGGTGACGAAGGCTTGAAGCAGGCCGTTGATCAGGCCGCGGAGAAGGGCTTGTCCTGCGGCTTCCATACGCTCAGCAATTTCATCCAGACGCACGATCCGTATGTCTCGCCGGTTCCGAGCGAACATCTGCTTGTGATGGATACCACCGAACTCACGGCGGACCTCGGCGAGAACGACGGAACTCTGAGCATCAAAGAAAAGAAAAACTTCTGTGTCCGGACACACCTGAACGTGATCCGCATCGAAAAAGAGCTGATACAGTTCGGAGAATGCGAGGAAGGCGAGGACGGATGGAAGCTGACAAAACTCTCTCGAGGAACCTTCGGCACGACGGTCTCTTCTCACCCCGTCGGAATAAAGGTGTACCGTCTTCAGGATCACGGCTACCGGACGCTCTTTCCCGATCTCGTTATGCAAGCGGAGATGGCCGACCGGATCGGAGAGCTGATTCGGAAAACCGGGATCAAGCGCATGTCTTTTGACGGTATGGAGGGCTGCACCTTCACGGGACGTGGAGAATACGCCTGCTCGGAATTCGTCAGAAGGGTCTTTGCGATCGCCGGCAGCGAGCTTTTATGCGACGCGAGCACGTCTTCCCACTATCGCTGGCATGCACACACCTACTTCAACTGGGGCGAACCGTGGTACGACTGGCAGGGACGCGGCGGGATGTTCCTCTATCGCCAGCACAATCAGGACTATTTCCGCGACAACTTCATGAACGGTATGCTCGGACAGTTTTCCCTCCGGCTCGCCTCGGATAAATTCGAAGCGACGCATCCCGAGAATTTTGAGTTCATGATGGCAGAGACTGTCGCAAACGACGCCGGTGCTGGTCTGGATCTCTCTGCCTCGAATCTGAAGCAATACGGACTGCGGGATTGGATCCTGGATCATGTGCGTATCTGGGAAGACATGCGCTTTGGCGGGATTATCCCGGAAGAGCTCCGCGAAAAGATGAAGGATGAAAATGCAAACTGGCATCTCGAGGAGACGGCACGGGGCTGGAAACTTCACAGGCTGAGGCTTCAGACGTACGATTTCGGGTATCGAGGCGTTGCGCCGTATCCTCCGGCCAATCACGCCGAACTGATTGTGATCGACCGTGCTGTCCCGCGAGACGTTCTCAAGATCCGGATTCGAGTCGGACAGTTCCGCAATAAAGGACAGCTTCACTATCTTGCGTTCCACAACGGTTGGGGCGGATTCTATCCCCTGCTGAAATTCGACGGTCTTTCCGTCAACGGCGGAGATTATCTGATTTATGAGGGAGGTTTGACCATAAGGCATTACGACGCGAACTACAACCTGATGAATGAATACCAGGGCGAAGGAGTGGAAATTCAGATTGGCGGCGAGATCGCGGGCGTAGACGTCCACTACGCCCTGACAGAGGATTCCGATATCGAGCCGTTCGCTACGATATTCCAGGACGCCGAAATATTCGAAATTGAGAGGAAGAAGAACGGCGAATCCGTATGAAAAAGACAATCTCATGAATCCTCTCCATAGAGACCTCTTGCCGGATCTGCGGCAATTCTGCCGAGATGATAACATGGCATCGACCCGACAGATAACATGAAACCACAATTCCTATTAGGGAGGGAACTGCATGACCTCGCGCGAACGCGTCCGGGCTGTATTGGTACACAAAATCCCCGACCGTATTCCGAACGGCCTCGGAGGTTGCGAGACGGAAGGTCTTCACATCGTCGCCTACGACACGCTGCAGAAGCTTCTCGGACTTGAACGGAAACCGCCGCGGCTGGACACCTTCATGACCAACGCCGTCTTTGAGGAACCGGTGATCCGGGCAATGGAAGGAGACATTCTGCTCCTCGCCTCCCTCAATATGTGTCCGAGCGAACTGCGCGGAGAAGGAATCGAATCGCAGTGGAAAGAGCAGCAGCTGTGGGGACGCACCTTCTCCGTTCCCGTCCGCGAGCGCTTCACGGAGCGGGAGGACGGCGTCACCGTCTGGGAGACAGCAGGTGGAGCGATATGCCCGAAGGGGTGCTATTTCTTCGATCATCCGGGTTATACCGATCTTCTCGCCGATTTCGAGATACCGGATCCTGATCGGTTCCATCCGCGTGATACGATCGACGACGTTGTGCTGAGACGGTTGGAAGAAACCGCGAAACGCCTGTATGAGGAAACGGAGTTTTCCCTCTGCCTCGGAGAGTGCATCACGGATCTACAGGTCGCTCCCGGCGGCATGGTTGGTTCAATGATCTTGATGAAGGAAGAACCGGACGTCATGCGGGAATTCCTTGACAAATGCGCTGACGCAGGTCTGAAGCAGATCGAACTGCTCGATCAGGCGGTCGGCAAGTACGTGGACATCCTCTCCGTCGCGCATGATCTCGGAGATAACCGGGGCATCACCATCGGCGCGGAACTCTGGAGGGAGATCTATAAGGACGCCTACAAAAAGTATTTCGGCGGCTGGCGGAAGCGGACGAAGATGCGGGTCAATCTTCATTCCTGTGGGTCCATCGCCGAAATTCTCCCCGACCTGATCGAATGCGGGCTCGAAGTGCTGAATCCCGTTCAGACCTCCGCCGCCGGCATGGATATTCCATCTCTGAAAAGGAGATTCGGGAACGATCTTGTCTTCTGGGGCGGAGCGTATAACCCGCAACTCATCAGTACAGACATGGGATACGAAGAGGTGTTTGACGCGGTCCGGCAAAATGTCCGGCTGCTCGGAGACGGCGGCGGGTTCATCTTCTCCGGCGTGCACAATCTCCCGGCCACTCTGCCGGAGAGCCATATTCGGGCCATGCTCGACGCTTGGAATGCGGAGCGGAATTACAGAGACGCCTTCCAAGCGGATCTCGGACAGTAATCTCAAGAGCGTGATAAATCGGGATTTGTGGAGATGCAGAAAATGATCAAGGAAATACATTCATTTGATGAATATGAGGGTTTTATCCGCGAACTGGCTGGGCACCCGTTATATTCCGATCCTCATTTTACTTATGACGAGGATAATCTCTATAGTTCTTTAAAGGCAAAAGATGAATATGCTTTTGCTGTTTCGGAAAATGGAACGACCGAGGGGCTTTTTGTCTGGATTGTCCTTCCGGATGATCGGTATATCGAGATGCTCATAGGATTTGCTAAAAAAGAAGAAGCGTTTGCTGAGATGCTTTCCTATATGGAGAAGAACTATTGCGGATACCATATGGATTTTGTATTCAATCCGCAAAATACAGCAATTTCCCAGCCTTTGAAGCTAAAAGGGGCGAAATTTGATACGAAACAGCAGAAAATGATTCTGACAGGACCGACGCCGAATGTATCGACCAGTCAGATAGAACTGCTTTCGGAAAAGTGGACGAAGCAGTACTGTGATCTTCATAATGTCGACACCTACTGGACAGCCGAGCGAATTCTATCGGCGCAGGATATTTTCAGAGTCTTGCTGGCCATAAAAGACGGACAGGTTCTTGGCTATTTGGACGTACAATGCTGTTACGATATTAATGAAGTCTACGCCCTGTTTGTGAAGCCAGAAGCAGCACAACAGAGCTATGAACTGGCACTGCTGGTAAAGGCAGCAGAATTAAACAGGCCAAATCAAATGATGGTAGTGGTCGATGTAGATGCTAAGGAAGAAATA
>JAEEGL012848468.1_pt1 | contig 10576 bp, 1 predicted proteins | sample 9134231 | NCBI WGS metagenome assembly JAEEGL01 (sample SAMN16246548, study PRJNA631951) | gut metagenome | biome: gut microbiome; feature: rumen; material: fiber-attached | host: Bos | place: Iran: Karaj | collected 2018-10
ATAATACGATTATTTTATTATTTATAAATTAAACATAATGATATAATTTAATTTATATATCATAGGAAAAAATAGATTTGAATTTCTTTTTCATATAATAATTAAAAATTAAATCATATATTACAACCTTATTTTTTTATATTATCTTAAATATTTAATAAATTTTTATTTATTTTTCAAAAATTTTTTTGTTTGAATTTTGACTTTTATTCAAATTAATTAATTTAGGCTTGCAATTTTTATTTAATTACTAATTTTTTTATCATTCACTAATTTATCAAAATCATAAATTTTATTTTTTTAAATCAAAATATTGATTTTAATTATTTATTATTTTTATAACTATTATTATCATAATTTAAGTTTTTCAATATTCCTTTTGTGTTTTTAATGAGTATTTTTATATTTATTTCATTTAAAATCACTTTAATTTGAATCCTAACCTCAAAAATTAGAATTAAAAAATCATATGTATTTTTTCTTTCTAATATACCTTAATTATTTTGGAATATATATATCATTATTTGTTATTTATAAATTCTCTTTCTTTATTCTAATTTTACTTTAATTTAGAATTCTTCTTTAGTTTATTTTAAAACTCAGGAATTTAGTAAAAAAAATTGGGACTTAAATTCATAATTTAAATTTTATTTTAAAAGTTTTAATTCTTGTAAAAAAATATTGATGTTATTTTAAAATTAATTATTTATTTGATAATTTTTTGATATTTTCAAAAAAAAGTTTATTTAAGTTAATAATAATATTTTAATTATTTTTTATATTCTATTTATACATCATACACAAAATTTTGATTGTTTACAAATCTGCTTATTTTTGTCCCTTCATGATTATAAATAGGTCTAGATGACATATTAGAAATTAATTTATTTTTATTTTTATTTTTTTTTTCTTTTTTATTTCTTTTATTTCCTTTCTTTTTTATATTTTTATCTTTGTTTTCGTTTGATTTATTAATTGTTATTTTTTCTTCATCATCTTTTAATTCATTTATTAATTCTACACCAATTTCATCTTTTAGACAACTCATAATAATTATGATTATAATTACTAATCCTACTAGCCCAATAATTATAACAAGAATCTTATTTCCTTTATTAAAGAATTTATTTTTTATATTTTCATTTTGCTTTTCATTTTTTTCTTTTTCTTTATTTTCTTTATCATCTCCTTTTCCATAATTTCCATCATTTCCTTCATTTCCATTATTTTCAATATCTCCTTCATTTTCTATATTTCCTTCATTTCTATTATTTCCACTATCTCCCTCATTTTCCTCTTTATTTTCATTATCTATATTTCCTTCATTTTCTTCTTTATTTTCATTTTCTACATTTCCTTCATTTTCCTCTTTATTTTCATATTCTACATTTTCTTCTTTATTTTCATTTTCTTTATTATCTTCATTTTCTTCTTCTATTCTTTTATTTGCTTTGACCATTAAAGAATCAGCAGCAATAACAGGTCCATTTGTATTCATAAAAATCTCAACTTTATAATATATTATATATTCTTTCATATCATTTGGTAAATCAATTAGAGGAATATCTACAAAAGAATTTGAATTTATTTTATTTGATATATTTCCCCATCTATTATCTCCAATTTTTCTAGAAAAATAATATAAAAGATTAGAGTTTGCATATTCATTTGAAATCTTTGTTATTGCATTTAATTCAAATTTTGGTTCAATATCATTTTCCAAAGAATTAATTTTTAATTCTACTTTTGTTCTTTCACCTTCTTTAATAACATGATCAATTTCCAATGAAAAACTTTGAGTAATATTATTTGAATCTTTATAAACTTCTGATTGATAAAAAATTATTTCACCATTATTAATGAATCTTTTTATTCTTTCAGTTTCAATTAATATAGTACTAAATCTTAAATATAAAGGTTGTACAATTTGATTTGAATTATTAATAGTAAAATTAGATCTTATTATTAGAACATTTTTATCATCTTTTTCAATTATTTCATTCTTAATATTATATTTTGTTAAAAGTTCTGTGTCAATGATAATATCTTTAGGAATAAAAAATGTTAAATTAACTTGATGAGCAGGTGAACCACCATTATTTTTTACTGTAATATTAATATTAATTATTCCAGAATCCTTTTCATATAAATCATTATAATTTATTTCTCCATATGAAATAGAATTATTAATAATTAAATTATGTTTTTCAGTAATTATTAATCTTGGTCCTCTGATAAACATGCTAGGAGATATATTATTGATAATCATATTTGTTTTCCTTCCATCATAAAATGTAATAGTTGATAACCTAAATGTTATTGAATCTCCAGACTCAAGTTTTGGTGCAAAAATTTTTGTTAAAACATTAATTTTTGTTGTGTCAGGTTTTCCTAAATTTTCAATAGGAAAAAAAGGAATTTCATTATTTAAATTAATTTTCATATAATTATAGACACTATCACATTCTATTAATTCAAAATTATATATTTTAGGAAGTGTGTCTTTTATTACTTTTATTTGTTCCCATACTTCTAATGCATTTTTTTCTTTATCAACTTGATCTTTAGTATTATCACCATTTTTGAATTGAGTAACATATTCATCATCAATTAACATAACCTCTTCAATTGTAAAATTAATTAATAATTTGAATTGTAATATTATATTTGATATTTTTTGAATAGTATAAAATATTTTTCCATCAAACTCCCCACCCATATAAGGTATACCAAATTTAATATCTGGGATTTGTAATTTATAATCATGAAATGTTTCTCCAAATGGATCATTTAATCCAGGCAATTTATCAAAATAAGATTCATTAATTTTTAAAGATATATTCCATAATCTTCCCTGATAATCAAAAGGGAAATTTTCAAGAATTTTAATTTTATAATAATAACTTGCTTGAAAACCATCATTAATACTTACAACATTAATCATATTATAGAATAAAAAAAATTTAGATTCATCTTTAAAATGATCACTAGGAGTAACTTCAATATAATCTTTTATTTTATCTGGTATAATTAATTCAATAAAATTATATTTTAAAGGTTTTTGTACAACAGAAACATAATCATTCATAAATTCATATTCTTCAAAATTTTTTTCAGTTTCAAATTCAATTGCATTCTTTTTTAATTTCCAATCAAAACCTGCATTATTAAAAAAAGTTATTTTAGCATATGTGATTTCACCTGGTTTAACTCTACTAGAAGTATCTTTTATTCCTCCTGTTAATACTGAAATTGCACTATCTCCAAATCCATAACTATTTTGATAATTCTGTAATTTATATTCTCTTAATTTTTCCATAGGATCTTCAATTTCATGAATAAAGAAAGAATCTGAATTAAAAGTTTTTAATTTAGTTGGAAATGAATAAGATTTAAAATTTAAATCAACTCTAAAACTATCAATTATAATTGGTTCATTTTCAATAGTATTAAATGAATTTGGACTTTTTGATGGATTCCAATAAATAAATTTACTACCATCATGTATTTTTGTTTCTCCTTCAAATAATCTTTGATCATTATATGGTATCATTTTCATTAATATATTTAAATTTTCTTTTGCTTCACCTCTTAAATTTAATGCAAAATAAAGCCAATCTTTTTCTGATGCAGTATAAATTCTATTTTGAACTTCTGAAATTTGATTTGGTTTATATTGATTCACATCACAATTATATTGAGTTAATCTTTCATCATTCTTTTCTAAATCATAAATTATTGGTACAACATTATTTTGATATACATTTTTTGGATATGAATATCTTGCTTGATTTTGACTAACTTTTACTCTATGTTGATTAAATAAACAAACATATATATTTTTTAATCTATTTTGTATATCTGAATTTAACCTTTTTGCATTAATCCAATTTGAATCTGTTAATAAACTATTTCCAATTGGTATTTCATTAACTTTTTCTTGTCCTGCTAATAATGTAGAATCTTTATTTTGTAAATTATCTGACCACCATCCTTTATATCCTGGAAATTTATTGGTAAATGCTAATGTATTAGAATATTCAATTACATAACCAAATCCTTTAAAAATAGAAAATGATACAAAATTGTGAGGTTGAAGAGATTCGGGATTTTGTGATGGAGAAATATCAATTCCAGGTAAATTATTATCCATATGCCAAGGATATCCTTTTAAATAATTATTATCTTCATAATTTTGTTTTGTTAAATCCCACATTTTATCATCATTAATATATCCTATTGGATAATATTGCTCTACATCAGGGGAATAATTATAAGTGTTAGTATTACAATTAATTGAAGTATCTTCACTAGGTTTATGAGATAATAATGAGGGATTGTTAACTTTTAAATCATTTATACAATCATCAATTGTTTCTAAATCATTTGGATCACAAATCTTTATATAATCAATATTTTCTGTATTCACATTATTCCCACTTAGACATGAATTTTCATTATTGTAACATTGCCCATATAAATAATTATGCTCTAAACTAAATTGTTTATCCCATCCTGTATCAGTAGTTGAAAATTCATTAGATATTTGATTTTTTTGACATATTGTTGGAGAAAAATATTTTAAAAACTTATTAACAAATTTAACATGAAATCTTATAATAACTTCTTCATCTGAAGGCCAAACTAATAATCTATCTTTATTTTTATTAGAAAAAATTTCAAAAGTAGTACTCATCATTAAACTAAAATTTGGATTTCTATTAGGTGAAATTGTAAATAATAAAGAAGTTATAGATTGAACCCATTTTCTTTCCCATTTATCAGTCCATTCAACTCTAGATGTGGAAATTGTTCCTGGAATAAGTGATTTAGTTTCATATGAAAGATAATTAACATAAGGTATATATGAAATACCAACACTAGTTAATAATGAAAATCCTTGACTTGAACTTTGTAATCCTGGATCTTTAATATGATGTGATTCAGTTTGTGACCAAATTGTAGAATGTGTCATTAATTCTTGAATATAAATACCGTATCTTGTATAAGGAATTAATAATTCAAATCTTTTTATTAATTTTTTATGGTCATTTAATTTATTTTGAATATATAATGCAGGGAAAGACCAAAAGAATTTATACATTGCAATTGAAGAATTTATATATTCTATATTGTCTATTCTATCTATATATTCTATTTTTTCATATCTTTCCATATTTTCTTCACTTATATCTCTAAGTAATGATTCTATTTCAATATTTACAATAAAATTTGAATAATTTGGTTCTAAAATTATATTTTCTAAATATACTTCACATAAAAATGGTTTTCCAACTTTATCATTTAAAAAAATACCTTTTCTAAAATATAATATTATTTTATGTTCATCATATTCTGTATTATAAAAAGCAATATTATCTGCACTTATGGTTATATGCTCATTCTCAATTGGATTATCTTCAAATTCTACATTTTCTGGGAGTGTAATTGTTATTTTTCCTCCTGTTTTTGAATTTTCTGGTAACAATCTTAATTTTATTATGTAACCATCAATAAATTTTAAATCCGGATATTCTTTATTATGACCTTTTCTATCACTTCCATCCTCCATTACAAAATTATAAATACTATTTGCACTTCTTAAATTTTCATCATTTACTGGAATAATATAATGTGTTAGTTTAATAGTCTCATTAAAATTGTCTTCTAATTTTTTTTTACCATCATTACTTGACAAATTATATAATTCAAATTCATTATTATTCAATAAAATATTTTCATATTCATTAGGAATTAATTTCACATTTTCATTTGAATCAAATATACCTTGTTTAATTATAGAGGATTCAGAATTGATTAAATTATTTTCATTAGAATATTTATCAATAGTGAATATAATTTTCTTTTTTATTCCTTTTGGATTAAGATATTCAGAATTATCATAAAAGAAAAAGTCATTTCTCATCCATATAAAATCATATTTACAAGAATTTCTATTTTCATCTTTTCCAGTTTTACATTTAGTTAAATCACCATTATATTGTATATTAGCACCTCTTTCTTTTGATACATCAATAAATATTAATTCTCTTTGATTAACATGATCATCAATTAAATCTACATTATCATCATAAAACACTTCTTTTAATACCATATCTGAATTTGTCATTTTAATTATATTACTACCAATAATATCCATTTTTTCAGCTGGAATTCTATTAGAAGGAGAATAAATATTATGATTTTCATCTGAAATAATATCACTTCTCATTATTTTAGAGATTTTAACAGGAGTATCCCAATCAATAACATTAATAACATTTTTTCCTGATAATTCTGCATAATCAATATAATCATAGTCTACTCCATTTTCATTAAAAGGAAATTTATAATTATGATCAATATAATAGTTATTATAAATTTCTATTTTATTTACAATTTTTTGTAAATCAAAATTATCTAAAAGTGGAGAAATTAAAGGAATAATAGTAATAAAATTAACATTATTAGTTTCACTTCCATTTTTATGCTCAATATTTAAAAAATTATCTAAAAATACACCTTTTCCTGAAATTTGATAATTTGATGATGGATTAAGATAATATTGTCCTCTTAATACTGTTGCTGGTGATGGATTAAATATAATTTCACCAGTATATTGTATATCTTTATTATTAAAATCATCATAATATTTCAACTTTTTATACATTATAGAAAAAGCTGTCCATTTATTTGATAAATTTTTATTTTGTATTTCAATTTGAAAAGTAATTTCTAAATTTTCAAATTGATTCATTATATCTTTAGAACATTTTAAATATTTATTTGTATTCATTTGTTGTATTGGAGCATCATAATATTCTGTTTCAATTAAACATACTGAAGGAATTGTTTTAAATTCAACTCCATAAGGTATAAATAAAGTAATTTCTATATTTGAAATTGTTGATGCAAAAAAATTATATAAATTATAATGAGCATTTATAATAATTTCTTCTTCATTTCCTGGAATTACATTATTTTCATTTCTTTTACCTTTAAAATCAGTATAAAAATCATAAATTATATTTTTTGACATTGAATAAAAGATAATATTGATTATAATTGATGAGTAATTAATATTATTTAGTGCTTGACCATTTACTATCCAAATTTTACCATTTTTTACTCCATTTTTGACTAAAATAAATGGAAAATCATTATCAATTTCATGTATATTTAAATCTATTTCTGTTCCATCCAATGTCTTATATTTTAAATTTTCACTTTCTTTATCAATATAAAGTAAAGTTTCAAATTGTAATAAATTTTTCATTAAATAACTATTAGTCAAAACAGAATTTTGTTGAATACCTAAACATAAAAATTGAAGAAGAAAATTATTATCATCATCATTTGGGACTTTATGATTAGTTGATTCACAACCTTTTAAATTGACAATATTATTTCTATTTTTTGAAACTAAAAATTTATCTGTCATATATGTACCACTATCAATTATTTCACTAATTTCTAATAAATAACCAGATAAACCTGATGCTAAAATATGACCACCATTATTAACAAATGCTTTAATTTGATTTTTTACATTTTCTGTAAATTTTTCTTTTATTATTAATTCATGTTCAGGTAAATAATCTGGAATTATTAATAAATCAAATTGATTTATACTTGTTGTAGATTCTTTATTTAAATCATTTAAATTTACTAAAATCATTGTACCTTTTGTTTTATAATTGTTTATATTTTTTTCAAAATTACTTAATCCGCTTGTACAAGTTTTACCTAAATTCTTATAAAAATCACAATATTTTTTTGACTCAGAAAATAATTCAGTTTTATCTTTTTCGAATGAAATAACAGCAATATTAATATCATATAAAGCTTGAGCAAATGAAATATTTACTGATGAAATATCTTTAATATATTCAAATGTATTTGAAAAACCTATTTGATTAAAAGTAAAAACGCCGCCATTGCCAATATTATAATTTTCTGAATCTTTCAAATAATCAAATTGGTATGGATAAATAATATAATCACTTTTTATTTTCATTAAATTTGAGAAAATTAGTTTGTATGCATTTCGTAATTTAGTTATATCTGATTGATAAAAACTAATAAATCCTACATTTTTTAATTCCTGAATATTTAATATTCTATAAGCATTTTTTGATTTCTTTTTATCTACCTTTAATTTTTCCTCTTCTAATCCTCTATAATTTATAGTATCAATTAATAATTCTTTTCTAATTATTTCTAAAGTTGATTGATTTTTTTTTCTACTTTTATTTTTATAATTTAAAGAATTTTTAAAATTTGTATTTTTAAACTTTTTTGAAATATTTTCTACTGATAAAATATTTGAAAAGACAAAAAATAATAATACAATGGGTTCAAGGATTTTCATTTTATCTATAATTATAAAAAAAAATCAAATTAAATATGAACATAAAATCTTTTGTTTATTTTTTTAAAAGAGTAGAATAATTTAATAATATAGCTATATAATATTAAGTTTTAATTAATTTATTTAAAAACTTATATTTAATTAGATTATTTTTTGATATAATTATATAAAACAATTTTTTTTAATGATAAACATTTTATTCTTTTTTTCTAAACTAACCTCATATTAAAATTATTAATTATTTCAAAAGTATATTATAATTGAAAATTATGAATAAAATAAGAAAAAATATTAAAATATAAAAACAAAACCCAAAATAACTAAATATAAAAAACAAAATAAAATAAAAATAAATAATATAAAATAAAAAATGTCAATAGAATGGAAATTAGAAAAAACCGACATAGACTTAAATGCATTATTTAACTTATCATATTCCTTTGAAAACTTAAAAGGTCTTTTAACAGCAGTATTAAAAAACCAAGATACACTAGCAGAAAAAGTAAAAAATTTAGAAGAACAAGGTCAAAAAAATACAGATATAATAAACAAAACAATAATAAATGAAAAAAGAATAAAACACATAGACGTAATAAAATCAAAAGATCAAGAAGACACTTCTTCAAATAAAGAATTAGATTCAAATCAATTAGCAAAAAAAAGTAAAGTTTCAGGTTTAAAAGGAGATAAAAATGAAGAAGATGTAACTGATGAAAGAGAAAAAGAAATTGATTACTATAATAATTATGATGATAATGAAATTAATAAAAGATTAGATGAACTTGAACAAAAAATTAAAAAAATGGAATTGAATAAATTTACTTCTTTCGGTGGTGGTTCCGTCGGAAGTGGAGAAGATATTGAACTTCAAAAAGTTGGTTTAAAAACTTTAGAAGATAAATTTGAAGAAATGAGATTAAGTAATGAGGATATGAAAAAACAAATTGAAGATTTAACAATTAAATGTAATGATTTTAATATTTATGATTTATTCAAAGATGCTAAAGTTGAAGGTGGAAATATTGATTTATCTAAAGTTCTAATTATGAATTTAGAACAGAAAGTTTTTAAAAAATTTGATACTGTTGATGAAAAAATTAAAAAATTAAATGAAGATATATATAAATTTAAAAATGATATGCAAAATATGAAGAATCAATTTGATGTAAGTCAACATTCATTCCAAAGTCTAAAAGATATGATGAAAGAATTAGCAGAAGCAATTCAAAATGCAAATGATGAAAATGCAAATAAAGTAAATGAATTAGAAGGTAAATTAAATGAAAATTATAAGAAAATATTGAAGAAAAATGATGATGATAGAAATGGAATAAATAGACAAATAGAAAATTTAAAATTGAGAATAAATAATATTGGAAGTACAGGAGATGAAGATCAAAAAGATTCAGGAAATGTAATTCAAAATACAGGATTTTCAGATACTGAAATGAAATTATTAAAAGATTTATCTCAAAGAGTAAATGATTTAGAAAAGAATTTAAAAGCAATTGTTCAAAGTTTCAATATTGAAGAATTAAGAGATGATATAACAAGATTACAAAATGAATTTAATTCAAAAGCAAATCAAAAAGATTTTTATGACTTAAATGATAAAGTAAATATCCAAGCAGCAATATTAAATAATGTAAAAGATTCTAATGATAGATTAACAGATGAAGTAAATAAAAATACAAATGATTTAAATTTCCTTTTAAAAAAAATAGAAGCATTAAATGCATCTGTAATTACAATGAAAGCCAATGCAGGAGATGGAAGTATACCTGGTGTTCAAGGAACAATATTCGATCAAACAAAATATTTAGAAGTTGCATCATTTAATGATTTCTTAAAAGCATATCAAAAAGATCAAAATAGAATAAAAGGAGAATTAGATGATTTGAGAAAATTAATAAGAGATTTATCAGAAATTTTAAAAACAAAAGCATCAGAAGAAGATATGAGAAACTTTGAAACATTAATTAATTCAAAATTAGAAGAATTAAAACTATATTGTAATAGAAGATTTGCAGATAAAGTTGATACATCAAAGAGTATAAAATATTTAGATGCTCAAATTAAACATATTGTTGATGTTTATATTAAAAGAATGGAAAAAGGTGATAATTGGTTACTTGCTAAAAAACCAATTGGAGGTTTTACTTGTGCTTCATGTGAAGCTTATATTGGAGAATTGAAAGATAAAGG
>JAEEGL012898865.1_pt1 | contig 10576 bp, 6 predicted proteins | sample 9134231 | NCBI WGS metagenome assembly JAEEGL01 (sample SAMN16246548, study PRJNA631951) | gut metagenome | biome: gut microbiome; feature: rumen; material: fiber-attached | host: Bos | place: Iran: Karaj | collected 2018-10
TAAGGGAGTACAGGACAAGATCCCATATCTTAAGGAGCTTGGCGTAACTGCAATTTACTTAAATCCCATATTTACGGCTTACTCAACTCACAAGTATGACTGCATAGACTATTTCCATGTGGATTCTCACTTTGGCGGAGATGAAGCTCTTTCCAGACTGTCAAAGGCTCTTCACCAGAATGGTATGAAGCTTATCCTTGATATTTCTGTTAACCACACAGGAAGCGAACACGAATGGACCAGGACCAAAAGGGAGTTTTACTTTAAGGATTCCGACGGTTCTTTAAAGGGCTGGTGCGGCGTAAAGAGCCTTCCCTTCATGGACTACAGGAATGAGGAGCTTAAGGATCTTATCTACAGAGGTAAGGACAGCGTCCTTAGGAAGTGGCTTAGGCCGCCCTATGATATCGACGGCTGGCGCTTTGATGTGGCAGACGTCCTTGGAAAGAACGACGATGTTCAGGTGGCAGATCAGCTTTGGAGAGAAATATGCGACGCCATAAGGCAGGAGAAAAAAGATGCCTTCATTATTGGTGAGCACTGGGGAGACTGCTATGAGTACCTTAAGGGAGATTTATGGAATACTCCAATGAACTACTATGGCTTTGGCCGCGTTGTGAGACAGTTTGCAGGTCTTCCGGATCTCTTTTTGGAAAGAAACAGGGAGATAATGAAGGCGAAATATGTCTTTACTGCAAAAGATGTGGTTCGTAGAAGTGATGATCACTATTCTGTAGTTCCGCAGGCAGTTGCGGATTGTCAGATGAATCTTTTTGACAGCCACGATGTGATGCGTGTTCATAACTATGAGGAGATATCTTTTGACAGGTACAGAGGCATCGTTCTTTCTTACCTTTTATTTACTGGTATTCCCTGTATCTACTACGGGGATGAAGTCTGCATAGACGGGCATACTAAAAGCGATGCGGGCTGCAGATATCCAATGCCCTGGGGAAAAGAAGACAAGGAGCGGGATGAGTTCTTTTCGCTGTACAAGAGGATGATAGAGCTTAGGAGAAATGTTCCTGCCTTTGCGAAGGGCGGAAGGAAGGTCCTTTGTGCTGATGGCAGGATTCTGGCTGTTGCAAGATTTTTGGGAAATGAAAAATATGTAGGCATTATCTCAAGAGAGGACACTGAAAAAGAGATAATGCTGCCAGTGTGGGAAATTGGCGCAAAATCAGTCATTGAAAACATTGACGAATTTGGATACGCTTTTAGAGCAGCATCTGTTGAGGGCTGTATAAAAGTTAAAGTTCCGGCTGATGGTGCGTACCTTTTTAAAGTTGACTGAATGGAGAAGACATTATGAGCAAGGTAATAGGTGGGGACAAGTATAGGATAACAGTACTTACAGACAGGCTCCTTAGGTTTGAGTACAGTGATGAAGGCAGGTTTGAGGATGGGCTGACTAAGACAGTGATAAACAGAGAATTTCCTGACGTGGATTCCTATGTTAGAAGGGAAAATGGTCTGCTTATCATTGAGACAGATGAACTCTTGGTAAAGTACGATGAAAAGCCCTTTACATCCAATGGACTGTCGGTAGAACTTAAGAATTTCGGAACCTGCTATCACTACAGTTTTGAGTATAACAATTCCGGAAGAAACCTTGGCGGTACCGTAAGGACTCTTGATACCATTGACGGAGGACTTCCTCTGGGACCTGGTATTTTCGGAAAAGAAGGCTTTGCTGTTTTGTATGACGGGGATAGTCCGTTGTATGACAGTGAGCTTGATATTTTCATAAGAAGAAAAGAGGCTGCTACAGACTTTTACTTCTTCGGATACGGCAAAGATTATTATGGCGGCCTTAGGGATTTTTATAAGCTAAGCGGACAAGTACCTTTGATCCCAAGATATGCTCTTGGCAATTGGTGGAGCAGATATTACAGGTACTCTGAGGACAGCTACAGGGAAGTTGTTGAAAAGTTTAAGGAAGAAGAGATACCTCTTTCCGTTGCTGTAATAGACATGGACTGGCATCTTACAGAGGTTGACCCTAAGTATGGAAGCGGCTGGACAGGCTATACCTGGGATAAGAAGCTCTTTCCGGATTATAAGAGATTCCTTAAATACCTTAAGGATAACAAGCTGGCAACTACACTTAACCTTCATCCGGCTGACGGCGTTCGTGCGTTTGAAGACCAGTACAGCGCTGTGGCAGGGAGAATGGGCGTAGATACTGCATCGGAAGAGCCCGTTGAATTTGATTTTGGAGATGAGAAGTTCAGGGATGCATATTTTGAAGAGATCATGCAGCCCTATGAAAATGACGGCGTTGACTTTTGGTGGATCGACTGGCAGCAGGGATTTGGAAGAAAGGCTTCTGACGTAGACCCGCTGGTTTTATTAAACCACTACCATTACAGGGATCAGGAAAAGAGAAACAAGCGGCCTATGATCTTTTCAAGGTATGCAGGTCCTGGCAGCCACAGGTATCCTATCGGATTCTCGGGAGACACTGTCTGCTCCTGGAAGAGCCTTGAATTCCAGCCATATTTTACCGCTACCTCCAGCAATATAGGTTATGGCTGGTGGAGCCACGATATTGGCGGACATATGATGGGAGATAAGGATAATGAGAGGCTGATCAGGTGGATCCAGTATGGTGTGTTTTCACCTATCATGAGGCTTCACTCCAGTGCGACTCCTTTCCTCAACAAGGAACCCTGGGTTGTTGAGGAACCTTATCACGGCGCGATGAAGAGCTTTATGAGACTGCGTCATAGGCTGGTTCCTTATCTTTACACGGAAAACTACAGGGCATACTCTGAGGGCAAGCCTCTTATCAGGCCCATGTACTATGACTTTTCAGATAATGAAGAGTCCTACAACGTTCCAAACGAATACGGATTTGGAGAAGCTCTTTTTGTCGGCGCTATAACAACGCCGCTTGATGATAAATTAAAACTCTCATTTGTTAATATGATCATTCCTCGCGGTCGATACGTCGATCTTTTATGCGGAAGAGTCTATAACGGCGGCAAAAAGAGAAAACTCTACAGGGACATTTCGCAGATCCCTGTTCTGATGGCAGCAGGCACGATCCTTCCTCTTGCTCCCGACAGCCATGAGAATGGATGCGGCTGCCCTGATAAGCTGGACCTTTATGTGGCAGCAGGAGCAGATGGAAGCTACACCCTCTATGAGGATGACGGCTGCAGCACTGACTACAAGAATGGCAAGTTTGCAACTACTACCTTTGAGTGCAGATTCGATGAAACAGAGGGAACAGTTGACGTTTTGATAAAGCCCGCAGAAGGCGACCTGTCACTTATCCCTGCAAAGCGAGACTTTGATATTACCCTTCTTGGGGCAGGCGAGCGCCGCACCCTGACAGTTAAGGGCGTCAAGGCATCAGAAGGCATCACAGTTTCTTTTGACAACGTATCCCTTACAGGTAACGACCACATCAGGGAAGTCTTCGATATCCTTGAAAGAGCGCAGATTGAGATCGTTGTGAAGGACAAGATCTACAATGCTGTAACAACCCTGGAAACCGATGCATTCCTTACCTGGCTCCACGCAGGCGAGTTCTCTGAAAACCTCAAAGACGCCATCACGGAAGTCTTTGAAGATATATTGTAACTTTCTCTCCATTCCCGGAGGCCCTTTCAGGCCTCCGGGCTTTTCATGACACGGGGACGGTTCTACTGTCTCATTGTGCACAACAAGACACGGGGACGGTTCCGCTGTCTGCTTTACAAATTATGTTTTCCATGTTATAGTCCATTACTGGACTTTGAATCGCTCCCCACTCTGGGGAAAGCTGAATAGAGTTTTCTATTTGGTTATGTTTCCACACATTTTTAAGAAATAGTAGTTTTATACAGGAGGTAAATAAATGCCGCGTCATGCGCGAACCAAGAGTGCATCAGGTTATATGCACGTAATTGTCAGAGGGATAGGAAAACAACTGCTGTTTGAGGATGAATACGATTATAAGTATTACTTGAAGAAACTAGAACAATACTGCATGGATACAGAGGTTAGCATCAGTGCATATTGCTTGATGGATAATCATGTCCATCTGTTGGTAAAAGGGGATTCTGAAGATATAGCTCTTTTGATGAAGAAAATAGGTGTGAGTTATTCGTGGTATTATAATAAAAAATATGATCGGGTAGGGCATCTTTTTCAAGACAGATATAAGAGCGAATCTATAGAAAACGAAAAATATCTTTTGACAGCATTTCGCTATATTTTAAAGAATCCGGAAAAAGCTGGAATATGTAGTGTGGCTCGATATCCCTGGAACAGCTTCTGGCATTATGATAAACAGCTTCAATTTATGGACTTATCAGCAGTGAAGGCGGCTTTAGGCGATTTTGGGCAATATAGAGAATTTATTGAGCAAGAAGAGGATGATCAGGGGCTTGAGTACACTGAGACCTGGCATAGTGATTCTGGTGCAAAAGAGTTAATGAAGAGATGTTTGGGTATTTCCAGTGGAACGGTTTTGCAGAACTATAGTAGAGAAGAAAGAGATGCAGCACTTATAAAACTTAAAAAATGCGGATTAACAGTACGACAGATTGAAAGACTTACGGGAATTGGGCGAAATATCGTTCAGAATGCAGGAAAGTAGTTTCAAGTAAGACAGAAGAACCGTCCCCGTGTCTTATGGATAAAAATAACCCTCTTTATTAGAACTTGTATGGTCCAATAAAGAGGGTGAATATTGCCATATTGTTAATTGGTTTATTTAAGGTCGTATTCCAGCTTGACAGTTATTGTTGCTGTTTTATGCTGAGAGCTTGTATCAAAAGCACCGTCATAGGAATAGCTGCTTGTACCTGAATTCTGCGCTGTTATCTGGAATACTCCGAGACTTGAGTTTTTGAGCTTGCCAAGCTTTGCTCCGGAGTTTTTGGCAATGATGTCAATTCTCTCTTTTGCATTCTGTGATGCCTTGTCTATAAGATCAAGCTTGAGCTCGTCTAGAGCTGAGTAGTAGTACTCGGGATAGTCAGACTCAAGCTCTACGCCTCTGTCAAGAAGGCTTGAAATGTCTCTAGAAATCTTCTCTACGATAGCGATGTTCTTGGACGATACAGTTACGCTCTGTGTGAGCTTGTAACCATCCTCTTCCTGTCCGACATAATTTCCATTTACATCATATACATCTCTGTAGGTTCTTCTGATATCTACTGCGCTGAATACGATTTCATCCTCAGCAATACTGTTATTAGTCAGGTACTTCTTTACCTCATCAGCATCGGATTTGATCTTGGAGTAGGCTGCCTGTGAGCTGTAATCAACCGCGCTAAAAGAGCCTCTCCAGATAATAATGTCAGCATCAAAATCAACGCTGGCACTACCTGTGGCAGATATTGTATGACTGCTCTCAGATCTGAAATGTGATAATCCAAAGGCTAGTGCTATGCAGCTGAGTAGTATGCATATTCCAATGATCAGAACTCCTAAAACCCCAGTTTTCTTGTTTTCCATATTTTTTTCCTCCTATAGCTAAAAACTCTCACGACAATTATAGCATAAGACACGGGAACGGTTCTTTTGTCTCATAACAATAAAAATCCCTTGTGACGAGACTGCAAGGTAGCCTCGAAAAACAAGGGATAATTTTGCATAGGAAGACAGAAGAACCGTCCCCGTGTCTTGTTGTGCACAATGAGACAAAAGAACCGTCCCCGTGGTTTGTTTTATCTCTCGGATCCCCAGAAGAAAAGTCCCAGCATTCCGGGTCCAACGTGGGCTCCTGAAAATGGCTCGTGGACACAGATCCTAATGTTGGCGCTTGGGTTGATGTCTCTTACCAATGTGGCAAGAGCCTTGGCGTCATCTGGACAGTCGCCGTGGGAGATGAATACGCTGTTATCAAAAGTATCAATGCGCTTTTCTGCGTACTTTTTCGCGATGAAATCAATTGAAGCCTTTCTGCCTCTTACCTTGCCGCAGGAGATGATATGCCCTGTGCTGTCACCAAAGAGGATAGGCTTGATGTTAAGGATGGTTCCGATGCTGGCAGTTACGCCGGAAACACGTCCTGTCTTTTTGAGGAAATTAAGGTCATCTACTGTAAAGTACTGACATGCATGTGGTACGGCTTCATCAAGGATCTTGGAAGCTGCTCTGCAGTTTACATCCTGGGAACTGAGCTGAGCTGCCTTGATGGCAAGAAGACCTGAACCAAAACCGCATCCCTTGGAATCTACGATGTGAACAAATCTCTCAGGAAATTCCTCCATAAGTTCATCGGCAGCAAGAACAGCAGCGTTGTATGTTCCGCTGATGCCTGACGCCATGGCGATGTAGATTACGTCTTTACCCTGCTCAAGTACGGGCCTAAAATGTGTCATGAAAAGATCTGTATTTAAAAGGCTTGTCTGTGCTGATTTGCCGTTCTTTAGTCCTTCATAAAAAGTGTGGGAATCAAAGGATTCGATGTCACCCTTATATTCTACCTGCTGCCCATCAAGCAGATAGCTGCATGGAAGAAGGCTGATCCCTTCAAGCTTATCCTTGGGAAGATTGGCGCTTCCGTCTGCAAATACTACAAAACTCATGTTACCCTCCAAAATAGTTAAAAGTATAGATATTAATATACCATATTTCTTGCAAATATTTCTCATAAAGGAGAAAATAATGTTTGTTAGTATCAACATGCTATGGAAGGGGAAACTGCTTTGTCTTTAGACAACAAAGTGCTCCCGGTAGACGATCTGAGTCTCCCGGAGCTATCCATATATCACGAATATTCTGAGAACCAGCTCTTTCACATCAATGAACCGGATCTTGGCATCTTTATCGCAGAGAGCCCCAAGGTAATTGGAAGAGCCCTGGATGGCGGCTATGAGCCCATATCTCTTTTGATAGAAAAGAGTCAGCTTGGTAAGGAGGCAGAGCCTCTGGTGAAAAGAGCTGTCACAGATTATCAGATCCCTGTCTACGTGGCAGATGAAAAGACTCTTTTGCAGATAACAGGCTACAACCTGACAAGAGGAGTTTTGTGCGCTATGAAAAGAAGGCAGCTTTCGTCTGCAGAAGAAATCTTAAAGGCCGCCAGGAGAGTTGCGGTTTTAGAAAATGTCACAAATCCCACCAACATAGGAGCTATAGTAAGAAGTGCAGTAGCCCTTGGGATGGACGCCGTTCTTTTTAATAAGGGATGTTCTGATCCGCTCTATCGGCGCGCTGCCAGAGTATCCATGGGAACCATATTTCAGACGCCTTACACATTTTTGCCAGAGAAAAGAGAAATCGAAAGCCTTAAGGAACTTGGCTTTAAGTCAGTGGCTATGGCTCTTAGAAACGATACAAAAGATATTGATGACCCGGAACTTAGGAGTCAGGATAAGCTTGCTATCTTTCTGGGAGCGGAGGGAGAGGGGTTACTTCCGGAGACTATAAGTGCCTGTGACTATTGTGTTAAGATACCTATGTATCACGGGGCGGATTCGCTGAACGTAGCTGCAGCCAGTGCTGTGGCATTTTGGGAGCTATCAAAAACTGTTGGGGAATAAAAACTATGACTGATCTTTTATTACTTGTATTTCCATTTGCAATCTTCGTGCTTGTTTTTTATGGTGCAAAAATAGCGCCAAAGGGTGAGCTCTCAGCTGAATATCTAAAGTGGGATCAGATGATGGCCCTTAGAACTGTGGCCTGTCTTTCTATAATTCTTCACCATCTTACCCAGAGGATCACCAATTACGGATGGATCAATAAAGGACCAATAACCCTGTATAATTACATAGGCTTTCTTTGCACCGCCGTATTCTTTTTTAGCTCCGGCTATGGCCTTCTTTACAGCTATCTAAATAAAAACAACTATCTTGATGGATTTTTGAGGAAAAGAATTCCTTCAGTCCTTGTTCCATTTTTCCTTGTCAATGTGATCACTGTTTTGGTAAATCACCTTGTCTATAAAAAGGGCTCTGGCGATGACGCTTTATATGTTCTTAAGCAGATCGTTGGAATAGAGCTCCTTGATGGCAATTCATGGTTTATTGTGGAGATCATAGTTCTTTATGTGATCTTTGCAGCTTTCTTTTCTATGTTAAAAAACAAGGATGCGGCCCTTACCCTTGTTATTCTTGCAACATTCTCTATTATGGCTTTTGCGTTTTTCAGAGGCCATGATTTTGACGACTACAAAGAGACATATTTCATGGGAGAGTGGTGGTTTAATTCTACGATAACCTTCGTTTTTGGCCTTCTTTATGCTCGCTTTAAGGGTGGGATTGAGGCGTTTTTCAGAAAGCATTATAAGGGTATGGTCATCTCTTTTGCCCTGCTATCTGTGATCATCACCTTTGCGGGAATTGTGGTCAATAATGTATTTGGCTATTACCACGAGATGCTATCTACATACAGGAGCGACGCTCTTATCACACTGGTTGTTCAGTCCATTAACTGTATAGTTGTTGTTACTTTCCAACTTCTATTAAATATGAAGATCACGGTAAGAAATAAGGCCCTGGACTATATGGGAAGCATTCAGATGATGGTCTTTTTAGTCCATGGATACTTTGTAAGGACTGTTTTTGACCATACTAAAATGGGTCACTTTGTGTGGTATTTGCTGGTGTTTGTATGCTCAATAATTGTGGCAGCAATTCTTTCCCCGGTTTCATCATTTATTGCAAAAAGGGTAAAGCGTCTTCTTTTGTCGATAGATGCAAAGCGCATAGGTGGAAAAACGGTAACATATTTCCTGGCGGTAGCAGTGGCTGGAACAATGCTCTTTTTTGCCATAAGGGGCATAGCTATCAGCAGATATTATGATGAGGAGATGAAGACTCTTTCTACCTGCAGCGTGGGCGATGAGGTGTATTATGGCCGCTTTGATACTGATGGCTCACGCCTTGGAAAAGAGAGGCTTCAGTGGGTCGTTCTCCAAAATGATGGAAAGAGAGTTTGTCTTTTGACAAAAGAGGGAATAGCCAGCGGATATTTAAACCAGAAATACGAAGAGGTTTCCTGGGAGGGATCAGACCTTAGAAAGCGTCTTAATTCCGATGAGTTCACAAAAACATTTAATGAAAAAGAACTGTCCAGGATCATAGAAAGAAAAGGAGAGCTTATATCTCTTTTGTCTGTGGCAGAAGCGAAAAAATACTTTGCAAGCGATAATGAAAGGCAGCTGGCTGTAACAGACATTGCTCTTGCAGGGGGCTGCAACATTAATGAACTAAGTAAGGCCAACAACTGGGATATGAAAGGCTACAGGTCTTCCTGGTGGTGGCTTAGGGGGGATTTTGGGAAAAAAGAGATCACCTCACCCATAGTTACTGTAGACGGGGAAATAAGCTTATCTGAGCGCTATGTAAACAAGCCGGGCGGCGCCATCAGGCCAGTTATTTGGGTTGATATATCTACTCCTTAAGAAATTGACCATTTTTCACTTTAACTTGATAAAATTTAACCTATAGGGTATAATAAGTCGGTTATTCTGTGTACGAAATTATTAAAAAATTATAAAAAATAGAAAGCAGGACTGACTTATGAAATGCTCACAGATGCCCTATACAAGGGTTAATATGGATGAAGTTAAGAGCTTTTTTGAAAAGCTCATAGCTGATAGTAAGAACGCAAAAAGCGGAGAGGAGCAGTTTGAGCTCCACAAGAAGTATTATAAGTTTATGGAAGATATCTACACCAACATCAAGCTTGGTGTGTTCAGACATAACATCGATACAACAGAGGAGTTCTATGCAGCTGAGAACGACTACATAGACGAGATCACTCCTCTTATCTCAAAATATGCCAATGACTACAGCAAGGTTTTGTATGAGTCACCCTTCAGGTCTTACCTTGAGGACAAGATCAGCAAGGTAGCCTTCAAGAACATTGAGCTGCAGAACAAGTCTATTGATGATAAGATCCTTCCTCTTATGCAGGAGGAGAACGCACTTATCAGCAAGTATGACAAGCTCATTGCTTCAGCTAAGATCCCATTTAATGGAGAAGAACTTAATATTTCACTTTTAAGAAAGTACCTTACTGACAAGGACAGAGACACAAGAAAGAGAGCATGGAAGGCCCTTTCAGAGTACTTTTTGTCAGTGACAGATCAGATCGATGACATCTATGATCAGCTTGTTAAGAACAGAACCAAGCAGGCTAAAGAGCTTGGCTATGACAACTACGTAGAGCTTGGTTACAACAGGATGATGAGAAATGCCTACAGAAGAGCTGAGGTTGAGAACTTCCGTAAGCAGGTAAAAGAGTCCTTTGTTCCTTTTGTAGTTAAGATCCAGGAGGAGAGAAAAGAGCAGATCGGCGTAGATGAGCTCAAGTACTACGACAACGACATGTTCTTTAAGAATGGTAATCCTGCTCCTACAGGAACACCTGAAGAGATCATGAAGGCCGGACAGCAGATGTATGCAGAGCTTTCACCTGAGACCAAGGAGTTCTTTGATTTCATGATCGAGAATGAGCTCTTTGACGTACTTGGAAGAAAGACCAAGAAGGCCGGCGGCTATATGGATTTCCTTCCTAAATACAAGTCTCCAATCATCTTTGCTAACTTTAACGGAACCAGCGGAGATGTTGATGTTATAACCCACGAGTGCGGACATGCATTCCAGGGATATGTTACAAGAAA
>JAEEGL015147025.1_pt1 | contig 10576 bp, 7 predicted proteins | sample 9134231 | NCBI WGS metagenome assembly JAEEGL01 (sample SAMN16246548, study PRJNA631951) | gut metagenome | biome: gut microbiome; feature: rumen; material: fiber-attached | host: Bos | place: Iran: Karaj | collected 2018-10
CAGCGAGCGACGGAACATGCCGTAATAGACGCAAACGAGCAGGAAACGCGGGGTTACGCACCAGAAGAAGACGACGCCCAATAGGAAATAGGACCAGCGTTTGCGCGACGACGCGGCCGTCTTCTCCGCTTCCGTAGGCTCCGACGGCTGACTCTGAGCCTTGTCCGGCGCGTCCTCGACGATCCCGTCCGGTCGGAAGAGCCGCCCGACGTCCTCCTCGCTCGGAATCGCGAATCCGAGCGCCGCCATCGGCGTTCCGAGAAAGTCGACGACCTTTTTGACCGTCGTTTCGTTCTCGAGCGACGTGCGCCAGCGGTAGTCGTACTGATTCCCCTGCATGCGCGCGCAGAGGATCCCGAGCACGCACAGCGAGCAGGACGTCCAGAAGAGATGCGAAAGGAACCCGCCCCAGAAGAAGAGGAACCGCGGCTTCGAGAAGAGCGCGTCCCAGAAGAGCGCCGCGCCTTTCTTACCGGGATCGACGCTCCGCCCGGTCGTTTCGTCAACGATCGGATCGACCGTCTTCTTATCGCGCCGGCGCCGCCACGCGAACGGCTCCGTGCCCTTTTTTCCGCACAGCGCGAAGAAGACGGGCGCGATTCGCTGGAGGCAGAACAGAACGACGGCGCCCACGATTCCGGACAGGCCCGCGACGAATTTCTCCGACGCCGTGCGCGGGCGGTCCTTGCCCGTTATGCGTCGTTTAAGAGCTTGAAACGCCACGACAAGGAGCAGTACGAGCGAAAGCGCGAGAAAGAAAAGCTGACCGAGAATGAAGAAGACAAACGGCCCGGCAAGATTCACGTCGCCGTCTAAAATGCGGTCCGCGCGCGCAATCGGAAAGACGAGCGCGCCGAGCGCCACGACGAAAAGCGCGCTCGCGAACCATACGGAGACGGAACGGTCGAGCCAGCGCGCGCCGTCCAGGCCGAGCGAGGCGAGCGTCTTTTTCGCGCGCGACGTAAGCCAGGCGAGCGGGTCGCTCAGACGGCCCATGTCGTCTTTTTCCGGGTCGAGAGTCGGCTCGACTTTAGTCGGATCGACGATCTTAGACTCCTCGCAGAGGCGCGCCCATTGGATGAGCGCCCAGTCGAAAGGGTTCGTTTTAGTTCGCTTCATTCGTTCGCCGTCCTGACAGACAGGGGAGAAAACACGGTAAAAAAACAGCGCTCTTTATTATACGCGCGCCGCGCCGGCGCGCAATAGAAGGGGCGCGCTATACGTTCGTAACGGCGTTGACGGCCGTTCTGTCGTCCAAGTTCGGGCGAAAGACGGTCAGTACGGTCAGCGGCAGATACCACGCCATATAGAGTCCGCCCTGACGCCCCATCCAGAACTGCACGGCAAGCATGAGCGCGGCGCTGCATGAAATGAGCGTCGCCAGATTCTTATTCGGATTCCAGAGCGCGTAGCCCATACAGAAGACGCCAAAGAGCGCAATGACAGGAATGCGGTAATACCGCTGCAAATATTCCCAAAGCCCGTCCGCGTCCGCCAGGAAGAGAGAATGACGCCCGAACATCGAGGCGAGCGCTTCCCCGTACGTCCAGTCGGCGTCGACCGTTAGGAACAGGAGCGCGACCGCGAGCGTCAGAACCGACGCGCTGAGCCCCAACGCGAACCGAACCGCCCCTTTCTTCCAGTAGTAGCCGAACCACAGCGGCGCCAAGAGGAAAGGATAGAAGACGAGCGAGCCCGCGATTCCAAGCGCGACGCCCGAAAAGACGGGCCGGCGGTAGAGCAGGACCGCAAGTAAAATCATGAGCGCCGGAACGATATGGTCCAAACGCGCCGAAAACTGATTGATGTACGGCAGGAGCAGATAGAGCAGTCCGCACGCGAACCCCGTCTGCAAAGAGCCGAAATGATATTTTCCGATGAGAACAATTACGGCGCACACGGCCAGCTGCAGCGCCGTAACAATGAGAATCAGCGCGAAATCCTCGACCGTGAGCGGCGCGGGGCCCGAACGAACGTAGCCCGGCGCGCCGTTTCGCGCAAGTTCCGAACGCCGCTCGGCGCCAAGTTCGGCGGCCGCTTCCTCGGATTCGGGGCCCAACTCGTCGGGCGCGTAGTCCTCTTCGGCGTCCGCTTCGTCGGCGGGCGGAGCGGGCGGCGCGACCGGCACGGACGGCGCGGCGCTCAGGCCGTTGAGGCTCGTGGGCGCGTTCGGCGCGTATCCGAACCGATTCGCGATCGCGGATTCGTCCGAGTCGTCCTCAAAATCAAAGACGGGCCCGCGCGTTACGCCCGCGGCCCACTGAACGGCGCGCGACGCCGAGCGCTTCTTTTTCAGCGAGTCTTCGTCGAGTTCGATCGTAACGCCGAAAAACTCGACGACATGCTTTTCGCTGCTGCGCAGCCGCGTTTCCGAGACCGCCCTGCGCCAGGATTCCTGCGACGGCGCGAAAAATTTATCGACGCTTTGGGACGCGAGCAAAAAAGGCCGGTAGCCGGGCCAGCGCTCCACGTCGAACGAGCGCTCGCACTCTTCGTCGGCGGCGATAATCTGTTCGAGCCGCCACGCGCGCGGAGAATCGCACGCGTCCCCGCGATTGATAAACAGGTTCGGAATAATGAACGCCGACGCCGCGACGCACGAGAAGACGAGCCCCGTAAAACTGAGGTTCGGCTCCAGCAGCGGCCGGCGGCGGAGAAAAACGTCGAACGAAAGACGGCAGAAAATCAGAATGCCGACGATCCAGAGCCAGAGATAGCCCTGAAACATCGACCCCATGGCGATATAGACGAGACCGGGCGTGAGCGAGATGAGCGCGAGCACGTCGAAATTACGAACGCTCCACACGCGATTAAAGCGGAAGAAAACCGCTAAAATCAGCAGCGACGACAGGTAGAACCACGTCGTGGGCAACATTTCGTATTGGAATAACGATGTAGGCATAGCAGCCGGAAATTCCCGCTCTCTTATCGCGCCGGCGCCGCGTCGCGCCGCGCTCTTATATTCGCCCGTGTATAGCCCTTACGCAAAAGGCCGCGGACGGGTCGCCGCTTGCGCCGATTATAGTCTTTTCGCGCGGCGCCGTCAACATGCCCAGAGGGCCGCGCGCCCTCGCCCGGACGTAAGAACGCGCTAAATACAAAAGCGCGGTCCGGATTAGCGAACCGCGCTCGACGCCGTAACTTACGCGCGCTGTCAGTCGGTCTTAACGCGCCAGCGGAGGTACTCTTCCATGAACGGCTGCACGCCCCCGTTGAGCACTTCGTGGAAACTGCCGACCGAATATCCGGTTCGGGAGTCCTTAACGCGCTGTTCCGGATGCAGGAAGTAGTTGCGAATTTGAGACCCGAACCCGACTTTCGAGAGGTTCTTATAGCGTTCGGACATTTGCTGTTCGCGCTTTTCCTCTTCCCGCTGCAGGAGCCGCGCGCGGAGCATCTTCCACGCCGTCGCGCGGTTCTTGTGCTGGCTGCGCTCGTTCTGGCACTGAACGACCGTGTTCGTCGGGATGTGCGTGAGTCGAATCGCGCTCGACGTCTTATTGACGTGCTGGCCGCCCGCGCCGCTCGAACGGAAGACGTCTTCCCGAACGTCCTCGGGATTGATATCGACGTGAATTGACTCGTCGATATCCGGGTTGACGTCGACGGACGCAAAGCTCGTCTGCCGCTTGCCTTCCGAGTTGAACGGGCTGATGCGCACGAGCCGGTGCGTGCCGATCTCGCTCTTGAGATAGCCGTACGCCATGGGGCCGCGGACCATAATCGACGCGCTGTTGATGCCGGCCTCTTCGTTGTCCTGACGGTCGAGAATTTCGACGGTATAGCCGCGCGACTGCGCCCAGTTCATATACATGCGCAGGAGCATCTCGGCCCAGTCGTTGGCGTCGGTGCCGCCGTCGCGCGCGTTAATCGTCAAAATGGCGTCGTTCGGATCGAACGGGCCGTTGAGCAGCGCGGCGGTCTGCAAATTCTCGAGCGTCTTCTCGATCTCTTCGAGCTTGGCGGGGATCTCTTTGGCGACTTCCTCGTCTTCGGCGCCGAGTTCGAAAAAGACGTCGAGTTCGTCGAGCTCCGTTATGATCTCGTCCATCGGCTTAACGAGCGCCTTGAGCGCCTTAATGCGCGCGACGACCGTCTGCGACTTCTCCTGGTCGTCCCAGAATCCGGACTCCGCCATCTGCTTGTCGATCTCGGCGATCTCTTTCTTTTTCGCGTCGTAATCCAAAGAGTTTTTAAGCTGCTCAAGGCCGTTGCGGATCTGCGCGGCTCGGTCTATTTGTTGTTGTTCAACTGGCATGGACTCGTTCATCCTTCGTATTTGCGTTCGCGCGCCCCGTTCGCGGTCCTCGCGGGACGGCCGCGCGATTTGCGCGACTATTGTACTCGAAAACGCCGAACATACAAGGGCGCCGCGCGCGTCAGCGCCCGGAAACGAGCGTCTCGACGACCGCCGCCGGACTCGCGTTCGGGCCCGACGGCCTGACTTTCTGCGTATAGACCGCGCCGCCCGCGGCCCCGACGTTCACGCCGCCGGGCGTCGACTCGTAGATTACGCTGTCGTCGCGGCCGAACGTCTTGCGGCAGTTGTGCGCGTCGAGCTCGCCGTCCGGACGCGTCCACGGAGTCGGAATCGCGCGTTCTAAGACGAGCGCCTGCAAATCGGTCGCGCAGTCGGCGCGCTGACGCATCGCGTCAAGATTGCGCGCCGCGCCCCCGTAAGCAAAGAGGGCCTCCTGCCCCATAACGACCGAATAGCGCGTCGCGCTCCGGCTGGCGTTCGCGTCGAGCGGCGCGCGGTAGCATTCGGGCGTAACGTCCGAAAGGGGCGCGTTCGCGGCGGAGCCGCGCGGTTCGTCGAGCTTGAATTTTTCGTAGAGCGCGCGTTCTTCCTCGCCGAAATAGGGCAGAATGAGAACGCGCCAGCTGTGCAGCGGCTTGCGGAGCTCGCCGATCGAATAGGTCGGCGGAAGCAGGCCGCCGTGATCGCGGCGGTACGCCTGAATCGCCTCGGTTATCGCGTGAATCCTCGCCAGGTCCGCGACGCGACGCATATCGGTTAGAAGCTCTTCGAGACCGCGATTGGCCGCGATAAAGAGCGTGCCGGCAAAGGCGATCTCCCCCGGGTGCGACTTGAGAACGTCGGGGTCGCCGAACGCGTCCTGACGGAGACTGTAACGATCCTCGGAAGTTAGAGTTCCGAATCGCTCGCGGAGCCGCGCGACGAGCGACGAAAGCAAAAACTGCTCGTCGAACGGCGCGGTCCCGAACAGGGAATCTTTTTCGGCGTCGCCGGCGCCCTCTTCCCCGTCCTGCGACTTCGGATCGTTGGCGATAATGCGGGAAATCTCGCTCACGCTCTTCCCTTCCCGGCGCAGCGCGATAATATCCTGAGCCAGAGGAAGCGCGAAAAAGTCGCGCGCGTTCTCGCAGGCGCGCAGAAGCGCCGCGTCGAAATCATAGCGGTCGAACTGCTCGCGCCATACCGCTCTCCAGCGCGCGCACGCCTCGTCCGACGGCTGGACCGAACGGTTCGCGTAAAACGGAACGCCGAGCGCGGATTCCAAGAGGGCGAGTCCCAGCCGGCAGTCGTTCAGCGTCGCGACGTTCGAATCGAGAAGGAACCGCGCCAGACGGAGAACCGTCTCCACGTCGTCGGCCGCGCCTGAAAAATCGCCCGACCCGACGCGGAAATTCGCGCGATAGAGAAAGAGACGCGAGAATTCGAGAATACCGACGGGCGCAAGGTCGTCCTTCATAGAGACGCGGCCGGGCGTTTCGTCCATAACGCGCCACGCGCCGAACTTCGGCGTCCGCGCCGCCTGCGACAGCGCGTCGTAGAGGTCGCCGTTGGCGTCGATCCAGCGCGCCGCGATCGGAAAATCGCGCGCCGTCCACGGACCGGCCTGCATGCGCCGCAGACACGCGTCGAGCGCGTCCTTGGAGACGGCGCCCGGCGTCGACTCGCGATTCTCCGAATAATTCTCGCGGTCCGAGAGCGTCGGCGCCTGACTCGGATTCTCCCGGCCGGTAATTCCGTATTTGCACAGGTGCGCGCGCAGCGTGAGCCGGTCGTACGTGAGCGGCTTCTCCGCCGGATCGACGCCGAGCTTCTCGCAGTTCGTCCGCCAGACGTCCGCAAACCACGCGCGCGAGCGTTCGTCGGTCGGCAGTTCCTCCCACGCGATTTCGTCGGCGTACTCGTTCTTGCCGAACGCGCGCGGGCCGAGCGCGCGCATGACGAGCGTCCAGCCGTTCTCGGAGCCCGGCGTGAGCGCCGCTTCCTGACGCTTAACGAAAAGGGCGCGGTAATCGATCCACGCCCCGTCCGCGTCCGGACCGGGCTCCGCCGAAACGACGTCCTGCGGCGACGGCGCGCGCAGTTCCGCGGGAACGGGCGGCTTCTTCGCTAAAAACGCCCTGCACAGGAAAACGGTCGCAACGAGCAAACCGATAAAAATGAGGAAGTTACGCTGCATATCGTTAACTCGTAATTAAAGGGCGCAAAGGAAAAACGGGACGCGGCGCGGCCGTCAGAGCGTCAGTTTCCACGGATCGCGATAGGGGACGCCGAGGAGCTCGTTGGCGGGCTCGTAATTCGTAATCCGTTCCTTTTCCGCGTCCCAATCGAGGCGCATGCGCGTCTTGAGCGAGATGTTCGCCAAGTGGCTCATGGCCGTGCTAAGGTGCGCCTCTTCCACGTCCGTATTCGGGAGTTTGCGCGAGCGCATGCAGTCGATAAAGTTCTGCGCGTGGAGCGCCGTGGCGTCGAGATTCTGCTGCGCGTCCCCTTCGAGCTGATAGACTTCCTCTTTCGCGCGCGGCTCTTTCGTCTGGAACTGGCCCGGCTTCTCCGGCTTAATGATATACCGGTTGTCGTAAACGTAGCAGGTTCCCATCGTTCCGCGATATTCGACGTATCCGAGCGCTCGGTAATTCTCGTCGGTCGCCATAATCGGATTCCCGTTCGCCTCGAAATGATTGAACGTAACGAGCCGGCCGGACGCGAATTCAAAGCAGACGGCGAGCGTGTCCGGAATCGTGCGGTCGTCGTCGACGGCGAACTTGCCCCCCATCGCGCACACGGACGCGGGCGCCTTTTCGTTGAGCGCCCAGCGAATGAGATCGAAGAAGTGAACGCCCTGATTCGCGATCTGGGAGCAGTATTCGTCCCACCAGCGGAACTTATAGGGCGCGATATTCTCCTGATATTCGCGTTCCGGACGCGGTCCGAGCCAAAGCTCCCAATCGAGCCCTTCGGGGGGCGCGGTCGGTTTCGCCTTGCCCATGCCGGCCGGATACATATTGGAGCAGTGCGCGGTGCGCGCGACCGTTACCTTCCCGATTTTATTTTCCAGACCGGAATCGAACGCCGCGTGATAGAGCGGCGCGCTCCGGCGATGGATTCCGACCTGAACGATCCGCCCGTATTTCCGAGCCGCCTGAACCATAACGCGCCCTTCCGCGATCGACGTCGAGAGCGGCTTCTCGCAGTAGACGTCTTTGCCCGCCTTGCACGCTTCGACCGTCTGATACGCGTGCCAGTGGTCCGGCGTCGCAAAGACCATGCCGTCGATATCTTTGCGGTCGTATAATTTACGGAAATCGCCCTCTTTCGTCTCCGAGCCGTCGCCAAACCGTTCGGCGGCCGACGCGAGCGTTTTGGCGTCGATATCGCAGAACGCCGCGATCTTGAGATCCGGCGACTTCTTAAACGACGCAAGGAGCTGACCGCCCCGGTTCGCCAGCCCGACGAACGCGAGCCGCGCTTTGTCGTTCGCGCCGAGAATCTGCGCTTTGGAGGTCGGCGTCTGAAGCGCGGCGAGGCCGAACCCCAGCGTCGCGGCCGTTGTCTTAATGAATTTGCGTCGGTCGGTCATTTTTTCTTCTCCTGAATCTACCGTATTCGCGGCGCGCGAAAACGAACGTTCGCAGGCGCGGCGCCGCCCAGACGATTGTAACGCGCCGGCGTTGATAAAGCAAGCGTTAAGACGAAATTCTTTCGGGGGCGCGGTCGGCCCGCCGGTACGTCACGGGCGTTTCTTAAAGGGCTTTCTGAAATTCTTCTTTTTAGAATTGTTCTTCTTCGTCAAATACTGCAGATTCGCTTTCGGAAGACTCCAGCGGAAACGCGCCGCAAGGAGCCGCGTAATAAAGACGGCGACGACGCAGATCAGCATGGCGGCCGTCTTGCCGAGCGGCTGCTCGAGCGCCACATAGAGAATCGCGCCTAAAATGGACGCGCACGCGTAGATATGCTTGACGAAAATATAGGGCGGATTCCCCGCGAGAACGTCCCGGAGCGCGCCCCCGCCTACGCCCGTTACCGCGCCCAGAAAGATGCAAAAGAGGTAGTTGGAGCCGAACCCGGCGTCGATCGCCGCGGCCGTTCCGACCGCCGTAAAGACGCCCAGACCGGCGGAGTCGGCGACGAGCATGAGCTGGTCGTAAATCTTCTGCTCGCGGCTTATCGCGCGCTGAACAATCGGAAGAAGAACGATTATCGACGCGATAATCGCCGTCGCCCCGTACGAGGAATCCCGAAACATGACGGGCGGCAGCTTGCCGAGCAGCACGTCGCGAATCGCGCCCCCGCCGCACGCCGTAACGAGACCCAAGATGCACACGCCGAAAAAGTCCATGCGCTTCTTCATACCGACCATGGCGCCCGAAATAGCGAACGCGACCGTCCCGATAATCTCCAAGGCGTACACAAAGAACGTCATTTCGTCTCGTCTCCGTTTCGTCCGGACCTCCCCGTGCGCCAAGCGGGCGCGGCAAACAATCGGGTCGGCAAAAAAGTTCGGAAATGCAAGGCGTTATTATAACATGCCAAACTAAGCTGAAAATGGAACGCGGGCGAAATTCGTTTGACTTTTTCAGGGCGCGGTTTCCGGCGTTCCGAAAGGGCGCGCGCCGACTTGAAGTTCGAAACGGCGGCGTTATAATGAGCGCAGATTCACGTTCAAACAACGCAGAAAAAGGAGACAGTTATGACGCGGCGCGATACGTTCGGTTCGGCAGACGCCAACGAAAGCCGGCCCGACCCCCGAAGCGAATTGGAACTGCAAGAGCTCATGCGAAGCCGGAGCGACGCGAAACGGGGCGTCGATCGGATTAACATGACGATTGAAATCGTTAAATACGCGGCGATTATTATTGCGCTCGTCTTAGGATTCGGCCGACTCCTAACGAGATCGAACGCGCCGACCGTTCAGCCGCCCGCAAACGGCGCGCCGGAACAGCCCGCGCCCAACCCCACGGATCAACCATGAACAACGCGCTGCTCTTAAAAGCGCTCCGGCGCGAACCCCTCGAACGACCGCCCGTGTGGCTCATGCGCCAGGCCGGCAGATACATGGCGGAATACCGCGCCGTGCGCGAGGGAGTCTCCTTCCTCGAACTGTGCAAACGCCCCAAGCTGTGCGCCGACGTCATGAAGACGGCGGTCGAGCGCATCGGCGTCGACGCGGCGATTATCTTCTCCGATCTGCTCCCGATTCTCGAACCGCTCGGATTCGAGCTCTCCTTTCTGCCCGGCGACGGCCCGAAAATCGCCAATCCGTTCCGCGAGCCCGGCGATCTTGCCCGCGTCCGCGAGCTGACCGATCCGTCCCCGCTCGACTTCGTCTATGAGACGGTCGCGGAAACGCGTCAGGCGGTCGCGCCGCTGCCGGTTATCGGATTCGCGGGCGCGCCCTTTACGCTCGCGGGCTACGCGATCGAAGGGGGAACGAGCCGCAACTTCCTTCGCACAAAGACCTTTATGTACAATCATCCGGACGCGTGGCGCGAGCTGCTCGGCCGGCTCGCGCGGTCGGCGGCGCGCTATCTGAACGCGCAAATCGCCGCGGGCGCGCACGTCGTCCAGATCTTCGACAGCTGGGTCGGCTGCCTCGGCGTCGACGATTTCCGGCGCTTCGTTCTGCCCGCGCTCCAAGAGCTGCGCGCCATGCTGACGCCCGGAACCCCCGCGATCTATTTCGGGACCGGCAATCCCGCGCTCCTTTCGTCGTTCGCCGACGTCGGAACCGAATGCGTCGGCGTCGACTGGCGCATACCGATCGCCGACGCGTGGAACGCCGTCGGGCGCGGCCGCGCCATTCAGGGCAATCTCGACCCGACCGTACTGCTCGCCTCCCCCGACGTTGTCCGCCGCGAAGCGACCCGCATTCTCGACGCCGTCGGCGCGAAACCCGGATTCATCTTTAATCTGGGGCACGGAATACATAAAGAAACGCCCGTCGAGAACGTAATTACGCTCGTCGAAACGGTTAAAGCGTGGCGCGCCGAAGGGAGCCGGAACGAATGACTCGCGACGGTTTCCGCGACTCTGCCGAGCGGCTCGTCGTCTTAGCGGCGCTCGTTCTGGTCAGCGCGGCGGCGGTTGCGCAGCTCAGTTCCGCGCCGGCCGCTCAGGCGCGGCCCGACGTTCCACAAAGCGCCGGGCCGACCGACGCCGGCGTCTTGCTCGACGGCGCGTTCTGTTATCAAACCGCGGTCCGTGCGGACGAACGGTCGGAAAGCCCTTCGTCAAGCGTCGTTCCGCGTTCCTTCAAGCGCGTTCGTCCCGCTAATTCGCGCTCCTTCGAGCCGTCGCTGGGCCAGATTCCGTTCG
>JAEEGL015585352.1_pt1 | contig 10576 bp, 9 predicted proteins | sample 9134231 | NCBI WGS metagenome assembly JAEEGL01 (sample SAMN16246548, study PRJNA631951) | gut metagenome | biome: gut microbiome; feature: rumen; material: fiber-attached | host: Bos | place: Iran: Karaj | collected 2018-10
AGAAAGGCCCTTCCGTCTGAACTCATGCTGTTCACACATATCGACAACAGAATGCGCAAGCAGTATTGGAGATGGGATTAGAAGGTGAAACGCACTCCTAAATTTGCACTATAGTCAAAATAGTGGGCGTCAAAATTTTCTGCGAACAGGCAGCCATAGCCCGGTCGGAAGTCAATCTGCAAGGCTATAGGCGCACTGAATTTGTATTCCAATCCCAGAATGCCATTCGCACCACATTTGCCAAGGTCGGTACGGGTATGCCAAATGCCGAAAATACCTTGGTATTGAATGGTGTTCCAGCTGTATCCGATGCTGGCACCCAAACCTATCATACCATAGAGGTTTCCAGCCAAACGACCCTCAAACATGAAGTTGGGGTTCAATTCAAGGCACCAAATGTCCACATTGTTCAAATTCACATTCTTGAAACGACCGTCCGTGGTGACGAACTTGGTTCCCAAATCCAACTGGAAGGCGAAGTGATTGCCACCGAAAGTCTTGAATGTCAATGCCTGCATGTTACCCACGGAAACACCGATTCCGTTTCTATAGGGTGCTTGGGCATTGGCAAAAAAATGCAATCCGGCAAAAAGAACAATAAGGATTAAAAGACTGTGTTTTTTCATAATAATATCTTTTTAATAAGTGAAAAATATAACATCATTCGTTTGAAGGTGCAAAAATACATTTATTTCGTATAGCTTTCAAGTCTTCGTTTCGGGATGTGGGCATTTTGCTGCCTTCCAGTTCTTTGAAATATTGCTCCGGTTCGGTACGGAACATATATAAGGCATCTTCATACAGCACATCCTCCACACGCTGATGGGTTTCTTTAGCCTTTTCCAAGGCAGCTTTGTACCACGTCGGCTTGTAGAGCTTGATGGTCTCCTAAAAATCGAGAGCCACGAAATCAATTACCTTCTTTTGATAGCATAGGTGCAACACAGCCCTGGGTAAATAATAACAACTGAACTTGTATAACGTGGTGGGATTGAAAATAAGCATGATGTAGTCCGGTTTCATCAGCTCCTGCTCAATATCCACTTCCAAAGGTGAGGTGTTCTCAGGATCACCATAAATGATGTATTTGTAATACCAATAAGTGCTTTTCTGGAAAATATCCAGTAGCGGGATGTAGTAGATAAAATGCCAGAAATAGGAGTCGCCAACTCCTACCAAATTAGGCTTGACAGCGGATGAATCTTTTATCGCTTTCAAATCTACGTACCAATTCGTAGGGGTTTTTATGGGACGGGCCAGATTGAGAATCGTTTCTAGATCATTGTCGAAATCCCGGGTCTTCGCTTGGTATTTCTCCCCGATTTCAAGATCCACAAGATTTTGATTTCCCAGGGCCGCCATATAATGAAGGATGGAATCGAAAGCAAAAACAGAGGCGATACTGGTCCAATGGGTGCCCGTTTGGGGGAACAAAGGATAATCGACGGTATTCTTGAGGTTTTTGAAAACAGGAACAAAATCCACATAGTCCACACCCAGCTCATCGAAACGCTTGGTATAGTAGTCATAGGCCCGAACACCCACCGGTCGGTTATACGAAAAGTTTGGGGGAAGGTATTCCGGGTAGATCTCGTCTTTGCTTGGAGCTATCACGACAAAGAGGTGAATGTCATACTCCTTCAGCAACTCCTGTACCTTTTTAAGGCGCAGTGCTTCTTTTTCGAAGATCTTCTTCATCTCTGACGTGTCATTGGTATAGTCGTACATCAGACTTTCATAATGATTCCTGACATATAGCTCTTCAAACAGCCAGTTGTCTTTCCCACGTACGATGGTGGCATTGTTCGTCTCGTGTAAACAACTCCATAGATATTGGTTGTAGTATCGGATAAGCCATTCCCGGAAGCCGAAGTGATCTCGCAAATACTGCTCAGTATTCTCCTGAAAAGAGCCATCCACATAAGTGGCAAGCGTCGGTTTCGGCTTTTCCGCTTCAAGGACAGCTCCCTGAAGCGGTTCCAGTTTCACAACTCCCGTGACGGTTTGGATCAGGAAGATTATCATGACCGCTATCGTACTGAAAAATAATATTTTATAAAAGATATCTTTCATAGCAGCCATCTTAAAACCTAAAGTAAATGAAAGGACTGAAGCCTGTTGCATTGAGCGCGCTGAGGCAGAATACAAATAGCAGAATAGAGAGCACCCATACTACAAGATGCTGTTTTTTAGAGAATTCGGTGTAGAACAGAAAGCCCTGCAACTTTTTTCCACAGGAGGATAAGACCCAAAACGCAAAGACCAACGCGATGCAAAGGGTGACATAGAAATGGATGCTTCGGATGGGTATCAGGGCGTGAAAATCAAAGGCGAATAATCTGGATATGAAAGTGAAAGCATCTGGGAGGTTTTCGATGCGGAAGATGGCCCACCCCACCGTCACAATCAGAAAAGTCAGGATGACGCTGGGGATCTTGCCGATTTTGGCATAGACCTTAGCGAGGCCCATGCGTTCCAGCACCAGCCAGAAGCCGTGATAAGCACCCCAGAGAATGAAGTTCCAGTTAGCACCATGCCATAAGCCGGAAAGGAGGAACACCACCCACAGGTTAAAATACATCCTCGATTTGGAACAGCGGTTGCCTCCCAGCGGGATATACAAATAGTTACGCATGAACGTGCCGAGCGTGATGTGCCAGCGCCTCCAAAACTCGCTGACACTTGCAGAGTTGTAGGGATTGTCAAAGTTTTCCGGAAAGTGGAATCCCAGCATCTTACCCAAACCGATGGCCATGTCGGAATAGCCGGAAAAGTCGAAATAGAGCTGCATGGTGTAGGCGATGATGGTGATCCATGCGACGCCACTATTCATCGTCAACAGATCGCCGGCAAGAAGTGTATCCACCTGTCGCCCCAGGACATCGGCGATCAGGATTTTTTTGGAAAGCCCTATCACAAAGCGATAGAATCCTTGGAGGATCTCCGACCAGTGCTGCTCGCGGTGACGGATCTCATCCGCAATGTCGCAATAGCGCACAATAGGTCCCGCAATGAGTTGCGGGAACATGATAATGTAAAGCATATAGTCGGTGAGCCGCTCCATGGGCTGATGAACATTGCGGTAGGTATCCACCACATAGGTGATAGACTGGAACGTGAAGAAGGAGATGCCGATGGGCAACAGCACTTTGGCAAACACAAACGGCTTCAGGCCGAAAACCTCCAACAGGGCATTCAAATTATCTACAAAGAAATTGGCATACTTGAAATAGCCCAACAATCCAAGACTGAGTGCAATGGCCAAACCGGCCAATAATTTCTTATGCACCACATTTTCTGACTTGTACAGCCATCTCACCAGAAAGAAATTGATTACTGTGGAGCCGAGAAGCAACAGGATGAAGGTCGGGGCTCCATAAGCATAAAATATGACGGAGAAGAGCAGCAATACGATATTACGCCCTTTTTTCGGACATGCAAAATAGCATAGAAGGAAAATGGGGAGGAATAATATCAGGAATACATTACTGCTAAAAACCATAGTGTTTTACGTTCAGGGTTAGGGAATACTATTCTGCATCCATCGCTAAACGAAAGCCGACAAAATTATACTGGTAGACATAGGTGGCCTTATTCCGCGCCGACACCCTGCACACATCCGGGAAGCTGGTCATGCAACCTCCTCGATAGATCTTCAGATTTGAGAAATCATCGCCATAAGGGTTGTCATAGCTCATACTTCTCTCATAATATTCATATCCGTCGTAACACCACTCATAGACGTTGCCGCTCATATCATAGATTCCCAATTCGTTTGGCATCTTGGTGCCCACGGGATGCGGTTTCTTGCCGCTGTTTCTCTTATACCAGGCCACTTCATCAAGATTGTCGGAGCCGCTGTATTGATAACCCTGGCTCATGAGCCCCCCACGGGCAGCATACTCCCATTCCGATTCCGTCGGCAACCGGTATTTCATGCCCGTCATCTTATTCAGTTTCTGTATAAACTCGTTGGCTGCAATCCAAGTGATACGTGTTACAGGCAGACTGTCACCGATCACCTTGGAGGGGTTTCTGCCTCCCATCACAGCCATCCATAGTTCTTGAGTAACCTCATATTTGGAGATGAGGAAGTCGTTAAGTTGAACAAGATGAACAGGGACCTCATCCATCAGGCAGTCTCCTCTTTGCTCACTCGTACATCCCATCCAAAATTGGCCTCCCCGCACATAGACCATCTCAACAGTAGGCAGCTGGGCGTATGCGGACGACAAGAAAAACCACAAAGACATAACAAAGCATGACAATTTCAGATTTTTCATGGGCTGATCGGATTAGAGGGTTACCTTTTCTTGTTTGAACGCGGTCGAGGATGATGTGTCGCCAGCAGAATGCTGAATCTGGGAATAACGGGCCCGATACTGCCGGGCTATCCCAGACCAGTCGAACTCCTGGAAGCGTTCCGCCGGGAGGGTCTGATACTGCTCTGGGGCCTGGAGCAACTGTTTCAAGGCTTGCGCAATCTGCTCTGTGTCCGTCGGGGTCACCGCTTCGCCCACGCGCTCGACAAAGAGTCCGTCAATGCCTTCGCCACGGGTGTATAGCACGGACAGTCCTTGCGACAGGGCCTCCACATAGACAAGCCCGAAGGTTTCCGTCAGGGATGGCATGGCAAAGACACTGCAGGAGCGATAGAGCTGACACAACTGCTCTTTGTCATAGACAGGGCCATGACAGACGATGGTGTCTGGATTCTTATCGGCATATTGCAGGATTTCCTGTTCTTGGGCACCGCCCTCGCTGACAAGATGTAGCTGGATATCCGGTATTTGGGACTGTAGGGAGAGGACCGCCTGGGTCAGCCGTTTCACATTCTTGTTGGCACTGAAGTTTCCCACATAGATGATGGCGTGATTGTGCCCATGTTGCTCCGGATTCAAAGCTAACGATTGAAGCCAAAATGGGTGGATGCCGTTGCAAATCACCTCCGTTTTCCGGCGCACCTCGTCGCGGATACCGCAGAGGGTGAAATGCCGCAGGAAGTCGTGCTGCAGGGCCGGGGAGATGCAGACCACACGGGAGGCCTCTTTCAAGACGGCCCTGTGCACCCACCACAGATGCGGCATGTAGCGCATGAAGTCATTCACATCCGTATTACGGACGGCGACCATAAAAGGAATTCCATACTTTTGTTTCAGATAGAGGGCCACCGCTCCGTCGCTGAACAAGGTGGTGGCATGCACACAAGAGATGGTGGGAGGATCTACCTGTTGCACCAGATGTTGCGCAATCCGCTCAATCTTACGATGGAACAAGACACGATGCCATGGCCGGATCACATAGTCATAGACAAAGCGCGTATGTTGTGCCTCAAAACGGTTGACATCTTTCTGATCAGGATTCCGGAGCGGGATATAGACCACCTGGTTGACCCCCTGTGCATCCAGATTCTGGTATAATTCAGTATGGACCTTGCTGTTGACAAAATCATTGCAGAGATGCAGGACACACGGCTCCGTCGGTGGAATCCGTTCCGCCTCGGGCTGACGACTCCATCGGAGAGAAGCACCCAAGAGCAGGAAGGCAAGCATCTGCACCGAACCGGGGCCATAGGGAAAACTCGGTTCCGCCAGACTGACAATCAAAGGAACCATGCAGACCACATAACCCACCTCCCGGATGTTCGTTCTTCGGCTTCTAAACAGATGATAGATGACATTGCCAACGAAAAACAGGTAGAAGGCAATCAAGGGAAGCGAGAAAATACCATATCGGACCATTCTGAGGAGCGGATAGTTGTGAATCAAAGAGATCCCTGAGGCATCCTCCTGTTCTCCTTCGACGATATGCTCCGCCACAAAGTCCAGTCCTTGCCGGTTGCGTTCCCAACGATGAGTGGAGGCCTGCTCAATATTGTTGCCTCCATGTCCTCCAAACATGAAACGATTCAACTCATCCTTCACAAAACCGTTAAAGGTGATATAGGCTATCAAAAGCATGCTGAGAATGCCAATGACCGTTTTTGTATTGGCTTTCAGATGCAGTTCCGACTCTTTCACAAAGACAAACAAAACACAGAGAATGAGAGCAAACAGGTCGGCTCGGGCACGAATCAGGATGAGCAGCAAGAAGGCCAACACAAAGACCGTCATGTATTGCCATCTTTCCTCCTTCAACTTCATGCCCCAGAAGAAGAGCGAGGCCGCCCCGACGGCCAATAGGCCTCCCATCTGATTCTTTCCTTCATTAACCATGTAATACTCAGGAACATAAAGACCTCCAGCAAAGTAGAAACAGTTAGCGACAATCATCGCGGCAAGGCCTAGCGTGTAGTAGAAACAGATATTGGCCCAGCTTTTGGGTTTGAGGTCCAGACTCAGCCCTATGCCGATGCAGAGGAAGGCCACTACCAATTGGAAAAGGTCTTCAAACCGGAAATGGCGGTGCGTAATGCGGAAGAACACAAACTCTAACCCCACAAGCAGAATGGTTGCCATGAGAAGGCGCATGAAACGTGGGGAGGCATAGCGCTCCAAGGAAAAAGTCAGGATGACGGCAGCACCCATAAAGGCCATAATCACATAGCGGATGATGTAGTATGCCAAAGTCAGATATACCCATGGCAGGTAAGAGACCACTATCAGCGCCAGCGTGGCGATCAACAATATCTTGGCTATCTTGTCTTTCATCTTTGTAAAGTATCAATATCGGGCAATTGTACCATCTGGCCGAAGAGCAGGTCGGTCTCCGGCAGGCGGCCATAGTCAAAACCTCCGCTAGGGGTGAAGGTCAGTTCACCAAACCAGACCTGGCCATGCTCCAGATAGAAGTCGGCACGGACAAAAGGAAACGGCTTGGACAGTCTCTCCGCGCACTCAAAAAGACGGTCGATGCCTTCCGGCTTGGGAATGGTAAATCCTTCCGGTGCCTGTTGGCCTTGACGGTTAAATCGTTGCAGTTGCCACTGACGGTCAAAAAAATAGAAGTTGGGGCGGGCCTGGCGACCGCGACCGTAACAACAGAGCACATACTTAGCCTCCCCGTTGAAGCAATAAACCTTATAGTCAACCGGTGTGACTCCTTCCGAAGGTTCTATAAACCGCTCGCATAGCAATTGCTTGGGGAAGATATATTGGGGTTCATACGAAATCAGATGGAACTTGATCTTCTGGAAACTGCGCAACTCCTTTTCCGCTTTAGGGATGTCCAACTGGGCTTTGTCCGTACAGACCACATTGCCCCCATTGCCGAAGTTCCACTTCATCACGAACTTTTCGGGCAGCGCCGACCATTCTATCTGATCCACCTGCTGATACACTGCCAGCACTTCGTTCAGAATGTCAGAAAGGCCGCAATCACGCACATAGTCACGCACGCGCACCTTGTCGGCACACTGGTTCACCAAAGCGTTATCCTTATAATAGTACAACTTCATCCATTGTATCTTTTCATCCAGCGTTTGAGGATTTTTCAAGTCCAAACGGCGATGATGACAACGACGGAATTGGAAACGAATGCTCCATTTGGGAGAGAGGGTGGTCATCAGATAATGGATCCACAGGCGTAAGTTGCTCCGTAATTCCATAGTGGATAAAGTGTTATATGTTGATAATCAGTGTTTTGTCAATAAGTGTCGGACTTTAAAAGCAAAGGCAAATGTACTATTTTTCGGCCATATCGCTACCGGAGCATGGTATTTTTCAAATGACGGATTCTTTCAAAGAGGGTTTCCGTCATCTCTCCAAAAGCAGGTCCGTGGGCTGTCTGGCTGAGGTCAGGGGCTCGGTTCCATTCTATCAGGACAGGCCGTTCCTGTTCATCAATGCCGAAGTCCCAGCCTATGAGGTTGAAATAGGGCAGTCGGAGGTGCAGTTCCTTGACGGTCTCCAGCACCTGCTGAAAAGCCGGGATGGAAAAACCCTTCAGGGGAGTGCCGTTATCGGTGGTGAGAATACGTTTTTCACTAGGTGTACCATAGGCACAGTCGCGAATGGTCCCCGTTGCCAAGTCTATGTCGGCATTGATGCCGCCGGCGGTCTCGTTGTCCACACTCTTGCCCGCCCGACCGATGCGCACCACCGTGTAGAGGATAAATATCTCGTTGTCTTGACGGTACGACAGCACACGCAGGGTATTCAGAGAGGTCGGGTTCAACTGAGCCATGACAGGATGCTGTGTCACAGCCTGTTGGATAATGAAGTTACGGCCATATTGGTCAAATAGCTGTTCCATCGTCATCGCCTCCCCCACACTGCCATGACATGAAGTGAAGACCTTCACTCCCTCGCCCCACATGCCCTCCTGGGTGGGCTTGACCACCGCCTTGGCCAAGTCCTGACAACGCTCCAAGGCTTCAGAACGGGAGATGGCCTTTTGTCCGTCATAGAAATATCCATTCATGTTCTTGATGATGGTAGCCGGACGGTTCACATCGGGGAAATAGATATCGTAGATGCCCTTGTCCACGTAGGCGTGACGCAACTGGAAACTGTTCAGACGATAGATGACATCGGTGTGATACAGGCTGGTAGGCACATAACGGACGGAGAAGTTGTCGTTGCGGGAATAGAAATATTCATGCCAATAGGTAGGCACCTTCTGTCCAACAAGCTTTTGATAAAAGTGCTGGATATCCGACTTTTGGGCATTGCTGAGCAGTTTCAGGTCACAAACGGCGCATTTGCCCTTGATGTTGGCAATGTCGCGTTGGCGCATACGGAACAGCATGTAGCGGTTATACAGGTTCTCGAACATAAAAGAGGGGTTATGGATGTGCAATAATGTGTTTTAATCTTCTGTCAGAGAGTTCGTTGGTCAGGCGACCGAAATCAGAGGGGGTATGGGTCTGTTGCCAGGCCAGGAAGCAGTCGCGGATCTCTTGGCGCCATCCGCGGTGGATGAACAGCTGTCCGGTGCGGTCCCACATATCGTTAACCTCCACCACCACCGGGCCCTGCTCGGTGAGGGCGATATCCCAACCAGCAGCCTTCACAAAGGGGAGGGCTTGTTGGAAAGCCTTTACTTGCTGACAGATTTCAGGCCAATGCTCAATCTGGACTCCATTGAGGGGCTGACCGCTGTCAGGATGATGGTCTATGGGGGTGATATGTTCCCAGCCATCAAAGCGGATAGCATCCTGGAGCACGCCCGTCTCGGTGTCAATGCAGGCATCCACATTGCCGCCGCCGCCGGCATTATCCACGCACCGGCCTGCACGACCGATCTTGATGAAGGTAGCTGCTATCTTAGCCGTGCCATCGGGATAGAGCAGGGTCATGAAGCGCACCGTATTCACAGAAGAGGCATTGATGGCCTCCAGCTGGGGTGTCTGGCGGATACACTGCTCGAAGATCAACGGCTTGTCGGCCAACAACTCGGCCAACGGTTTGACTGTGTCATCATGAAGGGTAACCAGGGTTGTATTATAGTCAATATTCTTGACAACCAACACGTTGCTCCCGTGAGAAGTCTCCGTGGTTTTGATCACGCAGGAGGTGACCTGCTGCTGTTGAAGGATCCGCAGCAGCTCTTCGGGCGTACGGGCTATAAGGTCTCCCGCTGAGCGGCCGGCCTGTGGATCATAATAGCCATACAGGGTCGCCTGCGGCAGGCCGGCCGCGGCCAACACCTGGTGAGCTAAGTACTTGTTGCGTGCCAAGATGTAATACTTCTTCGGATTCAACACATCCAGATAATAGCGCTGCTCATTCATTCCCAGGAAATGATGACGAAACGACTCCGGCCGCTCCATCATGTGGAATTGGTCATACTCCTCCAAGGTCAGCCCCTTGCGTCGCCGCAACCGCAAATAATCCATCAACACCCGAACACGGTGACGAAACGACCGAGCCGGATAACGGACAAACCACCGCATAAGGTGGTATAAGAATCGTAATCTATTGTATATCAACATTCTTAATAATAAACACCAAAAAATCCTGCAAAAAGGACTCTATGGGTGCAAAAATAGAAATTATTACCATTGCTAGCATCTGATGACCTTTTATTTGCTATTTTTGCGCTTTCATTATTCATTCAAACAAAACACAGAACAATGGCAAAATTTGATTTAATGACCTTACCATACGCTCCCGAAGCATTGGAGCCTGTCATCAGCCGCGAGACCATCGGTTTCCATCACGGCAAGCATCTGCAAGCCTATGTTAACAACCTCAACGCCGCCATAGAAGGGACTCCTTTTGAGAACAAGACGCTGGAGGAGATTGTGATGACCGCGGAGGGAGGCATGTTGAACAATGCCGGACAGATCCTGAACCACAACCTCTACTTCGGCCAGTTCATGGCACCGAAGGAGGAGAATAAGCCTGCTGGCGCCTTGGCCAAAGCCATTGATGAGGCTTTCGGCTCTTTGGAAGCTTTCCAAGAAGAGTTTGTGAAGAATGGTGCAGGGCTCTTCGGCTCTGGCTGGGTATGGCTCTCCGCCGATGAAGCGGGCAAGCTGGTCATCACCCAAGAAGCCAATGCTGCCAATCCTATCCAGAAAGGTCTGACCCCGCTGCTCACCTTTGACGTGTGGGAGCATGCTTATTATCTGGACTATCAAAACCGCCGCCCCGACCACCTCAAAGCCCTCTGGGCGATTGTCAACTGGGAG
>JAEEGL017001664.1_pt1 | contig 10576 bp, 7 predicted proteins | sample 9134231 | NCBI WGS metagenome assembly JAEEGL01 (sample SAMN16246548, study PRJNA631951) | gut metagenome | biome: gut microbiome; feature: rumen; material: fiber-attached | host: Bos | place: Iran: Karaj | collected 2018-10
GCTCGTGGCGGAAGCTTTACAGCAGAGGCTTCAGACGATACTGCAAAGAATGCAACCAAGGCAGCAGGCGCAGATGCAGCAAAAGCACCTGCAACAGCAGGAAGTCTTCAGAAGAGAGTTGGCGATAAGAAGAAGCTTGCAGAAGAGCTTGGCGTTGGTGAGATCACTCTTACTGATATCCTGTCAGAGCTTGAGAAGCCTTCAAGAGATCCCCGAGAGAGCATGCCGGCTCCTATCCTTAGAAGCGATGTTATGGACATGAAGGACTTAAAGCCCGGAATGGTTCTTAAAGGAACTGTAAGAAATATCGTAGACTTTGGTGCATTTGTGGATATAGGTGTGCATCAGGACGGACTTGTTCACATCTCTCAGATCACAGACCGCTTCATCAAGCACCCTCTTGATGCAGTAAGCGTAGGTGATATCGTAGATGTTCAGGTTCTTGAAGTAGATATCAAGAAGCAGAGAATCGGTCTTACAATGAAGATAAAGAAGTAAACTGCTTTAAAGATGCGAAAATATATGCGATTACTCGAATATATTTTTCATAGTTGATAAAAATTCTTTATTTTGACTATTGCTATAATAGAATAGTTATAGTATTCTTTATCGAAGATATGAAAATTCCATATTGTATATTTCTCTTATTCAGAGTGGTGGAGATACATAGGATCTGTGAAGCCACGGCAACCCCGTATGACGGAAGGTGCCAACCTGAGCGTAGTGAGTAATTGGTCATTGCTGTTTTTGCAGTGACGTGCGAGCAATAAGAGGATTTGATTATCTGTTATCAGGTCCGCTTGGCTTCGCAGCTAAGCGGATTTAATTATGTGTAGAACTTTTTCTACATTTTTCAGAGCGCAAAATGCGCAGAAAGGATTTATAAATGAGCGAAAAGTTTATTTTCACTTCCGAGTCAGTTACTGAGGGACATCCCGACAAAATCTGTGATAACATCTCTGATGCTATCCTTGATGCATGCCTTGCACAGGATCCCATGAGCCGTGTTGCTTGTGAGACTACAGCTTGCACAGGCTTTGCTCTTATTACAGGTGAGATCACAACAAAGGCTGTTGTTGATTATGCAAAGATCGCAAGAGAGACAATCGTTGAGATCGGTTATGACAGCTCAGAGAAGGGCTTTGATGGTAACACATGTGCAGTTATGGTTGCTCTTGACCAGCAGTCAGCTGATATCGCTATGGGTGTTGATAAGGCTATCGAGGCTAGAGAGAACAAGATGACTGACGAGGAGATCGAGGCAATCGGTGCCGGCGATCAGGGTATGATGTTCGGTTATGCTACAAACGAGACAGAGGAGCTTATGCCTTACGCTATCTCACTTGCTCACAAGCTTACAAAGAAGCTCACAGAGGTTCGTAAGAACGGAACTCTTCCTTATCTTAGAGCAGATGGTAAGAGCCAGGTTTCTGTTGAGTATGATGAGAACGGCAAGCCCATCAGACTTGAGGCTATTGTTGTTTCAACTCAGCATGATGAGAAGGTTACTCAGGAGCAGATCCACGCTGATATCAGAAAGCATGTTATCGATGCAGTAGTTGACGCTTCTATGGTTGATGACAATACAAAGATTTATATCAATCCTACAGGCCGTTTCGTAATCGGAGGACCTCAGGGTGATGCAGGTCTTACAGGACGCAAGATCATCGTTGATACTTACGGCGGAGCTGCTCGTCACGGCGGCGGTGCTTTCTCAGGTAAGGATTGCACAAAGGTTGACCGTTCAGGTGCTTATGCAGCTCGTTATGTTGCAAAGAACATCGTTGCTGCAGGTCTTGCTGATAAGTGTGAGGTTCAGCTTTCATACGCTATCGGTGTTGCACAGCCTACATCAGTTCTTGTTGATACATTTGGCACAGGTAAGGTTTCAAACGAGGCTCTTGTAAACGCAGTTCGTGATACATTCGACCTTCGTCCTGCAGGAATCATCAAGATGCTCGACCTTCGTCGTCCTATCTACAAGCAGACAGCTGCTTACGGACACTTTGGCCGCAACGACCTCAACCTTCCTTGGGAGAAGACAGATAAGGTTGACGAGCTTAAGAGCAAGGTTAACGCATAAGTCTTTTAATAAGGCTTCCATAATATAGTAGTAAGTTGATCTTATGACACCCACTACGCTGAGATATCAGTGCAGTGGGTGTTTTTGTCTTATATGAAAATCCATAGAAAAATTTTTTGAAAAAATTTTGTAATCCTGAAGATTTTTTGAATCTGTCCCCGTTATATAATATGAGAGATGAAAAAAGCTGAAGGGAGGTGGAAAAAATAGACGCACAGGAAAAGTTAATACTTTGGATGCAGCAGTACAAAAATCTTATTTTTTCCATCTGCCTTAGAATGACCGGAGATTATTTTACTGCTGAAGACATAGCTCAGGAAACCTTCTTATCGGCCTATACCCACATGGATAAGTTCGATGGAACAAATGAGAAGGCCTGGCTATCGAGAATCGCTGCCAATAAATGTACGGATTATCTAAGAAGTGCAGCAAACAGGGCGGTTCCCACAGCAGAAGAAGAGATGCCTGAACCCAAAGCAGGACCCGGAATTACAAGCTCATCAATCAGCAAAAATCCTTCTGATATTTACGAAGCAGAGGATGTGATAAACAGTTTTACAAGATACTGTGAAGACCTTCCGGAGGGTTACAGCGACATTGCAAAGGAGCATTTTATAGGTGGGAGAACAGCAAAAGAGATTGCAGAGGAAAAGGGTTCGAATCTTAAAACAGTACAGACAAGGATTTACAGAGCCCGGGAGATGCTAAAGAAAAACTGTGGAAAGGAGTGGCTTGAAGCATGAATGAAGATTTTAATTATTTAAGCGATGAAGAATTAGAAAAGCTCATATCTTCGACGGAAGAATCAAGCATGGTGCAGGCTCCTCCGGATTTTGAGGAATCGGTGCTGAAGGTTATCTCCTTTCAGGTCAGGAAAAGAGAGTACGCCAGGTTCAGATTTCAGGTATGTATGGCTATGGCTGCTGCGATTCTTTTTATGTTTTTGATACCGGCCATATCAAACAGCAGTGGTTTTAACACTATCAGGGAAATGTCCGAGCAGAGCGGTGAAGAAAATGCTGGCAATGAAAAGACAGGCTATGTATCGGAGCTACTTAATAAGCATTTGTTTAGTGAAGCAGTTTCTTCTTTTGAAATAGGAAATAATTGATTGAGGATGGAGGAATAAATATGAGACCAGTACAAAAGAGAGGTTTTTTCAATTTTTTATGTGCGTTTTTGCCCGGTGCATCTGAGATGTACATGGGATTTACCAAAATGGGATTTAGCATGATGAGCGTTTTTATGATCAGCTTTGGGCTTATTGCCTTTTTTGATCTTAGTGATCTGTTTCTTGTAGTGCCGCTTCTTATGTGGTTTTACGGATTTTTCCATGCGAGAAATCTGACCACCTGCAGACCGGAGGTGTTCATAAATCTTGAGGATGACTATTTCTGGAACGAGCTTGTGGATGGAAAAGGACTTAAGATAAGCTCCGGAACCGCCCGCACAATAGGTGCATGGGTATTGATACTTGGTGGCATGGCTGTAATATGGGATCTTGTATGGAATCCTATAAGTGAATACCTGGAGGAAGCACTTTCCATGGCAAATAGTCGCGGTGCTGCGTACATTCTGCATCTTTTATATTCATTCCCTAAGCTGGTTGTCGCAGTTGTCATCGTAATTGTGGGAATAAAGCTGATAATTGGAAAAAAGAAGACCTTATATCTTACAGATAACTCTATGCAGATAAGTCAGCCGATACCACAGGAAGGAGAGAGAAAGGATGCCTGAGAATAGTTATAATTCTTATGTAAGGATTCACCGTGTAGGAACTATCACAACAGGGCTGTGCTTTGTGGGCTTTGGTATTCTCTTCATTTTGCATACGGCCTTTAATCTTTTCACCTATGAATGGATTCTTACTATGTGGCCCTTAATACTGATTGCTTTAGGAATAGAAATTCTTTTATCAAATAAGTATTATCAAAATTTCGTTTATGATAAAGCCGGGGCTTTTATGATAATCATTATGGGATTATTCTCAATGATGATGGCCTTTGCGGATATGTGCATGAAGGCAGGCTGGGGACATATATATGTCGAGTGAGACATATGAAGTAAGATATAGAAATTTTTAAATAGAATTACAGATAAATAATTCATGAGAAAAACCTTCCGGTTATGGACTGAAGATAAGTAGTATGTCAGCCCTTAACAGGAGGTTTTTTATTTTTAAAAGACGTAACAGTTAGTGGGGAAAACATGGTATATTTGATAGGTGACAGTGAATTTTTACATAACTAAATTTACGTTAAGATACAGCAGCAAACATGGTTTTGACTTGAAATAAAGAGGTAGTTAACAGCATGGATTTACTTAAAAAATTTGTACCATATTATAAACCCTATATTGGCGTATTCTTGCTGGATCTGGTGGCAGCATCTATTTTGTCGCTTATAGATCTGGTTTTTCCGCAGCTCCTAAGGGTGCTTAGAGAGACTCTTTTCCTTGATACTCCGGAGAAAATCGTGGCGGGAGTAATAAAGCTGGCAATAGGACTTCTTATTATGTATACCGTAAGGTCACTTTGTAAGCATTATGTAACCTATCAGGGACACATGATGGGAGCAAGGATGGAATCCGGCATGAGAAGGGATCTCTTTGATCAGTTTGAGAGATTTTCTTTTTCATATTATGACAAAAACAACACCGGCGAGATGATGAGTAAGCTGGTGTCTGACCTTTTTGATATCTCGGAGCTGGCACACCACGGCCCTGAAAATATCTTTATATCTGTAGTGAAGCTTGCAGGTTCCTTCATTATTCTCATGACAATGAATGTGCAGATGACCCTTATACTTGCGGTTATCGTGGCATGCATGGCTGTTTTCTCTTTCAGACAAAACGGCATCATGAGAAGGACCTTCTTTGATAACAGGAAAAAGATAGCAGGCATCAACTCTTCACTTCAGGATACCCTTGGCGGAATCCGCGTGGTTAAGTCCTTTACGGGAGAGGATATCGAGAAGGCAAAATTCGATGAGAGCAACGAAGCATTCCTTGAATCAAAGAAAGCCAACTACCTGACGATGGCGCTTTTCCAGTCAGGCAACAATTTCTTTGAAGGCCTTATGTATATTGCGGTAATAGTTTTTGGTGGTCTTTTCATTGCAAAGGGAACTTTGTCTGTGGAGGATCTGGCAGTTTATGCTCTTTATATTAATGTATTTATAGCTCCGGTTAACGTGCTCATTGAGTTTACAGAGCAGCTTCAGAAGGGGGCAGCAGGCTTCCAGAGATTCAGGGAAGTTATGGATGTGATACCGGAGATTCAGGATAAGCCTGATGCAAAGGAAATCACAGAGTGCAAAGGAACCGTGGATTACGAGAATGTTTCTTTTTCTTATGATGAGGATGAAGAGAGAGTTCTCAGCCATATAAATCTTCACGTGGATGCAGGCAAAAAAGTGGCCATAGTCGGTCCTTCAGGTGGCGGAAAGTCAACGCTTTGCTCGCTTCTTCCAAGATTTTATGATGTAGATAAGGGATCTGTAAAAATAGATGGCAATGACGTAAGAGACCTTACACAGAAATCTCTTCGAGGTGTCATTGGTATTGTACAGCAAGACGTGTATCTTTTTAATGGAACAATAAGAGAGAATATCGCCTATGGCAGACAAGGCGCAAGCTTTGAGGAAATAAAAGAGGCTGCAAAGAAGGCCGATCTGGACGAGTTTATCTCATCTCTTCCTAATGGATATGACACCAGAGTAGGGGAGAGAGGTACGAGACTCTCAGGCGGACAGAAGCAGAGAATATCAATTGCCAGAGTTTTCCTTAAGAATCCGCCTATTCTGATACTGGATGAAGCCACAAGCGCTCTGGACAACGAGTCAGAGAAATATATTCAGCAGTCACTTGATAAGCTTTCGGCAGGAAGAACCACAATTACCATAGCTCACAGACTTTCTACTATTAGAAATGCCGACGAGATAATAGTTCTTGATTCTGACGGAATACAGGAAAAAGGCGATCACAAGACTCTTCTTGAAAAGAACGGAATCTATGCAAAGTATTACAGGATGCAGGTAGGAGAGGCGTAACACATGTCATTTGCACATTTGCATGTCCATACAGAGTATTCACTTCTGGATGGATCAAACAAAATAAAAGAATATGTAAAAAGGATAAAGGAGCTTGGCATGACGGCCGGAGCCATCACGGATCACGGTGTCATGTACGGTGTTATCGATTTTTATAAAGCTGCGCTGGATGCGGGGATAAAGCCTATCATCGGGTGCGAGGTTTATGTGGCTCCCGGTTCCCGTTTTGAGAAGGAAGCAGGTGTTAGTGAGAACAGATACTACCATCTGGTGCTTCTTGCGGAGAACAACAAGGGCTATGAAAATCTTTCCCATATTGTCAGCAGAGGCTTTACGGAAGGTTATTATTATAAGCCACGCGTGGACCTTGAAGTTTTGCAGGAGTTTCATGAGGGAATTATCTGCCTTTCTGCCTGCCTTGCAGGTGAGATTCCCAAGGCGATTTCAAGAGGCGATATAGAGGAAGCAAGGGCGGCAGCCAGAAGATATGATGAGATTTTCGGCCACGGCAACTTTTTCCTTGAGCTTCAGGACCATGGTATTTCTGAGCAGCAGAGGGTGAACCCTGTCCTTATGGCTCTTAGTAAGGAACTGGATATTCCGCTTGTTGCCACAAACGACTGCCACTACACCTATGCTGATGACGCAGAAGCTCATGATCTTTTGCTTTGCATTCAGACAGGTAAAAAGGTAAGCGATGAAGACAGAATGCGCTATGAAGGAGGTCAGTACTACGTCAAGAGTGAAGACGAGATGCGACTTCTTTTCCAGTATGCTCAGGATGCTATAGATAATACGCAAAAGATTGCCGACAGATGTAACGTGGAGATCGAGTTTGGCGTAACAAAGCTGCCTCACTACGATGTCCCTGAAGGCTATGATTCCTGGACTTATTTAAATAAGCTTTGTATTGATGGACTTAATGAGAGATATCCCGAGGATGACGGAACCATCAGGAAGCAGCTTGATTATGAGCTTTCCGTAATCCAGAAAATGGGATACGTGGATTATTTCCTTATTGTATGGGATTATATCAACTACTGCAGAGAGAATGATATTGCGGTTGGCCCGGGACGTGGATCGGCAGCAGGCTCTGTTGTTTCATATTGTATGCACATCACAAATATCGATCCCGTTAAGTATGATCTCCTCTTTGAGAGATTCCTTAACCCCGAGCGTGTATCCATGCCTGATATAGACGTGGACTTCGAGTACGAACGCAGACAGGAAGTAATAGACTACGTTACCGAGAAATATGGCGCAGACAAGGTAATTCAGATCATTACCTTCGGTACGCTGCAGCCCAAGGGTGTTATCAGGGACGTGGCAAGAGTGCTTGATCTTCCATACAGTACAGGTGATAACCTTGCCAAGATGATTCCCACAGAGCTTGGAATGAATCTTGAAAAGGCTTTGTCAATGAATGCAGAACTCAGAGGTCTATATGACACTGATCCTCAGGTTCACCATCTGATAGATATGTGTAAGAAGCTTGAGGGACTTCCCAGGCATACATCAATTCACGCAGCGGGTGTTGTTATCTGCTCCGCTCCTGCAGAGGATCTGGTTCCTCTTTCAAGGTCTGCGGAAGGTAATATCACTACCCAGTTTACCATGACCACCATTGAAGAACTGGGCCTTCTTAAGATGGACTTCCTTGGACTTAGGACCCTCACTGTAATTAAGGATGCTGCCAGATTTGCCAATGAGACTAACGGTGCAAAGAAGGGGGATCCCAATTACATAGATATAGACAGTCTTGATTATAATGATGCTCAGGTTTTTGATGCCATCGGAAGCGGACACTGCGAAGGTGTGTTCCAGCTTGAAAGTGCGGGAATGACATCCTTCATGAAGGAGCTTAAGCCCCAGAACTTTGAGGATATTGTAGCGGGTATCTCTTTGTATCGTCCCGGCCCAATGGACTTCATTCCTAAATATATCGCGGGAAAACAGGACGCAAAGAATATTACATATTCAACGGATCTTCTTGAGCCCATCCTTTCGCCTACCTACGGCTGTATCGTATATCAGGAGCAGGTTATGCAGATAGTGCAGAAGCTTGGCGGATATACCCTGGGAAGAGCGGACCTTGTTCGAAGAGCCATGAGTAAGAAAAAACAGCATGTCATGGAGGTTGAGAGGGAAAACTTCGTAAACGGTAATTCTGAGGAAGGCGTTCCCGGCTGCGTTTCCAAGGGAATTGACGCAGATGTTGCAAATCAGATTTACGATTCCATGATGGACTTTGCGAAGTACGCCTTCAACAAGTCTCATGCAGCCTGCTACGCAGTTGTTGCTATGCAGACAGCCTGGCTTAAATACTACTATCCTGTGGAATTCATGGCAGCGCTTATGACATCTGTAATTGATAACCAGGCAAAGGTATCCTATTACATCATGACCTGCAGAAATATGGGTATAGATGTCCTTCCGCCTGATGTTAATGAAGGATTTTCCGGATTCTCCGTTGCAAGGTTCGAGGATAACGATGAGAGTAAGGATGAGCGTTTCAGAGGAAAAGCCATAAGATACGCTCTTACATCCATAAAGGGTGTCGGAAGACCCATTATCGAAGGCATAGTAAGAGAGCGTGAAATGGGCGGCAAATTCAGGAATCTGGACGACTTCCTTAAGCGAATGATGGATGTGGGCGAAGTTAATAAGCGCGCCGTTGAGAATTTCATAAAGGCAGGTGCTCTGGATAGTCTTGGCGGCACAAGAAAACAGTTCATGCATGTATATGCAAGGATGATGGATCAGCTTCACGACCGCAATAAAAACAGCTTTGCAGGACAGAGGTCCCTGTTTGACTTAGCTCCCAAGGAAGTTAGGGAGCAGTTTGAGATAAAGCTTCCAGATGTTGGTGAGTATCCTAAGGATATGATCCTGGAATTCGAGAAGGAGGTCCTTGGAATCTACGTATCGGGCCATCCTCTTGAAGAATACGAGGCTATGTGGAAAAAGCACATTACTGCCACAACCACGGATTTTTATATCAATGAAGATACCGGAATGCCCACGATTCTCGATGGTCAGACAGTTACCATAGGAGGCATGATCGCAGATAAAACCACGAAATATACCAAGAACGATCAGCTGATGGCCTTTATAACCCTTGAAGACCTGGTTGGAAGCGTGGAAGTCATCGTATTCCCCAAGACATACGAGGGCAATGCCGGCAGACTTAATCAGGATGCGAAGGTTTTCATACAGGGAAGAGTATCTGCGGAAGAGGATAAAGAGGCTAAGCTTATAGCTTCCAAAATTACTTTGTTTGACGAACTTCCCAGAACCGTGTGGATCCAGTTTGCGGACATGGGAGACTATGAAGGCAAGAAAGCCGCCCTGGATGACCTTATCGATGCAAGGAAAAAGGTCCCCGGCGCCAGAGACAGCATTGCCATATACCTGAAAGATACAAAGCAGATCAAAAAGCTGCCATCTTCAAGCAATATCAGAGCCGATGAAGAGACAATTGAGAACCTGAACGGAATATTTGGTGAAGCAAACGTAAAGATTGTCTAAATTCTTAGGTTTAGAGCCCTTCAGATATTGCAGTTGAAAAAAAATTGCGATAATATAATAAACGTAAAAAGAGAATATTTTTTAGGTAAAGAGGTAATACCGATTATGGCAAAAGAGATAAAAACAATTGGAGTTCTTACCAGTGGTGGTGACGCTCCGGGAATGAACGCAGCAATTCGTGCAGTTGTAAGAAAGGCCCTTGCTAACGGTCTTAAGGTTAAAGGTATTAAGAAGGGTTATCAGGGACTTCTTAATGAAGAAATCTATGACATGGACCGCAGAAGCGTAGCTGATATTATTCAGCGAGGCGGTACAATCCTTGGAACTGCTAGATGTATGGAGTTCACAACTGAAGCTGGTCAGAAGAAAGGTGCCGAGATCTGCAGAAAGCACGGTATCGATGGCATGGTAGTTATCGGTGGTGACGGTTCCTACAGAGGTGCTCAGAAGCTTTCAGCGCAGGGAATCAACACAATTGGTATTCCCGGTACTATCGACCTTGATATAGCTTGTACAGATTATACTATCGGTTTTGATACCGCTATAAATACAGCGATGGACGCTATTGATAAGATCAGAGATACATCTTCTTCACACGAGCGTGTAAGTATCGTTGAGGTTATGGGACGTCACGCTGGTTACATCGCACTTTGGTGCGCAATCGCTAACGGTGCTGATGATATCCTTCTTCCTGAGAAGTACGACTTCAATGAGCAGAGAATCATCGACAACATCATTGATAACCGTAAGAAGGGTAAGACACATCACATTATCCTTAACGCAGAGGGTATCGGACACTCAGCTTCCATGGCACGTCGTATCGAGGCTGCTACAGGACTTGAGACAAGAGCTTCATTCCTTGGTTACATGCTGCGTGGTGGTAGCCCCAGCTGTAAGGACCGTGTATATGCTTCCA
>JAEEGL011364717.1_pt1 | contig 10575 bp, 7 predicted proteins | sample 9134231 | NCBI WGS metagenome assembly JAEEGL01 (sample SAMN16246548, study PRJNA631951) | gut metagenome | biome: gut microbiome; feature: rumen; material: fiber-attached | host: Bos | place: Iran: Karaj | collected 2018-10
CAGCGCGAGATCATGCATATCGACCGCAAACCCCATCCCTCCATCTTCGTGCAGAATTCTGTGACGAAGATTCCGTTTACGGAGGAGAATACGAATGTGTGGGTGGAGAACAGTTATATCGGCCCCCGTTGGCAATTGACGCACGATCATGTGATTACGGGTGTGCCTGAGAACGACTGGGAAATCCGTTTGGAGCCAGGCGACTGCATCGATGTGGTGCCTGTGGGTGAGAATGATTATGAGGTGCGCCGCTATCGGATTGACGAGCCGCTGAACAGCAATGAAGTGGCTGAGCGGGCGAACCTGAAACGGTTGTTTGAACAACGTCGGAAATATCGCAAGGAGAATTGGCTTGCATTGGCTAAGAACTGGCGTCACAGCGTGTTCTACCAGCTCGATCTGGCCGACGCTGCCGAGGCGTTTGAGAAAGAACAAATACCCTTGCCTGAGCCTCTCGGTGAGGATGCCCCGCTGATGACCCGCATCCATAATGCGATGTTCCTCGGCGATAGTGAAAAGGCTTTTGCCCTTCTTCGCGAGGGCCTTTGTAAGTATGCTGATACTGATCTGCAGCAGCCATCCCTCTGTGTCGCTGACGATCAGATAGTCTGGGGGCGTTCGCCCGTACGTATCGATATTGCTGGCGGATGGACGGATACACCGCCTTATTGTCTGATGGAGGGAGGCAACGTGATCAATTTCGCCATTGAACTGAACGGTCAGCCGCCCTTGCAGGCATACGTCAAACCGTCGAAAGAGCCCCGTATCGTGCTGCGTAGCATCGACCTCGGTGCAATGGAGATGATAGAAACTAACGAACAACTCATGGACTTCATGCACGTTGGTTCGCCATTCTCTATCCCCAAGGCCGCCCTCGTCCTCGCGGGCTTCGGGCAAAAAGTTGGCATCGGACTAAACGGACAGACACGGACTATGCATAGTCAGGAAGTCCGAGAGAGTCCGTGTTCGTCCGCTGCTAATCTTAAATCTCAGCTGGAGGCTTTCGGCGCTGGCATCGAACTGACTCTTCTCTCGGCTATTCCCGCAGGCAGCGGCTTAGGCACTTCGAGCATCTTAGCCTCGACGGTGTTAGGTGCCCTGAATGACTTCTGTGGTCTGGGCTGGGACAAGAACGAGATAGGCCGTCGTACGCTGATGCTGGAACAGATGCTCACCACAGGCGGCGGCTGGCAGGATCAGTTCGGAGGCGTCTTAGGTGGCGTGAAACTGTTGCAGACGGGTAGGGGATTCGACCAGAGTCCACAGGTGCGCTGGCTCCCGAACGATTTATGGACACAACCGGAGTACCGGGCTTGTCACCTATTATATTATACGGGCATCACCCGCACCGCCAAGAGTATCCTCGCCGAGATTGTGCGCAGGATGTTCCTCAACCATCATGCAGAGTTGAGTATGTTGCGTGAGATGAAGGCACATACGATGGAAATGTACGAGGCCATTCAGCGCAACGACTTCCTGCAGATGGGTCAGCTCGTCAGGAAGACCTGGCAGCAGAACCAGGCTCTCGACAGTGGTACCAACCCGTCAGAGGTGGCTGCACTCACCAGTCTGATCGACGACCTCTGCTTAGGTTATAAACTGCCAGGAGCAGGCGGTGGCGGCTATCTCTATATGATTGCCAAAGATCCCGAGGCGGCTGCCCGTATCAAACAGATCTTAGGCGAGCATCGTCAGAATAAGAATGCTCGTTTTGTGGAGATGTCGCTGTCGACCACAGGACTGCAGATAAGTCGGAGTTGAGACTTTAGACTATAGAATTAAGACTATAGATTATAGAGTTTAGAAATAAAGATGGAGTTCAGGACGGTTGTTGATATAGAGGATCCGGGGTTTCGGATTGGCCCTTGCGAAAAGATGCTTTTCGTGGGCTCGTGCTTTGCCGACAGCATCGGGCGACGGTTTCAGGAAGAGAAGTTCCAGGCGGTGGTCAATCCCTTTGGCGTGATGTATAATCCCGCCTCCATTCTCCATACCATTGAGCGCTTTGTGAAACAGGGGGACGGTTCTTTTGTTACATCGGCCGGTGTAACAAAAGAACCGTCCCCCTGTTTCACATTCCTGACCCTTGGCACGAATCACGTCTATCGCTTGAAGGAAACGGGCGAAATCGTCGATAATTGTCAGAAGCGTCCGCAATCGCTTTTCATCGAGGAAGAACTCTCCGTTGATGCCTGCGCAGACTATCTCACAAAGGCCATCGACTTGCTCCATGAGATGAATCCCGAGATGCGCATCGTCCTTACCGTCAGCCCGATTCGCTATCGCAAATACGGCTATCACGGCTCCCAGCTCTCGAAGGCGACATTACTCCTCGCCACCGAGAAGGTCATCGCAAATCTAGGAAATCCTAGCCAATCTAGACCCTCTAGAATATCTAGCTTATCTAGAATATCCTATTTCCCCGCCTATGAGCTCATCAACGATGAGCTGCGCGATTACCGCTTCTATCAGGCAGATATGCTGCACCCCTCCGATCAGGCGGTGGAATATATCTGGCAGCGGTTCTCCGAGGTCTACCTGAGCGATGAGGCCAAGGCCTTCCTCAAAGAATGGGCCCCTTTGAAGGCTGTGCTGAATCACAAGCCCTTTGACCCTGAGTCCCCCGACTACAAGGCCCTGATGGATAAAACAATGTTAAAAGTAGCTGCGTTATCGGAAAAATATCCTAACTTTGCACTCTAAACAAAAATACATTAGAAAATGAAATATTCGATTGAGAAGGTGGCGACGCTCATCGGAGCCCGTCGCTACGGAACACTCCAAGGCGATATCCGCTGGCTGCTGACAGACAGTCGCAGTCTTTGTTTCCCAGAGGAAACACTGTTCTTTGCATTGAAGACCCAGCGCAACGATGGGCATCGTTATATCGACGACCTCTACCGTCGTGGTGTGCGTCATTTCGTGGTCGAGCAGGTGCCTGAGCATTATGAGGCCCGTTTCCCTGAGGCCAATTTCCTGCGCGTGCCCCATACGTTAGCCGCCCTCCAGCGACTGGCAGAGCGCCATCGCGATGAGTTCGATGTGCCTGTAGTGGGCATCACCGGCTCCAATGGTAAGACGATGGTCAAGGAGTGGCTCTATCAGTTGCTCCTGCCTTCGCAGAAGATCGTGCGTTCCCCCCGCAGCTATAACTCCCAGATCGGTGTGCCTCTCTCCGTGTGGTTGCTCAACGAACAGACGGAGGTGGGTATCTTCGAGGCGGGAATCAGTCAGCCCGGTGAGATGTTGGCTCTGAGGGATATCATCCAGCCCACCATCGGTGTGCTCACCTGTCTCAGCAGTGCCCATCAGGAGAACTTCCGTTCGATGGAGGAGAAGTGTATGGAGAAGCTGGAGCTGATGCACGACACCCAGGCGATGATCTATTGCTCCGACAATGATGTCGTGAGTCGCTGCATCCGCCGGATGCACTATCAGGGTGAGAAAATCTCCTGGTCACAATGTGATGAACAGGCGACATTGTTTGTGAAGGCGGTGGAAAAAGGTAGGGTTTCCTATGTCTGGCAAGGTGAAGAATACACCTATGAGATTCCCTTCATCGATGAGGCCAGTATAGAGAACTCCATCACCTGCGCAGCTACGGCCCTCTGTCTTGGCATCACCCCTGAACAACTGGCAGAACGGATGCCAAAGCTGGAACCCGTGGCCATGCGTCTCGAAGTGAAACAAGGTCAGCGCGGCTGTATCCTCATCAATGACTCCTACAACTCTGATATCAACTCCCTCGACATTGCCCTCGACTTTATGAGCCGTCGTGATAATTCCTCCCCTGAGTCAGGGGAGGCCAGGAGGGGTCTGAACAAGACGCTCATCTTGAGCGACATCTTCCAGACCGGTGTGTCGCCCGAAGCCCTTTACGCCCAAGTCAGTGATCTCTGCATCAAACGTGGCATCAGCAAGTTTATCGGCATCGGGTCGGAACTCACGGCGCAGGCAGACAAGATTCTCATTGCCGACAAACAGTTCTTTGCCGATGTGCAGCACTTCCTGTCGAGCGAGGCCTTTGCGGGGTTGCGTAATGAACTCATTCTGCTGAAGGGCGCCCGTACCTTCGGCTTCGACCAGATTACGGAGCAGTTGGAGCAGAAGGTGCACGAGACTATCCTTGAGGTGAACCTCAATGCGGTGGTGGAGAACCTGAACTACTATCGTTCGTTCCTGAAGCCCGACACGAAGATGGTCTGCATGATCAAGGCTGATGGCTATGGAGCTGGGGCTGTGGAGATTGCCAAGACCCTGCAGGATCATCATGTCGACTATCTCGCTGTGGCTGTGGCTGATGAGGGCGTCACCCTCCGCAAGGCTGGCATCACCGCCAATATCATGATTATGAATCCCGAGATGACCGCCTTCAAGACCATGTTCGACTACGACTTAGAGCCCGAGGTCTACAGCTTCCGTCTGCTCGATGCACTCATCCGTGCGGCTCGTAAGGAAGGTATCACCGGCTGGCCCGTACATATCAAACTCGATACGGGCATGCACCGCTTGGGCTTTAATGTCTCGGGAAACTCCGATAATTCCGAGTACTCCGAAATCGATGAACTCATCGACCGCCTGAAACACCAGAACGCTGTGATTCCACGTTCGGTCTTCTCGCATTTCGTAGGCTCCGACAGCGACGATTTCGATGCCTTCTCCGCCGAGCAGTTTGCGAAGTTCGATGCTGGCAGCAAGCAACTGCAAGCCGCTTTCAGTCATAAGATCCTGCGCCACATGGATAACTCTGCGGGCATCGAGCATTTCCCGGAGCGTCAGATGGATATGTGCCGTCTCGGACTGGGTCTCTATGGTGTTGATCCGCGTGACAATCGCATCCTATCGACCGTCTCAACCTTGAAGACTACTATCCTTCAGATGCGTCACGTGCCAGCTGGCGATACCGTCGGCTACAGTCGCAAGGGCAAGATCGACCACGACTCCGTGATTGCTGCCATACCTATCGGTTATGCCGATGGCTTGAACCGCCACTTGGGCAACCGTCATTGCTACTGCTTGGTGAATGGTCAGAAGGCTGAGTACGTGGGTAATATCTGTATGGATGTGGCGATGATTGATGTCACGGGCATCGACTGTCGCGAGGGCGACCAAGTGGAGATCTTCGGCGAGCATCTGCCCGTCACCGTGCTCAGCGACATCACCGACACCATCCCTTACGAGATCCTCACCGGTGTCTCCAACCGCGTCAAGCGCGTCTATTTCCAAGATTAACTGAAATAAACTCTGAAACTTTTTTCAGATTTTTACTGTCGCCATTCACTTTTATGCTTTTTCAAAGCAGAACAATGAATAAGCAAGCTATTATTACTATATTGATTACCGTCATCGCATTTTTCTCCTGCCGCCCATCAGCACAAAAGGCGACAGAAGATGCGGTACAGTCGTCGGAAAGCACCGAGACCGCGGCCACCGTCGACACCCAGTCCACCTTCTCCACGACAGCGGCATCCGAAGACTTCCCTATTAAAATCATTGCCCGCAAAAAAGGCAGCATATCTTTTGTGGTTGATGAGCATATCACCCCCATAGACAAGTTTTTTGACTATCAGGATACGGGCAAGGGCATTGCCGAGTATTGGCTTTCGGAAGAGCAGATTCCAAAGGATGTACAACGCATCATAGCAACGAGCTTCTCCAAAGAGAACAACCTCAAATCTATGGGCAAGGACGCTTTCTACAGGAGTATCGTTGAGGCATATGCCAATCATCTGTCTGTGACGCTCTCGCCCGATATGATATGGCTCGTCATCAGTCAAGGCTTCGCAAGATATGTGAATGCCCACGCCGAAGAACTACGCCCTAAATTGGTAAGCCACACGGACAAAATGGACTTGGATATTGTCACTAACAAGGATTTGCTGTCCCAAGACTACAACTGGCCGCCGCTTATCAGCCAATTAGCATCAAAGATCAACCAATACACCAAGGGGAACATTGCAAAGACCATTACCTCTGACTTCACGACAACAGGAACAACAGAGCGCGTGGCGTCGCAGATAACGTTGATGGAGAGCGTGAAATCCTATTTTGAGTATATCGTTGATTATGTCGTCTGCGGCATACCCAGCGTAACACTAACAGGAACGGTCGAGGATTGGCAGAAAGTGTTGGAGAAGACAAGACAACTGAAACAATACGGTCTTGAACCGTGGATCAGCGAACTGGAACCGATTCTTACGGAATTCATACAAACAGCCGATGGTCACCCGAAACGGGCATTCTGGAGCAGCATCGTGAAGAAGGTGGGCATCAATAAGCTTGAGGGCGGTGGCTGTACGGGGGAAGCACCCACGAAACTCGACGGCTGGATACTGAAGCTCTTCCCCGACGAGTACGGACATACGCCCGACAAGGTGGAGTACACCAAGGATATGCCGACGGAGTATGTGCGCGTCGGTTTCAAATATCGTGTTATCGATCCTGTTAACGCCAGACCCATCAGCGAGACCCAAATGGAGCTCTGGGCCGGATTCATCGGAGCCAAGGTCGATAAGAAAAAACACATGGTGACTCCAAAGATAGGCTGGCTCGTCCGAGTGTCACAGGACGAACAAGACCAATTAAATCAACTCAAGAAGGACAACGAAAACGGGTGGATTCACCTGCGTGTTCAGGAAGTGCCCATAATGCTGTCACAGTTAGATCACATCAAGTCGTTGCATCTTGTGTTCACGGGAGTGGTCGTGCTGCCGGGATGGATGGACAAACTGACGATTGATAGACTCACTATCGAGGGGAATATGACCGACTCAGAGAAAGCCGCCATCAAGAAACGCTTCCCTAATGCCAGGCTGCTGGATAGAGGACCAAACATCTAAATAAGTAATAGAACCAACATATTAATCCTCCGTCGCCCCCGCCTGATGCGCGACCAAGAAGGTGAGTGTGATTCAGGAGCCACTTATTCTTAAATAAGAGCCAAGTATTCAACAACAAGTGGCATTTATTTGATAAACACTACATCGACCGTGTCCCCATCAGTGACTACGAAGTCTTCGGTGATGCGGAAGTGGTAAAGTGTTGAGAATGGACTTTAAGTTTTTGTCCAAATGTAGGGTTAGAAGTATTGATTCGGACAAAAAATCTCCTGTTTTTGTCCAAATGTATGGATAGAAGTATAGATTTGGACGAAAATACTTGTTTTATTCAATTATTCTTCTTATCTTTGCAGCCAATGCGAACTAACAAATGTATGGATATGGATAAACTGATAGGACGTGAGCGTGAGTGCGAAGAGTTAAGATGGGCAGTGGAGTCCCAACGCTCAGAATTTATTGTGATGTATGGGCGTCGTAGAATAGGCAAGACCTTTTTGGCACGCAGGTTCTTTGGCGATCAATACTCCTTTCATTATGTGGGTGCACACAAACAGCCGAAAAGTGTACAATTGCTGAATTTTCGTGAGGCACTGATAAGATTTTCTAAAGATAGAGACATTCCTATCTTAGAGAACTGGCATGAAGCTTTTTTGCGATTAGAGGAATATTTAACACATTGTTCTGATACACGAAAGGTGCTTTTCTTCGACGAGATGCCTTGGATGGACACTCAGGGAAGCGACTTTGTAGCAGAGTTGGAATACTTTTGGGCAAATTGGGTACAAGATCGTGATGACATCGTATTCATTGCCTGTGGAAGTGCCACCAGTTGGATGAAGGAAAAACTGGAAGAGAATCAGGGAGGTCTTCATAATCGCATTACACATCGCATCTACTTACGGCCCTTCTATTTGAGCGAGTGCAAGGCATATTTGGAAGATCATGGTTTTGAGTGGGATGACTACCAGATTCTTCAGTGCTATATGCTATTTGGCGGGGTGCCTTATTATCTCAGTCTGCTACGTCCTTATCTGAGTCTGCCTGAGAATGTCGATGCACTGATATTTCGTCGTGGGGGGGACTTAAGTGATGAATTCGGTGAATTATATAATGCCTTGTTTAAGAAAGCAGACCGATATATTAATATTGTGCGTCTGCTGGCGACCAAACGTCAAGGATTCCTCCGTAGCGAAATAGAAGCTGTCACAGGCTATAGTGGTGGTGGACTAACAAAGATGCTGGATAATCTGGAGCGATGTGATTTCATTGTCGCATATAATCAATATGGCAACAAAAACAAACTGACACTATATCGGCTTGCAGACTTCTATACTTTATTTTACTTCCGTTATGTAGAGAATAATCGCTCACGTGATGAGCAATATTGGCAGCACTACTTCATGGATCGTAATGTTGAGTCGTGGGAGGGCTTTACGTTTGAAGAAGTCTGTCTCCGCCATCTGCCACATATCAAACAAGGACTAGGCATTTCTGGTATGGCTACAGAATCATCCTCCTGGCGATTTATCCCAAAGAAAGATGACACGCGGAAAGGTGCTCAAATAGATTTAGTGATTAGCCGTGCTGACAAAATCATTCATTTGGTGGAAATGAAATTCTGTGAAACGCCCTATATCATCAAGAGGGACTATGAGGAACGACTCAAGGAACGAAAGGCCCTATTTATGGAAGTGATGAGCATCACGCGTGGCCCTGTTCACACATTCATTACTCCTATGGGTCTCTCTCAAGGGTCGCATTCCTCCATCGTTCACAGCCAATTGACTGCAAAACATTTATTTGCCAATATTTAATTCCCTGCATTTATAGTGGGAAAATCTCACCTAAGGGTTAATGAGGAAAGATGCCTATCTAAAAGGGGAAGAGATATGGGGTAACAGGGAAAGCCCCCTATGGTATCGAGAAAAGGGCGTTCGGCCGTATTAATGCGGGCGGCCGCCCTTATATCTGCGAGCGAACGGGCATATATATGGGAGCGCACGCCCGAATCCGATTTTTTTTGCAGTGCGAACCTTTTTGTTTTCAAATAACTGTATTCCTAAGGAATGAATAGTTACGTTAACGATAACGTGAAAAAATTGCGGAATGCAATGCGTTTAAACATACCGACGTCACCTTTTGCTTCTCTGAACTGTTATATATATGAATCGGTTCAAGAAAACAGAAGTTTAACAATAAAAACAAATAAGAATATGCATGATTTAGTTTCAATTTTGGTACCCCTCGGCTGTGGATGCGTACTTCCTATTATGATTGTATGGTTTACTATCCGTGAGAGCATGAACAAGACCAACCAGCGGACACAAATTGTACTGGCCGCCATTGAAAAGAATCCCGATATGGACATCGAGGAACTCATGAAGAAGATTTCGCCAAAGCCAAAACTGCTTAAAGAGAAACTGCTCTCGAAGCTGTTGTGGGGAAGCATTATCGGATTGCTTGGTTTTAGTTTCTTGGTCTATGGACTCTTTATTGACTATAGGGGTGGGATGAACCCTAACGACCTTATTCGTATTTACTTCGTAGGTGGCATCCTTTTAGTCGTCGGTATCGCCTTCCTCATCAACTACGGCCTGAGTAAGAAGATGTTAGCCAAGGAGATTGAGGCAGAAGAGAAGTTACAGATTGCACAGGCAGAGAACCGGTGACACGCGAAGTATTCATAGCCCACGTAGAGCGTGAGCAGGAAGCCCTCCGCAGTTTCCTGCTCGCCCTCTGCTGTGGCAACAAGAGCAATGCCGATGACTTGGCACAAGATGCGCTGGTCAAGGCATACCTCTCGTCGGAGGGCTATCAAGACAAAGGACGTTTCCGTTCGTGGCTCTTCAAGATAGCCTATAATACGTTCCTCAACCACAAGGCGAGCAGTCGCACGATGGAAACGCTTGATGATGCCCGCATGCTCGTCAGCACCACAGCTGCCGATGACAGTTTCGAGCACCAAGACCTCTACCTCGCCCTGCGAACTTTGCCTCCAAAGGAACGTTCGGCCATTACGCTCTACTACCTCAGCGGCTACAGCATCAAGGAGATTTCGGCTATTACTGAGACCTCGGAGGATGCTGTGAAGAAACAGCTCTCACGCGGTCGTGATAAACTAAAAGAAATACTGAAGTTATGACAAAGGATAAAGCACTTGAGGAACTTTTCCTCGCCCAGAAGCCCCACTTTGATGATCACGACGCGTTCATGGCCAATCTCACCAAACGATTGGATGCCGTCGAGTATATCCGTCAGCATCAGGAGGCCACCATTCGCCGCTACAAGATGGCGATGATTGCTGCCTTTGTGGTCGGTATCATCAGCGGAGCCGTCACAATGGCCTTCATTCTTTCCACACCCGCCGACGTGCCGCTCTTTACATTCCAAGTGCAGACAAGTTTTCTTCTTTGGTTTGCCGAGTATTCCCGTCCAATTGCCGCCACAGCCCTTGCTCTGGTGATGACCCTTGGTATGATGAGTATAATCAATAATGTGCAAGACATTGTGCGGATGCGTAGAAAGAATGCGTTTATTCCCAAGTATTCTTTGTAATGAGGGAGATGACATTAAAGATGGAACAAGTAAGACAAAGCTATCAAAAAGTGTAGGTAGTGATGCAGTCTTTTTCTTCTTCGTAGGACTTAATAGATAGAGACATTATGTTTACGATGGAGATAACACAGCTGATAGAACGATGCAGACAGGGGGATGCGGATGCCCTCGGAGAACTGTA
>JAEEGL011444685.1_pt1 | contig 10575 bp, 11 predicted proteins | sample 9134231 | NCBI WGS metagenome assembly JAEEGL01 (sample SAMN16246548, study PRJNA631951) | gut metagenome | biome: gut microbiome; feature: rumen; material: fiber-attached | host: Bos | place: Iran: Karaj | collected 2018-10
CTATGGCTGCACCCGCAATGATATGAAATTTGAATTTTTTTAATAAAGTCATTTTGTTCGTGTTTTCCCCTTAAAATCCTGCTCCCTGCAATAGGCTGTAAGAAAGCAGTTCTCACATTTCGGATTTCTGGCAAAGCATATCTGCCGCCCGAAGGTAATGATCTGCATATTGTAGATGATCCAGTGATCCTTCGGCAGGACCTTCATAAGGTCATACTCCACCTTTTCCGGATCGCTCTCTTCCGTAAAGCCCAGCCTTTTGGATATCCGCTTTACATGCGTGTCGACAACGATGCTCGGAACATCGAAAACGTTTCCCAGGATCACATTCGCCGTTTTTCTGCCTACCCCGGGCAGCTGCGTAAGATCCTCCAAATTGTCCGGGACTTTTCCGCCGTGCTTTTCACAGATCATTTTTGCGCAGCCTATTATATTCCTGGCCTTGGCATGGTAAAAACCGACGGAATGTATGCAGTTTTCCAGTTCCGAAATATCGGCCGCCGCAAAAGCGGGCATATCCGGATATTTTTCAAACAGCGCCGGCGTTACCATGTTGACCCTTGCGTCCGTACACTGGGCGCTCAGCATGGTGGCGATCAGCAGCTGCTCCGGCGTCTGATGCGTCAGATAGCATTTCACATCCGTGCCGTATACGCCGTCTATAAGCTCAAGGTTCTCTTTAGTCCTTTTATTCATCTGCTGTCCACCGTTCGCTTTTTTATCAGATACTTAATCAAGTTATTATACCATATATAGTTGTCCATGTCCACGAAGAACCATATCATCCGGGATCAAATACAGTCGCCTGACCGCGGCCGGTCTTTCTGTATTTTTATCCCGTTATGCATCCTTTCTCTGATACATGATATATGGTTTTTCGACGGTCAGACCGCTTCTGCCGCCGCGCGCCGCCTCTATGCAGACCATCGAAGGTTCTTTATCGACGTAAGGATAAATGAAGCGCAGGCGTTTGGGCTCCAGTTTATATGAAATAAGGACGTTTATTATCTCTGCCAGCCTGTACGGCCTGTGTATCATGAAGAAACTGCCGCCCGGACGCACAAGCGCCGCCGCGCATTGCACCACATCCGCAAGGGTGCAGGCCACCTCGTGTCTCGCTATGGCTTTTTCGGGATTTGCACTGTGCTTTCCGTCGTTGCCAGCCATATAAGGCGGGTTTGAAACGACTGCGTCAAACGAGGCCGGCCCGAAAAGCGCGACCGCTTCCTTTATATCGGCCTGCAGCATAGTGACCCTGTCTTCAAGACCGTTATATCTGACGCTCATATTCGCCGCGCTTATTATCCTCTCCTGGATATCTATCCCGGTAAAATGCTTCCCCTTCGTCTTCGCCGCCAGCAGGATCGGTATGATCCCGGTGCCCGTACCCAGATCTATCACGCTTTCGCCCGGCTTTATGTCCGCAAAATCCGACAGAAGGACAGCATCCGCGCCAAACCGGAAGCTGTCCTTCAGCTGATAAATATAATAGCCGTTCTGGAGATCGTCTAACGTAAGCTCATCTGCAGAAATATCCATGCTTTACTCCATCTTCTCCAGCGCTTCAAGCTCTTTTATCTCTTCCTGTGAAAGCCCTTCTTTGGCTTCCGCCTCGGCCAGGCTGTCTTTCACCTTCTGCTTCGCTTTTTTCTTTTTATTCCGGACTTTCACCTGTATCTCGTCCGCATGATATTCGAAAAGCTCTTTTTCATCGCCGTCTTCTACAAGGACCTTAACGGTCTGCAGCAGCACGTTCGTGCCGGCGACTTCTCCTTCCGCTCCGGTGGGCGTCATGACTATATCACCCTTGGACGGGAGCTTTTTATTCAGGTATTCATAAGTTTTCTGCTCGTTTTTAAGGCAGCACATAAGCCTTCCGCAGGTGCCCGATATCTTGGTCGGATTGAGGGACAGATTCTGCTCCTTCGCCATTTTAATGGATACCGGCGCGAAGTCGGCCAGATATGTATGGCAGCAGAGCGGCCGTCCGCAGATGCCTATGCCGCCAAGCATTTTCGTCTCGTCGCGCACGCCTATCTGCCGCAGCTCTATCCTTGTGCGGAAGATCGATGCCAGATCCTTTACAAGCTCGCGGAAATCCACGCGCCCGTCGGCAGTAAAATAAAAGAGGATCTTGCTCTTGTTAAACGTATATTCAACGCCCACGAGCTTCATTTCAAGACCTTTTTCAATGATCTTTTTCTTGCAGATCTCATAAGCCTTTTTTTCGTTTTCCCTGTTTTCTTTTACGGCCTTGCGGTCATTGTCATCGGCTATCCTGATAATGGGCTTGAGCGGCTGGGTAATCTTTTCATCTTCCATGGCCGTCCTGCCGAGCATTACATGACCGAATTCCAGCCCGCGGGCCGTTTCAACTATTACATCGTCATCTCTTTTTATGTCGAAATCCAGCGGATCAAAAAAGTATACCTTGCATGATGTGCTGAATCTTACACCTACTACATCTGTCATTTTAAAACCTCATAAAATAAATTATTGAATAAAGAGCAGCGGCTATTCTTCCCAGATCGTCAGGAACAGGAGTTCCAGCACGAGTTCCGGATTGACGTTTGCCTTAAGCCTTGCTTTCGCGGCGTCTATCGCCTCGAGTATCTTCATTATCCCTTCATAGGAACTGACCGCGGCCCTTTCCTTTATGCTTTTCTGCTCATTCTGGAAGATTATCCCGTCCAGGTCGTTCGACGCCTTGAAATACAGCACGTCGCGGAACCAAAGCGTAAATATGTCGAGATAATCACAGACGCCCTGCTTGTCCGCAGCGATCTTTTTATCGAATTCCATCCTGGATATCGTATCCATATCCTTGGAATTTCTGAGGAAGCGGAGGCTTTCCCTTAATTTGTCGTCAAAATCTCCGGCGCTGGCTATACGTTTGGCCCTCCCGAGATTTCCGAGCGCAAATCTGGCCTGAAGCTTTGCATCATATGACGGCACCGCCATGTTCGTCATCAGGTACTGCTCAATGACTCCGTCTGGAAGCGGCCTTAAGTTTATCATTACGCATCTTGAAAGGATCGTCGGCAGCAATATGTCCGGATTATCGGCCAGCAGAAAGATATAGGCGTATTCCGGCGGCTCCTCCAGCGTTTTCAAAAGAGCGTTCTGGGCCTGCGGGGTCATTTTGGAAGCTTCGGGTATGACGTAGATCTTTTTATCGCTGCAGTAAGGCCTTATCTCAATATCCTCAACCACCTGCTTCCTGATCTCGTCCACTCCCACGGAAGCGGTCTTCTCGTGCTTGACGAAAATTATATCCGGATGGTTCCCCGAAAGCGTCATTTTGCAGGACTTGCATTCCATGCAGGGCTCGCCGCTCTTCTCTTCGCACAGCAGCGCCATAGCGAACCGTTTGGCTATGTATTTTTTCCCGCTGCCCGCTTCACCGTTGAAAATATATGCATGCGCGACTTTGCCGGACAATACAGCTTCCTTAAGCCCGGCTATCACGTCCTCATGTCCGATCACGCCGTCATAACCTTTTTCCGTCATTGTTTTCTCCCTCTAAGCGTTTTATATAATCAATAACGGCTTCCACACATTTATCTACAGTATCATCGTTGCGGAATCTGACTTCGATCCCGGCATCGCGTATCTTTTCTTCCGAAAAATCTTCTTCATCCGCCAGATATCTTCTGCAGACCTCGGCATACGAAGGTTCCGCCTGCATCGATTCTCTTTCGACCGAACGCAGGAGCCTGGTCTTATTATCGCATTCGATATACAAGGGGCATACACGTCCATCCCCGAAATAGCTTTTCAGCCTGACGAACGATTCAAGCGTTCCGATCCCGACATATGAGGCGTCGTCTTTTATCTGCCCTTCGTCGGCAGTGAAGTAATACCAGTCGCCGTGTACTGTCGGATAGACCCTTTTTTCAATGATCCTGCCGGCCGCTTCGAGTTCCCTCATATGGGCTTCGTCGGTAAAGAAATATTCCCGCCCGTTCTGTTCGCCGCTTCTTTTCGGCCTGGTCGTATAGATCACGAGCGGCTCCGTGTCCGGCAGGGCGTTCTTCATGATCCCTGCATATACGCTGTCTTTTCCGGCTGCGCTTTTGCCGATCACGATATATATTCTGCCCATAAACGACCTCCTAAGCCTCTTATCCCATTTGATTATAACCGAATCAAAGTGCAATGGCAAATATATTGTTTACTGCTGATAACAGATGGGTGTGCCCGGACAACGTTGTTTTCAGCAGCTTTAATATGCGGCACCGCTTTTCGCGGTAAATACATCTATGCAGCGGTCGTCGCGGCTTCTGTTGGAAAAAGCAGGATACAGGAAGCCGCACGCGGGGGCGTCCGGTTCGTATTCGCCTTTGAGCGGGCAGACGGCACATACGATGTACTCGTACACTTCCTCCGATTCGTCCTGATAATCTCCGGCCTGTGATTTGCGCGGAATATCGTATACTCCGTAAAAAACGATCACGGCGTAAGGCTCGCCGGGACGGTATTTCTCCATTATAAGATCGTAAAGCACGTCGAGCAGCGCGTCGTTCTTAAGGCCGCAGCCGGTTATGCCTGACAGCAGCTGCTTCAATTCCTTCTGGCCGTTTTCCGCGGAAAAGAGCACATCCGCGAAGCTGTTATCGCCAGGCTTTTTTGCAGACGCAAAGCTGTATCTCAGGTATTCATCATTCGTTTTGGAGAGCAGAACAGCTTTCGCTATCTCAAGATTGCGGTTCCTGTCCCTGGCCGGCAGTTTCAAAAAAGAGGTATTGAAGCTTCCGTCAAAATCCCCGTCCGCATCCACATAACAGCCGGCTATCCTGGTAAAATTCGTCCTCTCCAGGTTCATTCTTCGCGTCAGTTCGAGGATGTCGTCTCTGTTTATTAAAGCTGGCATTTTTTCGTTCCTTTAAATTAATTGTTATCGTTATGGTTTTGCCATATAAAGCATACAGGGACAGAGTGAACGGCACTATGTCCTGAAATCAAAAAAGGGCGTGTGAAAAAACGAAAGTTTTTTCATGCGCCTTTTCTACATTTATGGAAACTCGGCTATTCCAAGCAAAAAGCGTAAAATACCCCCTTACCCCCATAAGATACCTACTTTGACATCTTACGCGGCCGTCCTGGATCTTATCAGTTTGTTGTGATGCTTATAGAGATTATGTCCGATAGAAACGAGAAACACCTCGAGTCGGACGGAATTAATGCCTCTTCGCACGATCCGTTTGTACCAGCGGTCATTCTTCATGATCCCAAAGGTACCTTCTGCCTGTATTGAGCGATTCATTCTCAAAAGTGCCCCATGGATGCTCTCCAGGTTCTCTATCACTTCCTGATGCATGGCAGTAAGCTCATGGTTGATCCGCACAGTTCGGTTCTGATCGCCATTTCTGCATCTTTCTGTATAAGGACATCCGGAGCAGTCTTCGCATTGGTATACTTCCTCTTGCCGGCCATAGGCATTCCCCTTTACGAGGCGGCGGTACTCAAGATGAAAGGCCTTCCCGTTAGGGCACCGCATGACTCCGTCCGCACCGATCGGGAAGTTAACTGCCCGAAACGGATCCTCACGATACTTCCGGTCGGTTGTTTCCTTCTTGAACATGGTGAACTTTATATACTTTTCCATACCGTTCTGTTCACAGAAGATGTAGTTGTTATAAGAACCGTATCCGGCATCTGCGACCGGGTACTTCGGATAAAAACCGTAGGTATCCCGGAACTTATTCATGAGCGGGATAAAACAGTCCAGGTCTGACCGGTATTGGTTCACATCGACCACTGCGATATATTCGTCAGCAACACCGATCTGGATATTATACGCGGGAAGCAGTTGATCATTACCCATGTAGTCGGTCTTGATCCTCATGAAAGTGGCGGAATGGTCTGTTTTTGAGTAGCTGTTCCGCCCTTCTCCACAGATGCAGATCTTTTCAACGTATTCTTCCAGCTTTTGTGAATACTCCATGAGTTTCTCATAATGGCGCTGCTGGACTGTCTTATGATGGCCCATACCATGTTTGAACTGTGTTTCATCCAGCTGCCATACTTCTGCATACTTTTCTGCGGCTTCCCGGATATACTCCGGCGCATACTCGGTATTGATGCAGAGTTTCATGCCCGTATAGGCCAGTTCTTCGTTGATTTCCCGGAAGAGGGCCGTGATCTTATCAAACATGCGGTACCTTGATTTTTCCGTTGCTTTCTTCCAGACCCACGTATACTTGTTTGCATTGGCTTCAAACTTGGAACCATCGATATACAGATGCTGAAGATCCACATGTTCTGTTTCAAAGATCTTCCGATTAATGTCACTGAATATTTCTTCGATGGAATCCCCAAGCACTTCGTTGATAAAGTAGCCGAAGGTACGGTAGGATGGAGCCTTGTGCCCCATAAGATACATGAAACGGAGATTTACCCTGCACTGGTCCTCCAGTTCCCTTAATGAGATGTAGCCATTCATCATAAATCCGAACAACACTGTTTTCAGCATGCTGACCGGGTCATATCTGAATCTTCCCGTATAATGCTTTGGGATACATTTCAGATACTTCTCCAGTTCGATCCCTCCCATGAATCGGTCAAATGTCAGCACCGGATCACAGATGTCCAGATAATCCTGAATCAGCATTGGCAAAACTGCCTGTTTTGGGTTAGAATAAGACTTGTTAGAGTTATTCATCGCAAGTTTAATTTTAACACAAAAGAAGGATCTTGGGCTTTGTTAAACCCTCGATCCTTCTTTGCTTTTCAGGCTATGCTTTTTTCACAGCCCCTTTTTTCAGTATTTCCAGTCCCTCTTTAAGCACATCCATCGGGATGTTAAGGGCCGGCAGCAGTCTGATCTTGTCCTTTGCCGTCAGGCACAGAAGGCCGTTCTCCATGCATTTTGCCAGAACTTCGCCGGCGGGCTTGACGGTCTTGATGCCGACCATGAGGCCCATGCCGCTGACGGATTCCACGCCTTTGGCATCCTTGAAGAAGTCAAATATGAACGCGCTCTTTTCCTGCACTTCTTTCATAAGCGCATCGTCTATCCTTGAAAGGATGCTGAGCGCCGCGGCGCAGACTACCGGGTTTCCGCCGAAGGTCGAGGCGTGTTCGCCAAAGCCAAGGGCGTTCTCCAGTTTTTCGGCGAACAGGGTAGCTCCCAGAGGAAGACCTCCCGCAAGTCCTTTTGCGGTGGAAACGATGTCGGGATGAATTCCGTAATTCATGTACGCATAGAGCGCTCCCGTACGGCCGTTGCCCGTCTGGACTTCATCGACCATCAAAAGGATATCGTTATCTTTTGCAAGCTTTTCAACTCCGAGCACATAATCTTTGTCGAGCGGGACGACTCCGCCTTCGCCCTGGATGCACTCTATAAGTATTCCCGCGACCTTGTTCTCGCTTATAAGGCGCTTCATATCATCCAGGTCGCCGGGTTCGGCATGTACAAAGCCGGGAGTCAGCGGCTGGAACAGCTCATGGTAATGCTCCTGCCCGGTAGCGGCGAGAGTCGTCAGCGTTCTGCCGTGAAAGCTGTTCTTAAGGGTGATTATAGTATAGTGATCGCTGCCCTTGGTATCGGCCGCGTATTTTCTGGCGGCTTTGATCGAGCATTCGTTGGATTCCGCTCCGGAATTGGAGAAGAAGACCTTGCTCATGCCTGTTTTTTCGCAGAGCATTTTGGCCAGCTGTCCGCAGGGCTCGGTATAGTAGAGGTTAGACATATGCTGGACTTTTGAGATCTGTTCTTCGATCGCTTTTTTCCATTCATCGTCCGCGATGCCGAAGGAGGTCACGCCTATGCCGCTTCCGAAATCGATGTATCTTTTTCCTTCGGGATCGTAAACGACGCTGCCCTTTCCTGAAACTATTTCCACCGGGAAACGGTTGTATGTATGCATGACATATTTTTTATCGACTTCGGTAATACTCATTATTCTTCTCCTTTGACAAGGGTGCCGGCGCCTGAATTGGTAAGCAGCTCCATCAATATTGAATGAGGCTTGGTGCCGTCCATTATGACGCAGTTCTTAACGCCTTCTTTTATAGCTTCTATACAGCAGTTCACCTTCGGTATCATTCCGCCGGAGATGACGCCTTCTTCATAAAGCCCTTCGGCTTCGCTTATATTTATTTCCTCTATGAGGCTCGACGGATCGTCCTTATCCCTTAAGATGCCGGCGATATCGGTCATCATGATCAGCCTTTCGGCGTTTAACGCGCCCGCTATCCTGGCGGCTGCGGTATCGCCGTTGATATTATAAGCGTTCCCGGCATGGTCGCAGCCCACTGTGGAGATAACCGGGATATATCCGTTCTCGAGCAGGACGTTGACCGGTCTGATATGGATCTTGGTGATCTCGCCGACATAGCCCAGACGTTCGTCCTTCATGACCGCCTCTATGAGGCCGCCGTCAATGCCTGAAAGGCCTATGGCCTTGCCGCCCTTGACCTCCAGAAGATTTACAAGGCTCTTGTTGACTTTGCCGGCCAGAGCCATCTGGACAATGTCCACGGTCTCTTTGTCGGTCACGCGGAGACCGTCCACGAACTGCGGCTTTTTGCCGAACACGTCCATAAGGGCGTTTATTTCCGGACCGCCGCCATGCACAAGTACGACCTTTACGCCGATCAGCGTCAGAAGGACGATATCCTCCATGACCTGCAGCTTGAGCTTTTCATTTATCATTGCGTTGCCGCCGTATTTTACTACTACGACCTTGCCGTTATAGGCTTTGATATAAGGAAGAGCCTGGACAAGCACTTCAGCGCGCTCCGCGTTTGTAAAATTCGTTTCCATCGTTTTATTCTCCGTGATATCAGGTGCGGTAATCCCCGTTGATCTTTACATAATCATATGTAAGGTCGCAGCCCCATGCGGCAGCTTCGGCTTCACCGTCGTTCAGGTCCACCAGGATATCTATTTCGTCTTTTAAGAGGATCTCCTTGGCCTTCTCCTCGGAAAAATCGACTCCCGCGCCGTTTTTGCAGACTTCGATCTCGCCGGCTGCGCTCTTGAAGGAAACATCGATCTTATCCACATCCACATCAGCTCCGCTGTAACCGATCGCACAGAGCACACGGCCCCAGTTCGCATCGGCACCGAACATCGCAGCCTTTATAAGACTGGAGCAGATAACGCTCTTGGCTACCGTTTTAGCGCAGGCGGTATCTTTTCCGCCGGTGACCTTGCATTCCAGAAGCTTTGTGGCACCTTCGCCGTCGCCGGCGATCTGGCGGCACAGGGAGATGTTGACGCTGTTGAGCGCTTCCATGAAGGCGGTAAAATCAGCGCCTTCTTCAGTGATCGTTTCGTTGCCGGCCATGCCGTTTGCCAGAACGATAACGCTGTCGTTCGTAGAGGTATCGCCATCGATGCTGAGCATATTGAAGGTGTTCGCGATATCTCCTTTAAGCGCTTTGCGCAGCATTTCCGGGGAGATGGAAACGTCCGAAGTAATGAATACGAGCATGGTAGCCATGTTGGGATGGATCATGCCGCTGCCTTTGGCGATACCGCCTATGCGGCAGGTCTTTCCGCCCACCGTAAATTCCACGGCCGCTTCCTTTTTCTTTGTATCAGTAGTCATGATGCCTTCCGCGGCGTCATCGCTTCCGTTTTCGGAAAGTCCTTTTACGAGCCCGGGTATTCCCGCAGCGATCGGGTTTATGTCGAGCGGCTGTCCGATGACTCCTGTTGAAGAAACAACGATATCATCCGCCGGTATTCCGAGTTCTTCGGCCAGAAGAGCACAGGTCTTTTCAGCTATATAGGGACCGTCGGCATTGCAGGTGTTGGCGTTGCCGCTGTTGCAGATGATAGCCTGGGCGAAGCCGTTTTCTATATGTTTTTTGGTGATCGCGATAGGCGCGCCTTTTACAAGGTTGGTCGTATAAACGCCGGCGCAGGCTGCCGGAACTTCGCTGTAGATAAGCGAAAGATCGCGTTTGTCCCTGTTTTTACGGATCCCGCAGTGAATTCCCGAAGCTTTATATCCTTTTGCGGCGCATACGCCGCCTGTTATTGTTTTCATATGATCGCTCCCCTTTTATAAAATGAGTCCTGTTTCTTCTTCTATCCCCATTGCTATGTTCATGTTCTGAATAGCCGCTCCGGATGCTCCTTTTCCGAGATTGTCGAACCTGGAGACCAGAAGGATCCGTTCGCTGTTTCCGGTCACGCTGATCTGCATGCTGTCCTTTCCGGAAAGCGAGACGGCTGACAGAAAGCCGTTTTCGTCCGGTTCTTTTACATACCGGACAAGATTATTATTATAATAATCAATGTAGATTTTTTCAATATCCGCGGGCGTTCCCTGAATGTCTTTGGCGAACAGCGGAACGCAGATCTCCATGCCTGAATAATAAGACGACACTATCGGTGAAAATACCGGGAGGACAGAAAGTCCGCTGATCTTTGCCATTTCGGGAAGATGCTTATGACTCTGGGTAAGAGCATAGATCCTCGGCGCTTCAAAAAGCGGGTCGCGTTCTTCTGCTTCTTAATCCGCGATCATTTTTTTGCCGCCGCCCGAATATCCTGAAATATCGAAGGCCGAATGGCAGGCGTTTTTATCTATGATGTCTTTTTCGATCAGTGAA